>Ga0208939_1000826_pt1 | contig 24324 bp, 18 predicted proteins | sample AD_STIC12_MetaG_FD_184437 | JGI IMG/M metagenome (GOLD analysis project Ga0208939, IMG submission 184437) | Active sludge microbial communities of municipal wastewater-treating anaerobic digesters from USA - AD_STIC12_MetaG (SPAdes) (version 2) | ecosystem: Engineered > Bioreactor > Anaerobic >...
ATGCGTGATGCCGTGGTGATCGGCGAACAACAGGCCACCATCCGCCTTATGCCGCTCAAAGACCCGAACCTCGCCGCGATTCTGGCGCTGGGAACGCCCGGCATGGGGCATTTTTACGTCGGCAACTGGAAACGGGGAGCCGCATTCCTCACAGGTGTCGTGGGATCCTTCGTTGCGGTAGGGCTGGCCGCCGATAACCTGGCGCTGACCGTCGAGGACTACGACATGCCGGCCCGCGGGGGCAACGCGAACGGCGTGGTGGAGGTTGCGGAATACCGGGCGTGGGAAAAGAAAAGAACGCGGGACCTGAGCGAGATATCCACCGCGCGCAAGGCCGTGATGCTGACCGGGTTGGGGAGCGCCCTCGGCCTGTACGTCTGGAACATCTTCGACGCTCATTCCCAGGCGGAGGATTACAACCGTCAGCTCTATCGGGACCTTACCGGCGTACGAGTCGGGCTCTGCCCCGGGCCGCACGGGATGCGAGGCATGATGTCGGTGCCGATTCGCTAGACGGGTGGATGACACAATCGGGGCGCAGGGGCATTGGTTTGGTTTCTGCGCCCCTTTCATCTCCATTCAACCCATCCGCCTCCTGCCGGTTCCGTCCTCCAGATAAGCGTGCCTTGTCGGTCCGTTCGAAGCACCGTTGCCCCGCTCACGCGGAGCCGCTCCAGCGTCTCCCGGGTGGGGTGGCCGTAGGAGTTGCGTCCCACGCTGATAATGGCGTACCGCGGCCGGGCGGCTGCCAGCAGGGTATCGCCGGTGGAAAAGCGGGACCCGTGATGAGCCACCTTGAGCACGTCAACGCGTGCGCCCGGTTCGGTGCGCAGGAGCCGGCTGTACATCCGTTCCGCCTCCTGCCCGGTGTCTCCGGTGAAAAGCAGCGTGTGGCCGTACTCCACGATCCGCAGCACAAGGGAGCGATCGTTGTCGGAACAGCGCGCAGACCAAACTGAATCCCGCATCGGGGACAGGAATGTCAGCCGCGCGGTACCCAGCCCCGCCACCGAATCACCTGCGCCTGCAACCTGAAGTCGCCCCCCGCGCTGCCGAATGTTCAGGGCAAGCACCCGAAACGCGGACGCGGTGTCTCCCGATCCGTTGTACCAGACGGCACGCGTATCCACTGCTCGCGCGACTGCGGGCAGGCCACCGATGTGGTCGCTGTCGCTGTGCGTAACCACGATTGCATCCACCCGCCGAATGCCGCGCGACCGCAGATACGGCACAACCACCCAGTCGCCGGCGTCCCAGCCGGCTGTTGCGGGTCCTCCGTCAATCACGATTGTGTGCCCGGTGGAAAACCGGCACACCGCGGCGTCGCCCTGTCCCACATCGAGAAACGCGATTTCGGTCGTCCGGGGCCGGTGTATCCATATCCACCACACGGCGATATTCGCGTAGATGAGGCAGGCAAACACCGCGCCTTTTCGCAACCCCTTTCTTTTTGAGATCCACCAGATGGCGCAGGTGCACATGCCATAGACAAGCATCTCCGGCCATGTGGGGGAACGGACCCAGGTTGCGGCGTAGGGCCACTCGGCGAACCATTCCCCGAGCCGCAGCACCGCTTCGAGCACGCGCGCGTTTGCGGCATTGATCGCAATCGCAGCGAATGGAATCCATCCCACCAGCGCCGACGCCACGCTTGCCCATATGCCCACGCTGACAAGCGCCGTGATTGGAAGGTTTCCGACAAGCGCGAGCAGCGACATGCGCCAGAAGTAATGCGCGGTGAGCGGCGCAGTGGTGAGATTGGCAGCAATTGTCGCGACAGCGAGGCTGACGGGATACCGCACCCACGCATGCTGCTGGAGGAACCGGAACCGTTTGAGCCGCTCTTCCGCCAGGGAGCCGAAGCCCATCAGGCCCGCCATGGCTGCGTAGGATTGCTGGAATCCGATGTCGTGAAGTGCGGTGGGTTGGATGAGCAGCGTGATGAGCGCGCTGAGGGCAAGCGCGTTCCACGGGTCGGAGCGGCGCTCCACCGTGTAAGCAAGCAGAAGCACCGTCGCCATGATGCACGAACGGACCATGGGCGGATCATTGTTGGCAAGCTGCGAATAACACCATGCGCATGCGATCAGCACCAGCGCCTGCCAGAGCCCGAAGCCGAAAAACCGGCGCAGCGGCACCCCTATTCCCACGAGGACGATGGCGACGTGGAATCCGCTCACCGAAAGGATGTGGATCACTCCGCACGCGCTGAATGCCTCCATCGTGCGGCGGGAGAGCCCGTGGCGTTCTCCCAGGACCAGTCCCGATGCGAGCCCGGCGGCCTCCTCCGGCATTCCAGTCGTAATCGCGTGTTTGACGTATCTCCGTGCGTGATCCCAGAACGTGGTCCACGCGTTTCGTGGTACGGGCAGCGGCGCAAGACCGCACGGTTCGTAGGCAGCAAGCGTCGCCGAGTATCCGCGGTAGCGGAGGTATTCACCGTAATCCATGGTTCCGGGTGCGGACATACGGGGCAGCGCGCGCAATGTGCCGGTGATCCTCACGCGTTGGCCGATGCGGGGAGCGCCGAGGGAGGTATCCATCCGCACGAACACGTCAACGGGCCCCAGCGCAGCGTTCTCCGCCGATGCGAGCGTGTCCGCCTTCAAGCCGAACCGCCACACGCGGCCCCGCGGCTCCGGGGTGGTGGTGAGTGTCCCGGAAAGAGCGACGCGCTGGTTAACAAGACGGGAAAGAATGGCCGGAGACGGGCGGGATTCCTGCCAGATTGCGACACGGCCCCATCCGAGAAGCATGCACGCCCCGCTCAGTGCAACCAGCGGGACGATGCCGCGTCTGTGGCGGACAAGGGCCGCTCCCGCCACCGCGGCGCAGGCACACGCGGCGGCAAACAAGACAACGGGCGACCCACCCCATTCAAACCCGCAGAGTTCGCCCGCAATCCAGAAGGCGACCGCCCACGCGGCGGGCCGGAGAGCAGTCCTCCGGAGCGGTTGCGGAGCCTCGTCCATGCCATCCGGACCCGATCGAAAGGGTTTGAGCACCGTTACGCCGGAACAATCGCCCCGTGTTCGCGGGGCAGGCAGTGGATGTCCTCGAACGCCACCTCGCGCAGGATCTGCGCGGTGAGCGCCTCCTTGACCGGTCGTGGAGTAGCAAGCGGCGAACGGCCCCTGTCGCCGCCTGTGGTATCGAGATGACCGCCCCCCTCAGCAGGTGTGTTCGGTCCGGGCGATGATTTCCTCCTGCAGGTCCGCCCAGAGCGAGGTGAAGGGCGCGCTGTATCCCGCTACGCGCACCATCAGCCCGGTGTATTTCTCGGGGTTCTCCCGCGCGTCCTCCAGCATTTCGCGAGTCACCATATTGAACTGGCACTGCTGTCCACCAGCGAGAAAGTGCCCTTCGATCAGCGCCGCCACGTTGTTCACGCCGCGTTCGTCCGCAATCAGCTCCGGGTTCAGCTTGATGTTGAGCGATACGGCGGTGGGCAGGAGGGCGTGCGGCAGCTTCGCCACTGAGTTCAACATCGCCGTTACCCCACGGCGATCCCTGCCGTGAACCGGTCCGATGCTGTCGGCGAACGTGTTGCCGCTCAGACGGCCGTCAGGGGTCGCGCCGGTCATGCGGCCGAACTCCACGTGCATATTCTCGCCGCCCGCCAGAGTGCCCAGGATGTACTCCCCGCCACGGAACGGTTTCCGTCGCTTCATGATGTCCGACATCGTCTTTATGATGCGCACCGCGATGCCATCCACCGCCTCGTCGTCGTTGCCGAAATGGGGACACCGGTTCAGCACCCGCTGCCGCAGCGCTTCGTGCCCCTGCCAGTTATCCCCAACGATGTCGGCGAGCTGCTGGAGGGTAAGTTCGCGGTTTTCAAACACCAGCGACCGGATTGTCGCCAGGGAGTCGGTCACGTTTGCGATACCGACCACATCCCAGTTGCAGTGGTTGTAGCGTGCGCCCCCCTGAGTGTATCCACGGACGTTTTCGATGCAATCGTTCACGACCAGAGATGCGTGGAGATTTCCGCCCGGTTCCTTCGCGGCGGCGATGTCGCGGGCGAGGGACGCCTGGTGCGCCCGTTCGGCCACGGTATCCATCGCCTGTTCAAACGCCGCCCAGAGCATTTCTTCGTCCGTGATGGCGGCGAGATCGGCGCCGGGGCCGAGGTTCGGTTCAAGACCCAGCATCAGCCTGAGAACCTTCGGCAGGTTGATGAACCCCTCGACACTGCCCATCTGCGCCTTGCCGGTAACAATCACCTCATGGCAGCCCGAAAGCGAAAAATCGCGCGCATCCTCGATTCGGATTCCGGTTCTGACAAGCGCCGGCACGATCTGTTCGTCGTTACAGAAATCCGGATTCCCGCAATGGGTGCGCAACACCCGCACCGCCCGGCGGAGCACTTCCCGGGGCATATTTCTGTTCCACCTTACGCCTATCTGCGGTCGGTTGAGCCTCAGGTCCTCAGTGACGTCGAGGCACAGCAGCGTCACGTCGTTGCTGGCGTCACTGCCATCAGCGTGCACTCCGCCGAGGGTGAGGTGGTGGAACGCGCTCACCGCGCCCCGCGCCCCCGCCAGTTCGAAGTACTTCACCCACAGGCACGAAAGCAGCTCCCGCGCGAAATCCGGCGTGATCAGGCCCTTCTCGAGGTCGGAACGGTAAAACGGATAGAGGTATTGGTCCACCCGACCCGGCGCATCGGCGAGGAAGAAGAAGCAGAACCACGCCGCCTGACACGCTTCCCAGAATGTTGTCGGCGGCTTCGCGGGAACCCTGCGGCAGTTCCGCGAGATGGTCTCCAGTTCGCCGCGCCGTGTTTCGTCTATCGTTTCGGCCGCCAGTTCCGCCGCGTAGTCGGCATACCGGTTACAGAGCGCGATATACCCTTCCGCCATGATCTCCAGCGCCGCCAGGAAGTCCCGCTTTTCGAGGAGGTCCTCTTCATCCTGCTGCAGGCGGGCGGCGCGGTTCCGAATCCGATGGATCAACCCCTCGAATCCGATCTCGAAAATGGTGGCGTAGTCCATGGTGGTGTGGTTGCCCGCGCCACTCAACATGCCTTCGTTGAAGAACTTCTGCACCTCGTCGGACACGTTCCAGAAACACTTGAACCCCTGCCGGCCAAAAATCTCCGGCACCACGTTCTTCTCCGGATCGTACGCGATGCCGATGTGCCCCCCGACGATCAATTCATCCTCGAGTATTACCAGCGTCTGGTTCCGCCGGTAATGGGCCCATGCCTTCGCCTCGCGGATGACCGCCGGCTCCCCTTCGGTTTGCGTCAGGGACTCCTTTCGGAGAGCATCGCGTTCGGGGTCGTGCACGCCGTAGCTGCGAAGGGCCCGGGCGCGAATTCGGGCAATCCGTTCGTTCATCGAGCATCTCCTGAGAATTGTGACGGTACACCATCTCGTGCAGTGATCCGGGGCGCATGCGTCCTGCGCCGGAACCAAAGGTACCGACAGGGGATCGGCTCGGAGCAACGGGGTGGGGATTGGTTGCAACGGTTGCGTGGAACCCGGGAACGAGCGGAATAAGAATCACGCGGTCGTTATTGGCTTGCGCGTGCTTGCCGGGTTTGCCGAATGCTACGTAGGGGCCGGGTTACCCGGCCCGCCTCCTTTTGTGCTGCGGGCGAGCGTTAGCGAGCCAGCGTCATCCGCCTCGTCACCGACCCCTGCGGCGCGGTCAACCGGCAGAGGTACACCCCGCTGGCAACCGGGCGGTCGTTGCTGTCGCGTCCGTCCCAGACCACTTCATGATGGCCAGGCAGGAATGTCCCCGCCGCCCCGGCGGCGCCGCCCACCAGGTTGCGGACAAGGCGGCCGTTGATGTCATACACCGCCAAGGTAACGTGGCTTGCCTCTGGCAGCACGAAGCGTATTGTCGTGGACGGGTTGAACGGGTTCGGCCTGTTCTGCAGGAGGGAAAACGCAGGCCTTTTCGGCGCTATGGCCACCGGCACGGGTCTGCGCAGATCCGGCATCCATACGCCCATATCGGCTCGGGTCCCGTCAGGATCGAGGCGTGCCAACGGGTCACCTGCGTCGATGCACGGGGAGTTGACGAGGAGCGAGTAATCGCCGGTGGCAGTATCGGCGAAGCAGGGGTCGGCGTTGATATTGCCGACACCCGGCCACACTGAAGAGCCTTGCACGTTAGAGTAGGTTACGACCGCCGCAGCCGCGGCAGAATCCGGCGCGACGACAAGTGCGCTTGTTGAATCGGCACAAAGGATGGAATTCGCGATGGTGACGGTGCTGTTGTCGGAGTAGACGGCGCCTCCGCCATCAAGCGCAAGGTTGCCGGCGATAGTGCACGAGGACAGATTGAGAGTGCCGCTTGAGACAAACACACCGCCTCCGGCACACCACAGTTGCCCGCCCATGGTGTAATACGGAGGCGCCTGGTTTCTGGCGACAAGCGCATTGTGGAGGCTTGCGGTTGCGCCGATCACCGCGATTCCGGCGCCGGTCTTCCGCCCTTCGTAGTTGTGGTACCAGTCCCCTATGCGGTTGTTCTGTACCGTGCAGTCCGTGAGGTGAAGGAACGCGCCGGAACCTGCATAGATTCCCGCACCGGCGACGTACGCTGTGTTGTCGTAGATGCGACAATCCTTGAGTGTTGCAGTGCTCCCGCCTGAGACGGCGATACCGCCGCCTTCCGATCTCGTTTGGTTCGACTTCACCACGCAGGACCGCATGACGAGCTGTGTGCTGTCTTCGGCGCTGATCCCACCCCCGGGCGGGCTGTACGGACCCATCGCCAATCCCTGAACGGTGTTGCCCGACACCTCACAGCTGTCCATCGTCACTGCAGACCGAACAAGCTTGATCGCGCCACCAGCCCCGTTCAGTGCCCGGTTTGCGGCGAGTTTGCACCGGGAAAGAACCACACGGGCACCGGATTCCGCGCACAGGGCACCGCCTTCCCCGTTCCAGTACAGGCCGCCGTCCGCAACGCAGCTGGAAATCTGACAGTCCCGCATGGTGAGCGTGGAACTGCCGCGAACATATACCGCACCGGCAAATCGTGACTCGCTCCAGCCAGCGGGATGCGTGTTGCGCAGGCTAGTGAGAACACAGTGATCAAACGTTACGTCAGCGTCGTAGATGGTGACGCCGCCGTTCCTTACAAGGAAGGTGTTGCCGCTAGGGTCGGACGGCCCTCCCGCAATCAACGTCCAGCGGAACCGTCCCACGCTACCCTCGCGGAAGGAAATCTCAGACCAACGATCGAAGGCGTAAGCGAAAGAGTCAGCGAGGAACTGAACGTTTTCCAGTTCCGTTCCCTCCGCGCTCAACCAACCCCGGACCGTCATGCTGGCTCCGTTCATCAGGATCACCCGCGTACCAGCCTCTATGGTCAACGTGTCCCCAGCGGGGACGGTTGCGCTCGTAGCAACGTAGTACGGGCTGTTCGCCTTCGTCCATGTCTGTGTGGAGATGGTGCCGGACACATCGGTGGCACGGGATGCACACGGCAGGAGAAGGGCCGCGGCAAAAACGAAGACGGAACGACTGTTCACGGCACTCCTTCCCTGCTTCCGGTCGCGGGAGCCTATCGAAACGCCGCATCCGTGGCACTTGTAGGGGCAATTCATGAATTGCCCCTACTCTACCTGACCAGATCGCGCCTTGGCGCCAAGCGAGCGTTAGCGAGCCAGCACCATCCTCCTCGTCACCACGCCCTGCGGCGCGGTCAGCCGGTAGACATACACCCCGCTGGCAACGTCACGGCCATTGGCGTCGCAACCATCCCAGACAACGGCGTGTAGACCCGCGGCCAGCGGATGGCCCACCAGATCGCGGACGAGGCGGCCGTTGATGTCATACACTGCCAGCGTCACATGCCCCGCCTCAGGCAGGGTGAAGCGGATCGTAGTCACGGGGTTGAACGGGTTCGGCGTGTTCTGAGAGAGCGAGAAACCCAGCGGCCTCGTGCGCTCATCAACCGCCAGCGCCCCCTGAGTGGGAAACGCTCCAATATCTGCCCGGGTGCCGTCCGGGTCGAGCGGGGACGCTGGATCGCCCGCGTTCGCGCACGGGGAGGCGTTCCACAGCCGGTAGTCCCCCGCGGCAGCGTTCACGAAGAGCGGGTCGGTGTTGATATTGCCCGTGCCGTACCAGGCTGATGAAAGAGCGCAGTAGGTTGCATTAACGACGCCACCCCCGCCCGTTCTGCTGTACCAGGCTACGAATGAGTAGGGTCCCGAATTCCCCCAGACAATGCTGTTCGAAATCGTCAACGCACTGTAATACCCGACCGTGAATGCACACCCGGCGACCGAGCTGGTGTTCCCGGTGACCGTTGAGTTCGTAACCTGCACGACGGAGTTGTCCAGATACGCCGCGTTGCCAAACTCGGACCTGTTCCTGGCGATGAGGGTCCGCGAGATGCTGAGAGTTGCCCCGCCGGCGTAGATAGCCCCGCCATATCTGCTCCCCAGATTGTCCGTGATGACGGAATTGGTGACCGTCGCCTGCGCGGCGAGAATCTGGAGCGCGCCCCCGTCCCCGTTGCAAGAGTTCCGCAAAAAGCTGCACGAATCGGCGATGAGCGCCGCGCCATCCCGAAGGCCGATCCCTCCCACCGATCCCGCCGCACTGTTATCGCGCATCACGGTGTTTTTCATCTCGAGAACGCCATACCACGTGGCAAACGCCGCGCCCCCGTCGGCAACTACGTGGTTGTCGCTGATCACCGAATTCCTCAGCGACAGCCAGGTGCCGGACTGCGCAACCAGGATCGGGCTGGCCCGGTTGACCGGGCTTGTCACGCCACTGACCCGCGCGAACTCGATCCAGTTGCTGTCGCGATTGAAGAACCTGATCCCCTCCCATCCCGCACCGGAGGCGAGGAAGCGGATGCTGTCGGCTTCGGTGCCGATGGCTTTGAGCGCGCCACGAACAAGCAGTTGACCCGGCGGGTCGAACCGCACGTCCACACCCGGTTCGATGGTGAGCGTCGCGCCCACGTCCACGAGCAGAGGGCGCGGTACGATCCGGGTACCGTCTGCCTTCCGCCAGATGGCGTCGGTGGTGATGACATCTGTCCCCGACTCGATCGGCCCAGCTGTTTCATAAAACCTTACACCCATATCCACCGGACTTGAGTCAGGATCGTGCGGGGTGGAGGGATCCCCGGCGTCAATGCAGGGCGAACCGGCCGCCAGCCGGTAATCGCACGCAGCAGTATCGGCGAATTGAGGATCGGCATTGATGTTGCCCGGCCCCGCCGCCACCACGCCGACAGGCACTTTGATGTCCGAGTACGATGCATTGACCACGCCGCCAAGCTGCGTGAAGCCCGTCTGTGCCTCCGCATCGTACCAGACGATGCTGTTCCTCAGCGTGAGCACCGCTTCGTACTTCGCCCAGACGCCGGGCCCGTAAGTGGCTACGTTGTTCGCGATCGTGCAGTTCTGCACCAGAAGGGCCACCGATGGGCGGGTCGCATTAATGCCTCCGCCGTGGTCACCGCCGTTGTTGTGGACGATGAGGCAGTCGCTCATGTGGAAGATGATGCCGGAACCGACCGTCATACCCCCGCCATTGTACGCGGCCCTGTTGTCGCGGATGATCGTGTGGGTGATGGTGGCGGCGCCGTCCGCCAGCGCAAGCCCGCCGCCGTCCCCTTCCGATACGTTATTGCTGATGACGCTGTGATCCATCGTCAGCACGAAGGTTCCCGTCGCGAACATGGCGCCCCCGAGACTCTCTGTTGGCCCCGTGACGGAGCGACCGTCGCTGATCCGGACATACTTCAGGTCGGCAGTGCCGTCCATGATCCGCATCCGGTTCCACACGGGGGAGGTCCCCTTCATGAAGCGGATGCTGTCGGTTTGGGTACCGATGGCAACCAGCGTCCCCTGAACGAGAAAGCGGACGTTCGCATCGAACAGGACGTCCACGCCGGGTTCAATGGTGAGAGTCTCGCCGACGGGCACGGTGATCTCCGCCTTTACGCGGTACGGGCTGTTCGCCTTCGTCCAGGTGGTGGTGGTGATGGTGCCGGAGACGTCCACCGCAGCGGCGGTGCTGAAGCACGAGCACGTCAAAACCAGGGCGGCGTGCAGGAGGGTTTTCGTTCGCATGGCGAACCTTCTTGGTCCGACCCGGGGGGCGTGGGATTGGCACGTCGCAGGGGGAACGGACGCCACGCTCACGTGTTCCTCAGGAGAGCAATGTGTGTGATGTGAAGTATATCACAGAAATCATGAGTTGCCAACGGAAAGCGGATGGCATCCCGCCGTCGGCGCTTACCTCTCCCCCGCCACAAGCGCGGAGGCCCCCCATGCGGTCAGGCCGATCAGGGCCAGGAAGACGACCGACATCGTGGGCAGGCTGACTTCTCCCATGGACATGTACGCGTTGAACAGGATGTCGGCGATCTGTGTTCTCTCCTTTTCGCCGGTAAGCCAGGGAATCCAGCTCGGCGCTTTCTGCCAGAGCGCCCACGAAGCAGCACCCGCCGCCAGCACCCCCAGCGCCAGGTTCCACCAGTATTCGCGCAATGAGGGTTCCGGCACGGCCACCGGGTCGGGAAGCTGTGCGAGCACCATATCGGCGAAGTCGGCCGGCGGGGTGACGGCGGGGAACTCTCGCACCGCAGCCGCAAGGTTGTGTTCAAACCGCGCAACGGCGGCGCAGGTGGAGCATTCTGCAAGATGCCGTTCGAGGGCTTTTTCCTGCCGGGCCTTCAAAGGGAAACCAGCGGCACGCCGCTCGGCAAGAAGGCGGAAATCCGTGCATGTCATGCGGTCCACTCCTCGGAAGAACGCTCGGCAAGGAGCGCCTTCTTGAGATGCGATTTCGCGCGAAACAGATGAACCTTGATGGTATTCATCGGCTGATCAAGAACCATCGCGATTTCTTCGTAACTTTTTTGCTCAAAATAATATAACGTCAAAACTGCGCGGTAATGGACCGGCAGCCGGCTCAGGCACGCCTCCAGCCGTTGGCGAACGTCATCCGCTTCGAACGCCGCGTCCGGCAGGGGCGTTTCCTCGTCCGCAAACCCGTCGATACCGTTGCAGTCTTCTTCCTCAGCAGCAATCTGCACCTCGCGCTCCTGCACCCGCGCGTGCTGTTCGCGCCGGTCGAGACAGGTGTTCCACACGATGCGGTAGAGCCAGGTGCCAAACTGTGCATCGCCGCGGAAGGTTGGCAGCGCCCTGTACGCCCGAATGAAGGCGTCCTGCGCCACGTCCTGCACGTCGCCGGGGTTACGGATGAGCCGGCTGACGAGGGCGAACACGGCATCCTGGTGGCGCTGGATTAACACACCGAAGGCGCGTTTATCGCCTTTCAGTGTCTGCCGCACCAGTTCGCTGTCGCCTGCCGCCAAAACCACGCCCCTTGAATGATGTACCCACTGAACGATATGACGGTATTCCGTGTGGAAAAGTTACAGCGGAGGCGGGAAGGCGCAAGGCCGGCGAGGGAACCGCGGCACCGCCGGCTGGCCGGGATGCCCTGTTGATCCATATCTTTCTAAACTCCCATTCGATAACGGACACGGTTGCTTGCAGGAACCCCATCCATCTCAGGAAGAACGTCATGCCCGGATTGACCAACCCCTCCGTAGATTACTCCGCGTGGTACAACGAGGTCGTTCTGCAGGGTGAGCTTGCCGATTATGCGCCCGTACGTGGCTGTATGATCATCCGCCCGTACGGATACGCCATCTGGGAACTGATGCAGCAGGCTCTCGACGGCATGTTCAAGGAAACCGGCCATCAAAACGTCTATTTCCCGCTCCTCATCCCCGAGAGCTTCCTTCAGAAGGAAGCCGAACACGTGGAGGGCTTCGCGCCGGAATGCGCCGTTGTCACTCATGGCGGCGGCAAAAAGCTCGAGGAGCCGCTCGTCATTCGGCCCACCTCCGAAACGATCATCTGGAACACGTACCGGGACTGGATACAGTCGTATCGCGACCTGCCGCTCCTCTACAACCAGTGGGCCAATGTGCTCAGGTGGGAGCTCCGCACGCGCCTGTTCCTCCGCACGCTCGAGTTCCTCTGGCAGGAAGGCCACACGGCACACGCCACCGAAAAGGAGGCCATCGAGGAAACTCACCGCATGCTGGGTGTGTACCGGCGCTTCGCCGAGGAGTGGATGGCGCTGCCGGTAATACCCGGAATCAAGACCGAATCCGAGAAATTCGCCGGCGCCGTACAGACGCTCTGCATCGAGGCGATGATGGGTGACCGCCGCGCGTTGCAGGCCGGAACCTCACACTTTCTCGGACAGAACTTCGCGAAAGCGTTTGATGTGACGTATCAGGACGAGGCGGGCGGCCGGCAACATGTGTGGGCGACAAGCTGGGGCGTCAGCACGCGGCTCATCGGCGCACTCATCATGGGGCACGGCGACGAGAAGGGGCTGCGTCTGCCACCAAGGCTTGCACCGTATCAGGTGGTCGTGGTGCCGATTTACAAGACCGAGGACGAGAAGACGGCAGTTCTCGAATCGGCGCACCGCCTCGTGGATTCCCTGAGCACGAGCGCTCGCGTGAAACTGGACGACCGCGATACCGTCCGCCCCGGGTTCAAGTTCAACGAGTGGGAGCTCCGGGGCGTGCCGCTCCGCGTGGAAATGGGCCCCAAGGACCTTGCCAAGGGGCAGGTGGTACTGGCACGCCGCGATACAGGCACGAAAGAGTTCCTGCCGCAGGAAGGGCTGGCAGAGCACGTCCGCGTGACAATGGACGACATCCACCGCACGCTGTTTGAGCAGGCGAAGGCGTTCCGCGACGCGAACACGTTCCGGGTGGATACGTGGGAGGAGTTCCGGGAGCGCACCGCCGGCGAAGGCGGCAGCGGGTTTCTTCTTGCGCACTGGGACGGCACGGCGGAGACCGAAGCGCTGATCAAGGAAGAGACCAAAGCGACAATTCGTTGTATTCCGCTCGACAACCCGCAGGAACCGGGTGTCTGCGTGCGCACGGGCAAACCCTCGACGCAACGGGTGGTCTTCGCGAAGGCGTATTAGAAGGGGGCCATCTCACTGAGTCGAGAGGCTCTTCCGTTCGAAACGCAACCCCGTCGCACCTGCTACGCTGGACGCGCTTCCTCAGCGGTGGCAAGGATCGCATTGAGGACTTCGACTACCTCGGGATCAATCTCTTGCGGTTGCATATATTGCACAAGTTCGTGGAACTGGCTTTTCCGTAACGCCAGTGGAATCCCCAGTTTTTTTGAGTAGTTCCTGAAGACAGGTTCCAGAACCTGTTCTGAGGCTTTGATGTCTCGCGACCAAGGGCTTGGTTGGCCGATCGTCTCCAGTGCTTGAGTGACTTCACGGATTGCCTCTTCCATCGCCTGCTTTTGTCTTTCGGAAAAGAGATTGCTTGCGGCACTTGCGTAGCGAAGCAGGACGTGTGGCGAACACAAATAGTTCTCGATCTCGTTCGCGCTCCACATCCGCTCCACCAGGCCGGAATGGCTCTGCAATTGCTTGTCCAGCCTATCGAACAAAGCGAAGCCCTTCAGATCGGGCTTTGCTTCCCTGAGGCCAAAGAAATGGTCTCGCGCGCGTTGCGGCAGGTCTGTCTGGACATATTTGACAAAAACGCTGTCAAGATGCTGGTAGAGGGGATGACCCAGTAATTGGGAGAACGCTTTGAGGATAGCGAGATCCGAGGCGTCCTCGACGTACAGCACCCACCCCTTCTGTTCGGCTTGGAAGTATTGGTCAAATCCAATGTCCTGCAGGGACTTCAGGACTTGGCTTCCTTTGTCGGTTAGGGAGTGGGGTTTGCCGACAAACGCGATGACCCTGTCCCGCCGCGAGGCCGCTTCGTTCAGTACTATTTCTGAGTGACTTGCAGCAATGATCTGTGATTTCTGCGACCTGGCAATATTGGTGATCAGATCGTAAATCTGGCGTTGTCGAAGCACCTCCAGATGAGCGTCCGGTTCATCCAGCAACAAAACAGCTTGCGGATGTGCATACAGGTAGGCAGTGAGCAGCAATGTCTGGAGAAGCCCTCGGCCTGAGCAGGTCAGGTCGAGTTTTTTCGATGCCCCATCGCGGTAAGACATTGTGATTTCGGCTGTCGTATTATCGAATGCGGGGTCCAGGAGAGTGACACCAAAAAGCCTCTTGACATGTTCTTTCACTTCGGCCCATTTTTCTTGATTCTGGACGCACACCCTGTAGCAGACATTCCGGAGGACTTGTGCGGTCTGGCCCATGCCGATCAGAACACCGATCTCCCCGGTCTGTTTGAGGTACTCCCTGTCCGCCAATCCTGACATAGGAGGAAGGAAGGCAATATTCGGCGGTTCCGGGATTTCGGGAACATCCACCCTCTGTCCTTCGCCCCCGCCAATCGCTCCCAACGGGCGACAGTAAATCGACTCCACGTTGGCGTAATCGAATTCAAAACCGCATTGCCAATCACCTCTCGTGCCGATCCCTTCCACAAGGACCCCGATGCGGATGTTCAAGGTTTGTTGTTTCCCGTCGCGACTAGTCCCGCTGCGAACGCGACGACCACGCCACAAAAGGTCCGCCGTCGCAACTGGCAGGGATATCAGGTCGCGACGGTTTATCGCGACTCCTATTCTTTGCTTCGCGGAGCTTTTCCCCAGGCGTTTTGCACGCCATTGCCGGTACCCTATGTCCCAAAGTGCCAGTGCCTGGAGAGCAGTGGTTTTCCCCGAATCGTTTGGCCCTATAAAGACGACGTTCTCACCGAGATCGATGACTACTTCATCGAAGCGTTTGAAGTTCCATATCTTCATTTTTGTGATCATCTGAAAACTCCGCCCTGTGGTGTCAGTTAGCCTCCCGCAAATGGAAAATACCTTTCTGGTGTATGAGCAGCAAATTGGGCCTTGCAGTCACACGGGAACAGCGCAATGCGAAAGATGGGAAACTACCGCGCAACGCTGGCGCGCCTCACCGACTGGGAGCCCTTTCTCCTTGCGGAATCGGGTCTCCCGGGCCCGCGCGGGAATCTGGAACTGGCGGCCGTCGTTGCCGATATGGGCACGCGGGAGCAATTCGACCGGTTCCTGTCCGTCCCGCATGATCAGGCGCCGGTGAATTCACCGCACGAGTTTCTGGTCTTTTGCGGAGTTGTTGGTCTGGGGCGCCTGCTGGCGGAGGGCGATCATTCCCTCCTCCCGCGCATCCGCCGCTACGCGTCCGATTTCCGCTGGCGAACCCGCGAAGCAGTTGCGATGGCGCTCCAGCGCTGGGGCAGAACCGACATGGCGGCTCTTCTCGACGAGATGCAGCACTGGGCCGTCGGGAACCGGCTTGAGCAACGCGCGGCCGCGGCGGCAGTGGCGGAACCGGCGCTCCTCAAAAAACCATCCGAAGCCATCCGCGCACTTTCCCTCCTCGATACCATCACCCGCACTCTCCCGGGAGCACCTGACCGCCGCACGGAAGACTTCAAAACGCTCCGGCAGGGGCTCGGGTACTGCTGGAGCGTGGTCGTTGCGGCGGTGCCGGAATCGGGAGAGGTCGCCATGGAAAGGTGGTTCGCCGCGGATAACCCGGACGTCAGATGGGTGATGAAGGAAAACCTGAAAAAGAAAAGACTTGCACAGATGGATGCGGATTGGGTAACCTACTGGAGGGACAGACTGAAGACGTAATGTGATGAGGAACACATGGTTATCCGCTCAGACTGGCACATTCACTCCCACCACTCGTGTGATCAAGCTGCCCTCAGAATGGCGGATCTCATCCGCGAAGCAGCGCCGAACGGCGTTACCGATTTCGGCATCACGGATCACATTCACACCCCGTACAATCGCCCGGATATCGTAGCCTCACGCCTCGAGTTCGAAGGCGTCCGCGATAACCCGCGATTCCACTTCGGGGTAGAGGCAAGTTGCGTTTCCAGATGGGAGATTGATGAGATCGCCCGCGGAGGTCACGAGAATCCCGTCTACGGCCTGCGCACAGGCGGCCCGCCGGGGTGCGAACTCGCCATCGCCCTCACCGCGGAAGACATCGCGGAACTCGAAATAGAATACGTTATCGGCGGCACGCACTGGCCGATGTATGTCCCGCTGGAACGGCAGGCGGTGATCCGCGACTACCATCGCCAGAACATGTTCCTCGCCACCCACCCGCTTGTTGACATCGTTGCGCATCCGTGGTGGTGGCACGGCGGGTGGGAAGACGCACAGCACAATTTGTCTGCGGAGCCCTGGTTCGACGACTTCACCTGTATCCCCGAATCCATGCACGACGAGTTTGCCGCCGCGGCGATCCAACACGGGAAGAAGGTGGAAATCAACCTGAACGCGTTGCTGTTGAATCCCCATTATCCCGAAGGGTTCAAGCTCCAGTATCTCGTGTATCTGGCAAAACTCAAGGACCGCGGTGTGCAGCTTTCACTCGGGTCGGATTGCCACGCGCCGCATTACACGGTCGGGTTCGAGCGCGCGGCGCGCATGCTCGAATCAGTCGGGTTTGTGGAATCAGATTTCTGGGTTCTGGAACCGCGTTGAGGCACGGGTGCGTGGCCGTCGGTCCATGCTGAATCGCAGCAGCCGGAACGACCGTGCGGAGGGCACTGAATAAGGAGGGACGCGATGTTTCAGGAGTTCAAAAAGTTCGCGATGCGCGGCAACGTGCTCGACATGGCCATCGGTATCATCATCGGCGGCGCGTTCGGAACCATCGTCAAAAGCCTCGTGGACGACGTGATCATGCCTCCGATCGGGCTTCTCCTCGGTGGCGTCGATTTCTCGAATTTCTTCGTCGTTCTGAAAGATGGCGTGGAGAAGGCGGGTCCCTACGCCGCCCTTGCCGATGCGAAAGCCGCCGGCGCCGTGACGATCGCCTACGGGGCGTTCATCAACTCCGTGATCAGCTTCCTCATCGTCGCGTTCGCGGTATTCCTGCTCGTGAAAAGCTTCAATGCCATGCAGCGCAAGCAAGAGGCCGCCCCGGCCGCGGAACCGACCACCAAGGAATGCCCGTTCTGTTTTTCGACCATCGCCATCAAGGCGACTCGTTGCCCGCACTGCACGTCGGAAATCAGAGGCTGAATCATTCCAAAAACGACGGAGGGAGCGCGACCGGTAGCGAACACCACCCCGCGCTCCCTCTCTCGCTTCCACGTCGAACCTGGCGGGTAGGGCGCCCTGTCCTCAGGGCGCCGCGCTGGGGCCCCTCAAAATCCTACGTATCCTCTATGACCCATGGCCCCCACGGGGAGCACCCCGCCGTGTCATTCTGAACGAAACAATTGACCTCCCACCCCGCGGTGCCCCGCTGCCAGTCCATGCCATGTCACTCCCGCGCAGGCGTTGCGGCGCCACAAGCATCGTGCTACCATCAACACACATCCGCGAAACCGCCACTTCAGGGAGGGCCACCCATGGTTCTGCGACGCAACGGTAACCCGCTTTTCACCCTCGGCATGTACGAACGCCCGCGCAACGACGACGAATGGGCCGCGTGGAGCAAGGCCGGTGTCAATCTCGTCTGTTGCAGTGCGCGGGAACACCTCGACGCCGCGCACAGATGGGGCATGTTCGGCTGGGTGCCCGTTCCGATGATACTCGCCCCGGAAGACGACGGCGCACAACTCGCCGAACGCATTCGCGCCCTTGCCGACCACCCTGCCCTCGCGGTGTGGGAAGCGCCCGATGAGGCAATCTGGCACGCCCACCGGCAACCGACCAACTGGGCCACCAAGCGACTCTGGTCGCTCCCGCCCGAGGATCAGAAATCCGTGCAGGAGCGTCTCGACGCCGTGGTTCACGGCCTCGCAAGAGGCTCCGCCCTTGTGCGCAGTATCGATCCCGGGCGTCCGCTCTGGCTGAACGAATCCGGCGCGAACCAACTCACCCTTGCCCGGTGCGTGTCATCCCTCGACATCGTCTCCGTGGACGCGTATCCCGTCCCGCCACGCATCGAAAAGCCGGTTCACCACATTGGGCTCGATATCGACCGGTTCCGGGCGGCCGCGCCGAACAAAGAGGTGTGGATGGTCGAGCAGGCCTTCTCGTGGAACAATCTCTACCCGGAGCGGAAAAAGGCGGAAGCGCCCGTATACCCGACGCTGGAAGAGAGCCGCTTCATGGCGTGGCAGGCGATTCTGCACGGTGCGACAGGGCTTCTCTGGTGGGGATCATCGTACGAGGACCGCCCCGCGCAGATCGTAGACACGGTAATGCAGGTGGTGTCGGAGATCAGTCAGTTGAACGCGTTCCTCATCGGGGGAGAAGTGTTCTCCGTGCGTGTGGTGGCGGATACCCGTGCCTACCCGGCCACAGCGCTTGGGATCGGACACATCTGCCGCCGCGCCGGGGACGGCACCCTCCTGGTGCTTGCCAACGAGGATCCGTTCGATCAGGAAGCCATCATCACCGGAGTGGACTGGCTCGACGTGAGCAAGATGCGCCCGGTCTGCGAGCCATCCGCGCCTCTTACCCGCATTGATGAAGGCTGGATCACGCCCATGAGGGGGTACGAGGTGCGGCTGTACGTAAGCGAGCAAAGCGCCGGTCATTGAGTCTGCTCCCGCCGCGCGGGAGCCTGTCGAAATGCGGGCGCGGGGTTCTGGCGGTGGGGCCCGCTTCGTCGGGTCCCACCGCACCGCCCGGCCGACGGGTCCCATACGTCCTGTACGACCTGTCGCTGCCGTACGACCGGGTGAGGGAGCCTGCCCCTTTCGGCGCAGGAAGCCTGTGCAAATGCCGGCACGTTGGATCGAAACGCCCGGGGGCAGCCCGCAGTTTTTCGTGCTCATGGAGGGACGCGCGCTCCGTCGGGTCCTCCGCGCCTGGCGTAGTAGAATCACCCCTTCTCGTACCCGTATTCCGCCATCGCTGGCTCGAAGAAATCGAACGTGTGCGGCCCTTCAGCCGTCTTCCAGCGTCCCACCGCCTCCGGGCGGACCGGGATCTTCGCCAGTTTGACCCCGAGAAAATCCTCCAGCCTCGGAAGTGTCTCCTCCTGCTTCAGCACGAAATCCTCGAACCGCACCTCAATCCAGTGCGCCGGTTTCGGTGTCGCCTTCACCAGATCGTACTGGTACTTCCACGAAATCGCCCGTCGTCGGCGTTCGTCGTCCGTGAGGGGATACGGAATGTTGAAATCGGAAAGGTCGTCGGTCACGTGCCCGCCCAGAATGCTGTCGCGCGGGTCACGAATCCAGAAGACGTACTTCGCCTCGGGGAACATCCGGACGATCCACGGGAACACCAGCGTCGTTTCGGGAATTTTCCAGCCTTTTCGCGGTGCAGGGCTCTCCAGAACCGACTTCAGATACGTCCGGATCAACCCGGTGAATTCCTCCGGGATGTCCATCGTATGCAGCTGCGACCAGTCCCACCTGAACCCGCCGTGCCATTTGACGTACCGGGCCATCACGCGGCACGCGTCGTACATCGCTTCCGGCGGCACGAGATCGTACGAATCGTTCAGCGGCTCACCCATGTATACGCCGCTCTCAACAAGCGTCTGAGACATGGCCCGGGTGCCACCGTGGCCTCGCCCGATGACCGTGATCAACGACATGCGGCAACTCCTTTGTTTGTCCTGGATGCGAACCTGAGGGCTAAATGCTTCCCCGGCGTGGCCGGTTGCCATGGAGACCGTGCACAGCCTGCGTCCTCTGGAAAACCTGCCGGATACCTTCGGCCGGGGAACACAGGGAGGCGGGCGGCAAAACGTGCGGAACGCGATCTCACATTTGACAGCGGGGCACCTGCCGTCAAACGGGGGAGTTAAGAAGGTACACACGGCGGGATGGGGACAAAAGTGCCACGAGGGCAATCCTTCGGCGGGGCGCACGCCGTGCGCCCCGAACCGTGCGCCTCGCGCACGCCGCATGCCGCGGCCCATGGGTCGCATCGGGCCCTCTGCGACCGGTTCGCCCCGCCCCCCCAGTACCCGATCGCCACCTGTGGCGCGCGCCACAGGTGGAGGGACCCGCTTCGTCGGGTCACGCTGGCACGCCGTACCGGAACGCCCCAATTTTGGAGTGCGGCGGCTGGCCGCCGCTTTTTAGCGCAAGCGAGCTTGCGCACTCCAAAGAGAAGCCGCCGGTCTTCGAGTGGCGCGGCGTGCGAAAGCGCTGTATCGAGAAGACCGGGCAGGAACCGCGTTGCCCTCTCCGCACCCACCTCGCGCACGCCGTGGTCCATCGGCCGCATCGGGTCCTGTACCATACCCGCTGGCCCGATACACAAAAGAGCGGAGAGACTCTCGCGAAGCTCTCCGCTCTCTTCCGATCAATTGGTGGAGCTGACGGGGATCGAACCCGTGACCTCATGTCTGCCAGACAGGCGCTCTCCCAGCTGAGCTACAGCCCCTGTTTCTCAAAGAATGCCGCTAAAAAGATAGGCACGAAACCGGTGTTTGGCAAGTGAAAACCATCCGGGTGACTACACTGCGCCCATCGTTTTCAGGTTCTCAAAGCTGATTTTTGCGCTCTCCAGCGGCGGGCGCTTGCACGAATCCTGCTCCACGATTAACCACTTCGATCCGGCTTCCTTCGCCACGGCGAATATCGCGTCCCAGTCGAGGATCCCGTTGCCGATCTCCGCGAACGACTTCATATCGTCATCCGCCATGTCCTTGATATGCACCAGCGAAAGGCGATTGGCGACCTTCTTCATGTAGGTCGCCGGGTCAACTCCCGCATACTGCACCCAGTAGGTGTCGATCTCCGCATGGAGCGCTTTCGGGTCGCTGTTTTCGTACAGAATGTCGAGGCCGTGCTTCCCGCCAAAGAGTTTGAACTCGTGGTTGTGGTTGTGGTAGGAAAGCTGAATGCCTTCCTTGAGCAGTTTCTGTCCGATTCCTGACAACAGAGCGGCGGTGCGCTTCCACGCTTCGGCGTCCTCGGTGTAGCTGCCCGGAAGACCGGGTATCGTGACAAACGACGACCCGAGCGCCTTCACGTCTTCAACCGTCTTGTCAAACTCCTTCTCCAGCGGTTCAACACCCCAGTGCCCGCCCGCGCGCTTCAATCCGAGGTCATCGAGGATTTTGCCCAGTTCTTTTGGCGCCACGCCGTACGTTCCGGCAAGTTCCACGCCGGCGTACCCGATTTTCGCGACGGCTTTCAGCGTGCCGATGAAGTCCTTGCTGCAATCCTCGCGCAGGGTGTACATCTGCATCGCAACGGGGATCTTGGCCACGGTAAAGCTCCTTATGAGATAGGGCCGGCGGTTCCGGCATTTTTTGCCGTAACCCGCAAGCGGTTTTTCATGCACCAAAGTATACCGCCTGCCCGCCGTCGAACCAATTCCGCCGGTGGTAATGGCGGAAACGCTCCACGCCGGAAAGCTCAGGCGAAGGAGCAGCGCGGCAATAGACCGTCATTTGTTCGGGTTCACCGCGCGAAGCTCGGGAAGGTCGGGCTCTATGTGGACGACGATGTTCGCCGGGCGCTTCATGGATGATCGAATGGCTTCTTCCACACGGTCGGCAACCCTGTGCCCCTGAACCACGCTCAATGCCGGGTCAACCAGGATGTGTACGTCCACGAATATTTCCCGGCCGACAAGACGGCTGCGCAGACGGTGGAACGCGCGGACGCCTTCCTCACCCGAAATTGCCTGTTCCAGGGCGGTTACCGTTTCGACGTCCGCGCTGACGTCGAAAAGCTCCACCAGTGCGTCTGCGCCGATTTTCAGCCCCACGCCGACCACCATGATTCCGACCACCACCCCGGCCGCCTGGTCGCCGTGGCCCCATCCCATCATCCCGGCTACGGAACCGAACACCACGGCCAGCGCGCCGAGGGCGTCCGAACGGTGGTGCCATGCGTTGGCGAATACCGCGGCGCTGTTGCACGCCAGCGCCACACGGCGTGTGATACGGAAAAGCCACTCCTTGCCCACCACCGAAATGGCCGCGATGACGAGCACCCAGACGCCGGGGTAGGAATGATGGCGGAGGTACATCTCCCTCCCGGCCACGTAAGAGATCCGGGCTCCTACCAGCACAAGCGCGAAGGCGATGAGAAACGCGCTGATCGTCTCGATCTTGCCGTGGCCGTACGGGTGGCGCTTATCTGCCGGCCGCAACCCCACGCGCGTTCCGACAATCACGAGGGCATCCGTGGCGAGGTCTGAGAGGGAGTGCACTCCGTCGGCAACCAGCGCGATGGAACCGAACGCCCACCCGGCAAGAATCTTTGCCAGCGTCATGATGACATTCATCACGATGCCGATATTCGTGACCCGCGTGATGGAACCGGCCTCCCGGCGCATGCGTTCTGACGTCGCCAGTGATGAACTTTTCGAAACCAGCATAAGCCCTGCTTTGTTGGGAACTGTTCCGAGTCCGTATCGTTAAGTATCCAGAAGGTGCCGGCGAGCACCAAGTGCGGGTGATTGAACCGCGTGATCGAACGGACAGGGTTGCCGACCGTAGGCTGTGAGGCGCAATGCGGAGAGCTTGGATTTTTTTTGGGCTGGCAATAGCAGGCGCTCTGGCTGTTGCCGGAACCCAATCGGTGCGACGCCTGTTTTCCGTTGCCCGCACCTTCCGGGAAGTCACATTCGAACGTGCCCACGCGGATACCCTGTCCCTCCCAGGCCTCGCGGCATCGGTGGTGGGACAGAAGGTGCTCGCGGACCTTGCGCTCGATTCCGCCCAGCAGGAACACATCGCCCGGTTATACCGCAGTCTGCGCAAGAGCACGCCCGGCGATTCCGCCGCCCCGGTCAGATACTCGCCTGACCGCCGCAGGGACCCGGCGCCGGCAGCCGCTGATGCGCTCCGCGACAGCATCCGCGCCGTGTTGACCCGGGAACAGTGGAAAAAACTGCAGGACTCCCGTTCGACCGTCGCCACTCTCCGGAGGAACTGGACCGACTACCTCAGCGATCCGATGGTTCGCGACGTGATGGGACAAATCGACCTCACGGCATCTCAGAAGGCGCAGATGAAATCGCTCGCGAAGGTGTACACCGGCGATCTGGCGACATTGCTGACCATTTCCGACCCCGTGGTCCGCCGCATGCGCGTGGAAGCCCTGTTTGACGACGGCTGGTCACAGGCGCGCCGCATTCTCACTCCGGACCAGCAGGCCACCGTCGAGAACTACCTTGCAACTCATCGCGAACAGATAGAAGCCGGCCTGCGCGGCCTTTGGTTGCAAGGGCTGTAGGCCGCCGGATCCACCTGAAGGGCCGCGGAAGAAGCGCCTGGGAAAGCCGCGCCTGCGCGGCCTTTGGTTGCAGGGGCTGTAGGCCGCGGGGCCTTCATGGGTGGCCATGTTCCGCGTGCTCGTCCGTGGCCGCGCCTGTGCGGGCTCTGGGTCCCAGGATTCCGAGTAGATTTGCGCCAATGCGACATCCCGGCCTTTACATCCGTCCCCTCGAACCGCGGGATATCGTTCCGGTTGCCCGACTCCTGGACGAATCGCTGCCGCACGACCGCGTTACTCCCCGCTGGCTGAAAGAAAAAGCCTTCGCCGACTCGGATTACGACAGCGCGCTTACTCTCTGCGCCATTGACGGGGGGAATCTGGTGGGGTTCGCGCATGGCGTGGCGCGTCCACTCCATGCCCCGGTGCGGGGCTGGTTCAAATGGTTCGCCGTGGCGGCTCATCGTCGGCGGACCGGCATCGCCAGCAGGCTGTTTGACCGCATCGAACGGGTGATGGCGCGTCGGGGAGTTCGGTCGGTGAGCATTGCGGATTCCGTGCCCAACTACACCATGCCGGGTGTTGACCCGCGGTATCTGGAAGCTCGCGCCTTCCTTGCGCAGCGGGGATACGCGGAGGGCGAGGAACGGGTGAACATGACCTGCCCGCTGACCACCTCCGACTGGGAGACGGGAGACCAGGAGGACCGGCTTGTCGCACAGGGGATACGCATCATCCGCGCCGGTCGGACGGATCTTTCCCGCGCCCTTCAGTTCACGCGCACCTGGTTCCCGTCGTGGACGCCCGAGGTCGCGCACTGCTTTTTGCGCGAACCAATCAGCCTCCACCTTGCCGTTGAGGACGCATGCGTGATCGGGTTTGCCGCGTACGACGCGAACAATCCGGGCATGGCATGGTTCGGTCCCATGGGCACCCATCCGGAGAAGCGTGCGCGCGGCGTCGGCAGCGTCCTGCTCAAACGCTGCCTGCGCGATCTGGCGGCACAGGGGCATGCGGAAGCCATCATCCCCTGGGTGGGGCCGGTGGCGTTCTACGAAAAAGCCTGCGGCGCCGCGATCAGTCGGACGTTCATGTCTGTTTCAAAACAACTGATGGCAGAGCGAGGATAACGGCGAGAGATAAGCTGGTACCCCGGACTGGAATTGAACCAGCGACACCAGGTTTAGGAAACCTGTGCTCTATCCAACTGAGCTACCGGGGCACCGAAGTGATCTAAGAAAAAAGTACGGCCGGCGCGGCGGTATG
>Ga0208939_1000833_pt1 | contig 24203 bp, 22 predicted proteins | sample AD_STIC12_MetaG_FD_184437 | JGI IMG/M metagenome (GOLD analysis project Ga0208939, IMG submission 184437) | Active sludge microbial communities of municipal wastewater-treating anaerobic digesters from USA - AD_STIC12_MetaG (SPAdes) (version 2) | ecosystem: Engineered > Bioreactor > Anaerobic >...
TCTAACGCGAGGATTTGTTGGCAGAATCTGACACGCGCGCCGTCTGCACGAAACACTAGGATAGATTACATGTGTAATTTCGTAATGCGGGGGTCAGGTGTTCAAGTCACCTAGGCAGCACCACCTCCTACCGCGCGCGGCCCACAGCGATCAGTGCTGCCTCATACTTTTTCTGATGCGAAGTTCCATCCCGCGTAGAATCTGGCATGGGGATGACCACTCATGCGAACGGGTCGGGTTGGATGAACGTAGACGAGCTGAAATCCGCGCTTTGGGACGCAGCGAACACGTTGCGTGGATCGGCTGTCGATCGGACGGACTGGAAGGGCTACATCCTTCCCCTCCTCTTTTTTAAGCGCATTTCGGATGTGTGGGACGAGGAAACATCTGAAGCACAAGAGACCTTCGGTGAAGCCGACCCCTCCCTATTTCCTGAGGTCCATCGCTTCGTCGTTCCAGACGGCTGTCACTGGGACGATGTAAGAGAAACAGCGACAAATGTTGGGGCGGCGCTGCAACGGGCAATGCGAGAGATTGAACGCGCGAATCCCGACACGCTTTTCAGAGTCTTCGGTGCCGCTGACTGGAGCAACAAGGAAAAATTCTCAGACGAGCTGCTCAAGGATCTGATCGAAGGCTTTACGGAAGTCCAACTCGGCAACGCGTCGGTAGGCACCGATGTTCTTGGCGATGCGTACGAGTATCTCCGCCCTTGCGTGATAAGAAGCTCGTGGGAAGTGCAATAACTGCGCGGCCCTCCGGCGCTAGCGCAGATGCCGAGAGCGCGACGAAAAGACTCTCAGAGCGCGTGAGTTCAAGACCTGTGAATGGCTTGCGCAGTTGAAATGATCCTTCGCCTCGCAAAGGAGCGCCAACGGGAGGATCACACAGCACTCTGTCATAGCCAGGACCGGCATGTTCAACGAACGCCGGCGCGCGCAGGCTGTCGCCTAACTGCCTATGTTCGATCGCCTTCAACGTACGTCGATCAAAAACTAGGACGAGCATCGCGGCTGTTTGGCGCGAGCGGGTCAGAAACACCTGCCTGATCAGGCGTCTACACTAATAAGACAATTGGCTATTTTCTTTATTAGTGATCGCCGCTAATAAAGCATCGTTTACTAGGGAGCCCGCTTGTCAGAGACGGCCAACCCACGCTTGGGGCGCTATGTCGGTACGGCCGTGGCTGGCGAGACGGTTCGGGCATTTGTGCCACCGCCATTGCCTCCCGTACCGCAACTCGACCTACTGTCACTCCTGGGCCCTCTAAGCCAAGCTGACCGTGCGGTAGGGCGACTGGATGGCATCACCGCACTCGTCCCGGATACCAGCCTCTTCCTCTACATGTACGTGCGCAAGGAGGCGGTCCTGTCGTCCCAGATCGAAGGGACGCAGTCTACGTTGAACGACTTGCTGCGCTTCGAAAGCGACGCAGCGGCCGGCGCACCAGTCGACGACATCCGCGAAGTCTCCAACTACATCGCGGCGATGGAGCATGGACTTGCGCGCCTGCCTGAGCTGCCTCTCTCACTAAGATTGATACGCGAGATGCACGAGAAGCTAATGGCGAGCGGCCGGGGCATGACTAAGCAGCCAGGTGCTTTCCGTACCTCGCAAAATTGGATCGGTGGCACGCGGCCAGGCAATGCGATGTTTGTACCGCCGCCGCCGCAAGAGGTGATGCCGGCGCTTCATGACCTAGAGAAATTCCTGCACGATGATGCGGATCGCTTACCGCCCTTGATCAAGGCCGGCCTCGCGCATGTACAATTTGAGACCATCCACCCATTCCTTGACGGCAACGGGCGGCTCGGTCGACTTTTGATCACGCTGTACCTTTGTGAGCGGGGCGTGTTGCGTGCTCCGCTTCTCTATCTCAGCCTCTACTTCAAGCAGCACCGCGAGACCTACTATCGCCTCCTCCAAGAGGTACGCGAGCGAGGCGCCTGGGAGGCTTGGCTAGAGTTCTTCCTTGAGGGCGTCGCTGACACGGCAAATCAGGCATTCCACACCGCCAATGGGATCGTCGCGCTGTTTCAAACAGATCGCGAGCGGATCGGCGCGGAAGCCGCCGCACCGAACTCCGTTTTGCGCGTGCATGAGTTGCTACAAACCAGCCCCTACGTGACAGCGCCCGCAGCACGAATGAAAAGCGGGCTCGCTCTGCCTACGGTCAACGCGGCGCTCGATCAGCTGGTGCGGCTGGGTATGGTGGTTGAAGTCACAGGCAAGAAGCGGGGTCGCGTCTATGCCTATCGACGGTACCTGGACCTTCTTAGTGACGCGGCTCCGAGTGGCGCCTCGTAGCCTCCTGATCGGCGATGCTGTTCTCGTGTGCTCAACCACCCGAGTTAATCGGGCGAGCTAATAGTGGATTAGTAGGGCGCTTGCTTCAATTCGGCTAAACCGGCCTCTACTTCTTTCAACGTCTACCCGTTTGTAATCAGAGTCTTATTCAACGTTCTTAGCTCTACGCCGCTCGCCTTCAATTTCGTCCGGGTAAAATTCGTAATGCGGGGGTCAGGTGTTCAAGTCACCTAGGCAGCACCATTCTTCCTTCTTCTCGAGATGGGCATGAGCCGCGGGATCGATGTTCTTGTCATCGGCGCGGGGGCGGCCGGGCTGCTGTGCGCGATCGAATCAGCGCGGCGGGGGCGGCGCGTGTCTGTGATCGATCATGCCGCAAAGCCGGCGGAGAAGATCCGGATTTCGGGCGGGGGGCGGTGCAATTTCACCAACCTGCACGCGAGCCCGAAGCAGTTCCTGTCGAACAATCCGCATTTCTGCGTTTCGGCGCTGAAGCGTTTCACACAGCGGGATTTCATAGCGCGGATCGAGGCGCGGGGAATTGCGTATCATGAGAAGACCCTGGGCCAGCTGTTCTGTGACGGATCGGCGAACCAGATCATCGAGATGTTGCTCGACGATCTGAAGTCGTCGGGTGGCGAGCTGGAGCTGGGCGTTGAGCCGGGGGCGATCGCGAAGACGGCGGATGGATTTGAGGTGCAGACTTCGACTGGCGCGATTGCCTGCAAATCCCTGGTGATCGCAACGGGCGGCAAGTCGATTCCGAAGATGGGAGCGACGGGTTATGCCTATGAGATCGCGCGGCAGTTCGGATTGAAGATCATCGAGCCGCGCCCTGCCCTTGTGCCGTTCACGCTGGACGAGGCGAAGCTGGAGCCGGTGAAGGAGCTGGCAGGAGTTTCGGTCGAGGCGCGGGTGGCGGTCGGGAAGACGGCTTTCGATGAGGGAATGCTGTTCACGCATCGCGGACTTTCGGGGCCTTCGATTCTTCAGATTTCGAGTTACTGGCGCGAGGGCGATGAGATCGTCATCGATCTGGCGCGCGGTCGGGATGTTTTCGCGGAGCTGAAAAAGGAGCGCGTCGAGCGGCCGAAGCTGCAGCTCGATAATGCGCTGACGCATTTTGTGCCGAAGCGGCTGGCTGAGCAGATCGCGGCGCGGACGTATCAAGCATCGCGGCTAGCCGATCTTTCGGATGCGAAGCTGCGCGAGGTCGCGGCGGCGGTGAATGCCTGGCGGATTGTTCCGGATGGAACGGAGGGCTGGCGCACGGCGGAGGTTACGATCGGCGGCGTTGATACGGACTGGCTGTCTTCGCAAACGATGGAGGCGAAGGGCGTTGCGGGATTGTATTTTGTTGGGGAGTGCGTCGACGTCACGGGCTGGCTGGGCGGGTATAATTTCCAGTGGGCGTGGAGCTCTGGCTGGGCCGCTGGGCAGGTGGCGTGAGGGCGCGTTCTCGCGGGTGAGCGAGGCGGGTGGGTTTTGATTTTGAGCGCGGTCGCTTAGGCGGCCGCGTTTTTGTTTGTGGCAGCGAGTGATTCACCGCTCTTCCCGGCGCAAGCCGGGATCCAGGGCTGCATGAGCAGGCCTGTTACGCAGATCACCCTTGATGCTCTGGGTCCCGGCTTGCGCCGGGATGAGCGGAGTGAGGGGGGCGCGAGGTGGTTGGGGTGCTCGTGTTGCTGCAGCTTGTAGCTGGCGATGGTGAGCACGCCCTCGTCCTTCGACGGGCGCACGCGAAGCGTGCTGCTCAGGATGAGGGCTATTGGGCTGCGGTGTTGCGCAGCGGGTTTTGTTTCCTGTTGCTGAGTGTCGGTCTTCGCTCTGGGCAGAGCGGCTTCATCGTCAGGCGTGTGCCAATCACGTGTGACGTTGAGCCGGATCATCTGGAGTGTTGAGGCGACGTAGTGCACGAGCATCGCAAATGCGCGCAGCACAGCTGTCAGCAAGAGCTGAGGAAGCTGCGGGGTTACCAGTCCAGTTTGCGCGTGTATGTGCCGTGTCATGGGCGAGAGAATAACCCTCGTTCCAGCCCCGGTTGAATCTGGAGGGCGCTATCCCCCATCCTTGTTGGCTAATGGTTTGAATTCAGGAGCGAAGAATTTTCACTGTCCTACGAATTCGATATCGCTCCATCCCCTAATCTCGACATCACGCCTGTGACTCGCCCCCTCCGTCTCGGCGCGAAGACGCGCCGATCCACCTCCCCCGCCTTTGGCGGAGGAGGAAAGAGAGCGGAAGCCAGTGAGAGAGTGTCGTGCTCTCACAATGGGTCCCGGATAGCGCTTCGCGCTTCCGGGATGACAGGTGGTGGAGATGAGAGAGCCCTAGCTCGCTTCGTCGACGCGGCGGGAGAGCATTTCGATTCTGGCGGCGGCGTCTGTGAGGAGAGTCGCGGCGCGGTTTTCGAGGTTGCGGATGCGATCATCCAGCGCCTTGGAGCCGGAGTTGGCGGCTTGGGCGTCGAGTTCGTCGAGGATGGAGAGGCCGGCGGCGAGGAAGAGGCGTTCGGCGCCGAGGTCGCCCAGGGCTTCGATCAGTTCCTTCACGCGCTGGTCGAAACGCGCGCCAAGTTCTTCGAGACGGGATTCCTGGCCGGGGGCGCAGCTGAGCGCATAGCGCTTTCCGGCGATCTGGAGTTCTGCCTTGGCCACGACACTCACCTTCTGAAGGGCCCACTATGAACCATTTTGAACGGCTACCCTAGACCCTGCGTTCCTATAACGCCGTCAGACCTTGCCCAGAGCCTCGCGAACCTCGGAAATTGCGGCGCCCAAGGCTTCGGAGGCTTCGTCGGCGAGACGCTGGAGTTCGCGTTCGCGGGCTTTTGCGGCATCCAGATCGCCTGCGAGACGAGCGCGGTCGACGCGCAGGGCGTCAGCCTCGCGCTCACGCGAGCGATGGCCTTCCAGACGGTCAAACAACCCGTCCAGACGGCCTTCCAGACGGTCAATCGACGCCTCCAGTTGCCGGAGGGCGTTATCGATTTCCGTTGACTTATCAGGTCCCACACTCATCCCCACCCACATTGAGGCTTGTGAGCAAGTCGCGCAATGGCGTGGTGCGGCTGTGAATCCTCTTTGAGGGGAAGCGCATCCCCGTTAATCAGCGCGCAAACCCGCCGGAGGGAATTTCATGCCGCAACTGCCGCTCGCCAACGCGATCCGCGCCCTTTCGATGGATGCCGTGGAGAAAGCCCAGAGCGGGCATTGCGGCCTGCCGCTTGGTTTCGCGGACGTTGCAACGCTGCTGTATCAGGAATTCCTGAAGTTCGACGCGGCTGATCCGAACTGGCCGGACCGGGATCGCCTGATCCTGTCGGCGGGCCACGGCTCGATGCTGCTGTATTCCCTGCTCTATCTGACCGGCTATCCGGATGTGAGCCTCGACGAGATCAAGAAGTTCCGCCAGCTCGGCTCGAAGACGCCGGGCCACCCGGAATTCGGCCACACGATCGGCGTCGAGACCACAACAGGCCCGCTGGGCCAGGGCATCGCCAACGCCGTGGGCTTCGCGATGGCCGAGCGCCACCTCAATGCGCGCTTCGGCGACGAGCTGGTGGATCACAAGACCTATGTGATCGCGGGCGATGGCTGCCTGATGGAGGGCATCAGCCAGGAAGCCATCACGCTGGCAGGCCATCTGCGCCTGAAGAACCTGATCGTGCTGTTCGACGACAATGCCGTCACCATCGATGGCTCGACCGCGCTGGCGGATGCGACGGACCAGATCAAGCGCTTCAAGGCGTCGGGTTGGAATGTGGCGCGCGTGGACGGGCACAATATGGACGCGGTGCGCGGCGCTCTTCTGGCCGCCCAGACCGCTGATCGCCCCTCGCTGATCGCGTGCAAGACCATCATCGGTTTCGGCGCGCCGAAGCTGGCGGGCACGGGACCGGCGCATGGCGGACCCTATGGCGCGGAAGAGATTGCGGGCATCCGCAAATCGATCGACTGGCCGCATGAGCCGTTCGTCGTGCCGGAAGAGATCCTGAAAGAGTGGCGCAAGATCGGCGCGCAGGGATCGCGCCATCGCGAGGCGTGGGAGAAGCGTCTTGCGGCTTCGGGCAAGCGCGGCGCGCTTGAGGCGTCGCTGTCGGGCAAGGTTCCGGCGGGGCTGAAGGCTGCGATCAACGCGCACAAGAAGAAGATCGTTGAGGCGCCGAAAGCCGACGCCACGCGCAAATGGTCTGGCGCCGCGCTGGAAGTGGCGACGGAGCTGATGCCGGAACTGATCGGCGGATCGGCCGACCTCACCGGCTCTAACAACACGCGCACGGCGGCGGCGAAAGCGCCGTTCACGCCGGAGAATTATGGCGGGCGCTATGTCCACTGGGGCATTCGCGAGCACGCCATGGCGGCGGCCATGAACGGCATGGCGCTGCATGGCGGCATCATTCCGTATTCGGGCACGTTCCTGGTGTTCTCGGATTACTCGCGTCCGTCGATCCGGCTTGGCGCGCTGATGAACCAGCGCGTGATCCACGTGATGACGCACGATTCGATCGGCGTGGGCGAAGATGGCCCGACGCACCAGCCGGTGGAGCATGTGGCTTCGCTGCGCAACATTCCGAACCTGCTGGTCTTCCGCCCGGCGGATGGCGTCGAGACGGCTGAGGCGTGGGAGATCGCGCTCAATTCGACGGATGCGCCGTCGCTGATCGCCCTCACCCGCCAGAACCTCGCTCCGGCGCGGAAAGAGCACACGGACGAAAACCTGGTGGCGAAGGGCGGCTATGTGCTCTCCCCCGCAACCAAGCCGGAGAAGGTCGTGCTGCTGGCGACGGGTTCGGAAGTCGAGATTGCGCTGGAAGCGCAGAAGACGCTTGAGGCCGAGGGCATTGGCGCGCGGGTCGTTTCGATGCCGTGCTTCTCGCTGTTCGCGCAGCAGGATGCGAAATACCGCGCCGACACGCTGGGCGGGAAACTTCCCAAAGTGGCCGTCGAAGCAGGCATCCGCGACGGCTGGGACCGCTGGATCGGGCCGGAAGGCGGCTTTGTGGGCATGACGGGCTTTGGCGCGTCGGCCCCGTACAAGGCGCTCTACAAGCATTTCGGCATCACCGCCGAGGCTGTGGTGAAGGCTGCGAAAGAGCGGGTCTAGCGCCTGTAATCGGGCTTATCGGCCTGCATCACGAAGTGCTGCAACGAATTGCGCGATTTTCACCGCGCAAACCTCTCGCATGTGCGGAAAAATCCGCTATTACGCCGCGCATGAAGACCGTGTGACGGCCGGTCCCGTTCCTGCATCCGGGGCCGCACTTGGATGATAGAGGATTCCCGATGGCTGTTCGTGTTGCGATCAACGGTTTTGGCCGGATTGGTCGACTGGTTCTCCGTTCCATCCTGGAACACAAGCGCACGGACATTCAGGTCGTCGCGGTTAACGATCTTGGCCCGGTGGAGACAAACGTCCACCTGCTGAAATACGACTCGGTTCACGGCCCGTTGAACATGGACGTGAAGGTCGAGGGTGATCAGGTCACCGTCGGCAACCAGTCGTTCAAGGTGACGGCGATCAAGAACCCGGCCGAGCTGCCGCACAAGGACATGAACGTCGACATCGCGTTCGAGTGCACCGGCATCTTCACGGCGAAGGACAAAGCCGCCCTGCACCTGCAGGCTGGCGCCAAGCGCGTGCTGATCTCGGCCCCCGGTGAAAATTCAGACCTCACGGTCGTCTATGGCGTGAACCATCAGAAGCTCACGAAAGAGCACATGATCGTCTCGAACGCCTCGTGCACCACCAACTGCCTCGTGCCGGTGGTCAGCGTTCTTCACGAAGCCATCGGCATCGAGAAGGGCATGATGACGACCATCCACTCCTACACCGGCGACCAGCCGACGCTGGATACGATGCACAAGGATCTCTACCGCGGCCGTGCGGCTGCGCTGTCGATGATCCCGACCTCGACGGGCGCGGCGAAGGCCGTTGGTCTCGTGATGCCGGATCTCAATGGCAAGCTGGACGGCATCTCGGTGCGCGTGCCGACGCCGAACGTCTCGCTGGTGGACTTCAAGTTCATCGCCAAGCGCGAGACGACGGCAAAAGAGATAAACGATCTCATCCGCACGGCGGCGAACGGCAAGCTGAAGGGCATCCTCGGCTACACCGACGAGAAACTGGTCTCGAGCGACTTCAACCACAACCCGCACTCGTCGATCTTCCACACCGACCAGACCAAGGTGATGGACGGCACGTTCGTGTCGGTGCTGTCGTGGTACGACAACGAGTGGGGCTTCTCGACCCGGATGAGCGACACGGCTGTCGCCTGGGCGAAGCTGATCTAGTGGCAGGCAAGACAACAGACGAAAAAGGGACGGCGACCGAAGAGGTCGCCGTTCACGCTTCTGCCGCCCCGCCCTACCATGTGAAGGGCGAAGTTGTTGAAGCGGCAGCGAAGACACCCGCGACGACGGGCGAGCAGAAGCCCTATGACCCTGCCGCCTGGATGCACCAGCGGCTGGTTCACCAGATCATGGAGTTCGAGAAGAACCTCGGGCCGGACCATGAAGTTGGCGGTCGGTTCGTCGAAGGGCCAAGCGGAGAGCCGCTGCACCTGTCGAACGTGGCAAGCTGGGGACCGGACATGATCCTGTTCCTTGGCGAATTCCCCGACGGACGGAAATGGGAGCTGATCCAGCACTACAGCCAGGTCAGCCTGCTGCTGGTGGCGGTGAAGAAGATCAACGAAGCGCCGCGCCGCATCGGGTTCGAGTTGCTGAAGTCGGTCAAGGAACAGGATGTTCCGTGGGAAGATCCGATCAGCTAGCTGACGGCCTGAACGCTGCAAGCGGCGAAAGACGACGACTTTATTTTTACGAACCGGGACGAACGACATGACCTTCCGCACGCTTCAGGGCGCCGACCTCAAGGGCAAGACGGCGCTGGTGCGCGTTGATTTCAACGTGCCGATGGACGATGGGCAGATCACCGACGACACGCGCCTGCGTGCGGCGTTGCCGACGATCGAGCTGCTGTCAAAAGCGGGCGCCAAGGTTGTGCTGCTGGCGCACTTCGACCGGCCGAAAGGCAAGCGGGTTCCGGAGATGAGCCTGAAGCCGGTGCTGCCCACGCTTTCCGCGCTGGTGGGCCATGATGTGGCGTGGGCTGATGACTGCATCGGCGCTGACGCCAAGGCGACGGTCGATGGCCTGAAGCCTGGCGGCGTCGCGCTGCTGGAAAACCTTCGCTATCACGCGGGCGAAGAAAAGAACGAGCCGGCGTTCGCAGCCGAACTCGCCAAGCTGGGCGACATCTATGTCAACGACGCCTTCTCGGCCGCGCACCGTGCGCATGCCTCGACCGAAGGCCTCGCCAAACTTCTGCCGGCCTATCCGGGCCTGTCGATGGAGCGTGAACTCAATGCGCTCGACGCCGCGCTGGGCAATCCTCAGCGGCCGGTGATCGGCATTGTCGGCGGCTCGAAAGTCTCGACCAAGCTCGACCTGCTGAAGAACCTCGTCACCCGGCTGGACAAGCTGGCGATCGGCGGCGGCATGGCGAACACCTTCCTCTATGCACAGGGCCATGATGTCGGCGCTTCGTATTGCGAGAAGGACCTTGCCGAGACCGCGCGCGAGATCATCCGCCTTGCCGGACAGAGCAACTGCAAGCTGTTCCTGCCGATCGACATCGTGGTCGCCGAACAGATGGCCAAGGGCGTGCCGACGCGCGTGCGCAATCTCGGCAACGTCGATGAGCATGAGCGTATTCTCGATGCAGGCCCGGAAACGGTCGAGCGCCTGAAGCGCGCAATGGGCAATTCGAAGACGCTGATCTGGAACGGCCCGCTCGGCGTGTTCGAAATTCCGCCCTTCGACAGGGGCACGGTGGAAGCCGCAAAGGAAGCCGCAAAGCTCGCCAAAGAAGGCAAGCTCGTTGCGGTCGCCGGCGGCGGCGATACCGTTTCGGCCATGCACCATGCGGGCGTCGCCGACGACCTCACCTTCATCTCGACAGCAGGCGGCGCCTTCCTGGAATGGATGGAAGGCAAAGTCCTGCCGGGCGTGGAAGCGCTGAAGGTCTAGGGCTTCCTCGATCAAGCCCGCCAGCCGGCGAGTTGCAGCTATTCGGCTGCTGAGCGTCTTGTGCGGAACGCCTTGATCTCGTTCAGCGCGGGGCCGGCGCCGACACTCTCGGTCGATGTCACCTTGAACGAGATGACCGGGGCGACGTTGTCGACCGGGATCACTGTCCAGCCTGGATAGCCAAACAGCGCGACGTCGATGTGGCGGACGCCGTCTGCTGTCTGGAGGTCGAGGGCTATGCGCGTTGAGCCGCGCTGCCTGCCGGGGCCGCCGCGTGAGGCCAGGACCCAGATTTCCTGAATGGGTTCCGGCGCATTGAGGCGCAGGTCAATCGGAGCGGATGCATCGAAATCCAGCCAGTCGTCGGCGCGTTCGGCCACCGAACTATCCACGAGTTCGCGGCTTGATGTGGTCAGCGGAATATCCGCTGCGCGCAGTTCCGCAGCCAGATCGGTTCGCAAATAGACCGCCGTGCGCTGTTCATCGCCCGCGACTGGAACATACCCCGTATCGACGATTTTCTTGAGTTCAGGGAACTCGTCGAGATGAAAATTCTCCTGACTATAGCCGTGGAAGTTTCCGAAGAAATTGCCGGGGCGATTGGCGTCAACGACGATGGCGGGTGGGACCACGGCGATGTCGCGCAACAGCCGCTCGCGGAAATAGCTGCGGGCGCGGTTCGGGCGGATGAGAAATTCGGCGTGGGCGGCGCGATCGGCGGAGGGCAGCTCCGCGAAAGCCGTCAGCCTTGGCTCCCACCCCCACATCAGCATGCGGTCGTTGCTGGAGACGCCCGTCCAGGCAAGGAGCGGCCGGCGCACGACGCCCTCGCCCGGCATGAGCCTGAAGGCCGCGTCCTGTCCGGCGCCGGCATAGGTGGAGGTGAGCGTGGGCGATGATATGGCGCCCAGCACCGTGACGCACAGGATCGCGACCCCAAGCGCGAGGTTACGACCGATGACGATCCTTTTTTGCGAGGGGGATCGCAGCGCCCGCTCAAGCAGCAGGATCGACAGCGGCAGCGCGACAAGCAGGTAGAACGCGTAATGGAGATAGTCGCGACCGGGCAGCCAGACCGTGACGAGCGCCACGGGCCAGATGGCGATACCGAGAATGAGAAGATCCCAGCGCTCCACACTGTCGCGTCCGCGCAGGCGCAGGGCGAGAGCCGCCGCCCAGAGCGCCGCCATTGCCACAAGGAATGGCGAGACCATCGCGAACACCGCGAGTGTGTGCGTGCCGAGATTGCTGCTCAATCCGAGATAGCCATCGAGGAAGGCCTGCTGCTCGCCCACGATGAAGGCAGGCGCGACGAGCACGAGAACGGGAATGACCGATCCCAGCACATAGGCCATCGCCGGCTTCAGCCAGGGCTGGCGGGCATGGATGCGCCAGCCGAGCTGACCGATGCAGGCGGCGTGAAACAGCACGCAGAACACTGCGGATTGCAGTTTCGCGAATGGCAGGCTGGTGGCGATCAATCCGCTCAGGAGCCACCGCCATGCGCCCTGGCCGCGCAAGTCCACATAGAGGCGCCCAAACGCGGCAATGAAGGCGACTGACAGAAGTTCGCTGCTGTAGTGGATCAGATCCTGATCGCCCGAGACTCCGAGAAAGGCCGCGAACACCGCGACCGCAGCCGCGCCCATGTTGAAGCCTTCGCCCCGCCTGACGAGACGGGCGAGATGGAAGACGCTGAATGCAAGCAGCAGTATCCCGGTGACCCGGGAGCTGATGATCGAGGGGGTCAGCCCGAACAGGGATGGCCAGCTGATGACGACCGCATTCAACGGTCCGCTGGTGGTGAGATCGCTTGAACGCCAGACAACCCAGTCGGTCAGGATGCGGCGCGCGGAAACGGCCCATTGGGCCTCGTCGATATTGTAGGGCTCGGGCGTGGCGAGCGTGTAGATCCGCGCGACCAGCACGAAGCCGACGCAAACCGCGAGAAAGAGCGCATAGGTCGACAGCGAGGATGCGCCGGCCCTGGGCGGGGTATCACGAAACGAATAGTGGAGATGGCCGAAATACGAGAACACCGATGCGGCGGCGAGCCCGGCGATGTGGGCGGCCGTGGCCGGAAACAGCGTGAAGTTCACCAGCGGGAACAGGATTCTCAGGGTGAAAGACGCAACAATCGTCGTGATCAGCAGCGAGCCGACATTGACGATGGCGAAGCGTTTGAGCCCGACCGCGACAGAGGTCTGCCCGCCGGAAAACACGAAGGCGCGCGTCAGGACGAATGCTACGAGCATGCCCACAATGTGCGCCGGCACCAGCGCTATCTCGAACGGCATGAGCTGCGAGAAAACAGCTCTCGCCAGCAGGTTGAACGGAACGGACGCAGCGCTCGCGATCACGAACCGCGAATAGTGGATGGGGCCAGCCAGATGGGAGGCGCGCCGGGGCAGATCTTCTGACTCGCCCAGCTGAAGCACTCCCTGGTCACTGGGTTACATCTCTAGCGAACGGCGTCAGCGGTTGTAAATTGCGCAGGCTTGGCGGACGCGGGAAAGTGGCCCTTGCCTTCCCACTCCAGCTTTGCCATCGCCATTGCGCAAAGTGAGCGAGGATCCACATGACCATTCGATTTGACGGCAAGGTTGCGATCGTTACGGGCGGCGGCAACGGCCTGGGCCGGCAGCACTGCCTGCAGCTGGCGGCGCTTGGCGCGAAGGTTGTGGTGAACGATCTCGGCGGATCGGTGGATGGTTCGGGCGGGTCGGTTTCGGCGGCTGAAGCCGTGGCCAAGGAGATCCGCGACGGCGGCGGTGAGGCCATCGGCAATGGCGCGGACATTACCAAGCTCGATCAGGTCGAGGCGATGGTGGCCGAGGCGAAGGCCAAGTGGGGCCGCGTCGATATTCTGATCAACAATGCCGGCATCCTGCGCGACAAGTCGTTCTCCAAGATGACGATGGACGACTTCAAGAAGGTGGTGGATGTGCACCTGTTCGGCACGGCGAACTGCACCAAGGCGGTGTGGGAGACGATGCGCGAGCAGAACTATGGCCGCATCATGCTGACCTCGTCGGCTTCGGGCATCTATGGCAACTTCGGCCAGTCGAACTATGGCGCGGCGAAAGCGGCGATGGTCGGCTTCATGAACGTGCTTCACCATGAGGGCGCGAAGAACAACATCCGCGTCAACACGCTGGCGCCGACCGCCGCGACGCGCATGCTGGAGGGCCTGATCCCGCCGCAGGTGGCCGACCTGATGGCGCCCGAACTGGTGACGCCGGGCGTGCTGTATCTGGTGTCCGATGATGCGCCGTCGAAGACGATCCTCGGCGCGGGCGCGGGATGTTTCTCTGTCGTGCACATCTATGAAACGCCGGCTGTGTTCGTCGGCGGCGCCAGCGCGACAGTGGACGATGTGGCCGCCAACTGGGCCAGGATCTCCAACCCGGTCAACGAGCAGCCGATCGATGCAGCCTTTGCGCAGACGAACAAGTTCGTTGCGGCTGCGGCCGAGGCGCTTGGCGTCAAACTCGGCGGCTGAGCATGGGCAGCGTGACGCGGCTCAATCCGGTATGGATCAATGTCGCGTTCGCGCTGCTGTATCCCCTGCTCGTGGTCGTGATGATCGGGACGGATCATGCGGGCGAGGTTTGCGCCCGCATGATGGACAGCGGGGATGAAACTGCCCGGTTCTGGTACGAAATCCCGTGCAGCCCCGACATGCGCGACCGCAGCGGCCCTGGCGGCTATGCCTGGGCCTATGTCGGCATGTTCGTGATCACGGGAATGTATTCGGCCATCCTGTTCCCAGCTGTGACGGGGCTGACCGGCGTTGTGCTGGAAAGGCTTGCCCCGCGCTGGGTCAAACAGGTGGACTGGGTTGTAACCGCGGTTCTGGCGCTCATTCCGGTCGTGGCGTTGTTCGTCGCTTTCGGTTAATGCTGAAATCGTCGAAAACGACATGGAAAACGTGCGTGGAACGCGTGTTGCTGCGTCACAGTTGACCGTCATTCACTGTGCCGCCAAAACGCGGAATACAGCTCTCAGGGGAAACTAAACCATGGCCCGCATCACGTTGCGTCAGTTGCTCGACCACGCTGCCGAGTACAGCTACGGGCTGCCCGCCTTCAACATCAACAACATGGAACAAGCGCTGGCGATCATGGAGGCGGCCGAGAAGGTCGACGCTCCGGTCATCATGCAGGCCTCGCGCGGTGCGCGCTCCTACGCCAACGACATCGTGCTGAAGCACATCATCGACGCCTGCGCGGAGATGTACCCCAACATCCCGATCTGCATGCACCAGGACCATGGCAATGGTCCCGCCACCTGCGCCACGGCGATCCAGTTCGGTTTCACCTCGGTGATGATGGACGGCTCGCTCAAGGAAGACGCAAAGACACCGGCAGACTATGAGTACAATGTGGACGTGACCCGCCGCGTGACCGAGATGGCGCATTCGTGCGGCGTATCAGTGGAAGGCGAGCTGGGCGTGCTGGGTTCGCTGGAGACCGGCATGGGCGAAGCCGAAGACGGCCACGGCGCCGAGGGCAAGCTCGACCATTCCCAGCTTCTGACCGACCCGGACCAGGCAGTCGACTTCGTGCGCGAGACGCAGGTTGATGCGCTGGCGATTGCCATGGGCACCAGCCACGGCGCCTACAAATTCACGCGCAAACCGGACGGCGAAGTGCTGGCGATGAACGTGATCGAGGAGATCCATCGCCGCCTGCCGAACACGCACCTTGTGATGCATGGCTCTTCGTCCGTGCCCCAGGACCTGCAGGACGAGATCAACAAGTATGGCGGCAAGATGCCTCAAACCTGGGGCGTACCGGTTGAAGAGATCCAGCGCGGCATCAAGCATGGCGTGCGCAAGATCAACATCGACACCGACAACCGCATGGCGATCACCGCCGCGATCCGGAAAATCCTCACCGAGAAGCCGGGCGAATTCGATCCGCGCAGCTATCTGAAGCCCGCCAAGGAAGCGATGCGCAAGGTCTGCATCCAGCGCTATCAGGAGTTCGGCTGCGAGGGCATGGCGAGCAAGATCAAGCCGGTGTCGCTGGCCGTGATGGCCAAGGACTACGCGGCCGGCAAGCTTGCCCCGCGCATCGCCGTCACGGCGAAAGCGGCCGAATAGGCTTTCCCGGCAAGTTCGACATGCACAGGCCTGTGGGCGGATGCGCTCACAGGCCTTTGTGTTTTTCTCGCTGACCGGGCCGCGCACCCGATATTGCCACTCGCCTGAGCGGCGTACGCTTAGAGGTTGAGCAGGAAACGTGGCGGTTTCTCTTAACAAGGGTTTGTGACGGAACCTGATTCCCCCCCTGGTTTAATGCTGTGGCGGTGTGGATATCCCCGTGGAGTATTTCCCGGCGGGCGGAAACGCCCGGCTGGGGAAATCGGGCGATGCCAGACCAACATTACGACCTGCGGGCTTACCCGCTCTTCCGAAGCGTTATCGGACGCGAGCGACAGGCCATAAAATCCAAGCGATGCCTTGTCGTCGATCCATCGCACGACGCGGACGCCAATGTGCGCCGGCATGCCGACATGCTCTGGAAATACGTGATCCAGCCGGCCGTGCTGGATACCGAGTATCACGCCTACCGGACGGACCGGAACTACGAGAACGGACCGACCGATCAGGCGGCCATCGACGCGGTGCTCGACGATGACCTGATCATTGCGGTTCCCTCCTTCGGCAATGCGCGGGTGTTTTACGAAACAGCACTCGCCCAGGCGGCGGCGCGGCCGCTGATCATCCTGATTGAGGAAGGCCAGGACCTTGGCTTCGATCCGCGCAATGCGGAGATCGTGACCTATCGACTGGATACGGAGAGCGTCGTCAGCGCTTTCAACGTCGAACGGTTGCAGACCGTCATCCGCGAGATCGACGAACGCGGACACTCTGTCCGTCAGGGATTTCGGGCAGGCGCGGCCGCGCTCAATGGCGGCAAGGAACCCAGCGTCAAGCTGTTCGAACGTTCACCGGAACTTGGCTACGACCGGCGGCTCGACATGATGCGCGAGGCGACGACACGCATCGACATCATGGGCGTCGCCAATCTCGGACTGGCCTCGCACGCGCAGACCCTGGACCTGGTGCGCACATGCGCCGGACGTGGCGTGGAAATCCGCGTCCTGCAATGCGCGCCGACCAACCCCGCTCTTGGCTCGCTCGTCGGGGCGCGCAATGCAGAACATCTGGACGCCGTGAAGAGCCAGATCAATGCGGCGACCGGCGCGTGGAAGCGACTCGCCGACGCGATTGGCGGGCAACTGACCCTGACGGTTCGCCGCGCCCAGACATCGCTGCCGCTGACGAGCGCGTTGATCACCGATCAGGCGATCCTGGCGACGCCCTACCTGAACAGTCGCACCACGGCAGAGAGCCCCACCATCTTCGCGAACGCTGGCGATAGTTATCACCGCACGATGAGTCAGGAGTTCGACGCATTGTGGGCCGACGCGACAACGGCCTACCGGCTCGAGCCCAGTCGGCCTCGCACCAAGGAGCGCGGACCGGAGCCTGTAAAAGGACACGCGCGCGCCTCACTGTTTCGCCGGGACGACATGGCCGAAACAACGCTACGGATGCGCACCACAAACGAGCGCGGCTTCGCGATCATCCGTTCGGTCGGACAGGGCTGAGCACACGTAAGAGCGCGTCTGTTTTGGTGGCCTCTTTGTCCGGCGAGCCGATTGTCGCGGTGCGGAGAGCGGATAGGCTAGCCACATGCTTGAGATGCGCCCGAACTGCGAATGTTGCGACAAGGACCTCGATCCTTCGGGCATCGACGCGCGCATCTGTTCGTTCGAATGCACGTTCTGCGCAGACTGCGCCGAGCGCACGTTGAAGGGCAAATGCCCGAACTGTGGCGGGGGTCTGGTGGCCCGCCCTCCCCGCGCGGCGGCGCTTCTCGGTAAATTCCCCGCTTCGACCATCCGCAAGGTAAAGCCGAACGGTTGCCTGGCGGTTTGAGACCGCCGCTTGACGGCTGTGACCGCTCGCGTACGTCACGCCCATGTCACGCCGCTGCCGCCTCTATCTGATCACGCCGCCGGAGATACCGGATATCGCCGCGTTCACCCGCGAGCTGGAGCAGGCTCTGGATGCCGGCGACGTCGCTTCCCTGCAGATCAGGCTGAAGTCGCGCGATGGCGTTCCTGCCCCGGACAGCCGCATTCTGGAACTGGGTCACCACATCATTGCCCGCGCGCAGGATCGCGGCGTCGCCGTGCTGATCAATGACAGGCCGGATCTGGCAGCGGAACTGGGCGCCGATGGCGTGCATATCGGGCAGCAGGACATGCCGTATGCGCGAGCGCGCAAGCTGGTTGGCGAAGGCGGGATCGTGGGCGTCACCTGCCATGACAGCCGCCATCTGGCGATGGAAGCAGGAGAGGCTGGAGCCGACTATGTGGCGTTCGGCGCTTTCTACCCGACCGAAACGAAGGACCCAGCCACCCGTGCCGAGACTGAGCTGCTGACGTGGTGGCAGCAGATGATGGAGCTGCCCTGCGTCGCGATAGGCGGCATCACCACGGAAAATGCCGCTCCACTGGTCGAGGCGGGGGCCGACTTCCTCGCGGTTTCGGCGGGCGTCTGGCGCCATGGTAAAGGGCCGGCCGAGGCCGTTCGCGCCTTCAACGCCCTGTTTGACGCACTGGCGGGTTGATCTGTCTCAGGGGCCGCACCCCCTGAAAGCGAACAAAGCTTGCGCTTTAAGCCCTGCCCGCTAAGGGAAGCCGCACTCCAAGTGAGCGCCGGATTCACGTTTTCGAGCCATATCCGAAAGCGATCCGACGCTAGCCAAGGCTGTTTGACATGTCCCGTCCCTCCCCCACCGTCACCGTGATGATGGATGCTGCGCGCGCCGCTGGCCGCCGGCTGATCCGCGATTTCGGTGAAGTCGAGAACCTGCAGGTGTCCCGCAAGGGACCCTCTGATTTCGTTTCTGCGGCAGACAAGAAAGCCGAAGAGATCATCCGCAAGAGTCTCGAGAAGACACGGCCGGGGTATGGCTTCCTGCTTGAAGAAGGCGGCGAGGTTCAGGGATCGGACAAGACGCACCGCTTCATCATCGATCCGCTCGATGGCACGCTGAACTTCCTGCACGGCATCCCGCACTTCTCGGTGTCGATCGGTCTTGAGCGCGATGGCAAGCTGCGCGCCGGCGTGGTGTTCGATCCCATGCGCAACGAGTGCTTCTGGGCTGAAGAGGGCCAGGGCGCCTGGCTCGACAACAAGCGGCTGCGTGTTGGCGCGCGCCGCAAGCTTTCCGAAGCTGTTGTAACGACCGGCATTCCGCAGCTCGGCAAGAATGGCGCGGAGAAATTCATCGACGAGCTGGTGCGCGTGCGCGCCGAAGTTTCCGCCGTGCGCCGTTTCGGCTCGGCCGCGCTTGATCTCGCATGGGTTGCCGCCGGCCGCTTCGACGGCTTCTGGGAGCGCGACCTGCAGCTCTGGGATATCGCGGCGGGTTTCGTGCTGGTTCAGGAAGCCGGGGGCATGACCATCGGGCTCGACAAGAAGGACGCGACGAAGGGCTCCTTCGTCACGGCCAACACGAGTCTTGCGCCGAAGATCACCGAGCTGGTCGAGGGCAAGCTGAAGAAGCCTGCGACCGGCACGAAGCTGCTGAGACCGCTCTAGGCCTTCGCACCCGAAGCGCCCGCGTCGATTTGTGCGACGAGGCCTGCATCGAGACCAAGGGCCACGGCGAGATTCATCAGGAACGCCTTTTCCTTCATGCCGTCCGGCTCGATCGCGATGCGTGCGGCGGTGTAGGCCTGCGCCGCCAGAGCGGGCGTGTTCGCGGCGGCAGCCAGCTCGGCGATTGTGGCAGGCTTTGCAAACTCCGCATCGAGAAATTTTGCGGCGTGGACATCAAGGCCCGCGCTTTCAAGCGCGCCGATGATGCGGGAGCGTTCTGCATTGTCGATGACGCCATCGCTGGCGGCGGCCGCAATCATCGCGCGCAACACGAGCATCGATGTTTCGTTGTCCTGCTCCGGATTGCCGGTTTCACCGAACGGGCTGGCGTCAGGCGCCGCTTCGATCTGGGCCTGCGCTGCGGGCGCTTCGCCAGCCTGGTGTTTCTGCCAGGCCTTGTAGGCAAGCCCGCCGACCATCGCGAGGCCGCCAAGCGTCGCTGCGCCGCCGACGAGGCCACGGCCGCCGCGCGTGCCGAGCAGCAGAAGACCGAGGCCGCCAAGCGCTGCGCCGGTCACTGCCTTGTTCTGACCCGCGAAGGATTTTGCCTGCTCGAACAGGTCGCCGCCAGACTTGCCAGTAGCGCTCTTCAATGCGGCGTCAGCCTTGGCGCCGATGCCGGTCTTCTGTTCGATTGCAGCAGCGCCTTCCTTCACGCCTGAAACGCTGTCGTTGAGCAATCCGCCAAGCGCGCCGCCGATCTTGTCGAGCGGACTGTTTGCACCCCCTGCGCCGAACAGTTCGTTGAGCAGCTTCTTCGCGTCGAACATGGGGGAGCCTCCGTTGCGGATAGGCTCTTCTACACCCGCCGCTCAGCCCGGCAAATTCTTATGGCCGTTGCAGACGCATCATCAGGAAGGAAGGGCGGTGCATCAGTCTTGCGTGACGGCGAGGATCAGCGGCCTTGAACTGATCCGTGGGAAGAGGCTCCAGCATGCGGTCGATACGGAAACCCGACCTGATCGCTGGGTTGAGGAAGGCAGAAAGCGGGCGGCGGTAGCTGTTCATGCGGAACGCCTCGCCGAAACCGCTCCATGTGGCTTCGACGGGCTCCACCTCGAAATACGCGCTGGTGTTGAAATACTCGGCGTCGAACGCGGGGTGAGCGGCGGATAGCACGACGACGCCACGGGGCCTGAGCACGCGAAAGAATTCGGAAAACACCTGATCCCAGTCGCGGACATAGTCGAGGCAAAGCGGCGCGTTGATCATGTCGAAGGCGCCGTCTGCGAGCGGGAGCGGCGCGGCAAGATCGAGTTCGATAATGCTGGCGCTGCCGGCCAAACGTTCAGCCGCAATTTCGCGCATGCGTGGCGCGACATCGCCAGCGACAACCCGCGCACCACGTCGCACCAGCTCTTCCGCGTAGACGCCAGGACCGCAGCCTGCATCCAGAACGTCCAGCCCTGCAATATCGGGCCATAGCGAGATCACCGCCGGCCGGTCGTAGTAAGCGTTGTGCGGCTTCGTTTCGATGGCCGCCGCATAAACATCGGCGACGCGATCGTACGTGGCGGCCGCGGCGCGCTCTGTCTTGCGGTCGTCCATCGAAAGCGGTCCTATGCGCTGGTGAACTGCATTTCGGCGAGCTTGGCATAGAGGCCGCCGGCGCCGACGAGGCTTTCGTGGTTGCCCTGCTCCACGACGCGCCCCTGATCCAGCACGATGATGCGATCTGCGCGCCGCACGGTGGCGAGGCGGTGGGCGATGACCAGCGTGGTGCGGCCTTCGCTGGCCTGGTCCAGCGCTTTCTGGACAAGGCGTTCGTTGGCTGCGTCGAGAGCGCTGGTGGCTTCGTCGAGCAACATCACCGGCGCGCCGCGCACAAGCGCACGGGCGATGGCGATACGCTGACGCTCGCCGCCGGATAGCTGGCGGCCCTTGGCGCCGACTTCGGCTGCGAGGCCTCCGCGTTGTTCGAGGAAGGCAAAGGCCTCGGCTTTGCGCAACGCGTCGCGAACCTCGTCGTCTGTCGCGCCTGTGCGACCGAAGCGGACATTGCCCGCTGCATCGCCCGAAAAGATCGGTGCGTCCTGCGGCACATAAGCGAAGCGGGCGCGCCATTCGGCGGGATCCGTGTCGCGCGCATCAAGCCCGTCCAACGTGACAGCGCCTGTCTGCGGATCGAAGAAACGCAGCAGCATGCGGAAGACAGTCGATTTGCCCGCGCCCGATGGGCCGACCAGAGCGACAAGTTCGCCGGGCCTTGCTTCGAATGTGACGTCCTTGAGCGAGGGCCCCTGCGCCGCCGGATAGGAGAACGAAACACCATCGAGCTTCACGTGGCCTGAGAGTTTCGCGGGCATCGGCTTGGGGCTGGGCGGGGCGGCGATGTCAGGCGTCTGCGCAAGGATTTCGACCGATCGTTCGGCCGCGCCCGAGGCGCGCATCGCATCGCCCATCACTTCGGCCACGGTCGCAAAACCGCCGACGCCGAACACCGCAAGCAGCACGAACTGCATGAAGGCGCCGACTGTCATCGCGCCGGATTGCACTTCCAGCGCGCCGATCCAGATGACGCCGGTGACGCCCGCGAACATCAGCGCGATGATAATGCCGGTAAGCCAGGCGCGTGCGCCGATGCGGGCGAGCGCCGCCTTGAACGCCGCTTCGATGGTGGAGCGGAAGCGCATTTCGCGTTCCTTCTCCATGCCATAGGCCTGCACGAGATCGATCGCGTCGATGGTTTCGGTCGCTTCGGCGGCTGCATCCGCGATGCGATCCTGCGCGTTGACCGAAAGCTTGCGCACGCGGCGCCCCATGGCGAGGATCGGCAGGATCAGCACCGGCGCCAGAACGAACAGGATGCCGGTCAGCTTCCATGACGTGATGAACATCAGGATCAGAGCGCCGACAGACGTCACGAAGGAGCGGACCGCCATGGAAAAGGTCGAGCCAAAGAACGTCTCGATCAGCGTGACGTCGGCCGTGAGCCGCGAGACCGCCTCGCCTGTCTTCAGCTTCGAGAAATAGGCGGGTGAAAGCGACATCAGCCGCGCATAAACATCGCCACGCAGATCAGCCGCCAGTCGTTCGCCGAAACGCGAGAAGAAATAGAAGCGGACGGCGGAGGCGACGCCCAGCGCAAGAGCAATCGCGATCATCGCGCTAAAGCCGGCATTGATCAGCGCGGGGTCGAAGCTCTGGAAGGCGTTGTTGCCCAGCCACTGCACCGGAAAAGTGATCGCGAGGTTCAGGACGGCGGCGACGAAGAGGAAAATCACGGCCAGCACGGCAGTGGTTCGCTGCCGCTTCACATACGGCGCCAGTTTGAGTAACGGCCCCAGGGATTTCGACTTCTGCCGTTCGGGGCCGCCCTCGCCCCAGCGCTGCGCCCCAGCCGTGCGGTCGAAGCTGGCGCTGCCCGCGCTGCTGCTGGATTGGCTGGTTCCGTCACTCATTTAGCCCTCAAAAACCGCTATTTCTGGCAGTCTGGCGGCCAAGCTTGCCAGCAAAGCCGCCTTCGGGTATGAGCCCCGCTCCCGAATTCAGCAAGGCTCCCCGGGCGTTAACGCCAGACGGACCCTCGCGCAGCCGCCAGAGACTTCCGATGAAGAAAGAAGGCCATCCCGACTATCACCTCATCAACGTGGTGATGACCGACGGGACCAAGTATCAGGTTCGCTCGACCATGGGCAAAGCCGGCGACACGCTGTCGCTCGACATCGACCCGAAATCGCACCCGGCCTGGACCGGCGGCGCAGCGCAGACGCTGGACCGCGGCGGCCGCCTGTCGCGCTTCAAGGACAAGTTCAAGGGTTTCGTGAAATCCTGATCGCCCTGCGATCCCGACGGAACACGAACCTAATCGAACACTGGGAAGGCCCGCCGGAGACGGCGGGCTTTCTAATTTCAGCCTCCCGTTTCGGGTAACATCCGGCTTCGTTGCACCCCCCAGCATCACGCGCTAGCGTTCGCGCCTCCGGGGACAGGACATGGCCGACGCGCCGTCAGGGTCAAAACGCCGGCTGCTGCTGGCCTATGCCGATAGCAGCGCCCACCTCGTCGCGCCGCTGCGCAGCGCCTTTGAGGCCGCCGGATTCACGACGCAGATCGCGCCCGCCGACCCGACCGAAGCCGCCGCGGCCATCGATGCGGCCAACGCCGTCATCGTGTGCTGGACGCCCGCCGCGGTCGCCAGCGATATCGTCAACCTTCAGGCCGCACGGGCGCAGAAGGCGCGCAAGTTGGCAGCCATTCTGCTCGCCCCCTGCTCGCCACCTGCAAACCTTGGTGGGCGCTTCAGACTGGCGGACCTTTCAGGCTGGCGGGGCGACCCGACGGACAAGGAGTTCATAACGCTCGTCCACGCGCTGCACGGCCGCCTGTCCGGCAGGTTGTTCAGCGGCGCTGTGTGGAGCTCGCCCCTGTCATGGGGCGGCGCTGGCGCCGTGACGCTGGGCGCGGTCGCATTGATCACGAATTTCGGAGACATGCGGCAGACGGTTGATGGCTTTCTCAATCCGGCGGCGTCCGAGAAAGCGCTGACCGCCACGGACGCGAAGGTCGAGGAAGTGCTGACGCTGCTGAAGCAGAAGTCGCCGCAGCCGTTGAGCGCCGACGCAGAAGCCGCCATGCGCGAGAGTATCGAGCGCCTGCTGTCCGCCCAGTCAGGCGCGCGCGGCGAAGCAGCCGACAGGCTGGCCGCTGGCGATATCGAAGGGGCGCTTGCGGATCTCAACACGGCGGCGCTGGAAGGCGAAAAGGCGGCCGCTGGCCTTTCAGAAACCTGGCAGGAAATCGGCGCCCTCGCCTACGCCACACGCACCTTCGATGCGATTGATGCCTACGAGCGGGCCGTGCAGCTGGCGCCGAAGGACTATGTCGCCCGCAGCCAGCTCGGCAGCCTGTACATCAGAGCAGGCTTTCTCGCCGAAGCCACCGAGGCCTTCCAGTTCATCTACCAGAATGCCGACGACACCGTCATGTATGCCATCGCATCCGGCAATCTTGGCGTTATTGACATGACGCGCGGCGACTTCGAGAGCGCTGAACTTCATTTCAACGAAGCGCTGCAGTTCAACGAGACAACCGGAAACGTGCAGGGACAGGCGAGCGATCTGGGCGACCTCGGCGAACTTGCGCGCATACGCAAACAGTACGGCGTCGCCGAGACGCGCTTCAGGAAATCGATGGCGCTATACGTCCAGGTTGGCGACACCGAGGGCGAAGCCGTT
>Ga0208939_1000837_pt1 | contig 24114 bp, 20 predicted proteins | sample AD_STIC12_MetaG_FD_184437 | JGI IMG/M metagenome (GOLD analysis project Ga0208939, IMG submission 184437) | Active sludge microbial communities of municipal wastewater-treating anaerobic digesters from USA - AD_STIC12_MetaG (SPAdes) (version 2) | ecosystem: Engineered > Bioreactor > Anaerobic >...
TCTCTTCGCGCACGATGGAGAGCGTGATCTCGAGCACCGAGAAGGCGGTAAGAAAGCCGAAGGCGACGAAGAACATGATCCGCCGGCTCGACTGCGTCATCGCGTGGAAGGCGGGGATGAGCTTGGTGAAGCCCGCCGCGTCCATCAGGATTACGCCTGCAACGAATTCGAGGAAGATCACGACGATGGCCGCGACTGCGGGAAGGCCGACACCGCCGATGCGGGCGCCTTCGCCGACGATTTCCGACATCGGGCGTTCGATCAGGAAGAAGTTCAGGAACACGCCCGCCAGCGCGATCGTCGTGATGAGAACGGCGATCAGCCACGGCACGAAGATCGAGGCTTTTGCTGCGACGGCCGTGCGGTCTTCCGACTTCACGATCTGCTCGAACTCGACGAAGGACTTGTTGACGTCGTCGGCGTGCTTGTCGAATTCCTGCTGGGTTTTCGTGAGCTTGTCGGCGACCTCGCGCAGGCGCGGCCCTTCTGTCTTGAGGGCGGTGAGAGCGGGGCGGATTGGCGTCAAGCGTTCGGCCATCGCCTTCGAGGTTTGCTGCGCGATGGTGCGTTCGAGCTTGGAGAGGTTGCGACCGCCTTCGATCGACGGCATCGCGGCGCGGAAAGCGCGCTCTGCGGCGTCTTCCACATTGATATCGGCGAGGGCCGTCGCCGTGCTGGCGAGAGAATGCGTGCTCTTGTCGAGGCGCGCGATGATCGGGCCGGTTTCCTTGGGCAGACGCTCGGCGCGATGGCCGATGCGATCTTCCAGCATCAGCATGCGTTCCTGAAGTTCGTCCGCACGGTGCGAGGCAATCTTCTCGTTGCAGTTGGAGCGGGCGTTCTTGCCGTGCTCATGAAGCCAGATGCCCCACCGGCCGAACATGCGTCCGGTGATGAAGAACACCTGCCAGAGCACGCGGCGCATCGGTTCGCGCGCCATCCACATGAAGAGGACAAGCGCTATCAGCGCCGCCCACCATGGAACGCCAAAAAAAGAGCCGCCATTGGCAGCGGCATCCGTCGACGGGAAACCCGCCGCTTGGTCCAGAGGTTCTTCCACAGCGAGCCCTTCAGCTGCTTATGCCTGACCCCGTACCATCACACCCAGGGTCACTTCGCTGTTGGGTTGAGGCGGGAATGTGGCGACCACATTACAATGCCTCCACGGAGCTGAATTATTTCGCGCGCGAGTCAGCTTCAATGTTTTGGAAACATCTCGCGCGACGACGCGAGAATATACCCGAGTGTATCAAATGATGACTTCACTGACGATCAGGGACGCGTCTGCCCGCTGCCGCGCACAACGTATTTGAAGATCGTCAGCTGTTCTGCGCCGACAGGTCCCCGCGCGTGAAGACGGCCAGTGGCAATGCCGATTTCGGCGCCCATGCCGAATTCTGCGCCATCGGCAAACTGTGTCGAGGCGTTGCGCATGACGATGGCGCTGTCGACTTCAGCAAGGAAACGTTCCGCTGCCGAGTCGTCTTCGGTGACGATGCTTTCGGTGTGCTGCGAACCATAGCGCGCGATGTGCGCCATGGCGCCTTCGAGCCCGTCCACCACGGCGATCGAAAGGATCGGCGCGAGGTATTCGGTGGTCCAGTCGTCTTCCGTCGCCGCAATCATCGGATGGATGGCGCGGGCGCGTTCGTCGCCACGCAGTTCGCAACCGGCAGCTTCCAGCGCCTTTGCCAGGCGGGGCAGCAGCGCGTGCGCGATGGAGGCATCGATCAGCATCGTCTCGGTCGAGCCGCACACGCCGACGCGGCGCAGCTTGGCGTTGAGGATGATGGCTTCGGCCTTCGCCGGATCCGCTTTCGCGTGGATGTAGGTGTGGCAAAGGCCTTCGAGGTGGCCGATGACGGGCACGCGCGCCTCGTCCTGCACGCGCGCGACAAGGCTCTTGCCGCCACGGGGCACGACCACGTCGAGCTTGCCGCCGAGGCCAGACAGCAGATGGCCGACAGCGGCGCGGTCCGGCGTCTGCACCAGCTGGATTGCATCCTGCGGCAGGCCAGAGTCGGCGAGACCGGCGCGAAGGCATTCGGCGATCGCGCGGGAGGATTTCAGGCTTTCAGAGCCGCCGCGGAGGATGGCGGCGTTGGCGGCGCGCAGGCAGAGCGCGCCTGCATCGGCGGTGACGTTCGGACGGCTTTCATAGATGATGCCGATAACGCCGATGGGGCCGCGCACGCGCGAAATCTCGAGGCCGTTGGGGCGCGTCCATGTCGCCATGACGGAGCCCACGGGATCGGGAAGGGCGGCGACGTCTTCGATGCCCTTGGCCATGGCCTCGATGCGGGAAGCATTGAGCTCAAGCCGGTCAAGCATGGCGCCGCTGATGCCTTTGACGGTTGCGGCGGCCATGTCTTCCTTGTTGGCTTCCATCAATGCGGGCGCGGCGGCGCGGATGCGCGCGGCCATGGCCTTGAGGGCGGCTGTGCGTTTTTCCGGGCCGGCTTTCGCTACTTCAGCAGAAGCGGCGCGGGCGGAGACGCCCATGGCCATCATGATGCCGGCGAGGCCCGCGTCGTGCGCGGCAAGGGGGAGCTGGATTGTCATGGTCGTCCGTTTAGCAGGGTGTGGAGCAGCTATAAAGGCCAGTTGCGCCACGGTCGCGGGTCTTCGCGCAGCAGGCCGTAGATCAGGCTGTCGCGGATGCCGATATGGGTCTCCCACTCGCCACGCAGGCGGCCCTCATAGCCAAAGCCCAGCTTTTCGAAGACGCGGGCAGAGGGAATGTTGTCAGGATCAACATCCGCCATGATCCGCCGGACACCACGGCGCTCGAACGCTTCTTCGATGGCCAGAGCGAGACCGCGCGCGGCAAGGTTTCGGCCGCGTGCGGCGGGCGAGATCATGCAGGCGGCTTCCCAGATATTGTTGCGGCCTGATGAGTAGATGGAAACGCGGCCTATGGCCGGGCCGTCGGGCTGATCGGCCAGCACCCAGTTGATGTCGTCGCGGCCCATCCATTCGCGCATCATGGCAATGGTGTCGGCGACAGACGCCGTGGCCGGACGCGAGAGATAGCGGCAACATTCCGCGTCGCCATAGATGGCGTGCAGGGCTGCGCCATCGGCGTCAGGATCTATCGGGCGCGTGACAAAGTCGGCGGGCATGACGCTGGCTGTATCATCGGGCGCGGCGTTTGGGGTAGTGGCGTTCGCCAAAGGATTTGAGAGCGGCAAGGACGGGCTGGAAATCGCGGCCGCGCGGGGTGAGCAGGTATTCGAAGCGTTCAGGTTTTTCGGAATAGAGCTGGCGCTCGAGCATCCCGGCCTCCACTAGCGTTTCGAGGCGACGCGACAGCATGTTGGGCGCGATGCCGAGGCTGGCCTCGAACTGGTCGAAGCGGGTCGAGCCGAAGCCGGCGTCACGCAGGATCAGCATGCTCCACGGGTCGCCAACGCGATCTAGCGTGCGGGCGACAGGGCAGCGGTCTTCAGCAAAACTCTTCCTTCTCATGAGGAAGCATATGGCGGGGCAGATTGCATTATGCAAGTCACAGCCCAAAATCCCCTGCAACGGCAGATTGCCGAAGAAGGATTTCAGCCATGAGCACCAAAGACACCGTCCTGATTACAGGGGCCTCCACCGGGATCGGCGCGGTTTACGCGGAGCGGTTTGCGAAGCGCGGGCATAATCTTGTTCTGGTGGCGCGTGACTTCCAGCGCCTGGAAATGCTGGCGGCGCGGCTTTGGGAGCAGCATGGCGTCAATGTTGCGATTGAACCTGCGGACCTGACCAACCGGACGGAGCTTGAGCGGATCGAGCGCCTGATCGCCAGCGACCCGCATATCGGCGTGCTGGTGAACAATGCCGGGATGGCGGTGTCGAAGCCGATCATTGGCGCGACGCCGGATGATTTCCAGAAGCTGGTGGACCTGAATGTCACGGCAGCGACGCGGCTTGGGATTGTGGCGGCCAATGCATTCGTGAAGCGCGGAGGCGGGGCGATCATCAACCTGTCGTCGGTGCTGGGTGTGGCGCATGAGATCGGCGGCGCGGTGTATGCGGGGTCGAAGGCTTTTGTGCTGAGCTTCTCGCGGGCGCTGCATAACGAGACGTCGCCGCATGGCGTGCGCGTGCAGGCCGTGTTGCCAGGCGCGACGCGGACCGAGATCTGGGACCGTTCGGGCCGTGGCATCGAGACGCTTGATCCGGCGATCCTGATGGACGTGCATGACATGGTGGATGCGGCGCTGGCCGGGTTCGATGCTGGCGAGGTGGTGACGATACCGGCGCTGCCGGAGGTGGCCGACTGGCAGACGTTCGAGGCGGCGAGGTTGAATCTGTTGCCGAACCTGTCGCGGAATGTCCCTGCTGCGCGGTATGGCGTGAAAGCCGTGGAGCACGCGGCCTAGGGGCCGACGGAGCGGAACCACTCGATCTTGGCCCCGTTCCGCGTACAGTGGGGCGGGGCAGGAGTATGTGTGATGAGCGATCTTCGCGACAATACGGCCGAGAGCCAGTACGAGCTGGACGAGAACGGCCATACCTCGTTCGCGCGGTATCGCAGGGCGGATGGCGTGCTGACCATATTGTGGGTTGAGGCGCCGCCGGAACTGCGTGGCACAGGTGCGGCTGGCCGGCTGATGGCGCGGGTCGCTGAAGAAGCTACACAGAACAAGTGGCGTGTCGTGCCGGTGTGTGGCTATGCGGCTGGCTGGCTGCGTGGCTCGAAACAGTATCGCGATCTGGTAGTCTAGCCGACCAGCACCATGTCATCGACATGGATAAGGGCCGGGCGACCGCGATAGCCGAGAATGGCTTCGAACTCGTCCGACTTGCGGCCGATCAGCTTGGTGGCGTCTTCGGAGGAATAAGCCGAAACGCCGCGCGCGATGGTTGCGCCATCGGGGTCGGTGACGTCGACGGCATCGCCACGTTCAAAGCGGCCGGCGACTGCGGTGACGCCGGCAGCAAGAAGCGACTTTCCGGTCTTGAGGGCGCGGGCTGCGCCGGCGTCTACGCGTACTGAGCCGGTGGGACGAAGTGCGCCTGCGAGCCATTGCTTGCGGGCGGTCTCGGGTGAAAGATCTGTGAGGAACCACGTGCCGCGTGCGCCGCTGGCGAGTGCAGCGAGGGGGCCTGCCTCAGCGGTGGCATTGGCGCCAAGCGTGATGAGTGTCGAGCAACCGGCGGTCAGCGCAATGCGCGCCGCGTCGATCTTGGTGGACATTCCGCCAGAGCCTACGCCAGCGGAGACGTTGGCGCCGCCGGCCATGGCTGCGATCTCAGGCGTCAGCTTGCGGACTTCGGCGATGTGGCTTGCGTTCGGATGCGAGCGTGGGTCGGCGTCATAGAGGCCATCGATATCCGAGAGCAGGACGAGCACGTCCGCGCCGAGCATCTGGGCGACGCGGGCGGCGAGGCGGTCATTGTCGCCATAGCGGATTTCTTCTGTGGCGACGGTGTCGTTCTCGTTGACGATCGGGATCGCGCCACGTTCGAGCAGGGTTTCCATGGTCGAGCGGGCGTTGAGCCAGCGGCGGCGGCGTTCTGTGTCTTCAAAGGTCAGCAGCGCCTGCGCGACGGGGGCGTTGTACTTTGACAGCGCATCTTCCCAGGCGCGCATGAGCTTGGGCTGGCCTGCGGCTGCGGCGGCCTGTTTTTCTTCGAGGCGGAGCTTGCCGGGCTTGAGGCCCAGCGCGCGGCGACCCAGGGCCACGGCGCCGGAGGAGACGATGACGATCGATTTTCCCTCACCGCGCAGCTTTGCGGCGTCGGCGGCAATCGCGGCGAAGCGCACCGCGTGCGGCTGTCCAGTCTCCTGATCGATCAGGAGCGAGGAGCCGACCTTGATGACGACGCGCCGCGCCGAAGCGAGGGGGGATGTCACGGCTTCCAGCCTTCTGATTTCTCTTCGGGCGTCATCTCCGCTTCGATCTGCGCTTCGCGTTCGGCGCGACGATGTTCCGTGACGATCTGGAAGAGTTTCTGCACGGTTTCAGGCACGCCCTTCTGCGAGGCGCCGGAAATGCGCAGCGGGGTCTGCTTGCAGACCTTCTTCAGCTGGGCTGCTTTCTCGCTGATCTCTTCCTTGGTCATCGCGTCGATCTTGTTCAGCGCGACAATCTCCGGCTTGTCTGCGAGGCCGCCGCCATACTTCTCAAGTTCGGCGCGGATGACGCGGTAAGCTTCGCCTACATCTTCCTGCGTGCCATCGACGAGGTGCAGCAGCACGGCGCAGCGTTCAACGTGACCGAGGAAGCGTGTGCCGACCCCGGCGCCTTCAGCGGCGCCTTCGATCAGGCCCGGAATGTCGGCGAGCACGAAGCTGGCGCCGATGCCGAGCGAGACGACGCCGAGGTTCGGCACGAGCGTGGTGAAGGGATAATCCGCTATCTTCGGCTTTGCTGCGCTGACGGCAGCGAGGAAGGTCGACTTGCCCGCGTTGGGCATGCCGAGCAGGCCAGCGTCGGCGATCAGCTTGAGGCGCAGCCAGATCCAGCGCTCCTCGCCATCATGACCGGGGTTGAAGCGGCGCGGGGCCTGGTTGGTCGAGGATTTGAACTTGGTATTGCCCCAGCCGCCCGTACCGCCCTTGGCGAGCAGAACCTGGTCGCCGAGCTTGTCCAGATCAGCAATGAGCGTTTCCTGGTCTTCCTCGAACACCTGCGTGCCGACCGGAACCTTGAGCACCAGCGTTGGTGCGTCGGACCCGGTGCGGTTCGCGCCCATGCCGTGGACGCCGCGTTGCGCCTTGTAGTGCTGCAGGTAACGGTAATCGATCAGCGTGTTGAGGCCTTCAACTGCTTCGATGATCACATCGCCGCCGCGCCCGCCGTCGCCGCCATCGGGGCCGCCGAACGGAATGAACTTCTCGCGCCGGAACGAGACGCAACCGTCTCCACCGCCGCCAGACTTCACATAGACTTTGCACTGGTCGAGGAATTTCATGTCTTCAGGCCTTTGGGCGCGCGCGCCTTCGTCTTTGCGGCCTTTGTCACGGCGGCAGGTTTCTTTTTCGTGGAGGTGGTCTTGAGCGTCAGCCGCATCAGCGGGCGGCCCGGCTTGCGCTCTATCACAGTTTCAAAGCCGGCGCGGTCGAACACCCGCTTGGGCCCGACAAACATGCCGGTGGTCGAGCGCCGGTCATCATGGGCCATGGGGCAGGCTTCAACGGTCTTTGCGCCATTCTTTCTGGCGTAGGCCGTGCCCGCGTCGAGCAGGGTCGCGCTGAGGCCCAGCCCACGCGCATCCTTGCGGATGAAGAAGCAGCTGGTGGCCCAGACGCTTTCATCTTCTCCGTGTTCAGGCAGTTCGGCGGCTGACGCCTTGCGGCCGACATTCCAGTCCGGCGTTGCGGGGCGCGGCGCGACGGCGAGCCAGCCGACGGCGTCATCGCCCTTGTAGGCGAGGAGGCCGGGCGGCGGGCCCTTCTTCACAATCTTCGCCATCGCGGCTTTGCGCGATTTGGGATCGGTTTCGCGACGAACCTCCGCAGGCAGGCGATGATGAACACACCAGCACATCTTGCAGATCGAATCCGTCTCGAAGAGAGCGACGAAGTCGTCCCAGCGGTCAGGCGTCAGCGGATGGATGGCGAGAGCGGACATGGTCAGTGCGATGAAGACGTGGGGGCGTGGCTCGGATGCGCCGACAAGGTAACCGGCGTTGCGCCTTCGGGCCATACATAACGCGTCGCGGGGGAGGTCCGCTGGCGGGCCAGACCAAACAGGTCTTCCGTGCCTGTCGGCACAAACCCCAGCTTGCGCAAGACGTTGCCCGAGGCGGGGTTATCAGAGAAGTGGCCGGCCACGAAGACTTTCGCGCCCAGCTGGTCGCGGCCCCAGTCCATCAGGGCGCCCGCTGCTTCCGACGCATAGCCGAAGCCCCAGTAGGGCATACCGTACCAGTAACCAAGTTCCCACGTCGCGCTGCCAGGTTCGCCGATACGCGACAGGCCGCAGGCGCCGATGACGCCATCGATCGGCAGCGTCACCGCGAAGGCGTGTTCCTTGCCGCTTTCGCTGCTGCGTTCGAGCATGTCGAAGAAGCTGTAGGCGGCAGAGATCGGATACGGGTGCGGGACGCGGCCGCACATCCTGGCGACATCATAGTCGCCAGCGAGATAGGCAACGCGCGCGGCGTCCGACTGATCGTAGGGCCGCAGGGTGAGTCTTCTTGTGTTTATCGTGCGCATGTCAGTCCCCTTTCTCCCGGGTCCGGCGGGCTGAGCCGTTCGGTCGGGCCCCGTCCTTCGCGGGTTGGTCAGGGGAGGACAAAAAGAAAGGGGAGGCGATCCGCCTCCCCTGATCTCTTGTGTCAGGTTCGGACCGCTGCCCTCATCGAGGGGCGGCCCGGGTTCACCTGGACCGCCTACTCGGCTGCTTGCTTCGGGGCCGGGACGATCGAAATGAACATCCGGCCTTTCGCGCCTTCGCGGAACTCTACCTTGCCGGTTTCGGTGGCGAAGATCGTGTGGTCACGACCGATGCCGACGTTCTTGCCGGGGTGGTATTGCGTGCCGCGCTGACGGACGATGATGTTGCCAGCAAGGACGTTCTCACCGCCGAAGCGTTTCACGCCGAGGCGCTTGGAGTTCGAGTCGCGGCCGTTGCGAGTAGAGCCGCCTGCTTTCTTGTGGGCCAACGAGGCCTCCCTTGGTCCGCGGCCGCAGCCGCGCGTTCAAACGATGTGGCCTTGCGGCCGTAAAACTACTTGGCCTTCTTGGCCGGGGCTTTCTTGGCGGCGGCCTTGGCCGGAGCTGCTTCAGCTTTCGCCTTGGGGGCAGCCTTGGCTTTTTTCGCGGGAGCGGCGGCTTCAGCCTTGGGCTCCGGGGCGCGATCCGACTTCTTGGCGACAGCGCCGCCTTTCGCGAGGATGTCCGTGATCTTGATCACGGTCAGGCTCTGACGGTGGCCGAGCTTGCGGCGGTACGTGTTACGCGGCTTCTTCTTGTAGGAGATGACCTTCGCGCCACGGGTTTGTTCGACCACTTCGCCGACAACCTGAGCGCCGGAGAGCATGGGGGCGCCGATGTCGACCTTGTCGCCATCGCCGATCATCAGCACTTCGCCGAAAACCAGCGTGTCGCCGGCTTCGCCTTCGAGCTTCTCGATGACGATCTGTTGGTCGGCGGCGACCCGGTACTGTTTCCCGCCCGTCTTGATGACCGCGAACATCGAAATTCTCTTGTGTTTTCAGGGGGTCTTGCGACCAAAATAGCGTTCCACCCACAGCGGGCTGCGGGCGGGAGCGGGCATATAGACGTTATGGCCCCGCCCTGTCAAACGCCGGAGGCGGGAATCTCCCGGAATCTGGTGGTCTGCGACAGAGGTTAATGTGCGCAGCCCCGGGGGGCCTCGTCTCTTTTTAAGCAGGGGCGGGCTTCAGGGCAGGGGCTTTACCTCTTTTCACGAAGGCCGCCAGCACCGGCAGCACGATAAGCGTGAGCAGGGTTGCCGTTGTCAGACCGCCGATCACGACCGTCGCCAGCGGCTTTTGCACCTCTGCGCCCGGGCCGAAGGCGACCGCCATCGGGATAAAGCCAAGCACCGCCACGAGGGCAGTGGTCAGGACCGCGCGCAGGCGGCTGACAGCGCCCTCAACGGCGGCAAGCTCGGGGGGCGCCCCCTCGGCAAGCCGCTGCTTGATCGCCTGCATCAGCACCAGGCCATTCAAGGTCGCGACGCCGGACACAGCAATGAAGCCGACCGCAGCCGAGATCGAGAAGGGCATGCCTCGCGCCAGCAACGCCAACGCGCCGCCGACCAGTGCGAGCGGAACGCCTGCGAAGACGAGTGCGGCCTCCGAGATCGACCCGAGGGCCAGGAACAGGAGAACGCCGATCAGCAGGAAGACCAGCGGAACGATCAGAGCGAGTCTGGCGCTGGCCCGTTCGAGATTCTCGAACTGTCCGCCCCAGTCCAGCCAGCCGCCCGGCGGAGGTTCTACCTCGGCGGCGACCCGTGCCTGGGCTTCGGCGACAAAGCTTCCCAGATCGCGGCCTCGCACGTTGGCCTGAACGACGATGCGCCGCTTGCCGTTCTCGCGGCTGATCTGGTTCGGCCCTTCTTCGGTAACGAAGCGTGCGACCGAGGCCAGCGGGATGGTTGTTCCGCCTGCTTCATCTTCTTCCTGCGCAACAGGCAGTTGCTGCATCACGGCGGGGTCGTTGCGGAGTTCGTCAGCAAGACGCACCACGACATCGAAGCGGCGATCACCTTCCAGCACCATGCCGGCCTCGCGGCCGCCAAGGGCGATGGCGAGGGCATCTGCTGCGTCGCTGGCGTGAACACCTTGCGCGGCAGCGGCCGTGCGATCCACGACTGCGGTGATTGTCGGCTGGCCGGAAACCTGCTCGACGCGGACATCCGCTGAACCCGGAATGGATCGCAGGACAGCAGCGGCCTTTTCCGCTGAAGCCAGCATGTCATCGAAGTCGTCGCCATAGACTTTGACGGCGACATCCGAGCGGACGCCGGCGATCAGCTCGTTGAACCGCATCTGGATTGGTTGCGTGTACTCGTAATTGTTGCCCAGCAGCTTGCCGAGTTCTTGTTCCATGCGCTCGACCAGTTCGGCTTTGGGAAGCGAGCGGTCGGGCCATGCATCGCGCGGCTTCAGGATGACGAACGTGTCGGAGATGCTTGGGGGCATCGGGTCGGATGCAATCTCCGCCGTGCCGGTGCGCGTGAAGACGAGGTCCACCTCCGGCATTGCCTTCAGCGTGTTCTCGACGCGGAACTGCATCTCCTGGCTTTGCTCAAGCGATGTCGATGGAATGCGCAGCGCCTGTACCAGAACATCGCCCTCGTCCAGCGTGGGCGCGAATTCGCGGCCAAGCGCAACGAAAGCGAGGACGCCGGCAACCAGTGCAACCCCAGCGGATGCTGCGATCGTGACGGGGCGTGTGACCGCCCAGCTCAGCAGAGGTTCATAGGCGCGGCGCGCAACGCGCTCCGAGCGCGTTTCGCCATGGCCCTTGGGTTCGCGAACGAGAAGGGCAGCCATCGCAGGGACGAATGTGAACGACAAAATGAAAGCGCCGAGCAGCGCCAGCATCACTGTCGCGGCCATGGGGGCGAACATCTTGCCTTCCACGCCTTCGAAGGCGAGCAGGGGAGCGTAGACGAGCAGGATGATCGCCTGTCCGAACGCGGCCGGACGCGCCATTTCGCGCGTAGCGGAAGCCGCAGCCCCGAGACGTTCGATTGCGCTCAGGTCGCGCTGCAGCTCGCCGCGCTTCTGCGCCAGTCGACGCAGCGTGTTTTCGATCACGACGACGGCGCCATCGACGATCAGGCCGAAGTCGAGCGCGCCGAGGCTCATCAGGTTTGCACTGATGTGGAACTGGTTCATCGCGGATGCGGCGAACAGGAAGGACAGGGGAATCACCATCGCGGTGATGATCGCAGCCCGGATATTTCCAAGCGCCAAGAACAGGATCGCGATCACCAGAAGCGCGCCGAGCATGAGGTTGTGCTCGACGGTCTGGATGGTCGCTTCGACGAGGTCGGTCCGGTCGAGAGCCGCGCGCACGACGATGCCATCGGGCAGGCTTGGGCCCATCTGTTCGAGACGGGCGCCAACGCGCTGGGCGACTTCGCGGCTGTTCTCGCCCTGAAGCATGAGGGCCGTGCCGATCACGACTTCCCGGCCATCGGAGCTGGCCGAACCCAGCCGCGGCGCTCGCCCGGCTTCGACCGTGGCGACATCCTGCACGCGCACGATCTGGCCGTTGCGCGTCAACACCGGCGTCTGCGCCAGCTCATCCATGTTGCGCAGCCGCGCATCGGCGCGGACGACATAGGCTTCGCCTGCGCGGCTGACATAGCCTGCGCCTGCGATGCGATTGGCGTGTTCAAGCGCGTCAACCAGCTGCACCAGTCCGACGCCATACGCCGCCAGCTTCGAAGGATCGGGGTGAACGCCGTATTCCTTCACATAGCCACCGAGCACGTCGACGCCGGCGACGCCTTTCACGCTGCGCAGTTGCGGCGCGATGATCCAGTCCTGCACGGTGCGAAGGTACGTAGCCTTGTCCAGCGCGGTGGTCAGACGTTCACCTTCCGGCGTCACATAGATGGCGCCATCCTTGGTGATCTCCGGCGTGAACTCGACGGTCCAGATATAGACTTCGCCGAGGCCGGTAACGACCGGGCCGGTCGTGGGTGACAGGCCTTCGGGAAGTTCCTGTCGCGCCGATTGCAGACGCTCGTTGACCAGGTTGCGCGCGAAATAGATGTCGGTCGCGTCAGTGAACACGGCGGTGATCTGCGAGAAGCCGTGGCGCGAAAGCGAACGCGTTTCGGTCAGGCCGGGCAGGCCGGCCAAAGCGGTCTCAAGCGGGAAGGTAACCTGCCGCTCCACCTCTTCAGGCCCAAGCGCGGGAGCTATCGTGTTGATCTGGACCTGCCGGTTGGTGATATCCGGCACCGCATCAATAGGCAGGCGCATCAGTTCACGCACGCCAAAGCCGGCGAGCAGCAACACAAGCAACAGCACGAGCCAACGCCCGCGCACGGAAGCGTCAATGACACGGTTCAACATCAGTGATCGTGCTCCGCTTCGCCCTTGCCAAGCTCGGCCTTCAGCAGGAATGCACCATCTCCAGCGATCTGCTCGGCGCCCTGAAGCCCGCTGACGATTTCCGTGCGATCATTGCTGGCGCGCCCGGTGATGACGGGCACGGCGCGAAATCCTTCCGCGCTGGCCACAAAGACACTCGGCACGCCGCCGATTGTCTGGACGGCGTTGCTGGGCACGGTCAGCACAGTGCCTGCGCCGCCGACCAACCTGCCAGAGACAACAGCGCCGATGGGCGGCGCGACGCCAACGGCGCGCGCGCGCACGGTCGCCCAGGCGCCGGCGGTTCCGGGCGCGACGCCCGTCACCTCTGCTTCAATTGTCTGCCCGCCGGTCCATTGCGCCGCAACGCGGGCGCCAGGCGTTATCAAGCCGACCGTTGCTGGGGGAGCATCGAAGACCAGTTCCGTTTTCGAGGCATCGGCGACCGTTGCGATCACCATGCCATCATCGAGTACGGCTCCGGGCGTTGCCGCAATGTGCGTCACCACGCCGGCAATCGGACTGCGGACGATCGTGAGGCCGCCGGCATCGGGTGCGCCCACCGCTGTCGCCTGCGCCCGTGCGGCTCTCAGCCTGGCCTGCGCTGAAAGAGTTGCTGCATGGGTCGCCTCCCATTCCTGGCGCGACAGGGCGCCCTCGTTGAACAGGCTTTTGTTGCGGCTATCCAGGGCTTCTGCCGCGTCGAGCGTTGCCTTGGCGCTATCCACCTCGGCGCGCATCACGCCACCCTCCGGGCTGCGCATGGATGCGATCGCCGCGCCCTTTGCGATCTTCACGCCCGTTGCGACATGAATCTGCACGATCGTGCCATCGAGGGGGGCGCCGATCAGGCTTTGCGCGTTCACTGCAACCGCAACGCGCCCGGGTAGCAGCAGGTCCACGCCGCCGCCGCGCTCGACCTGCGCGAGCTGTACGCCCGCTGCGGCGGCGTCTTCCAGCTTCAGCGCAACGAAGCCTTCGACATGCGCTTCTTCCTCGCCATGCTCATCGGGTGTGTGTGGGTCCTCCGCGACGCCTGTGGCGTGAGGATCGAATACGCGCGCGATGACAAAGCCTGCGCCGCTCGCCAGCAGAACAGCGGCGAGAATGCCCAAATGGGCGCCCTTGATGGACATGAAACGTCTCCTTGATGCCGACGGAAAGCGCCACTCCTCATGGAGCGGCGATGCCGTCAGGCGCGGGGAGGCCGTTCAGGTGTCTGGGGTGTTGAAGACACGAAGCGCTGCGTCGCGAGCGGAATCGCGCTGGTATGGCGCAAGGTTACGGCTTCGGCGACCGCTTCAGGCGCGGGAATGGCCGCATGGCTGCAATGGCTTGCAGCACAGATGCAGTGTCCTTCGGCGCAGTCGTCGGAGTTGGTCGTGCTGGCGTCCGAGGCGGCCGCGCCTTCCGTCTGCTCCAGGCAGGTGATGCCGCAGCCTTCAGAGGCGCACGCCATGGATTCCAGGCCCGGCGCCATTGCAAACAACAGGGCTAGGAAAGCCATTACAGCCCCCGCTTTCCCTATCCGTGCTCGCATCCAGCGCATCATGGGAACAGCCTATCGCAGCTGAAAGTGAATTGCGCGTGCATTCTCCAGCTGGTGGATACGCTCACGCGCATTTCATGACCGACATATGACAAGGGGCGGCCTGGAAGCCACACCCGCCGGCAGCTTGCTGCGCCTGCACAACCGAATCCGAACTGTCATCAGTCTGTCGAAGGACTGTCACGCAGGCTCGTTAACCCCCACCGCCAGGACGGCTGATCCGTCCGGTGAGCGAATGCTCTCAAGGTGGGCGTGAAGGGGTTTCACAATGAAGTCTGGTGCTGGGAAGTCTGGGACGGGTGTGCAGTTTCGTGCATTGCTGATGATGAGCGGTGCGCTGCTCGGCGTCGGTTCGGCGCCGGCCTTTGCGCAGAGCGCGCCTGCCGATCAGCAAGGACCGGCCGCTGCCGCCGACGAAATCGTTGACGATGAAGCGGGCAGGCGCGACGTCGTCGTCGTGACCGCGCTGAAACGCGAAACCGACGTGCAGGACACACCGATTTCGCTCTCCGTGGTTGACGCCGTGGCGCTCGACGACAAACACGTCCAGAGCCTGCTCGATTTCGCTGACGGGTCCGTGCCGGGCCTGCGCGTGAGCACATTTGAATCCCGTCAATCCGCCGTGACGGTTGGTATTCGCGGCATCGTGCCGAATGACGCCAACCAGCCGGCGCGCGAGCAGGGCGTCGGCGTTTATCTCGATGGCGTCTATCTCGGCCGCCAGCATGGTCTCAACGCCACGCTGCTCGACATCGAGCGCATCGAGGTTCTCAAGGGACCGCAAGGCACGCTGTTCGGCCGCAACACTGAAGGCGGCGCGGTTAACATGGTGTCGCGCAAGCCGACGGGCCAGTATGGCTACCGGGCAAGCGCGGGCTTCGGCAACCTTGGTTCCTACAATGCTGACATGCACCTCGACCTGCCGGAATTCTACGACATCAGCCTGAAGTTCGACGGCGTGATGCAACATCGCGACGCGGTTGTTGAAAACCCGCTGCCGGGTGCGGAAGGCTGGGGCTTCTATGATCGTCAGGGCTTCAAGGCCACTGCGTTGTGGCAGCCGATCGACACGTTCAGCGCAGAGTATTCGTACGACATCGGAACCGACAAGAACACGCCGTACTACAGCCAGCTGATCAACTACAATCCGGCTGGCCGCCCGGTCGCCACGACCTTCCCGATCCCCGCCGGCACGATTGCGCCGCTGCCGCCGCTGGTGAAAGTCCACCCGACCCGTCAGCGCGTCGCCGACATCGGCGTGCCGCAGCAGCCCAGCGTTGACGAAGCGCTCGGCCACTCGCTGCACCTGAACTGGGAAGTGATGCCGAACATGGAGCTTCGCTCGATCACGGCTTACCGTGAAGTGAGCGCGGACCAGTGGGACAATGCCGGCGGCGCGAACCGCCCGCCGGTTTACGCGCCCAACACCAACTTCTCGCGCTACAGCCTGTCGTACCTCGAGCAACTCCAGCGCAGCCAGGAATTCCAGCTGGTTGGTTCGCTCGACCGGATCGACTACGTCCTCGGCGTTTTCTACTTCAACGAGAAGGCCTGGGAAGAGGCTGCAACGCCCAGCACCAACCGCTGGAACGCCAACGGCACCGGCTACACGATCAACGATCCGACGCCGACCCATCGTGGCTCCCGCTCGCTTGACCGCGCCTCGATCGCCTACGCCGAAAGCACCGGCGTCTATGGTCAGCTGACCTGGACCCCGCCGATCCTCGAAGACCGTCTGCACCTCACCGTCGGTGGCCGTCAGACGAAGGACGAGAAGAATGGCTGGCTTTACAAGGTCAACAACGCCGCGACGAACCTGCGTTTCGACCAGAGCGAAGAGCGTTTCGATCCGGTGGCCGTGGCCGCCTTCGATTTCACGCCGGATTTCAACGTCTACGCGCGCTACTCGACAGGTTACCGCGCTGGCGGCGCAAGCTCGCGTTCGCTGACTTACGACGCTTTCGGCGCTGAAGAAGTCACGTCCTACGAAGTCGGCGCCAAGACCTACATTGGCGATGCGATCAGCCTGAATGCGGCCCTCTTCAAGATGGACCGCGAGAACAGCCAGATCGACTTCACCCGCGTCACCGTGAACCCGATCACCAACTCCAGCCGCAACACGGTCGAGACGGTCAACGCGCCGGGGACGACGGAAATCTGGGGCGTAGAGCTCGATGGCTCGTGGGAAGTGAACGAGAACCTCTCGTTCTCGGCTGGCTACGCCTACACCAGCACGGATGTGCCGCGCGTGGTGAACCCGTTCAACAACGTCGCCCAGAAGGTCTACATTCTCTACACGCCGGAGAATGTCGGTAACGTCGCGATGGACTATGTCCTGCCGATTGGCTTCGCTGACCTGCGTGTCCACCTCGACGCCACCTACGCGGACGGTGCTCACAGCTTTGAGCAATTCGCGCAGTTGACCGACAGCTCCTTCGTCGTCAACGGACGCCTTGCGCTCGCTGACATCGAAACGGGCGCCGCGCAGAGCCTCACCCTCTCGCTGTGGTCGCGGAACCTCCTCAACGAGCAGCACATCTATCGCCGTTCGGAAGAGAACCGGACCACGCTGGGCGACTACGCCAACTTCAACGAGCCGCGCACGTTCGGCATTGAAGCCTCGGTGAAGTACTAGTCGGACAGGCTGCGGCGTCTCCGGACGCCGCAGCCGCTCCCGGCGGGCTTGTATTGGAAACAATCGACAATCTTCCGACATGAGCGTGCTTCAAGCCGCCCCGTCCTCATCAACCTCAGGAATTCAGGCGCTGCACGAGTTCGTGGTAGGCGCCGAACCAGAGCCGCTTGATCTCGTCCGACCAGCCAGTGTCGTAGGCCGGAAGCTTCAATAGCAGGTCCCTGACGATCTCGTCTGGATGCTCGGCGTTTTCTGGCCCGGAGGGGCGGGGGGCGACAGCGCCGGTTGGATTGCGGCTGGGGCGCTCTTCAGCCAGCGGCGCCTGCGCGTTGACGAGCAGATGCGCGCCTGTATCGAGAGCCGCTTCGCGCGCAGCATGCATGAAGAAATTGCAGCGCCTACGAGTGTCTTCAACCTGCACGCCATAAATCGCGCGGAACGCGCGAAGCAGCCCGCCGACCTTCAACGTCGCAACATCGCCGGTGAGCAGGTGATGGTAGGATCGCTCCAGCACCTGCCTTAGAGCATGCGACCAGGATCTCTCGTTGAAGGACGCCAGAAGGGTTGCGAATGCCGGCGTCGGAGACGCGGTGGAATCGATCAGCCCAAGAAAGCGAAACGCTTCGATGATTTCGCGCACATTGGTGGCGTAAAGCTTGTTGCTCCAGGCGCTGCGATCAAGGCGCTGGGGAATCGCCTGACCCTTGAACGCCGACAGGGCAACCTTGAAGGAGCGATACGGAATGGCGGGGGGCAGGCCCGCCATCGTTCTTGCCGCGGAGGCGTCGACCGTCGGCTCGGCGATTGCCTGTGCGTCTGCGGCCAGCTTGCCGGGGTTGCTCTTGAACGGGCGGCCTGGCTTGCGCCGAGACGTTACCGGGCGCGAGCCGCGATGCAGGTCTGCTCTTGGCGTGGACATCAGGAACGTCCGCTCGGTCCAGCTGACCGCGCAGGAGCCAGCGACACAGAGGCGCCTGGAGAGGCGGGCGGCGACGCGTGTGTTGCCGGCTCCATTCCATGCTCCCAGATGCTCGCAACCCTTCTGGAGTTTCGTGCCCTGAGCTGGCGTCACTTTTATGACGGTCACCGCGATGTCAGCTAAGTGTCGTCTTGAATTACCCGGGCCAAAACAAAAGGCCCGCGACTGGCTGAGCCAATCACGGGCCGGTTGTTCTCGCTGATGACCAGCGACGCTACAGCCTACATGCTGATGCGCGCGCCGACCATGTAGCGACGACCGTGGGTGTCGTAAGTGTTGCTCGTTCCGAAGCCAGAGCTTGTGTTGGTGAACGGGAACACCGGTGGATCCTGGTCGGTCAGGTTCAGGACCGAACCGAACAGTTCCCAGTTGCCGAACGAGCGCTTGACCGAGAGGTCGGTCCACCACTGGCTTCCGGCCAGGTCGCCCTTGTAACGCGGTTGCGAAGGATCATACCGTCCCGGGCCGACGAAGTGCTCTTGCAGGCCGAGTGTCCAGTCATCGAAGACATAGCTGGCCGTGATGAGGCCCGAGAGCTGGCCCACGCTCGGAGAGGTGTCGATCGGGATCGGCGGCGCGCCCGGCGTAGCGGTGCTGTTTTCGTAGACGTAGGTCGCAAAAGCCCGCAGCGAGAACCTGCCGTCGACACCAAAGACAGGAATGTCTTCACTGTAGGCCAGTTCAACGTCGACGCCTCTGTTCTCGAGGGTCGCCAGGTTCGAGTAAGGCGTCCTGATGGTTGTCAGGTCGCCAGCCGAGTTGCGAACAATGCGGTTGCAGTAAGATGCATAATCCGCGTAGGCGGGCTGCGCGCTTGCGGTGCAGAGATCCAGCGTCCTTTGCGTGGTGATTGTCGAGATGGCGTCAACGATCTCGATATTGAAGTAGTCCACCGTCGCAGTGAATTGCGGGAAGAAGGTCGGATTCCAAACGAAGCCGATGGTGGTCGTGTCGGCCTCTTCCGGAGTCAGGTTCGGGTCACCGCTGGTGATCGGAACGATCGACACGCTGGCGCCACCTTTTTGCGGATCGCGAACGGCGCCGAAGCCGGTCGATTCCGGGTTATACAGCTCAACCAGGTTCGCCGCACGAATGTCGCGCGATTGAGCGGCGCGAATGCGCAGGCCTTCGAACGGCACCCACACGAGGCCAGCCTTGTAGGTCGTGACGCCGCCCGAGCTGGAGTAGTCGGTGTAGCGGGCAGCGAAGTTCGCATCGAACGACTGGATGAAGGGTAGATCGGCCAGCAGGGGAACCTGTGCTTCGCCGAAAGCTTCGTAGAGTTCGAGGTCGCCCTTGATGGCAGGCGCGTTGATGTAGATCAGGGCGCCGGGGTTGTTGCTGAACGGGTTACGCTGGGCCGCCAAGCCGAGCGCGTCGGAGCTCTCGATCAGGGTTTCCTTGCGATAGCCGCCACCAACCGCGACATCAACATCGCCAGCCGGGAGAGCGAACAATGTGCCCGTCACAGTCGCTTCGATAGCTTGCTGCGTGTTCTCGTTAAAGTACTTGTTCTGCGGGTTGATGTACTTTTGCAGCGCGCCCGTGATTGGCTCGCGACCGAAGATATTCCATGGCACGCAATATTGCCCGCCGGTGGCGCACGAGACGACGCCGGTGACCGGATCCCTGACTGCGGTCAGGGCGTTCTGCATGGCGATGGTGTTGCTGAAATCGTTCAGCGTCATCTCACTCTTGGTTTCGCCGTAAGTATAGTAAATGTCACCCGACCAGTTGTCATCGAAGTCATAGGTCGCGCCGGTGACGATCCGGTTGGTGCGGCTTTCGAAGGTCTGTTTGACGTTGAAGGCGAACTGTTTCTGGACGTTGATCTGGGTGATGCCCAGCGTCTGCATCTGCGTGCGGAGATTATCCGGCAGATAGGCGTAGTTGGAGCTGATCGGGAAGCCGAGGGCCGACGAGGTAACAAACGTGCCCGTGCCTGCGCCAGCTTCGGAGCGTGATTTGGTTCTTGCCGAGTTGGCTTCAATGTAGACGTTCAACTGGTCCGAGAGGTCATAATCGGCGCGAACGAACATCGAGTTGCGGATGGTCGGCGTGGCGAGCAGGGACTGGCCGCTCGGCGAATAGCCATCGCCGCCATTGGCGAAGGTCGAGCCGGGAGCGGTAGCGGTGGTTGGGGTGTTGCGGATGCCGAAGTTGTAGGCCTGCGTTGCTGTGCCGGCATCGTTGAAGCTGGTGCCGAAGACGGGGCAGGTCGTGTAGTTGCGCTGCGTGGTGCCTTGGCGGCAGCCGATGATAAGACCGTTCAGCGGGAAGAGCGGGAAGGTTGCATTGTCGACAAGCACCTGCGTACCACTGAAAGTTTCGCGGCCGATTGTCTCGCCTTTGCTCAGCCAGTCACGCGACGCCTTGTAGCCATAAGGGTCGTTCTGGATGCCCTCATCCCGATTGTATTCCATGCTCGCGAGGACATGGCCGCGGCCGTCGTCAAATGAGCCGCCGAAATCCAGCTCACCGCCATAACGGATGCCGTCGCGGCGCTGCGTCTGGCCATAAGTCACCTCGGCTTTGAGGCCTTCGAAGTCCTTGTCCAGAATGAAGTTCACCACGCCGGCGACGGCGTCGGAGCCGTAAGCCGCCGAGGCGCCGCCTGTGACTGTGTCGACCTGACGGATCAGGCCCTGCGGGATGGCGTCGACGTTGACCGCGATGCTCTGGCCGGCGCTGAACGGGGCGCTGGAGACGAAGCGTTTGCCGTCAACCAGCACCAGCGTGCGGAACGAACCGATGCTGCGAAGGTTGAGCTGCGAGCCAATGGTGAGGCCCTGGCCGCCCTTGGAGGATGAAACGGAGGTTCTGAGAGCCGGGAGCTGGATCAGCGCGTCGGCGATGTTCGGAATGTCGACCTGGTTGATCGCTTCAGTCGTGACCGCGGTGACCGGGGTGGGGGCATCAACGCCGCTGGCGACGCGCGAACCCGTCACGATGACCCGATCGGTCGGATCATTGTCGATCTCGGGCTGCGCCGGTTGGACAGTGTCTGGAGCGACGGCTTGCGCTGCGGTAACTTCCTGAGCGAATGCCGTCCCTGTGCCGCCTGCCACAAAGGCAAGAGCAAGCACAGACGCTGTGCGTCTAATGTAGGTCTTCATTGGTACCTCCCCTAACCGATGGTCGATGCCAGCGGCGTTGTTTTTGGTCGTGTCCCAGGACGTGGTGTAGGAGTTTAGCGAGGGGCGGCGCGCGGACCGCGAGAGTCAGCGCGCGCCGGCCCTTGCGCTGGGTTGTCATCGGGAATCGCCGGTAGGGTTGGGTTGCGACACCAGCAACCTGAACCGAGGACTCACCGATGACAGACGACACGATGGCGCTTCGTACGCTCCTGGAGAAGAGCCCTGACGCTGATTTCCTGCGTGACATGATCGGCTTCGCGGCCGAGCGGCTTATGGAGCTGGAGGTGGCGGGCCTCACCGGCGCCGCTCACGGCGAACGCAGCGGCGACAGGATCAACCAGCGCAACGGCTACCGTGACAGGACGTGGGAGACACGCGCGGGGACCGTGGAGCTGCGGATCCCGAAGCTGCGCAAAGGCTCGTATTTTCCGGGCTTTCTGGAGCCGCGCCGACTGGCCGAGAAGGCTCTGACCGCCGTGATCCAGGAAGCCTATGTCCAGGGTGTCTCGACCCGCTCGGTCGATGACCTGGTCCAGGCCATGGGGATGACGGGCATCTCGAAGAGCCAGGTCAGCCGCCTGGTCACAGAGATCGACGAGAAGGTGCAGGCCTTCCTCAACCGCCCGATCGAGGGTGACTGGCCTTATGTCTGGCTCGACGCCACCTATGTGAAAGTCCGCCAGGCTGGCCGCATCGTCTCGGTGGCGGTGACCATCGCTGTTGGCGTCAACACCGATGGTCGGCGTGAGATCCTCGGCCTCGATATTGGCGTCTCCGAAGCGGAAACCTTCTGGACAGCCTTCCTCAGAAAGCTGATGCGGCGTGGTCTTCGTGGCGCAAAGCTGGTGGTCTCCGATGCTCACCAGGGCCTCAAGGCGGCGATCGCCAAGGTGCTGGGCGCCACCTGGCAGCGCTGCCGCGTGCACTTCATGAGGAACGCTCTGGCGCATGCGGGAAAGAGCGGCCGGCGCGTGGTCTCGGCGTTCATCGCCACCGCCTTCGCCCAGGACGACGCGGGCGCTGCCCATGCCCAGTGGCGAGCGGTCGCCGACCAGCTAAGGCCAAAACTACCGAAGCTCTCCGCCTTCCTCGATGAAGCAGAGAACGACGTTCTGGCCTACATGGACTTCCCCCGCGAGCACCGCTTGAAACTCCATTCCACCAATCCGCTCGAAAGGCTCAATGGCGAGATCAAGCGCCGAACCGAGGTCGTCGGCATCTTCCCGAATGAGGCTGCGTTGATCCGGCTCGTTGGCGCCATCCTGCTTGAGCAGAACGACGAATGGGCGGTCCAGCGATCGCGCTACATGACGCTGGAAACAATCGCGCCGATGAGCGATGATCCCATCGTCAGCCTGCCGGCCTTGCCTGCAGCATGACCGGCCCAGCCTGGCGGCGAGGCCCGAGACGAGCACCAGCTCGTACACCACTCATCGGGACACGACCTTGTTTTTTTTAATTGGGCGCCTTCGTGTGTTTCTGTCCAGCCGCGTGGAGGCCAACAACGATCAGCGGTACACGGTGGCCGTGATCACTCGTGAACGGGTCACGGCATTCTGTGCATCAGCCCTCCAAAAGAAGACGAAGCGCAACGGCTGCAGGTTCTCACGAGCGGTTGAGCCCAAGGCGTGGAGACGACAAAAGTCGGCAGTGCGCGTCTCAATATTCGCAGGAATTCGCAGGTGGCTCACTGCGTCGTGAATTCCAGTGAAGTTCGTCCGGATCGCGAAATTTCGAAGCTTTCATTCGCTCTCCGACGCGCGGCGCCGAGCCTTTCGCTTGCGGTGAAGACAAGCTTCCTGCAGGTCGTATTGCATGCTGCAGGTGCGTGCTTTTGGATTTTTGCTGCAGCGCAGAAGCATCAGTGTGAGACGACGGTGGCGCCCTGGTCCCGGCTTGTGCCGAGCTTTTTTGATGCTGGCCCGGCGTGTCGATTCCTAATCCGCGATCAGTTGCATCTCGCGCATCGCTGGCACGAAGTTGTGGTTGTCGTGGTCGGAACGCGCCAGCTTCAGCAGGGCGAAGCGCTGCAGCGTCGAAAGCTCGCTCCAGCATTGCGGCGATGGCGGCGCCACGCCGGAGTCCGTAGCCTGACGGATAATCTCTGCCGGCACGCGCGACGCATTGGCCCAGGCTGGCTCCGGATCAAGCGGCAGCCACTTGATGGCTTCAGGACAGTGCGTCTTCGCCAGATGCACCACGGCAATTCTGTAGGCTTCGATCTCCGCGCCTGTATCGCATCGGCTTGCGAGAAGACTGGCGCGATTTGCCATTCCCATCTTCGACCACTGCCTGAGCGATAGCTTCACGCCGCAACGATCGAGCTTGAACCGCACGACCATGGGAATGCAGCGGAGATCATGCGCGAAGTCGGCTTCGAAGGCGAAGATCGCCCGCACATCGCCGATGCCATCGAGGACAGTGAAATTAGCATCGAGGTGAGCAAGCGTCATGCTGTTGGTCCTCTCGGGAGGGTGATTGATCGCTACGGCATGTCGGAAGGGTTGGCTTCCCCGCTGGGTGCGTGCCAGATGACAGGATGCAGGTGAAACGGGTTGCGGCAATTCTGGGGGGAGGCGCCGGTGTGCGGATGGGAGGCCGAAAGGCGCTCGTCATGCTCGACGGCAAACCACTCGTGGCGCATGTCGCCGGAGCCCTGCGTCCGCTGGCCAGCAACATCGCCGTTGTCGGCGACGCAGAAGCGACGAAGGCGATCGGCGCGGTGGAGCTAGTTGATCCGCCAGGCTTTCCGGCGGGGCCGCTGTCCGGCGTCTGTGCGGCGCTGGAGTGGGCGATGCGAGAGGGTGCGGATCGTGTGATGGTGGCGCCTTGCGATACGCCGCTGCTGACCGCCGATGTAGTCGCCCAGCTCGATGCCGCGCTGTCGTCTGACGCAAGGGTCGCATGCGCAGAGACTGCCGATGGTCTGCAGCCGTTGATCTCCATGTGGCGTAGCGAGCTGGCGTCATGGTTGCGGGCCGAGCTGGCTGACGGACATCCGTCCGTGAGGGACGTGCTGGCAAGAGCCGGGCTCACGCGTGTCGGATTCAGCGACGCGGATGTTTGTCTCAACATCAACACGCCTGAAGACCTGCAGCGCGCAGAAGCGATAGTTCGGGCGCGGCGCTGATCGCGTCGGCGCAGGCCAAGCCGATGCAGATAAAGACTGGGGCGGCTATCTTCTCGTGCGACAGGGCATCGGCAAGCTGGTCGATGGTCGAACTGACAAGGCGGGAGCCGGGGCGCGACACGTCGATGGCGGCGATTGCTGGCGTTTCGCGCGACATGCCAG
>Ga0208939_1000845_pt1 | contig 23971 bp, 29 predicted proteins | sample AD_STIC12_MetaG_FD_184437 | JGI IMG/M metagenome (GOLD analysis project Ga0208939, IMG submission 184437) | Active sludge microbial communities of municipal wastewater-treating anaerobic digesters from USA - AD_STIC12_MetaG (SPAdes) (version 2) | ecosystem: Engineered > Bioreactor > Anaerobic >...
CTGCCCATGAGGACCGTCCATGTCCCAATCAGGTCTTAATGATTCCGCGAAAATGCCTCCCCCGGTCGTCCCCTCCGACACCATCGCACAGCCGACAGTACGTGCCATCATGTCGACACGAGCCGTCACCGTCACCATGGACGATTCCCTCGCTCGAGCGCGGGACCTGTTCAATGAACATCATTTTCACCACCTGCTGGTCGTCCAGGGCCCTACGCTACTCGGCATCATTTCAGATCGCGACCTGCTCAAGGCGGTGAGTCCCAATATCGGGACACTGTCCGAAACCGATCGCGACCGGGCGACGCTCAACAAACGCGCCCATCAAATCATGAGCCGGAAACTCATCACGGTCGCAGCCGACACGACCGTGGAAGCCGCGGCACGACTGCTGCTTGAGCATCGCGTGTCCTGCCTCCCCGTCGTCACAACAACCGGACATCTCGAAGGCATCATCACCTGGCGGGACCTGCTCCGCGAATATCTTCGGCATACGCCCTCCGGCGGCTGATCGCGAGGAGATTTCAGCCATGGCACACCGCTCGACCCGCCCGCTCACACAGAACAGGGCCTACTCCTCCTGAGCTCTTCTTGCCCCCCCTCAGAAGATGATCAGCAGCAATTTCAACAGAGAGTGAGCAGGGTCACCGGAGTCCTGCAGACCTGGCAGAGGTGATCGCTCGAATAAGGGGCTGACGGAGCAGCCAGCAGCGGCGTAACCGCTACTGACTGCCCGCGTTTGGTGTCATTCCCGTTCAGGGACTCGTTGGAACGTTTGAAGTCGGGATTAGAAGGTATGGCGCACACCGAAGAGCAGGCCCATGGTGGACCCGTCGCTGTCGGGATGGTTACGCTTCCAGGCCGCTTCCATATTCAACATCAGGCCTTTCGGCGCGCCCTGAACCAGATTGGTCAAGGCATAGTCGATACCGCCGCCGATCCGCCAGGCGAACGTATCTTTCACATCCTTCGTATTGATGTTCACCCCCAGACCGGTGGTGAAGTACGGGATGAAATTACCGAAATGTCCCGGGCGATACTCCAGGTTCACCGGAAGCAGCGTAATGGTATCGACGGAGCCGCTTCGAGGCCCATCGATCCCGTGACTTTCCCACTCCAGCATCATCCCGAGACGGAACCATTTGTTCAGTCCGTACATGCCTTGAAAGTTCAGCGCCGGACCGACCGTCGACACACCGGCACTTTGCGTGGTAAAGCTCGGTCCCACTCGAAACCCCATCGTGACTTTCCCCTCTTCGGCCATCCCCTCATGCACCCACTCGGCAGCCTGAGAGAAGGCGGGGGCCAAACTCATCACCAGGATCAGCACCATGGCCCCACCGAACACAAATTGCTCACGATTTCTGCGCATACCGTCCTCCTATGATAATGAAACCATCTTCAAGCGATGCACTCTAGGCAAGTGGCCGTTGCGTTTTCAAGAAAAAGCGTGCGGTTCCGGCGAAACAGAATGGTTCCAATTGTTGTCGCAAACTGAGACGGAATGACCGCTCAAATAGGAGGCGCAGAGAAAACCACTAGTACGTAGTATTGAGCAGTTGTACCGGAACGATCTCCCGCCCTGAGCGAGCAGAAGCGGAGGGCCGGAAGGGAGAGGGCCGAACGAGATCGACCGGCGTGAGGAAGTCACGTCGAGGAGGGCAGCCAGGTGGCGGGGTCTCCGCTCCTGGCTGCCTGAATCCGGCCTCCGAAAATAATCAGAAACGAGACACAGTCAATGCGCGAATAGTCCTCCTAGAACTTCGCAGGGAATTGCGCCGCTAACGCCTGCGCCAGCGCATCGGACACCACGTAGATGTGTTGCTTCATACCCGTCCAGGTCTCCGCCTCATGTATGTAGTCTCCGTCTTTCAACTGCTGAAACTGCGTCAGGTGATGCGCGGCATGGGCCATGAGCAGTCCCATCAACGTATCCTTCGGCAAATTCGGGTTGGCGCCGCTGAGAAACGTCGAAATCTCTGCCGCATTCGCGGTGAGGGCCTTCACGGCCGCCTCCTGCCGGCTCGCCGCCCCTGCCACTGTCGCATCCAGATGATCGCGAATGGCGCCGTAGTGACCGGCCAACAAGGTAAAGAGTTTATCGGACGCGGCCTTGCCGTAAAACGGCTCGATGGACCGCGCAATCTGCTCGGCATTGGCAACCACACCCGCTTCGGCCGCGCTCCGCGCAGACGCATTCTTATCCATCGTCGCGACAGCGACATTGCGAATCGAGAGGATATGGCCCAGCCAGAGATCCCGAAGCACGGCCTTAGTCTCCGCCACCTTGGCCGGGTACGCCGTCGCCGACGGGGACACCGCTGTTGCAGGCGAATCAGCCGAATGGGCACAGGCAATCGGGGATAGAGTCAACATCAACACAGGCAACACTCGAACCAGCTTCTGCATGGCAACTCTCCTTTAGAAAATAGTAATGGCGCGCCGGATCAACCGACACCGGCGGTAGCATCGAGCGGCAAGGATAGAGAACGGGAGCAGTTCTGTAAGTTAGCGGGATAACATTGCGGGGAGAAACGTGGTCTTAGAAGCCGGAATCGCTGAGATTGGCAGGAGACTTTTCGGCGGAACCCAGAAATCCCTCGAGCCCGGGACGATGCAGCAGCAGCCCGTCTTTCCGCGCGTAATTGATCAGGCCCCGGTCGCGCAACTGGTTCAAGAGGGTCGAGACCACTTCCCGGCGCGCGCCGATCATCTGCGCCAGATCGTCCTGCCGGAAATAATGCGTGAGCCGCACCCATTCGCCGTCCGGCTCGCCGAATTCATCGGCCAACCGGCCCAGCGTCCGCACCAGGCGCTCCATGGTGCTGCTGAACGAGAGGGTCTGAATCTGATCGTAGGCCGCCGACAGCTGCTGCGCGACGTTGGAGAGAAACAGCAGGAAGGCTGGACGATTGTTCTGCAGATGAGCCACAAATTCATCGAAGTTCAGTTCGACGATCTCGCTGTCTTCCATCGCCACGGCCTGTTCGCGGCGTTCCCCGGTACAATGGCAGAGCTCGCCGAACACTTCCCCGGCTTGATGCAGGCGCAAAATTAATTCACGGCCATCCTCGGTCAGAGAGGTCAACTTGACGAATCCCCGCCGAAGAAAGAAGACGCTCTGCGCGGAATCGCCGAGGCCGTAGACGAGTTCCCCCTTGCCCACAGAACGGCCGGGTCTGTGCATGAGCTGGTCGCACAGCTTGCCGCGAAAACAGCCAGACAGGGCTACGCATTGACGGTGGTCTGTCATATTCATCGCCGTGTACATCATGTGTCCCTCACTGCTGCGCATTGTACCGGCATCCTGAAGCGCGTGACCAGACCCCCGCAGGGGGCAGCATGACTCTGCTCCATAATCAGGCATGGCACTGCACCTCCTTCCTCGATTATGATGGAGTGAAACAGGTCCGACAGGCAGGCTACCGAGACACTGACCATGCCGACATCCTCCCATCAGCGCCCGACTCGAAGGGGCCGCCCCGGAATTGCCCTCATCGGGATCGTCTGCCTCGCGACCTCATTGATTGCCGCTTCACTTCTCTGGGCAGGATCGCCGTCACAGACCAAGCCGGGCAACGGACCGGCGGATGCTGAGCAAGGCCGTGCCATCTTCAACGGCAAAGGCCTCTGCTCCACCTGCCATGGCATCGACGGCTACAGAGACCGGTTGCCCCCGCAACTGAGCAAGAACATCCGCGACAATGTCGAACATCTCTCGCCTGCGCCACCCGACCTGCGACAGGCGGCCACGCTCACCCTCACCACCGACAAACAACGGTTCGAGGTCATCCGGCACGGGCATCTCCGCACCGCCATGTACCCGCTCTCGAAGGAAGCCCTCTCCGACGAAGAGATTCTTGCGCTGCTCCCCTACCTGGCCTCAATTCGCGGCACGGTGCCGCCACCCGCCGGCCTACCCGAACCCGATACCTCGCTGCGGGGTGATGCCAAAAGCGGACGGCAGCTCTATCATGAACTCGGTGGATGCGCGATCTGCCATGGAATCGAAGGACATTTGAATCGAAGACCGCCGATGTCTGCCGACCTGATCAAACGGCTTGACGCGCTTCCGGCGCCGCCCGCGAACCTCCGGGATTCCGCCACGCTGAAATCGCAGAACGACGAGGACCGCTACCGCTCAATCAAGCGCGGCCACCCTGGCACAGCCATGTATCCAAAGACACTCCTCCGGGACGAAGATATCCGCGACCTCGTCGCGTACCTCGCCACCCTTCGTGAAACAGGCCGGTAGTTCCCCTTCCTTGCATCGCGCCGATGTAGAGGGGACGGGACTGGGCCTGGCTATTCCCTCGTCAATTTAACTCGCGCGAATCGCGGGATATGAAGATGGAATACCAGAAGAGAAGCGCCCACGAGAAGATAGGGTAGAGACCGGCTCGCGGAGGCAGCGACCGCATTGGATATAAACGGAACGGCGGCCACCACCTCCATGCCTGGACAGCTGCGATGCACGGTGAGATCAGCTGGGACCGGGAGGATCTTCGCGATCTTCTCCGGTGAGCAATTCGGCTTCTTGCACTTCGAGTCCCTGCAGATCGGTCAGAATGCTCTGCAACACCTGCCGGCGTTGCTGCAGCCCCTTCTTCGGAATATCTCGCGTCTGCGGTTCCTGGGCTGATTCGGGCAGATTCACCAGCGCTTCGGCTTCCCCCACCGTGGCGTACTTATACGATTCCACGTACTTATGGTTCTCGCCATATATTTTCATGAGGATGTCTTCCGTTTCCGCATCGAACCGCTCGAACGTGGGGTTCACGGCCGTATGGTGGGCGAGGCCTTCGAGCTTTTCGATCTGGGCCTTCAGGTCATCACTCCGCGTCTGCGCACGATACATGGAATTGACTTCAGTCATGACGTCTCCTCCCGGTTTGATTCTTTTGTACCTCCCTTCGAGCAGGTCGGCAGCTAGGCATTCCCCTGGACGGTCACCGGGGCTCGCATCAACCTGGAACGAGGCTTCGGTCTTACCGCAACGACCGTCGCTCCAGTTGCGCGACCAGATACCCCACGATGGCGACATTGAAAAGGAGCATGGTCACATGCACGACCGAGATCTGCCTCAGCACGTCGTAGAATTCGACGGGCAGAAATACACTGGTGGAGATGACGGCCATGTATCCGGCCCACGACGCTTCGAGCCACAGGCCGCAGCCTTCGATGAGCAAAAAGACGGAGTAGAGCAGGCTGGCATAGGCCATCAAAAAGACGCTGTGGGATGACAAGGCGGAGACCGTGAGCAGAAGGGAGTGGACCAGGCGGGAATGGCCGTGGAGATGCAAGAGATCCATAGCCGGAGCCAGGAACGTGGCGATCTCAGGATCTACCAATCGGAGCAGAGCGGCGCCGACCAGCAACAGCACCACGCCCTTGAGCAGTTTGAATACTGCGATCAACGCCAAGCCGCCTCGGGGCGAGGGCGGCGTCATGAATGGCATCATGTCTTGCCCGGCCATCCTGGCTCAATCGGATCGTTCTGCATCATCGTTATGCGAACCTCAACAGACTCTTGATCATCGAACCGGCCGCGCCTAGGCTAGGCCCATCACCCATTGACGAAAGGTCTGACCGTCATGAACGAACAGCAGGCCACCCGCCTGGCCCAGGCCTGGATCGACGCCTGGAACCGGCACGATCCGGACGCCATCCTGAGACACTATGCGCCGGATGTGGAGTTTACCAGTCCGTTTGTATCCGCGCTATCCGGGGAAGCGTCCGGCACCATCTGCGGCCGAGAAGCATTGAGCGCCTATTTTCGGAAGGGGCTCCAAGCCTACCCGGACCTGCACTTCGAGCTGATCCGCACCCTGATCGGCGTTGACAGTCTGTTACTGTATTATCGGAGCGTCACGGGATTGCTGGCTGCGGAGATGATGATCATCAATGGAGAGGGTCAGATTCACACGGTGCGCGTCCACTACGTCAAGGAATAATCGGGACTGGATGGAAAAGGAAACGCCACGATCGCGTTGTCGGAACGGGACACATGATTTCCGGCCTCGCAGCCTGATCCGTCCTCAGTGTTTCGCCGCGTCAACCGGAATACCGAGACGGATCTGCCGGATGATCTCGTTCGGCGGGAGAGCCGCGTCGATCACCAGGGCATCGGCCGGCTCTTCAAGGACGGCAAACTGACTGGCCAACAATTCCCGGGGCATGAAATGATCCCGGCGGTGGATCAGGCGTTGATGGAATAAATCGAAGCTACCTTTCAGGTAGACCAGTCGCAAATGTGCGCGACAGCCCTCCTCCACGATCGCGCGGTAACTCGCCTTCAAGACGGAACAGGCAAGCACCGCCGGCTGGTTCCGACTGATCCGATCGACGATCGCAGCATGCATCCGCTCCAGCCAGGGCTGACGATCAACATCCGTCAGCGCATGGCCATTCCGCATCTTCTCGAGATTCGCTGCCGGATGGAAGTCATCGCCGTCGGAAAACTGCCAGCCCAATTCGTCCGCCAAGCGACGGCCGATCGTCGTCTTCCCCGCTCCCGATACGCCCATGACCAGAATGACCACAACCCTCCACTTCGTTCGACCTGCGGCTGGACGAGATAGGCGCTGTTCCACCCGCCGGGGCCAACCGTCAAGCAAGCCGCCGGTCCGTTGTAGCCGCGGCAAGGTAGCCCACAATCAACCGGGCGTCCCCGATCGGATCACTCGTAAAGGGCGCGTCATGCCGCTTGGTTACGGCGGTGGTCAATCGCTCCGCCGCCTGTTGGACAGGCGATGGGAAGGCCTCCTGCTGCTGAATCCGGCGCAAATGCTCCAGGGCATCACCGTGCCGGAGTGAGCGGCCAGAGCGCGCCCACCAGGCTGCGGCGGCCAGCGCCACAGCCCGCCGCGCGCAGACCCGCGCCTTGCCTGCATTGCCTTGTGTCCACGCAACTTCAGCGGCGGCGAGTTCTCGATCGATCATCGTTGCCTCAGACATGAATGGGTACGCTACGTGGCCGCCGACTGAGCTGTCAATCAGGGCCACATCGGCAGGAACTCAGCTCGATACCGGGGACTCATCGGACGAGTATGCAGAACAGTGAACAGGACCGAATAACTTCGAGACAGTAATAATTCCAGAGCCTTTCAGGAAAACCCCTATTCCAGCCTATGCATCAGCCAGGCATAGTGCACGGGCCATTTCATAGACTCCAGAGGTACGGCCGCGTGGCAAGTCAGTCTCTACACAGATCCAGCAGATATCGATTCCACGATTCGGTGCGCAAAGACCGCAAGTTCCTGATCGTGGCACTGGCCTCAGCCCTCGTCTTGGCGGCCATCCTTTCAAGACTGGTGCTCGACTTCCCCCACGCTTTCCCCAAATAGTCGCCACGCCGGATCTTTTTCGCTATCATGAGCCAGCCAGGCGAAGGACCTTCCCTGGGCACGGAGACCCCGGCGTCACACCACATGATCTGGATTGTCTACATCCTGGAGTGTATCGACGGCAGTCTCTACACCGGGATCACGAATGATTTGGAACGGCGCATGAAGGCGCATGCGACCGGGAAGGGGGCAAAATACACGAAACGCCGCGGACCGTTCACGGTCCGGTATATCGAATCACTCGACAGCAAGGGAGCCGCCTTACAACGCGAAGCCGCCATCAAGTCACTGGATCGGGCCACGAAAATGGCCCTCATTGCATCCCTACCGTGATGAAGCGAGGCGGCCAACTCTGACCGGTCCGCCCACTTCAGGTCGCCGGATTCGGCGGAATCGGTAGGCGCCCTTCGTCCATATCAATCAAATCAAAGAGGGTATAAGCAGTGATATCCACGCTGGCTGCGAGAGCAGGGAGGCTCGCCATCAAAAATTTAGCCACGCGAGGATCCGGACGAAAAGCAGCCGCCTTCTCTGACCATGCCTGTTTCTCGGCATCTGAATGGTTTGCCGCATGTTGATCGACCCACGCCAAGACGAGTTCGTCTGTTGGCGATGACAATATTGCGCCTTGCAGCGCGTCGGCAGCGAGTCCGGTGAATTTCAGGAACCTGCCATCAAGGGTAAGCCCTGGCTTCAATAAATTCCGCACATAGTCCGATGGCAACGCGCCCAACGCATGGAGCCGCACCTTATCGATAAGCCGAGGGAGGATGACGTAACCCCCAAGCCCCTCACGCGGTGATCGCAATGGGAGTACCATCCCTGCAGACACCGTGCCCCTGCTCACGCCTTCTTTGCCACCTTCTTCTTGGGCATGGGTGCGGACTTAGCCGCCGGCTTTGGCTTGGTTGCGGTCTTTTTCTTTGAGGCTCCGCCCAGCACAATCACCGGCTTCTCGGGCGAGAAGGCTTCTTCAATGCGGCTCTTTCCGTTACTCGTCAGGATGACAAGGCCCTGGTGGTCTTCGATGCACTGAATCAGATGGGATACCTCGGCATTTACGTACCGATCGTGCGCGCCATGCACCTGGGTGCGCTTGCCAAAGAGCGCGTCGGCCTCATCGAAAAAAAGAATCGACCCATGGCGGTTTGCCATGTCGAACACGCGATTGACATTTTTTTCAGTTTCGCCGGCGTGTTTGCTCACCACCGCCGACAAATCCACGCTGGCCAGGTCCAATTGCAGTTCTTCGGCCAATACCTCCGCGGCCTTCTGCCGGCGAAGCGGCGTGGCTCCGGACAGCACGATCACCGCACCGGACGGCTCCTGCACACGAGCCTTCTTGGGTTTTCTCGCAGGCGCCTTCTTGTTCTGCTGCGGAGCCTTCTTGCGTGGCCGAGTCACCGTTGCACCTGCCATGTCCTTCGTCCCTTTCCGATTCTAGTATGACCCACGTGGCCTCCTCTTATGAGGAGCAGGCGCTGAGTATAACCGGTTCTCATTCCTGTCGCTGAATTTCTTCTTACTCCTCCGGAAGGCAGATCAATCGCGAAGCGTCGAGCGTGAAGCGTCACACGTAAGACGTGAAACGTATCTCGCGGGGAATAAGAGCGTATCGCTGATAGCCCTCTCTTTTCTGTCTGGGGCCTGCCTGCTCGGTGTCTCACTGCGCGCGTCCAACGAGGGCCTTCTAAGGCCGCGCGTTGCGCGAGCAAAAGACACTGAGCAGGCAGGCCCCTCTCCTATGTCTCCATCATCTCCAACCGCGCATCAAACTCATGGCCACAGGCGGTGCAGCGAATACAGTCGGAATCGACCGTGAGTTCATCCGCCCTGATCCCCATGCCGCCGCAATCCGGGCATCGGGAAAGATGCACCTTCTGGTCATCGACCGTTTCGTATTGCACACCGTGCAGACAGTAGACCGGTTTCCCGTCCAACTGCCAGGGCTGTCCGGCATTGTCGCGTACCGGCATGACGATATAGTGCTGCCGCACGTAATCTTCCATCGCCTGCTGGCTCGTAAATCCGTCCCGTATCAGTTTGCCGCTCACGGCTTCGTGGAGCGACTGTCCTTGAACGATTGCTTTCGTCGGGCCCATATCCCGCCTCCTTTTGCCTGGGATGTTGAAAAAGCCCGCCAGCTGCGTTCTCGCATCGCTCGGACCCTCAACGTACCCTTGAGGGTACGCCTCGGCCCCTCACTCGCTGCGGCCTTGCTGACAGCCTTTTTGACCATCCCGTGATGGTCACACTGTCCGGCTACACCACGCCCGAGTAGTACCGCAGAATGTTGGACACAGAAATCACGCCGATAATCGAGCCATCCTGCGTGACCGCCAGATGCCGCGTGGCCTGATCCTTCATCATGCGCACCGCCTCGATGATCGGACGGTCGCCGGCGATCGACACCACCGGCCTTCGCATATACACGTTGACCCCCGTCGCAGGATCCACCCCCCTGGCGACCACTGCGCGGGCGAGGTCTGAATCGGTGATGAACCCGACATAGGCCTGCTTGTCGGTCAGCAACAGCGAGCCCAGTTTCCATTTCTCCATGGCCTGACCAGCGTCCTTGAGGCTGGCATCCTGGGACAGGCTACGGATCTCGGACGACATATGCTCGGCGACCTGAGGACCGATGAGGGTCTGCCGGCTGGCTTGTGACTGTTTCGGTTCGGCAGCGCGTCGGGCTTCGAGTTCGGCAATGCAACTTTCCAGCACCCGACTGCGTTGCAAGAGGCGCTGTCGCTGACTCTCCACACCGGCGCTTTCCGGTGCTTCATCTGTCAGATTCACCAAGCCGGCCGCTTCGCCGAACTCGGCATATTCATACGCCTCAAGCAGCTCGGAGGTATCCCCGAGCAATTCGGCAATGAGGTTTTCGGTGTCCTGATCGAACTCTTCCAGGCTGCGGGTGGGAAGGCCCCTGCCAAGATAGGCGGCCAGATCGGCCAACTGCTTGCGTAAACGCTCGATGCTGCGGTCGAGGGAGATCCGGGCTCGTTTGGGAGTCGCGCGTGTCGTAGACATGGCACCTCCTCTCTGTATGGCGGGATGACCGATCTTACCCCTCCGGAACAGGCGAGGCAAGCGCCGGGCCCATGCAACCGCACCGACTTGACCTTGGCAACCGGCACGTGCATGTTTAGGCCATGCATCACCGGTCAGCACTCCATCACCGTTCGAAACCAGGCCTGATTCGCCACATCGTGATCAGCTGCTCGCTTCTCCTGCTCTGGGGCCTGTCCGGCCAATGTGCGGACCAGGCGTTCTCCGCAGAACCGGCCGCACCGGCCGCCTCGCCCAATACCCTGTCAGGCCATGAACTGCTTCGCATCGGGACAATCCATGATCAGCAGGAACATTTCCCGGAGTCGCTGACGTATTACAACCTGGCCTTGTCGAAATTCCGGGAGAAGAGACAGCCCCAAGGCATCGCCACCACGCTGGTGAAGATTGCGCGGATCGATGAACGCCAGGGTCACCTGCAGCAGGCCCACACCTCACTCAAGGAAGCGGTGTCGCTGTTCGCCAAGGCGTCGGATCGCTCCGCCCATGCCGAGTCGCTGCTCGCAATCGGTCGAGTCTCGGCGCAGTTGGGGCTATCGGACGAATCGCGCGACGCCCTCACCCAGGCCGCCGCCCTCTTCACGCGCGTGAGAAATGCCCGGGGATGGAACGACACGATGGTGCAGTTGGGGTTGCTACAGATCGCACAGGGAGAGAACAGCGCGGGGCTGACCACCTTGCAGCAGGCCTCGGAAGAGGCCCGTACGAGACGGCACGTGGACCAACAGTTCACCGCCACGGTCGCGCTCGGAGATGCCCATTGGCTGCTCGGCCACACCAGTGACGCGCACAGCGCCTATCTCGACGCCCTCAGCCTGGCGGAAGCGGAACATCACCTGCCGTTCGAAGGCATGATGCAACTGCGGCTCGCGCGGCTGGATGGAGACCAGGCCTCCCTGAAGGATCGCGTCGCCCAAGGGAAACGCGCCCTGCAGATTGCGCAAGCGGTCCACGACACCGCCGCCGAGGCGGAAGCCTGGTCGCTCCTGGCCGATCTCTATGGGCAACTGGGGCAAGCCACGGAGTCTCAGGATGCGGACACCCATGCGCTGGCAATCTACCGCAACCGCGAGTTGTCCGTGCACGGGAACCGATAGCCCGTCAGACGGCTCTGGTCGCCCGCCAGGCGATACCTGCCCCGATCAGCAACAGCGTCGTGGATAACAGATAGGGCGCCCCCGGCAGGTGCCAGTCGGCCTGCGGGCCGATGAACGCGGCGAAGGTCTGCGTGAAGAGCGTGGGGCCGATCAAGCCGGCGATGCCGGTCAAGCTGGCAATGGCGCCTTGTAATTGTCCCTGCTCGGACGCACTCACGCGGCGCGTCATAAACATTTGCGCGGACGGACCGGCGAGTCCCCAAAACGCCATCACTGGAATGCCTAAGCAATAGATGAGCGGTGTAGGCGCGAGTCCATAGATGGCGAAACCGGTGGCCCCGCACAGCAGCCCGGTGATCAACGTGCGCCGCTCTCCCAGCCGCGCCGTGATCGGCCTCACCAGCGTGCCCTGCACAACCATGGCGCAGACCCCGACCGCTGCGAGCGTGAACCCCACGGCCGATGGCCCCCAGCCATACCGATACCCCAGGTACAGCACCGCTACACTGGGCAACACCCCGTGGGCCAGGTTCATCAGAAAGTTCGCCGTCGCCAGACCGAACAGCTCATGATGTGAGCGCAACAGCATCAACGCGCCGGCCGGATTGGCCCGTTTCCAGCGGAACGGCGCCCGCTTCTCCATCGGGAGCGATTCCGGGAGCACAAAGAACCCGTAACAGGCGTTGAGCAGACTCGTCGCCGCCGCGCCCCAAAAGGGCCAGCGGGGATCGACGGCGCCCAGCAGCCCACCCACGGCAGGACCCAACACAAACCCGAGACCGAACGAGGCCCCCATCATGCCGAATGCAGCCGCGCGTTTGTCCGGCGGCGTCACATCGGCGATGTAGGCACCGGCCGTGCTGAAACTCGATGAGGCGATGCCGGAGATCACCCGGCCTGCAAAGAGCCAGGCGAGACTGGGCGCCAGCGCCATGAGAATGAAATCGAGACCGAGCCCCAGGTTGGAGAGAAGCACGACCGGACGCCGCCCGAAGCGATCGGACAGCGCGCCTTGAATCGGCGAACAGACGAACTGCATCAAGGCCCAGGACGTGCCCATCAGCCCGTAGATTTCCGCGGCCTGCGCGGTATCGCCGCCGAGAAACTCTTCGACCAGTTTCGGCAGGACGGGAATGATGATCCCGAACGACAACATGTCGAGCACGACCGTGACAAGGATAAAGAAGACCGCCGCTTGCCGCGGTTGTGTTGAGCTCTCCGGGTGCGTCATGGGATGGGCCATGGTAGCAGGCCCGCCGTTCAGGCGCATAGAAAAAGACGCGGGGATCAGTCGGACGACGCACCTCCTCTTCGAACGGGTTTTCTGCTACCCTCCCGTCGATGCCCGCCACCCTCCAAGCCTTCATCGCCATCTTCCTGCTCGGTGCGCTGCTCCGGTCATCCGGCCTGCTCGGGAGAATCCATGCGGAACGTCTGGCCTTTGTCGTCTTTTCGATCAGCCTGCCGGCCACGATATTGGTGTCACTGGATCGAGTGGTCTTTGCCCCCACAGCCTGGAAGTTACCGTTGGCCGCCTGCCTGGTGACCCTCTCGATGCTGTTCTGCTCCTGGCCGGTCGCCCGCCTGCTGCATCTACCCCGCGCCACACGAGGGGGATTTCTCCTCGGCACCGGCTGTATCAACTCCGTCTATTTCGCCTATCCCGTCGTCCTCGCAACCCTCGGTGACAAGGGACTGGCGCAGGCGATCCTGTTCGACCTGGGGCAGACGACGCTGACACTCACGGTGATTTATGGGCTGGCGGTCTGGCACGGGGCGAGGAGCGCCACCGCTCGATCAGTCATGCTGCGGTTTGTGTCGTCTCCGCCGCTCTGGGCCCTCTGTCTCAGCCTGCTGCTCACTCTGCTTGAACGCCATCTTCCCGGCTGGCTCCACGACACACTCACCCCCATCCACCTCACCACGACACCCCTGGCGAGTCTGGTGCTGGGCCTGTCGATCAGTTTTTCGGCCGTGCGCCGAACCTGGGCCCTGGCATTGCTGGGCGTGGGCATGCGGATGATCGGCGGATTGCTGCTCGGGTTTGCGGTTGCCTATGGGCTCGACCTTGCAGGCATGGAACGGGCGATCGTCGTCCTCGTCTCCGCCATGCCGTCCGCCGTGACGGCGGTCATTTTCGCAACCGACACGGGATTGGATGAAAACCTCGTCACCTCGATTGTCGCCCTCTCGATCTGCGTCGGCGTGGCCTTGCTGCCCTGGCTGCCGCAACTCGTCTTCTTGCTGGCAAGATAAACGAGCCGAATCCCTGCTCCCATGCACCGGCTCCCTAGACCTCCCCAGGTTGTCTCCATCCGGCACCTGTGGGAATGGCGTCACGTATTGTGAGGTTTATGCGACGGCAAAATTTGCCTGGCGCGCGCTGCCACAGAGAAAATCGCCGCCATAACCTTCCATCTATGCAAATGGCCGAAGGTTTTGCAGTATGGGACATAATCCCTCGCAGCAATGAACGACGGTATGGTGCTTGCTCTATCCCCTGCCGGACACACTGGAGGAACGATCATGCACGACCCCGCGCTCTGGACAAGTTGGTACATCTGGCTGTTGGCGCTTCCCGCGCTGGTCATCGGCACCCTCATCTGGGACTGGATCCAGCGGCGGCAGCCCGTGCGAGTGCGGAGACGGCGCTAACGCCGCACTTCCACCGCCGCCAGGCACAAGCTGGTTCAGTCGAGGCGCCCACCGCCTACCCTCTCGGGCATCGCTTCACGCACCGCTCATCCCCATTCGCTGACCGGGATTCGCCGCATTCAGAGCCGGCGCTTGTCTGGTGATCGCAACCTTCTACCTTCCCAAATCCTCACGATTCTCAGTCCCCTCGTAATCTTCTTGCCCAGACCTTCGGGGTTTACGAGTTCCGCCTCATAGCCCGAGTACCGTATGAAAGGGCGGGCACATGATTCCCCGCTGCAGGAAGGGCCTCGCACATCCTGGCGGAGCAACGGGAGCTCAGTCCTTGTGATGTGTGATGCCTGTACGAGCAGGGCCTCCGACATGAGCGCGTTCAGCGCCGCTTGGACGCGCCGCTCCGGCCGGGCCATCAGCCGCTTCCGAACTTCCCTTCAAAATCTGGCAGCGGCTCATGCCCCGTCGGGGATCTCCAACCTGATCGATCACGTCACGCAACAGGCGGCCTCGGCCAGGCCCGGAGCGGACCTTTGGTCCGGAATCGCCGCGGATTGCCGGCGCGATCTCTCCGGACTGTCCGTCCACAAGGGAACCTTGGCTCAAGCGGTCGAGTGGGAAACCCTCAAACTCCAGACTCGCCTTCGCAGCACGAACGGCTATCATCCCGACTCTGTCCCGCTGTTCCGCAATCGCCACGTACACATCGGCACCTTGATCCAACTCTGGCGGCGTCTGGCATTCGACACCGAAACCTGGCTGGCGGAACAGGGCCATGAAACCCTGCTGGACATCGGACCGTGGGGCGGATTCAACTTTGTCGTGGACGACGATGGCTATACCCGCATGCCCTTCGCCAGACTCACTCTGGCAGTGGGCAGTCTGCCGGGAACGCCGCTGGACGACGCAGGCGGCCCCTTCTTCCAGCACCTGCTTCCCTGCTATAGGGCGGAATTACAGGCGGCCGGGGTTCACTTCCCGGACCAATGGCAATGGCAATTCCCGAAACGCGACCAGACGGGTCGATTGGCGGAACTCTCCGGCACACACTATTTGCCCGAGCACACGTACGATCGGCGGACCTTCATCAAGGTCCGCCTCTCCCGCTCCTGCGAAACGGCAGAGGAAATCACGTTGCAGGACCTGCTGCCCCTGCTGGAGCGGCTCCACTTCACGACAGATTGGGACCTCTACCGTGAGCAGACACAACCTGTCGATGCCCGCTTCGATCTGCAAGACTTCCTCTCGCTCAACCATGTGGTGGAAGGCCTGTATCAGCGGACGGCGAAGGAAGAGCGGCTGTTGAACGAAATCAAAGATGCCTATCGAGGCGCCGTACGATCGCCTCAAGTCCTGTACAAATATCTGGACACCGTGATCCGGTCAGGGTGGGTTGAGAATCTCTACTGGGCAATGGCTGAAGCGGCACTGGGAGTGAAGCGATATCAACGGGCAGTGTCATTCGATCGCGAAGTCTGCCCTCACATCCCGCCACGATTGCTCATCCCGGTCCGGCGGCACCTCCAGAGGTATCATGCAGGGCTGAGTGCCGTCGCCCCGGCACCAACGGAAGTCACAGCCTGACGGCCTCCAGCGTGCCGATACTGTCGGTCACCAACTGCCGACGAAACCGTCCGAATCCGGTACCCCTCAGCCAGGCCTCGACGTCGTTCCAGGCATAACTCCGCCCGGTCGGCGTGAACGCGTACATCAGCAACGAAAATACCGCCGCCTCGGCAGGGAGGGTGCCGGCAGCGTTGAGAAAATACTCCACGATCACAATCTTTCCCCCGGGTCGTAGCGCGCCATGCGCCCGTCTCAACAGACCTCGATTTTCCGCCTCGCTGAAATCATGCAGCAGATTGGAGATCAATACCAGATCGAATCCCGAGTCGAGCGGGGCAGTCAACACGTTCCCCTGCCGCACCGCGATACGGTCCGCCAGCCCAGCCTCTTTGATCTGCCGTCGCGCGACCGACACGGCCTGATCGACCAGCAGCACATGAACATCGGGATGACGTTGCGCCAGAGCAATGCTGTAGGCCCCGGACCCGCCGCCTACATCCAACAGGCGCCTAGCTCCACGCGGCAGCCGGATCCTGTCGAGCGTGAGCGGCGCCAGCACATAACTACGCTCGTGCATCGCTAGGGCAAACCGTCGCCGGAACGCCGCGGTCTTTGTGACCGGTACCCAGCCGGGACGACCCCGGCGGATGGCGCGCGCCATCCCCGTCCAATCCGACCAATGGTGGTTCAGCAGCCAGAGCAGATTGGTCACCGCCGTCGGGCTTCGGCCATCCAGATAGTTCAGCCCAAACGTCGTATTCCAATAACGCCCCGCTTTCAGACGCACCAGTCCAAGCCCTGCGAGCGCCTGCAGCAGGAGGTCCATGCCCTCGCGCGAAGCGCCGCAGGTGGTGGCCAGTGAGTCGGCGCACTTGCCGCCCTGGCCGATTGCCGTGAACAGGCCGAGTTCATTGGCGACGAGCAGCACTTTCGACTCCGCATAGCCGTTCGCCAGCCGCATCAAGTCCCGATACGTCACGGACCCTCCGCGGCGGGTAGCGCCTGCTTCACCTCAATGTCCATCCACATGCCGCGGGAGAAGTGAGGGGCTCCGGTCACCGGGTCAGCAAGAAAACAGAGCAGACCGTATCGCCCCGGCTCCAGTTCGAGATGAACATAACCCTCTCGTCCCGGATCGAGACCGGTGAGGCCGCCGGCTTCCCGCCCAGCGGAATTGGGCAGTCCTCCAGGCCTGTACCGCGCGATGAACTCCTTCGCCGACGCTCCCTCTGCGAGACGAATCAGCACCACCTCATGAGCCTGCGGGCCATCATTCACGAGATGCACGGTTCGAGACCCCGCCTGCAGCGGGCCACTCAACGCAAACGCAAAATCGTTCAGACGCAGCGTCGCATCGGCCCGCGGCGCCGGTTCGCCGGAAGGCGCGGCCTCCACCACTCGCAGCGCACGCACCATGCCGCGCATGGCATGGGGACGACCCGCGACGTCCGGAATGCCGCAGAGTAACAGATAGTCTCCGGGCTCAAGCTGAATGCTGACGGACGCCTCATCGCCGGGAGCGACACTATTCACTCCCCCATGACGCCGCAGCCAATTCGGCAAGCTTGGCGACCGGGACGCCAATGCCCGTTCGACATCGGCCACGGTTTTTCCCGGTGGCAGCGCCAAAAATTGAACCTGGTGCACATCCCGGCCGCGATTGATCAATCGCACCGTTTGCCGGCCGGAGTCGAGCTGCTCCGGACCGGTGAAGGCATAGTCTTCCGCAATGAACGTCGTGACGGCGGCGTCAACGGAAACGGGCAGGCCCGACAGAGCGAAGACGAGACAGGCAACCGCCCACCAGCCGGTCACGGACCGGACCGACATCCTATTGAGGCGTTGAGCAGACATATCCGGGTGAGAATACTCCGAAGCCGGGCCGGTTCCTAGCCCGGACTTCTGTCCTCCCCCTGGGCGGACCACGGGAGAACGAGGACTCTCCCTAGTCCTCAACATGTCACAGACATCCTATAGTCAGCCACCACACCACCATCGAGGGAGGTAAGGTATGAACGTGCTGCTCGTCCATCCAAGCCCATTGATGTATACGAAAATTTATCTGCGCCTGGAACCGCTGGGGCTTGAGCTCGTCGCAGCCGCCGCGCGCCGGGCCGGGCACGACGTCACGCTCATCGATCTGCAAGTGGAGTCGCACGCGTCGTTCGTCACGCTGCTGCAGGAGCGTCGTCCCGATGCGATCGGCTTTTCCTGTAACTATCTGGCCAACGTGCCCGAAATCGTCGATCTCGCGAGGCTCACGAAACAACAACTCCCGCACAGTGCGGTCTTCGTCGGCGGGCACAGTGCATCGTTCGTGGCCCAAGCCATGCTTGAGCATGCGGACGGCGCGATCGACTGTGTCCTCAAGGGCGAAGGCGAGAGCGCCATCGGGCCGCTGTTAACGGCCATCGAAGAAGACCGGTCGGCTCTCGCAGAGGTCCCCGGCACCGTCACGCGCTATGCTGAAGGGCCGCCCGCCCGTATGATCACCAGCCTGAACGAGGTTCATCCGGCGCGCGACCTGCTGCGGCACCGGCGCAAATATTTCATCGGCGTGCTCGATCCCTGCGCCTCCATCGAATTCACCAGGGGGTGTCCCTGGGACTGCTCCTTCTGCAGCGCCTGGACCTTTTACGGACGGAGTTATCGCGCTGCCAGCCCCGACAAGATCGTGGACGATCTGGCGTCCATTCGAGAGCCCGGCGTATTCATTGTCGATGATGTCGCCTTTATTCAAGCCAAACAGGGCATGGCGATCGGAGAGGCCGTGTCTCGACGAGGAATCAAGAAGCAGTATTACCTGGAGACGAGAGGCGACGTGCTACTCCGCAACAAAGAGGTGTTTCAGCTGTGGAAGCGGCTGGGCCTCGCCTACATGTTCATCGGCATCGAGGCGATGGATGAAGAAGGGCTGGCGCACCATCGCAAACGCACCACGATCAGCAAGAACCTCGAAGCGCTCGAATTCGCCCGCTCGCTCGGTATAACGGTCGCCATCAACCTGATCGCCGATCCCGCTTGGGATCGACGGCGCTTCGAGATCGTCCGGCAGTGGTGCCTGGAGATCCCCGAGATCGTGAACATCAGCGTGAACACGCCCTATCCCGGAACCGAATCGTGGCATACCGAAGCCCGGCATGTGACGACTCGGGATTACCGCCTCTACGACATCCAACATGCCGTCCTTCCGACCACCTTACCGCTGCCGGAATTTTATGCGGAATTGGTCAAGACGCAGCAGATCCTGAATCAGAAGCACCTGGGATGGAACGCCTTAAAATCGACGGCGCGTATCGCGGCCGGACATCTGCTGCGCGGCCAGACAAATTTCGTGAAGATGCTGTGGAAGTTCAATCGCGTGTACGATCCGAAGCTTCAACTGGCCGATCATGCCCGGGCCGTCGCGTACCAGATGCCGCTCCCGCCTGCACAGAAACAAGACATCAGCGCCGGCCTGCTGTACATCCATCGTGCCCAGGGTCGCAAAGGCCGGGCCTTGGACGATTCCACCGAACAATTCGTCGAAGCGACGAGAACCGGAGCGAGCGCATAATGGTCGACAGGGAAAAGACCGTCATCGAGGTTCACAGAGCAGATTTAGCGGTGCGGTGTGTTGATGGCAGAGTGAAGGCCCAGCGTCGGTTCCAACCGTATCGCTTGTTGAAAGAGGAGCGTGTATTCAGGACGACCGTCGCGTAACTGTTCGGCCCGCTCCATCGAATCGAGCGCCTTAGCCGGCTGGGACAACTTGATAAAACAGCGGGCTTCATCCAGGCGTTGTTGGATCTGCAAGAAGACCGGCAGCCGGTCTGATCGGATTCTCTGAAAATAGGTCAACGCCGACCCGCAGTCCGCTTCACGGATCTTCCCAACGGCATAATTGCGGAAACTCCGGCTCAGATTTCTCCCGAACGCCAGCAGCGCATAATCGGCCAGCGGCGACTCGGGATGTTGGGTCAGCAGCCCGGTCAACAGCGCCTGTCCCGCCTGCAATTGGTCGCCCCGCTGCCATAACAGAAATTTTGCCGCTTCCTCGCCCGCGGACGAGCCGGTCAGTAAGGAGGCCCCGGCGCCGTGCTCGTCGGTCACCGTCACGCTGACCGCGTGTGAGCGTATCCGATCCTGTTGAGACGCGCCCTGAGGACGGTATTCGGCCGTCACGCGATAGGTCCCAGGTCGATCGAACGTCCATCCCAGCGCGCCATAAAAGACAGGAAAGATCGCCACGACTGCCTCGCCCGGAGCGAGAGCGATCCTGTTGTGCACGGCATTCGCGTAAAACAACGGCAGGAACACGAACCGTGGCCTATTCGAGCTCGACACTTCAATCTGGATCGCGCCGGTTTGCGGGTCGAGCAGTTTGAACACCTCCACCGGCATCGTCCCCACATTGACGAGGCGGACGGTGGCATAGACCGGCTCTCCGAGACTCAGCGCGGATTGTCCAATGTCTAGCGTGAGCTGGAGCGTGGTGGAGCCGGGCGGTTCCTGGGCCAAGCCGTCGTTTGCCCGCACCGCCGGGAACAGGAGCGCGACCACGCAGACGAGAAACACCTTCCTGGACCGGCGCGCGATAGGATCGAGGTGCATAAGCCGCCCTTCAGCCTCACTGACAATCGGTGATCGTTAATTCTTCCAGAGGATGCGCCCAGGCCGCATGGTCGTTGGCGACCCACGTGAATGGCGCAGCTCCGATGGCGCCGGGGAATTTGCACTGCCCCGGATGGTTGGCCAGATGCTCCCGGCTTTGCTCGGAAAAGCGGTACACCGGATCGCCCGTCAGGTCGTCTGATTGCGTCATGATCGAGGTGCCGTCACCGTCACTGTGGTGGAGATTGAAGGCATGGCCGATCTCATGGGCCGTCGTGCGGAAGTAGGCAGCCCCGTCGGTCTGGATGGTGTTCATGCGATAGAAAATGGCGAAGGCCGACCTGGTATGTCCCTGCCACATTTTGCCCAGGATGAATTCAGGAATACAGACATCGAGCACCTCGCCGTAGTGATTCACCACCGCACCGTAGAGGTGATAGGTATTGCAGAAATCAAAGGGACAGGCGGCCGTGGGAAACAGCGAGAGGTGACGATGGCCGTTCTCCAACGTCGAGAGTTCGGCATCGCTGATGCACTCGTCCTGGGCGATGTTGAGCGGCTGAATCCCCGTGTCATCCTGCTCGACCGTCAACTTGATGCCTGCCTCGTCGAAGATCGAGCTCAACGTCACGGTCTGGCCATTGACCGTCTGGGAAGTGGGGAATGCCGTTCCTGTCATACGGTCGAATTCCAAGGACACGCAGGAGACCAGCAAGCCTGCGAAAACCGGAATCGCCATCGAGACCAGGACACGAAGCGGCGAAGCGAGCATGACGACCTCCTGACGAACAGCGACTGCCGTGGTTCGGAGGGCAGGGGAGAATGGTCTCCTAGGCTACGTATTTCAGGACTGCCTGTCAATCCGTGCCGGCCGCTCCGGACCGAATGCCCCTACCGGCTCCTTCAATCGACGGGATCTTTTCCTGTTCTTAGTTCACGTCATCGTGAACAACCCTACGTAGTGGTATCGGATGGGATACGGATCTGTATCCGATGCGATACCTCCTCTGCCACCCACAAATACCAGCAGTTCCAGACACCGCTTCCAAGCGATTGTTATTACGCGCAGAGGCTCTGTCTGAGTTCGATGGCGCAGAGTTTGCGTGATGTGAAGTCGTGGCCAGACCTCCTGCGGAGCGAGCTTTCTGGCCACGCTTCCAGGATCGACAGCAGAAGACAAGGAGGGAACGATGCGCCGGATCACTCTGCTGATGCTGCTTCTCTATGGATGTGTCCCGCCTCCTCCTCACCAGTTCGTGCCGGGAGGGCCGCTCGGCGAAGCCGGACAAACCGTGCAAGGACCACGGCAAGCGAGCGATGAAGAAGTGCGCACCATGTTGGCGGAATCGTCGCTGCACCAGCAGAATCCCCCAGAGCGAGTCGATTTGAACGGCTTGCTCACACAGATTACCCAAGCCACAAACTTTCGGCAGAAGCAGCGTTTGGTGGATCGGTATCACCATGCGGCACTGCTTCTGCCGGAAGCCGAGCGTGATCAGGCGTTTCAGCGGTTACGAGACACGACCGGAAAGTGACCGCGAACGGAGCCCGACCTGAGCGAGAAAGGAAAGGACCATGAAGCGGATACCACTCTGCACACTGCTGCTCTTCACAACCGTCATCCTGGGCGGACTCTTACCGACATCCACACCGGCCGAAGCCCACGATTGGCTGGGTGACTGCGTGGTCGACTTCGATAATACGTTTGCGCTGACCTATATCTACGGGCAGGCAAGAGGGAACTTCGGATACCCTACCGGCATCGACAATTCAGGCGAGTTGCAACCGTGTAATGCCACCCATCAGGCCTGCTGGACCTACCGCCATCGCTGCTTCGGCAATTACATCAACGTGGACGACATGACCTATGGCCACATCCACCTGGTCTTCGACAGTCCGAGTCTGCTCACCCCCTGTTTTGTCGATCCCGGCGACGGGCCCGGCGCAGGCTTTGGACGGAACGTCGGCGACGACTGCGTCGCCGCCGATTGGATTCATGAACCGAGAACCCTCGGCACGCATGGGAAGGATCACTGGATCAAGATCTGGATGGAGGATCGGGTGACGCATCAGCCCAGGGTGTTCGACATGCCGATCATCAGAGTCACCGGCACCGAGCCGATTCAATTCTGGTTCAGGAAATCAAACGGCAGCTGGTGGTACTGGTCGAACCTGGCCCCCAATCCCTGGTTGGTCGGCGGATGGGTGTTCGATGTGACCGAAGTGCGGATCAGAGGCGCGCAGGCGGCGAACGGGCCGTATTTCATCGGCGCCTTCTCAATCCTCGATTAAGCGAGAGCCACGGTGTTTCAGATTGTCTCTCGCCTCTGAAGGCGGTAAAATTAGCGCATAACGAGGGACATCATGGCGCTTGCAGCAAAAGTGGTGAAACGAACCAAAGACAGTTTTCAGTTCAAAATCTCAAAAGAAAATTTTGAGTCTTTTTGTGATTCGATCGGCCTCTATCGCCGAGAATTCCTCGATGCGCTGGACACCTCTGAAAAGGACCACAAAGCGGGGCGAATCACGAAACGAAAGTCGCTACGAGAGTTGATCGCGTAGTTCGATCATGCTCGAGCTTTCCACTACCGCAACCTTCGACGCCCTTTTCTCCAAGCTTCCCAAACCAATTCAACGAAAGGCCGCTTCCAAAACGGATCTCTTCCGGGAGAATCCGTTTTACCCATCGCTCCATACAGAGAAGCTCCGCCCCAAACATCACGAAGTGTGGAGCTTTCGTGTCGATCGATCCTATCGCATCATCTTTAAATTCCTCGGCCCGAACCAGGTGCAGCTCCGGTACATCGGCCATCACCACTCGATTTACGACTACGACATGTTCAAGTAACGGTAAGAGCGGATGAAGCTCCGAATTGTGACGGTGCAAAGCCGAAATGGTTGCCTGAATATAGATGCAGGTGCGGCTCACGGTCGGCACTGAGTGAGCGTGAGCCTGGCCAGAGGCCCCTACCGGCCGTCCGGAACCTGCAACTTGATGGAGAGCGCCTTACGGTCGTCGGTAATCTGTGCCACGATCTTGTCGCCGGTCTTCAAGCGACCGCCCACCACGCCCTCGATTTTGGTCTCAGGCGTCACTTTCAGGCGTTCTTCGTGACCGGAGAATTCCTTCACGACCAGTTCGCCCTCTTCCCAATACAAGACATCGGCCTTGATGACCAAGGCGGCGGTGGCCGGAGAATCCTCTAGCGCTGATGCGGGAATGACTGTGGAAAAGATGAGGTAGAACGCGAGAAGAAGTGCCATCACAAACCCTCCCACTTTTTTTGAGAGTACCGATATCCACTGAGGGCTGTCAATTGGGACTGTCTTTGACGCCGAAGCCGGATACGCTGATTCGGATTATTTCGAATAGTGCAGCAGCATAGACAGCGGTACTGAGCCGAAGAGTCTCCTCGATGGAGGCCTCTGCTCCTTTCTTAAAATAGTGTCATGAAACATGCAGGCCTCGGGGCGAAGCCACAAGCCGAACGATACCAGCCCAAGAAAACACTCTATTGGAAAGTGGCCGGCATCAATGGGCTCGGGGAGATTTGGCATAATAAACAGGAGGCTCCAAAAGGTAAGACATTTCATGTACGCCACGTTTGGCATTCGGAAGAGCCGTAGAATGCGGCACAGCACCAATTG
>Ga0208939_1000858_pt1 | contig 23689 bp, 26 predicted proteins | sample AD_STIC12_MetaG_FD_184437 | JGI IMG/M metagenome (GOLD analysis project Ga0208939, IMG submission 184437) | Active sludge microbial communities of municipal wastewater-treating anaerobic digesters from USA - AD_STIC12_MetaG (SPAdes) (version 2) | ecosystem: Engineered > Bioreactor > Anaerobic >...
CAAATCTCTGCAAAAGCGGATGGGGGTGGACGAGCCAGAATACCAAATTGATGTCGTCAAAAACGATCCGGTCAAAATTACTGACGGCCCCTTCAAGAATATGGAAGGCAAAGTGACTGAAATTGATGAAAGCCGCGGCAAGATTAAAGTATTGATATCAATGTTTGGCCGCGAGACGCCGGTAGAATTGGATTTTTTACAGATAAAGAAAATTTAATATATAACTCCAGGGCTTCTCGCGTTATAACAATAACGCGCTGGAAAATAAATAATAATTACAAATTGTCAAATTGTTATATTGTAATATCTATCATCAAGATAGCTTTGTAATATGGCACAAAAACAATATAACAATTTAATAATATAACAATAAATTCTATGGCAAAAAAAATAAAAACAATCATAAAATTGCAGATTCCCGGCGGCCAGGCCAACCCGGCGCCGCCCGTTGGTCCGGCCTTGGGCCAGCACGGTCTTAATATCGCCGAATTCTGCCAAAAATTCAATGATAAGACCAAAGACAAGCCGGGCGATATCATTCCGGCGGAAATCACCGTTTATGAGGATAGAAGCTATGATTTTATCTTGAAAACCCCGCCGGCCGCCGAACTGATTAAAAAAATCACCGGCGTTAAAAAGGGCTCGGGCAAACCGCTCAAAGAAAAAGTGGGCAAAATCACTCGCGCCCAACTGGAAGAAATCGCCAAAATCAAAATGCCTGACCTAAATACCACCGACCTGGATGCCGCTTGTAAGATTATTGCCGGCACCGCTCGCCAGATGGGTATTGAACTGGAAAAATAAGTTTTATAAAAATAATGTGGGAGGCGCCTTAGTCCGGTTGCCGCTAACACCACCAAATTAAAATAATTATGAAAAAAGTAGACCACCCGAAATCCAAACGATTTAAAGATTTGGAAAAAATGATTGACCCGAAAAAGGCCTATCCAATTGAGGAAGCGATTGATTTGGCGAAAAAAACCGCCCAAGTCAAATTTGACGCCACCATTGAAGCCCATTTTAACCTCAGTATTGATCCGAAAAAAAGCGACCAACAGGTCCGCCACTCGGTCATTTTGCCAAATGGCAGCGGTAAGAATATCAAAATTGCCGTTTTGACGGGCAATGGCGAGCAACAAAAAAACGCCAAAGCAGCCGGCGCTGATCTGGTTGGCGAAGCCGACTTATTGGAAGAAATCAAAAAGGGCAAAATTGATTTTGATGTTCTTGTAGCCGCGCCCGACACAATGAAGCTACTGGGACCAGTGGCCAAAATGCTCGGTCCGCGCGGTTTAATGCCTAATCCTAAAGATGGCACCGTTACCAACAATATCGCTGAGGCGGTTAAAAATCTGAAAAAGGGCCAAATCAACTATAAAAATGACGACTCTGGCAATCTCCATGTGATTATCGGCAAAGCTTCATTTGACCAGACAAAATTGATAGAAAATTTTCAGGCGCTCTTAGACAGCGTTACTAAGGCCAAGCCCACCGGCGCCAAAGGCGCTTATATCAAAAATATCAGTCTTAACAGTACTATGGGTCCGGGCATTAAGGTAGTCCTATAATTATTTGAAATGTTTATTAATTGTAGAGACGGGGCATGCCCCGTCTCTACAATTATATACTGATAAATAACGAGAGATGCTTCAGTCCCGAATACTCGGGACTGGTTTTTGTTTTGTCTGAAGGATTATGATAAAATATCAAATATGGAAAATACTAATCCCCAAACTGAAAAATATATTCGTCCCAGCTGGGACGAATATTTTATGAATATTGCCAGCCAGGTGGCCAGCCGAGCGACTTGCGACCGCGGCCGCAGCGGCTGTGTGATTGCCAAAAACAAGCAAATTTTGGCCACCGGCTATGTTGGCTCGCCGATTGGCCTGGCCCATTGCGACCAAATTGGCCACCAACTGCACAGCGTCACCCATGAGGACGGCCATGTTTCCCAGCACTGTATCCGGACCACCCATGCCGAACAAAATGCCATTTGCCAGGCCGCCAAACTGGGTATCGCCTTAGCTGGCGCCACTCTTTACTGCAAAATGACTCCTTGCTATGTTTGCGCTAAAATGATCATCAATGTCGGGATTAAACGAGTAGTTTGCGAAAAAGATTACCATACCGGAGATTTATCCAAGGAAATTTTCAAACAAGCGGGAGTGGAATTAATGATTATTAATCCCTTAATCGAGCAATATGACCACCAATAAGCGCCCCGTGAGCCCCAAAATCATCCTCGGCCTAGTGGGAGAAATCGCCAGCGGCAAAGATACGGTCGCTGCTTATCTGGAAAAAAAATACCGCTCCCGGACAATTAGTTTTTCTCAACCGCTGAGAGATATTCTCACTATCATCAATTTGCCGCAAACTCGAAAAAATATGGCCTGGCTGGGCAATGATTTACGCCGGCGGTTCGGCCAGGATATCCTGGCGAAAGCCATCACCAATCAAGTCGAAAAAACAACCGCGCCAATGGTCTGCCTCCCAAATGTCCGCCTGCCCCAAGATATTACTCAGCTAAAAACCTTGCCCGGCTTTTGGCTGATTCATGTTGATACCGAACCGGAAATCCGCTATAAACGGCTAATTAAGCGAACCCAAAATCCGGATGACCGGACAAAAACCTGGACCCAATTTCTGCGCGATGCCCAGTTACCAACCGAAACAAAAATCAGAAAATTAGCCAAACAAGCCAGTTGGCGTCTGGACAATAACGGCTCGGCCGCCAATTTGAAAAAACAAATTGATGAGATGATGAAGGGAATAAAATCCCAAATTAAAAATTATAAATAACAAATAAATTTCAAATCCAAAATTACAAAAAATTACTTTGGAACTTGAAATTTTGAATTTGGGATTTACTGAAAGATTTTATCGGTTTGATATCCGGTAATTTACTTTAATTCTTTATAAAAAAGCTGCTATGTTCAAAAACAAGTATCCGGGCAAATTTATCGCCATTGAGGGCTTAGACGGCTCAGGCGCTTCCACTCAGACCGCCAGAATTGCCGACCATTTCAAAACCGGCAAAAAATCTTTTTGGACGACTCAAGAACCGACCAGTAGCGTTATTGGCGGCATTATTAAAAGTTCTCTGACCGGCGACTGGAAAATGGTCAATCCTTATTCCCTGCAACTATTGTTTGCTGCCGACCGCGCCAATCATCTGACTAAGGACATCATCCCCCGCCTGGCCAAAGGCCTGACGGTTATTACCGACCGTTATTTTTTGTCATCACTGGCCTATGGCTCTTTGGATATTAACGATGATGACTGGCTTTATAATATTAATAGCCAATTTATCCTGCCGGATTTGACTATCTTATTAAAAGTATCACCTAAGGTCTGTCTAACTAGAATCAAGGATAATCGCCAAAGCCTGGAATTGTTTGAACAAGCAGAAAAACTGCAAAAAGTCTGGCGCGCTTATGAACTACTCTCCAAAAAATACCCGGGTATTAAAGTGATTGACGGCGAAAAACCGGAAAAAGAAGTTTTTGAGGAAATTATAAGGGAGGTAAGCAACTTGTAAAATCAGCATAATAAAAACCCCCGCCCCAAATAAATCTTTAAAGCTCAAATGGGGTCGATTTTTTAAGATTGACTTCCGGCTATTTTTTTGTTAATTTAAACCCAGTTTTTCGCACCTAAACAACTAAAGGAGGATTGATTGTGTTAATCACCTTTGAGGGAATCGAGTGTTCTGGCAAGGGCACCCAAGCCCAACTCTTATTACAGGCGCTAATTAACAAACAATACCCGGCCATCTTAAGCCGCGAACCGGGCGGAGTGCCTTATGGCGAGGCCTTAAGGGCGCTCCTCAAGCATCCGGAATTAACCCTGCCGGCTATTTGGCGCGAACTCAGGGGCCATGAAGATTTTCCTGATTTAAAATCGCTCCCCTACGAGTTCAGCCGCAGCAGCGAATGCGAATTGTTTATGTTTTTGGCGGCCCAAGCCGAATTTGTCAACAGCTTTGTCCGGCCCAAGTTGGCCCAAGGCAAAATTGTCATTCTGGATCGGTTTCTTGATAGCACTCGCGCCTATCAGGGCGGCGGACGTTTTTACAGCCATCCGGATAAAATATCTTTGATCAGTCAAATGAACCGCTTGGCCAGTCCCGGCCTAAATCCGGACATCACTTTTCTACTGAATATCAGCGTGGCGGAAATGATTCAACGCCAACAAAGCAAGCGCGGCGGAGACGCTTTTTTTGAGCGCACTTGCAACAAAAGTTTTTTTGAGCGAGTCCGTCAAGAATATCTGACTATCGCCCAAGAAGCGCCAGAGCGGGTGGTTGTTATTGACGGCGCCAAAGACATCAATAAAATTAACGCCCAAATAGTCCGCGCCACAGAAATCCGCTTGCTTTCCAGATACACTGAGGATTAACAGTAAAGGAGTCTAGCTATGACCAATAGCAACCTGCCGACTCGTCATATTGTGGCCGAAAACATTCCCCAAGCGCTCTGGCGCGCCATTAAAACGGTTTGGACCGATGGGCTGCCAATGCGCACTCAGTATGATCGCCGGAACGAGGCGGGTCAATATATTGACCCGCCCAGCCGCGATACTCGGGTGCTGATTGAAGTCAAAGACCCGTTTAGAGACCCGCGTTATTCGCCAATTTCTTTTTGCGAACGCGGCGCTTATATTGCCGAGATTATGGGCGCCAAAGACCATTTGGTGGTGCCGACCAGCATTCTGCGCCAAGTGATTGACGGCAAAGAACTGGAAGCTAAGCAGTGGCCCTATACTTATCACCAGCGCTTAGTGGCTCATCCGGAAAGCAGCGGCGGCAGTTTCAACCAACTGGCCAGAGCGATTGAATTGGTCGCTCAAATCCCTTACACCCGGCGGGCCGTCTGCACCACAGCTGTGCCCAATCTGGACCCCTTCTTGACCGAAGATATACCCTGCCTCAGGGAATTACAACTGCGTTGCGTTGAAAATGAAGACGGCTCGCTCAATTTGAACGCCACCACCATGTGGCGCTCCCGCGATCTGTATAAAGCTTGGGGCGACAATGTGATCGCAATCACCTTCTGGCTGCAAATAGTGGCTCAAGAAATTGCCGCCATTAGCGGCCGACCAGTCAAACTGGGTAGTTACGCTGATTTTTCCTGTTCGCTCCATATTTACGGCCAAGACTTCGGCCTGGTCGGCGGCGATCAAGCCAAAGGCTTGGCTAGTTTCTTTGACGCCTTTCCCACTGATGAGGCGTTTATCAATCGTTCGCTGGCCAGCGAAGTGGCTCGCGATCTGGAAGTAATTCCCCAACTGGAAGAACTGCTCACCCCGGAAAAAATCACGGAGTGGCGATTTCCGCCTGAAGAACAAAACACTATCAAAACAATCATTGACCGGTTAAAAACCGGCCAATTACGCGCTTGATTTAAGCATTTTAAAACAAGCGGCAGCCCGGCTTTTTTTTGAAAAGACCGGGCTATTTTATTTGATTTTTTCTGATATTTCCGCTAAACTGAAAAGGTATTAATTTGATTATTTTTTCAACCAATATGCCCAAATATGTGCCGGTTATCGGTCTGGAAATTCACGCCGAGTTAAAAACTAAAACTAAGATGTTCTGCTCTTGTGCCAATGGTTATGAGTTACAGGATAAGCCCAATGAAAATATTTGCCCGATCTGCTCCGGCCAGCCCGGCGCCCTGCCAACTCTTAACCGCCAGGCGGTGGAATGGACGATTTTGGTCGGCTTGGCGCTGGAAGCCAAAATCAATCTTCAAACCAAATTTGACCGAAAGAATTATTTCTATCCTGACCTGCCCAAGGGTTATCAAATTTCCCAAGCTGATTTGCCGCTCGCTTACCAGGGCAAGCTCAATATTGGCGACAAAGACATTAGTATCACCCGGGTCCATCTGGAAGAAGATACTGGCAAACTCTTACACAGCCAGGCCGGCTCATTAATTGATTTAAGCCGCTCCAGCACCCCGTTAATCGAGCTGGTCACCGACCCCTGCATTGAATCAGCCCAGCAAGCCAAAGAATTTTGCCAAAGGTACCAACAAATATTACGTTATCTGGAAATCTCCGATGCCGATATGGAAAAGGGCCAAATGCGCTGCGAAGCCAATGTTTCTTTGCAGGAAGAGGACAAATTTACCATTGCTGGCGCTGAAGTCAAACCAATCGCCGGCTACCACTTAAACCCAAAGGTGGAGCTGAAAAACATCAATTCTTTTCGAGCGGTAGAAAAAGCGATTGAATACGAAATTAAACGGCAAAAAAAATTATTGAGCCAAGGCAGTTCAATCAGCCAAGAAACGCGCGGTTGGGATGAAAACAACCAAGTCACCTTTGCTCAACGAACCAAAGAAACGGCGGCCGATTACCGCTATTTTCCCGAGCCGGATTTACCACCGTTGGCGCTCTCAGAGCAGCTAATTGAACAATTGCAAGCGACCCTGCCGGAATTACCGCAAAAAAAACTTAATCGTTTCATTCGCCAATACGGCTTTAGCGAAGCAGATGCCAAAATTCTTGTCAGTGACAAAAATCTGGCTGCCTACACCGAACAAGTCATCTCCGAGCTGATCGGCTGGTTGGTGGCCCTGCCGGAAACTGAGGGCACCGCAGAAGAAATCTGGCAACAAGAGGGGGCCAAACTAATTAAACTGATCAGCAACTGGTTGATTAACCGACTCGCCAACCACCTAAATTTGGCCAAAATTAAAGTCAATGAATGTAAAATTACCCCGGAAAATTTTGCCGAATTCATTACCTTGGTTTATCACCATAAAGTTAATAATCTAGCGGCCCAAAAAATTTTGGCGGAAATGTTTAAAACCGGCGAGGACCCTTCGGATATTATGGCCGAAAAAGATCTGGGCCAACTGGAAGACGATGGCACGATTGAAACAATTATTGATCAAATTATCGCCGCCAATCCCAAGGTGGTCGACGATTATCGGGCCGGCAAAGAAAATTCCTTAAAATTCCTAATCGGCCAAGCAATGAAAAACACTCAGGGCAAAGCCAATCCCCAAACCCTAAACGAAATTTTCAAGAAAAAATTAACTTAACCATATGGGCCTCTGGAATCAAAATCCACTCAATCAATTCCGGCCGAAAACGATTAAGTTCTCCGATGTTTACAAGCACCGGACCAATTATGCCGGCCTAAGCGCCAGCAACCAGAAAAAAATTACCGCCAGTCTCAAGCAAGCCGGCTATTCCGACAAACAAATCAACCAACTGGTTCGCCAAAACGCCGCCTTGCCGACCAAACAAGTTGAAAAAGCAATTAGCGCCTTAAAAAATAGCGGGGTCAGCGGTTTTGATTATGATGCCAAAAAAATTGTTAACAGTTATGTTCGTCACGAAATGATCAAGAAAAGAAATATCAACCGCGTGATGAGAGAGCGGCGTCAAGAAGCCTGGTCGGAAGATTTGTTGGGCGGCAAAAATTCAGCGACCGGTTCGGCCAGTCAGTCGTCAACCAGGCAAAAACCAAAATTAAAATTTTAAATATGAGTCGAGAAAAAATCACCTTTGCCACCGGCTTAGACGCCAACGCTGAACCGGCGGCCGATGAATTGACAGACCAATGGCTGAAAAAAACTTTTGGCCACAACCAACAAGAAATTAAAGAAAGTTATCGGGAAAACCGCAGTCGCGGAGAAAGCAACGAACGGGATTATAGCCAGGAAAAGGCCGAGCGATAAAATCAGAATAAAAAATAAGCTGGAACAATTGTTCCAGCTTATTTTTTATTCAAGAAAATTTGAGTTAATTTCTTCGCCTGCCTAAAATTGGTCACCCAATGGATATCGTCTCTTCTTTTAAACCAAGTCAGCTGGCGCTTGGCAAAATGACGAATGGCTTTTTCCAATTCAGCCAGCATCGTCGGATAATCAATCAGCCCTCTCAAGTAGCGAGCAATCCAACGATATTCCAAACCAAAATCATCCAGCCGTTTCCAGCTGAGACCATTGGCCTTGAGCTGACTAACCTCTTCAATCATCCCCTGTTTTAAACGGACTCGCAACCGCCGGGCAATGCGACGGTAAATTTCTTCCAGCGGGAATTTGATTCCGATAACCAGCCACTGGTAATCGGGCTTTACTTTATTGATCTGGCCGGACTTGGGTTGACCGGTTTGATAATATATTTCCAGGGCCCGCTGAACCCGGCGACGATTTTTTTTATCAATCCGACGATAGCTCGCCAGATCAACTTTTTTTAAGTCGGCGACTAATTGGGGTAATGACTTTTGATTGAGCGCCTCTCTGATCTTGGCGCTATTTTTAGCCAATCGAGGCAATTGATAACCGTCAATCACCGCGTCCAAATACAACCCGCTGCCCCCCACCAAAAACGGCGTCTTGCCTCGCGCCAAAACTTCCGCTATCTGACGATAAGCCAATTTTTGATATTTGGCGACATTAAAATCAGTTTGGGGACCAACTACGTCAATTAAGTGATACGGGATAATATGATCGCCGAGCTGATAATCGGCCAAATCTTTGCCCGTCCCAATATCCATACCGCGGTAAACCTGACGGCTATCGGCGGAAATTATTTCACCATTAAACTGACTAGCCAACCTCACCGCCAATTTGGTCTTGCCACAAGCGGTTGGTCCTAAAACCACCACCACCCGAGGGGCAACCACTGCGCCGCGAAGACCCCAACTATCCGCCTCCTTGATTACCACCTCGACAAACTGACCGACCAAGCGACGTGGTCCGGGAAAAACCACTGTTTTAAACTGTTCATTTTTGCCCTGACAGCGGCCATTGACACAACGCTCCACCAAGACCCTGGTGGTGGCGCCGATTAATTTTCGGTTAGCGGTCTCGGCCGATTGTTTGAGAATATCGGTCAATTCTTTGGCGCGCCGTTTTTTTTCTTCCAGACTGACATTATCTTTCAATTGGGCAGCGGCAGTCCCGGGCCGAGCCGAATATTTGGCAATATAAGCCATATCAAAACCGATTTTCTTCATTAGTTTGGCAGTCTGGTTGAATTGACTTTTGGTCTCGCCGGGAAAACCGACAATGATATCAGTGGAGATCATCAATCGAGGAATGGCTTGTCGGGCCCGCTTGACCAATTCCCAATAGTGTGGGGCCGTATATTGACGATTCATTGCTTTTAATATTGCATCATCACCCGATTGCAAAGCCAAATGCAAATAAGGCGTAAGGTGCCGGCTGTCAGCCATAACCGCAATCAGTTGATCCGACAGGTCCTTGGGATGACTGGTAATAAAACGAAGCCAATAATCACCGCTAATAGCGTCAATCGCTTTTAATAGCTCGGAAAAATCATATTGTTGCCCGGCGAACAATGAATGGTAAGAATTAACATTCTGCCCCAATAGAACTATTTCTTTAACGCCTCGCTTAATAAGCTGCCGACACTCGTCAATAACTGCTTGGGCCGGCCGCGAGATTTCGCGGCCGCGACTATAAGGCACCACGCAATAAGCACAGAAATTATTACAGCCAGTCATAATCGGCACCAGGGCCGAATAAGACCGACTGGCAGCCGGCTCAAGCTGAAAATAATCTTTCGTTGCTAGTGGCTTTAAATCGGCTAATAATTTTGGCAATTGAACAATATTTTTGATCGGCAACAGTAAATCAAATTTCTGCTTTAATTTTTCCTGATCCGAGGCTAAAACACAACCGGTCAAAACAGTAACTAATCGGCCCTGCTGCCGTCTCGCCTGCCACTGGCGCGACCGACCATAAATCCGATCAATGGCGCTTTGCCGAACCGAACAAGCGACCACTACTATCAAATCAGCCGCCGTCTCAAAAGACGAAGACCGATAACCCAAATCATTTAAAATAGCGGCTATTCTTTCCGCATCGGATTTGTTCATCTGGCAACCCAAAGTCCAGAGATAATATGTTTTATTCATAGGTTTTACTAATATAACAAAATCAGCCCCATTTTGCCAAGGGCTGACCGAGCAGTCAATCTTAATTCTTGCCAAGCACAAAGATCAGCCACATTACCGTACCAACCAAAATACTAACGCCCAACAAGAGACTGGTGGCCTGAGACACTCCCTGCAGATTCAGGCCTGTCTTGGTTTTGGTGGCTAATTTTTTCTTATTCATATCTGATAATAATCTTTATTCTGTCTTCATTTTTGGGAATTTTTTTATTCCAACCCGGACTAATGATAACATCCGCCTCTTTAATCAAATCATAATTCAAAAGATAGGTCTCAGCCTCGGTGGCTCCTTTGCCGGCCAAATTGGCCGGGTCTAAGATTGGATTGTTTTGGTCAATCAAGGCTTCTAAGGCATAATTAACCTTGGCTAAAACACTCCCCTTTAAGTCCTCGTCAGTAATCGTATACTCCAAATCATTAAAATTAATATTATTGACCTGAACGCCAGATAAATTCAAATTCTCGGCTTTTCTAGCAATTAAGCTGGCCAATTGGTCATTGTTGACTGTCAAATATTTACCGCTAACCCTCAACGTTAAGTTAAATTGCTCGGTTTCTTCACCAATGGTTTTGTCTGTTTTGGCTTCTACGGCCTGAACCGTGACTTTTTGTTGTTCCGGCAATTGCCACTCTTGGCGCAATTTTTTCTCAGCTTGCTCCAATAGTTGTTGCTTGGCCTGATTGATGTCGGCCTCGGACAAAATTTTAATTTGCCGCGGCTTGGCGGTCAAAACCGTCTCGGCCACCCCATAAACCTTTGCTTGACTAGCCGGATTAAGCTTGATAACCGTCAAATCGCCCGGCTCAATATCAATAAATTCTTCCGGATCCTTAGGATAAACATCAACCATCACACTACCGCCGGCCGGCACCACCACATATTCATTGGTCCGAACAATTACACCATTAGCCGCCTGAAGCTGGGTGGTTTTTAAAAGCGGCTGATCTTTGGATAATCCATTAACCAGCTTAACTCGGCCAACCAAACCGGAGGAGACCGTCTTGGTGGCAGTAACATCAAAAACTCCTTCCACGTCCAACTCCTGATTAACCAAAGAGCCAGCAATAATATCCTTTTCCCTGAGCTCATCAGCCGTCGGTTCAGTTTTAATTTCCAAATTAAAACTCAAATTAATATCTCGTTTTTCCGAAGTAATAATAATGGTGGCCTGATTGTAAAAAAACAAAAATACTACCACCAATAAAATGACCGCCATAACAATAAAAAAAATGGAAATGTTGCGATATAAGCCGATTTTGGGTGTTGAGAGAGTTGAGAATTCTGCCGTCATGTTGAGTTTAATATTTATTTTTTACGCTTAATACCATTGGCGAATAACCTCCCTAATGTCCTTGGCGGTCACCTTGGGTTTGCCTCGTTTATTACTGGATATATTCTTCAACCGAACACTACTGGAGGCCTCGTCTAAAGCATCAATCGATTTATCGGGATAGGCACGGTTTTTTATTTTCTTAGTCAAAGAAATTGAAGCTTGAATGGCCTGGGGAGTAATAATAACTTGATGATAATCCTCATAAACGGATTTTATCCCCCCTAGAATCAACATGGTTTCCTTAGCTGATGGTTCGCTGACAAAGATGGGCTGAAGACGCCTGTCTAAAGTCTTATCTTCTTTGATATACTTCTCATATTCTTCTTTGGTAGTTGCTCCCACCACCTGCAATTCACCTCTGGCCAATAAAGGCTTTAAAATGTCGGCGGCATTTATCGCTCCTTCGGCCTCGCCGGCCTCGGCTAAAGAATGAATTTCATCGATAAACAAAATTATCGACCGCTTGGCTTGGGCGATTTCTTCAATAATTTTTTTCAAGCGATCCTCAAATTCACCACGATATTTGGTACCGGCCAGAATACTGGCTAAATCCAAAGATAAAACTTTCTTGCTGAATAAAGTCTGTGGCACTTTTTTGTGGACAATTGCCCAAGCCAAGCCCTCAACAATCGCCGTCTTGCCAATTCCGGCCTGGCCGATAAGCACCGGATTATTTTTAGTCCGCCGTGATAAAATCTGAATCACCCTGGAAATCTCACTCTCTCGACCAATGACCGGATCAAGCTTTTTAAGATGGGCCAAACTGGTCAAATCCCTGGAATATTTAGATAAAATACCAAAATAAGCCGTGGCGTTAGATTTACTGACAAAACGAAAATACCAAATCACCGCTGGCGCCATTAATAAGACCAATGATAAAAATAAATAAATAAAAGAAGAATTTGAGAAAATATAGCCCATAATTAAACCCCCGTCAGCTTGATTTTATTATAGCATAAATTAATAGCCTTAAAAAGCAATAAAAAATACTCAAAATCGGCCACTGCAAATCAATAACCCAATAATTGCTTAATCTGCTTAATTAAGGCATCCCGTTGGCTAACCTTAAAACTGGTTTTAATTTTCTGTTTAACGCCAGAGCGACGATTAATCAATAATTGAATCCGATGATTGCCCGGGTTTTGATAAAATAAATCCCTAAGCTGTTTTGATAATTGATAGTCAATCGGCTCATTAATGGTGATGGAGATTTCCGGTTCGGCGGATGGGGGCTGATTAGTCCCTGCCCCGTTTCTGGCCGCCGAGCCTTTTAAAATCCGGTCAAACACTTCCTCAATATTATCCAATTCCAACACTGAGACCCGATCACACAATATTTTAACTTCATCATCTTTGTCAGAAATCTTGCCGGCGCAAGCAATAATGGAATCCACTTGCCACAAATGGGGATTCTGTTCCAAAATTTTGGGAAAAACCAATAGCTCCACCTGACCGCTCGAGTCTTCAATAGTGGCAAAAACCATTGGTTCGCCTTTTTTGGTGTAAATCCTTTTGACACTGGTAATGATGCCCGCCAACCGCACTTCCGCCCCGGGAGCGCAGTTTTTCAGAGTAGAGCAACTGATAACAAAACGAGAAATTTTTTGACTAAATTCAAACATGGGATGCTCCGATACATATAAACCCAAATACTCCCTTTCCCAATTAAGCCGCTGTTTTTTGTCCAATGGCTCCGCCTGAGCCAAGGTGAGATTGCTTAATTTTATCTGCGGGGCATCATCAAATAAGCTGTTTTGACCATTATCGCCATTTTTATTAATCTCCTGAACAAACCGCAATATTTTCTCAAGATTGGCCAACAATTGATTGCGATCGCCCAAACTGTCCAAACAACCCGACTTTATCATTGATTCCAACGATCGTTTGTTTAGGTCTTTACTTTTAACCCGGCTCAAAAAATCTTCCAAATTTTGAAACTTGCCATTGGCTTTACGTTCCTTAATGATGGCCCTAACAATATTTTCTCCCAAGCCCTTAATGGCTAATAAGCCAAACCGAATCCGCGGGACATTGGTTTTTAAACTATCCGCCACGACCGTAAAAGTGGAAAAACTCTCATTAATATCCGGCGGCAAAACCTCAATGCCCATTTGTCGGCATTCATCCACTTCAATCGCCACTCGATCGGAATTGCCTTGATCAGAGGTGAGGAGCGCCGCCATAAATTCAGCCGGATAATTGGCTTTTAAATAAGCCGTCTGATAAGCAATCAAAGCATAACAAGCGGCGTGAGAACGATTAAAGCCGTAGGAAGCAAAAGGCAAGATAAATTCCCAGATTTTTTTGGCAATTTTAGTTTCAATGCCGTTTTTAACCATTCCAGCAATCATTTTTGTTTCTTGTTCATCCAGCAATTCCTTGATCTTCTTGCCAACCGCCTTCCGCAAAATATCAGCCTCGCCATAACTAAAGCCGGCCAAATTTCTGGCAATTTGCAATAATTGCTCCTGATAAACCGCCACCCCGTAAGTTTTTTTCAAAATCGGCTCCAATTTGGGATGAAGGTAATTGGGTTTGCGCCGGCCATGTTTGCCGGCAATATAATCGGGAATATATTCCATCGGACCGGGGCGATACAGGGCCACTATTGCAATAATATCTTCCAAATCAGTCGGCATTAATTGACGGAGATAGCGTTTCATTCCGGCTGACTCCAATTGAAACACGCCAGTCGTCCGCCCCTGCTGAAACAATTCAAAAGCTTTTTGGTTATCCAGAGGAATCGCCCCAATATCAATTTTATGGCCATGAATTTTATTAATAATTTCTAAAGCCTGCTCAATAATGGTCAAGTTGGACAAACCCAAAAAATCCATCTTCAATAAGCCGAGACTTTCCACTGATTTGCCTTCATATTGCACTACAATTGAGTTGTCTCCCTGGCTGCCATATTGACGCGGACAATAATTATCCAATGATTCAGGTGTAATCACCACCCCGCAAGCGTGAGTGGAAGCGTGGCGCACCACCCCCTCCAAATGTTGAGCGGCCGCCAGCAGTTTCCGTCCCTGTTCCTCGGCCATTACTTCCTTAAGTTCCGGCACCGTATCAATCGCCTCTTGGAGTTTGGTAAACATTGGCACCAGTTTGGCCACCCGATCGCAATAATTATAAGGCAGACTCATTACCCGGCCCACATCACGGATGGCCGCTCGAGCGGCCATCGTGCCGAAAGTGATAATCTGAGCCACTTTTTCCTGACCATATTTTTCGGTGACATAACGCAACACGTCATCGCGCCGGCTATCGGCAAAATCGGTATCAATATCCGGCATAGAAATCCGCTCCGGATTCAAGAAACGCTCAAACACCAAATCATACTTAACCGGATCAATATTGGTGATACCAATCAAATAAGAAACCAAGGATCCGGCGGCGCTACCCCGGCCGGGACCGACGATAATGCCGTTATCTCGGGCCCAATTGATAAAATCAGCCACAATCAAAAAATATCCGGCATAACCGGTCTTGCTGATTATTTCCAGTTCATAAGCCATCCGCTCATTAATAGCCGCATCACAACCAATCGGATATTTTTTGTTAAGCCCCTGCCGGCACAAATCAGCCAAATAAGATTCAGCGGTCTGCTGGGCCGGCAAGGGAAAATTCGGCAATACTGCCCGACCTAAAGTCAGCTTAAAATCACACTGCTCGGCGATTTTCAGCGTATTGGCAAGCGCCTGAGGATGGTCTTTAAAATCTTCCGCCATTTGCTCGGCCGAACGAAAAGAAAAATCATCGCCCAGCATAGACAATCTGTCCGTATCGGCTAAAGTTTTTTTCATCTGAATGCACAATAAAATATCCTGAAACTCAGCATCTTCCTTGTCTAAATAATGGACATCATTAGTGGCAACTACCGGAACCGCCAATTCTTCGCTGAATTTATAAATATGATCATTAACCAGCTGTTGATGCGCCAAATGAGGATGATGTTGAACTTCCAAATAAAAATTATCAGCGCCGAACAAATCCCGATAACGCCTAATCATCTCCCGCGCCGAATCCAGATCATTATTGATAATATTGGTCGCCAACTCGCCGGCCAAGCAAGCAGTCAGGCAAATCAACCCCTCATGATGTTGGGTCAACAGTTCCCAATCAATTCGCGGCCGATAATAAAAACCGGCCAAATGAGCAATAGTGGTCAATTTAACCAAATTCCGATAACCCTGTTCATTTTGAGCCAATAAAACGAGGTGATACGGTTTTTCATCAATCTTGGCCCGTTTGTTCAAGTGGCCGTTTCTGGCGACATAAGCTTCCAGGCCGATAATCGGCTTTATTCCCGCCTTGGTCGCCTTCTGAAAAAATTCTACCGCCCCATACATTACCCCGTGGTCAGTCAAAGCCAACGCTGGCATGCCAAAATCAACCGCTTGCCGGACCAGCTCGTCTATTTTCCCCAAACCGTCCAAAAGCGAATAATGCGAGTGAGTGTGTAAGTGGACAAAAGACATAAAATTAACTTCAAAAATAGAAAAACTTCAATAAATTGCCGCTCCCAATTTATTGAAGTCCCTTTTTATTATTATAAAATAATCAGCCCGCCAAAGCAAATTAAAAGCCCAGAAGCTACTCTGGGCCCAATCTTCAAAACAGCCAATACCGCCACCGCCTAAAGACCTTATCGACCACTCGCTGATAAACCAAGTCATCGGCGAAAACCCATTGGCCGAAAAAACATTTAAGGCGACCGCCAATTTTCACTCCTTGTTTGGGCGGTCCGTTTAACAGAGCAACCAAGTCTTTTTCCGTCATTTTAGCCAAAGACACATTCTGCCAACTGGCGGGATTTTTCTTACTGCCGGGACAAGACCGACCGCAATCCATTTTTTTCAATAGCTCCAAGGCCAAACCGAAATTGCCTCCTTTCTGGAGCACCACATCAACCAACCGCCTAATGGTCAAATGCCGATGTTCATCTGCTTCCCGATCAAAGTTAAACATCTAACGCCCCTCCTCTCGCTTATAATGGCTAACGCTAGATGTAAAAAATTATTTTAATTTAATAATTACTGTTTGTTCTTGATTATTTCTGGCGATTAATAAATCCACTTCCTCGCCCGGCTTGACGCCAGCAATTATTTCCGCCAAACCCCGATAAACATTAAGCTCAATGTCGTTTACTTTTTTTATGATATCCCCCTCCCGCAGCTGACCATAAGCCGGACTGGTCCGATCGAGCGCGCCATACACCAAAGCGCCCTTAGTATCATAATCGCTCAAGCCCTCAACTTGAGCCAAATCAATATATTTGATCCCCAAAACCGGCCGACTGATCTTGCCCGCGCTTAATACCTGATTGAAAATATTTTTAAAATAATCAACCGGAACAACCCGGCCACCAGCCACCAAACCGATTATCTCAGCTTTTAAATTGACGACCACCGCGCCATTAAGAGACTCATCCAATTGATAATCCAAAAAAATCTCTTTAACCAATTTTTCCGAAGAAAGGACTGCGCCAGAGGGTACAGAAAAATCATAACCGATGTCGCGGATATTGACCGGAATGACATTGTTTCTATCAAACGCTAAGACCACTGTTTGGCCGACCACCAAATCATTAGAGCTGCCAATTTTAGCCACCGCCAGACCATCAGCCGGTATCTTAGCCAAAACGATTTCCGTTGCTGAATCATAAATAAAATCACCTAATCCGTATTCCTTGAGCTGATGATCAACGGCCTGATACTTAATCTTGGCATTATTAAGCCCACTAGCGGCAGTCACTATCCAACCGTCAGTAGTCAAAACAAAACCCTGAGCCAATAATTCCTCGGGCAGGTAAATTTGATTGAGCAAAGTGCCGCCAGTTTGGGCCTGATAAATATTCACCAATGACGGGAACAGCTCGTGTTCAATTTGTTTCAAGCGCAAATCTTGGCTAACCACCACATTGCGCGGCTGATCAATCAGCACCTGGCCCAAACTTTCACTGGAAAAATCTATGCTGTGCCAAAAAGGAATCGTAAAACCCTGGCTACTAGATAAAGAATAGCCCAAAATACCGGCCAAGAAGCCGAAAATAATCGAGCTCAGAATAATTAATACCAATTCTAATCTGATTTTTTTCATGATTAATAAGTGATTAGGGCAGTAAAAAAGACAACAGATAAAGCAACTATGGTAAAGACACTATAACGTATCAAGGTCCTCCGAGTCAACTCGCCATTAAATTGAGCCAATAAAACCAAACTGATAAAATAATAACCCAACGCCACCGCGGCGGCTAAACTATATAAGCTGGTTGGCAAGAAAATAATTCCGCCCAAAAATTCCAACAATAACAAAGCGCAAATCAATGATAAAATTAAATGCTCCTTGGAATTTAGCTCAATAAACAGAAAGCGACTGTAAAATAAAATTAAAAAGGCAGCAAAAGCAATGACTAATAGCCAGAGCCAATAAAAATTGATAAAAATATAGAAATTAATAAGAGCGGTAACGCCCAAAAATACCGTCAATAAATTGACATAATTAATAACGTTCTCCAAACTGAGCAAAGTCGCCTTGCCGGTTTGATAAAAATAATGAAAAACCGACTCAAGATAAAAAAAATAAATCAAACCATAGATGATTGCCAATAATAAGACCAAGAGATAATCACTCACAAACAAAATAAACACAAAACCGGCTACAATCATCACCAACGAATGCCACCAGATAATAAAAACTTTTTTCTTCCTTAATCTGGTATACAATAATAAAAAATAAAAAGTGTTTGCCGCCAATAATATTAACAACAGCCAGAGCCAATAATTAACCGCGTAAGACAAGGCGGCCAAAATAAACAACTGAATTAATGGCAACAAAAGAGGAAATAACCTAAGAAAAAGAAATATCATAATTAATTGGCGGAAAAATTATCCAACAACTGTTCCAGTCGCGAAACATCCGCTTGAATAACTTTATTGTCAGCCTGGCCAAAGGCCGCTTCCAAATCATCCAATAACAGTACGGTCGCCAAATGAGTGTCTTTCAACGCCGCCGTCACTTTTAAATCCAACAGTGACTGCTTGGTTTGTCGGGTAGCCGACAGTAATTCCTCACCGCCAAGGCCCTGATCAAGCCGCCCCAAATAATCACCAATTAAACCACGATACTGCGACTGATAGGTCGCGGTCAATTTATCCGCATCCACCGTCGAAGCAACCGGCTGCATACTTTGGACAATTTGGTGATCAACTTCCGCCACTGATTGATAATAACGACCCAACAATGTCACCAAGCCGGCCAAAAAAATAAAAATAACAATCACGGCTAAGACAATTTGTTGGGCAATTGAATTATCAATAGTTTTATTGATTTCTTTCATCGTGGTTGTTTTTAATTTTATTCCAACCCTCAAAAGCCCGGAGCACCTCCAGGGGGACGGCAAAAATAACCGTATTAGATTGGTCTGATGACAAATCATTAATTGATTGCAGAGTGCGCAAATGGAGCGCGCCATTGGAACGACTCAGGGTCTCGGCCGCTTTAGCCATATTTTCAGCGGCGATCACCTCACCCTCCGCTTTAATAATCACGGCCCGCTTTTCTCGCTCGGCCTCGGCCTGTTTGGCAATGGTTCGTTTCATTTCTTCCGGCAATTGGATATCCTTTAGTTCAACATTGATGACTTTTATGCCCCAGGGATCAGAGGCTTGATCAACGATTTTTTGAATTCGGGAAGAAATCTCTTCGCGATTGCTCAATAATTCATCCAGGCTGACTTCACCGGTAGCGTTGCGCATCGTCGTTTGGGCCAATTGAGAAACGGCATAAGCGAAATTTTCCACCTCAATCACCGCCTTGGCAGCGTCACTAACCTTATAATAAATAACCGCATTAATTCGAACGGAAATATTATCCTTGGTAATCGCTTCCTGGTCGGGCACGTCCACTGCTTTGACCCGGACATCAATTTTCTGCATTGTCTGAATAACCGGCCAAACCAAGTGCCAACCGGGATCCATTATCAGGCGGAACCGGCCCAGCTGAAACTTAACTCCCCGTTCATATTCGTTGATTTGACGCAAGCTGGCCGCTATCAGCACAAAAATAATAATAATTAACAAAATAATGATATCCATAGCCGTTAAATAAATTAATCTTCAGATTATTATTAAAAAATCAATACTTCCGCCAAAACAATCAACAGAAAAGAAGCCAACAGCGTCGCCAGGGTACAACAAAAAACCAGCACCGCTTCGTAATATTTTTTTTGCAAGGCCAAATAAAGCGGCCAGCCAAAAACCAGTATGCCGGCAATGGCCGCGCCAATAACCAGCAACACCAAAACGGCGGCAATGCCTAAAACCAAACTGCCAGACTTGGCCGGCATCAAAGTCTCGGACGCGATAAAGAAAAAAGCGATTAATATAATCACCGCTATCTCAACCAAGCCGGCTGAGATACCTTTTTTGACCAGCGCTTGCCGGTCGGTTTTTTTCCTCCTCAACATAGCTGTTAATAATTTATTTTTTAAATAGAAAAAACGCCTGAACTTAATTCGGCCTCCACCCAATTATCCTGACTATCATCCCATCGATAAACTTTGAGGCTATGGCTGAATTGATCGACAGAATAAATATATTCTACCGCGGTCTGAGAACCAATCCGGCGAGAACCATGGGTGCGCTTGTCCAAAACTATCGGTCGGGTATAATATTCCAATTTCATCCGGCCCAAAGGACCATTAAAAATAATCGTTTCTTTTTCCCCTACTTCTGGCTCAGCCAGGGCTTCTTGAGTTTGTTCAACGTCATCGCCAAAAACGTCTTGAATTTGCCCTTTGATTTGTTCCCATTTTTCTGGCGACATAAAATTAGTTTATAACTTTGTTTAAATTATACCATAGAACCAAATAAAAAATCAAACTAGAAAAGACCAATTGCCAACGATAACATATTTAATGCCAAAAACCAAACTAAGCTTCAGTTCTCAAGGAAAATTCACAACCACAATAATTTTGTCGATAAAAACCATATTGACGGCTAAGAGCTGACGATTTTTTAAATCCCTCCTGTTTTTTCCAATCGCCGGCCAAAAACTCCAAAGACGACTGTTTGGCAATTTCTTCACCGATAGTGTTAATGGCCAACGCATTCTTATGCGGCGATATCGCCAAGGTGGAAGCAAAAGCGGCAAAGCCATTTAGCCGCGCAAAATCAGCCGTTAAAGCCAGCCGATAGCGATAACAAGCCAGACATCTTCGGCCGCGTTCCGGCTCCTGCTCCAATCCGGCCACAAACTTAAGCCAGCGCCCGTGGTCGTAAGGGCCAGCCACAACCTTCAGACCCCGCCCCTGAAAATATTGTTGCGCTTCCTTTAATCTTTTTTGATATTCAAGAGCCGGATAAATATTGTCATTGGTAAAAAAAATCGTTACCTGATAATCGGCTGACAATTTTTCCGCCAAAAAAACGCTACATGTAGCGCAACATGTATGGAGTAATAATTTTTGTTTCATAAAATCACTCTTCTATCTTGTAAACAATATCATGCCCTCTAACCGGCTGGTCGGCCTTAAAACCGACTGTTTGGCCGGCCGTTGCTTCATTGACCTCTTCCCGGTCAATCTGCATTGACATTACCACCTGCTCAAAATCATTATCGTGCCCCTGAATTCTGATTTTATCCCCCTTAGTCAGGTTACCGTCAGTCAATTCAATCACACCCACGCCAATTTTATCAAAATAATGAGTGATTTTACCGATTTGTTTTTCGGCCATAATATTTTTTGTTCGCCGAGCCTGCTCGACCGCGCCCGGCTTGATACTCTTTTATTTTATTATTGACATAAGAATCGGCTTCAACTAAAATTTCCTTCAAATTTTTAAATTTTAAATATTTGGCCGCTGTTTTAGAATCCAACCAAGCATAGCCATTGTGTTCATTTGACAAATCAATTTTAGCGCCGGCTGGCAACTTAGCCAGAAATAAAACCATTTTTTTCTTGATTAATTCCGTTTGGTCGGCCCGCTTCTCTTTAAAAAAGAAATCCGTCTCCTGACGCCAACCGTCAATTAATTCCACCTTTTTAATACCGGCCTCTTCCGCCAATTCCCGCTGGGCAGCCGCCTCTTCGCTCTCGCCGGCATCAATTTTACCCTTGGGAAAATTCCAATAACTGCCGCGATGATACAGCACCAAATATTGCAACCCATCCCGCGGATTAAAACGAAAAACAATCACTCCGGCTGACTTTTCTCTGATCATTATTTTTGTTTATTGGTTAAATAGTTAATTACTTGCGCCAGTTCATTGAGTTTGAAACTTTTTATTTCACCGGATAAAACCTGACTGCCGACAATTATTTTTTTCTTGATAAAATCAAGCTCCACCTTGCCGCCCAAGCCGCCCAAGCGCTTGAAAACAACACTATGGTCGGAAACTTTGTCCAATCGCGCCTGAGGACTAATCAATTCCCGACCAAAAATTTTGGCCATTAAATTCCGAGCAACCGGTTGATTGGGGTCGGCTAAAAGCACTCCAAAAGCCGTTTCCTGGTCTTTATTCCAATCCAAATTTTTGACCAATCGTAACGACCGCTCTATTTGACCTGACTGAGATGTATGAAATAGCTGGCTAAAAATCTCAAAATGACTCGGGTCGAATTGGCCATGACTATTCTTCAATAAAGCTAGCCGTGGGCCCCTAAAGCTGTTAAGTAAGTTTTCAAATTGGCTGCCGGGCTCAAAATTTTGATGATTAATGCCTTCAATTCCGGCTGCTTTGGCTTGGCTCAAAAAGTCCAGCGCTTCCCCTCGATTGAAATTGAGCAATTGTGCGGCAACATTATCAATATTATTACCGACCGCCGCCACTTCGCGGGCGACCGCCGAAGGATTAAAGTCTGCTATTTTCATCTCCAAACTGTGCCCGCCAGCTTTGAGCAACCAAGCGTCAGGCCGGCCATCGCCATTAATATCCTTTAGAAAAACTTCAAATTCCCCAACTGAATGAACCAAAGATTTGTTTAATTGATCAAAATCAGGAGACAGTCCTCCGGCTTGAGCGGTAAAATCAGCCAGCCGGACAGTTGAACGAGCCTCCCCGGGCTGCCACTGAATATTCCATTCCGACGATAATGATGCTGGAGCCGCTTCAACACTCGCTACTTCGGCCGAAGTAGCGACAGCCCCACTAGTGGGCAGATCGGCTGACGGTCGCTTGGCTGACCAAGCGGAAAAATCCACTTTAACCGAAGAATCAGCCGCTTGACGCTCATTGAACATCTCTTGCCAGCGGGCCAAAGAAGTGCGATTGACATATTCCATTACATTGTCCGGTGTCTGGATATTGCTGTCGGCTCGACTAAACAACGGCTCTAAAATTTCTTTTTCAAACCGACCATAATTGCTAATTTCCAAATGATTGTCGCTAAAACCGACAATTCCCTCCAATTGCTCGGGGTCCAAACCGGCAATCTTGTTTCCGCCCAACAATACCCGCAAATTGGCCAAGACATTTTCCGCCCGGGCCGCTTCCACCGCGTCAAACTGATTGTCAGCGCCGACATCAAACTCTTGAACCACTAACCGTCTAAGCGCCTGATCCAAGGCCGAAAAATCCTTGCCCCGACCAATTTCATAAACCACCCGGGCGCCGCCGTCAGACGAAATTCCTATTTCCGCGCCCGTCTGTTCCAATAACCGATGTTCGGCGACAAAGTCTTTTAATAATTCTTCCCTTTTGGCGGCCAGACCTCTTCCTATAGCTTCATCAAAGCTTTTTCCACCATCACCGGCGTCAACTTCCTCTACTGCTGATGCTTCTGGCACCACTGACGCCGCCTCTGTCTCGGACACTGGCCCTTCGGCTCGACTAGACAACCAGCTACTAAAGGCTTCACCCAATAAAACACCCCCAGTCGCGCCCAAAATCCGCGAAAGCATTAAAACATTCCGACTGAATCTGATCGCATGTTTTTTATTTTCCCAATCATCAAACAATTTTTTATTATGATTTTGCATCGCTATATAAGCATCTTCGGATTTGGCGATTTTTTGCTTAATTTCTGTTTCAACTGTTTCTTCCACTTGCTTTTTCAAATCATAATACTCCTTTGATTTTTTCTTGAACTCCGCTGAAAGCAACTGAAGTCGCGCCCGTTCCAATAAGCTCTTATCTCCCTTAAGTTGAGTGGCGGTAATTTCTTCAAATCCCTTAACCTTACTTAAACGCATGCCCAATAATTCACCGGCTCTAGCGCCAGCCAAGGCCAATAGTGCCCGCCGAACCAACGGCACTTCCCGCGCGGCCACACCAGCTAGACCGAATATAGCTGTGCTAAGTAATTTTTCCTTACTGCTCTCCTCTTTACCGGTTAATAGAGCAGCAAAACCCTTGAAGTATTTATGGTCCAAAATCGCCCTAAAACTTGACTTGGTAAATACTTGCT
>Ga0208939_1000873_pt1 | contig 23408 bp, 17 predicted proteins | sample AD_STIC12_MetaG_FD_184437 | JGI IMG/M metagenome (GOLD analysis project Ga0208939, IMG submission 184437) | Active sludge microbial communities of municipal wastewater-treating anaerobic digesters from USA - AD_STIC12_MetaG (SPAdes) (version 2) | ecosystem: Engineered > Bioreactor > Anaerobic >...
GGCTCGAAGGCGTCGGGATTCTGCCGGGCCAGCGCGCGATACAATTCCACGGCTTCCTGCGCCGGGGCCAACGCCTCCGACCGCCGGCCCAATTTGCTCAATAACGCCGCCAGGTTGTTCAGCGCGCGCGCCAAATACGGCTGGAAGGCGTCGGGATTCTGCCCGGCCAGCGCGCGATACAATTCCACGGCTTCCTGCGCCGGGGCCAACGCCTCCGACCGCCGGCCCAAATCGCTCAACCAGTTCGCCAGGTTGTCCAGCGCCCCCGCCAAATACGGCTGGAAGGCGTCGGGATTCTCCTGGGCCAGCGCGCGATACAATTCCACGGCTTCCTGCGCCGGGGCCAACGCCTCCGACTGCTGGCCCAACGCGCTCAACCGGTTCGCCAGGGTGTTCAGCGACATCGCCAAATCCGGCTCGAAGGCGTCGGGATTCTGCCGGGCCAGCGCGCGATACAATTCCACGGCTTCCTGCGCCGGGGCCAACGCCTCCGACCGCCGGCCCAATTTGCTCAATAACGCCGCCAGGTTGTTCAGCGCGCCCGCCAAATCCGGCTGGAAGGCGTCGGGATTCTGCCGGGCCAACGCGCGTCGTAATTCCACGGCTTCCTGCGCCGGGGCCAACGCCTCCGACCGCCGGCCCAATTCGCTCAATAAAGCCGCCAGGTTGTTCAGCGCGCTCGCCAAATACGGCTGGAAGGCGTCGGGATTCTGCCGGGCCAGCGCGCGATACAATTCCACGGCCTCCTGCGCCGGGGCCAACGCCTCCGACCGCCGGCCCAAATCGCTCAACTGGTTCGCCAGGTTGTTCAGCGACATCGCCAAATCCGGCTGGAAGGCGTCGGGATTTTCCTCGGCTAACGCGCGTCGTAATTCCACGGCCTCCTGCGCCGGGGCCAACGCCTCCGACCGCCGGCCCAATTCGCTCAACCGGGTCGCCAGGGTGTTCAGCGACATCGCCAAAGCCGGCTGGAAGGCGTCGGGATTCTGCCGGGCCAACGCGCGTCGTAATTCCACGGCTTCCTGCGCCGGGGCCAACGCCTCCGACCGCCGGCCCAATTCGCTCAACCGGTTCGCCAGGTTGTTCAGCGCGCCCGCCAAATACGGCTGGAATGCGTCGGGATTCTGCCGGGCCAGCGCGCGATACAATTCCACGGCTTCCTGCGCCGGGACCAACGCCTCCGACCGCCGGCCCAATTCGCTCAACTGGTTCGCCAGGGTGTTCAGCGCGCTCGCCAAATCCGGCTGGAAGGCGTCGGGATTCTGCCGGGCCAGCGCGCGATACAATTCCACCGCTTCCTGCGCCGGGGCCAACGCCTCCGACCGCCGGCCGGCCTCTGACAGCCGCACACCGAGGTTGCCGGCCAACCGGGCAAGCTCCGCGTGCCAGGCCGGATCAGGATCGGCTGGAGGATTGTCCTTGAGATGCCGAAGGCGGGCTCCAGTCACCCGGGCCGCAACGTGGCGCAGCGCCGTGGTGGCCCTCGGCATCGAGTCGTCCAGGGCCGCCAGCAGCGCGAAGTCACGGTTGGCCAACCCATCATCGACCAGAGCCTGGGCCCACGCAGCCAGGGTTTCGGCACAGGCTGAATTCGACTGAAAATTGTGAAACGCACGGAGGATCAAGCCGGCACACGTGCGCTCGTGCGTTTTCACCAGGCGTCGCACCGCCTGAATGCCGTCCTTGCGGTTGAGGCGCTGGGCCAGGTTTCTCAGCACAAACGCCTCGGCCACAATATCAGGTTGCAGGGCGGCCACTGATCCCTCCGCTCCGGGCCACGCGGTGGCCAGCACATCCCCCAGCCGCCGATGGTATTGATCCCAGCCGTAGCGCAGCAGGTCGGCCTCGGTATCTGCCAACCCTTGGACCTCTTCGCGTCCCAGCCCGCCAGCCAGCACCGTCAGTCCCGCCACGTGGCGTAGCAGACATTCCTCGCCTGGCGGTAACCGGCGCCCGGCAAACTTTACCAGGCGCGCCCCTTCGGCATCGGCCAGTTCGAAAGCGAGATCGGCGCGCTTCAAATTCCGTCCCGCCAGCAAATCCTGGCGCTGATGCGCGACCAGCGCCGCCATCATCAAGGTCAGCGGATCGCGCCATTCCGGCTGAGCGATCAGACCATCGAAAACGACATCGGCCCCCGCCTCCGGCACCGGCAGCGGCGCACGCCCCTGGAAACGGGCCACCCGTTGGAGTGTGGCAGCGAACAAGCCGCGGCGCAGGTCAGCCGAGGTCACCGCAGGCAGCGGCACGGGCGCAGGAGGATCGAACAACTCGCGCACCCGCGGCCCGCCATCGGTCGACTTGAGCGGGAAGAGCGTCTCCAACCAGTTCTGGGTACCAATCGGGGTCCGCTCAAGCAAAATCAGGCGGAACGGATGCAGGCCAGGATCGTGCGCGCGGCGGGCGAGTTCCGTGAGCAGCCGGGCCAGCGCGTCGTGCGAGGCCCGCGCGTAATCGAGCATGACCAGCGTGGGCCGGTCCCATTCCCACTTAGCGGAAAAGCGATCCTGCGTGAGCTGCCGCAAATCGTCGCTGATGAGGCGACCGGCCTGCCAGGCATCGCCCTCCTCGATTGCCAGCCGCCAGATGAGCTCGAATGCGAGGCGGGTCTTGCCTGCGCCAGCGTCGCCCGTGATGAGGCGGACCGAGACCGGTTTCTCGCCGTGCACCCACTGCCAGAGCGCATCCATCTCGGCCTCCCGGCCGACGAGATCGATCGAGCGGTACTTGGCCTCGATGATCCACAGGTCGCTGCTGCCGGGCTCGGGCTCGTGCGGGACGCTGGGGCGCACGAGGGGCAGGCCAAACAGCCTCCGCTCGACCCGTTGAAAGGCCATCGTGAGCCGCTTGATGTGCTCGAAGAGGGCCTCGTGTGCGGCGCGGGCATCGGGATGACCGCGCCTCAGCTCGGTCTGCACGGTCGTGATCGCGACAAGGATTTCGGCCTGCTGGCCGGCCATTTCGAGCTGGCTACGGGCGACGTCGTCGAGCTGCGCCTTCGCCTCTTCCAGCAGGTCTTGAATCGCACCGAGTTGGGGAGTGAGCCATTGCCCAAACTGAGCGGAGTTCGGCAGATTGGTCGCCACGGCGGCAATGCCCGCACGGAGGGTCGTGAGTTCACCTTTCACCTCCCCGCCCAGTCTGTCGAGTCGGGCAAGCATCTCGTTGAGCGTGTCGGCGGTGAAGATGCGAAAAACCTCTGGTCTGCGTTTGACGTGCTCGCGGAAAAAAAGGCAGTAGGCGTGGGCGAGGGTGATGCGACGGTCGGCGCCCAAGTGGTGCACTGCAACCCCCTTGGTGGCCAGACCTGCGGAGAGGGGAGGGGGATTGGCCTCCGCTCGTTCGTCAACCCGCCAACCGTTGCGGACCAGATTCTCGAAATCGGGATGTTCCGTGCCTGCGGTGACGTGGAACCGGGTCCACTCCAGCAGCCTGTCGGCAAATGCCGTGCCCAGGACCATGCAGAGGTTGGCTTCCTTGAAACACTCGCGCATCTGGTCCTCGCTCAGATTGAGGCTGTTGTGAAGGCTTTTGAAGTGCCTGCCACCGACGGCGGTACGGAAAGCGTCCAGCCATTGACGGTGCGGCTGGTCAGTGCCCGCAAACAGGTCCTTCGCCAGGACACTGGCCCAACGCCCCTTCTCAGCCCATCGGGTTAACCACGAGCGCTTGGGGTCAATGCGCCCGGCCAGTTCAAGGAGCAGCAGTTGCACCGCGGCCTGGAACGATGCCTCGCTGGCCTCCCGAAGGTCGTGATTTCGCGGGAGACCCGTCTGCGGGTCCATGGCCGCCTCGCGCCAGTGCTCGATGAAATTCCCGACAAGATCGTACGCCGCGCCACCGACCACGTGGTAGTAGATGTGAACCCCAGTTGCGGCGAGGAACGCGGCCATGGTCAGCGGCTCAGCCATGCGGGCTGGAGGCTAGCCCCGGAGGTGGCAAGCTGACAAGCCGTTTCTCGGCCTTTTCCTCCGGGCTGGACTTTGAGCTGATGGCCGATGAGCCACTGGTGGGCCAAACAATCGTCTGGCTTCATCCATCAGCGGATGTTCAAAGGCGCTGGCGTAAGTGTCGAGGGTGGCTGCTTTGAGGCGAAGTTGTCGTCCGGTTTTGCGCCAGCCAGAAACAGCCGTGCAAACTACACCGAGGATTTGCTTTGCCTCAGAAGTTTTGAGTCCAAAGCGCGGCGCTGCAGCGAGCGCGCCGGCTATGGTTGGTTCTTCCTGATCTTCGGTGACTGACCCCTACGAGCCCTGTGAGGCGTAGTAGGCGTCGACTTTGGCGGCGACATCGCGGTAGGCGATGTCGCTTTCGTAGATAAGCTTGAACTGCTCGATGGCCTCGTTGCGTTTGCCCATCTTCTCGAGAGCGCAGCCGAGGGCGTAGATCAGTTCCTTCTTCTCGTCGTCGAACACCGCCTTCTCCTTGATCGCATTCTGGAAGGTGCGCGCGGCCAGATCGTTCATGCCGCGGCGGGAGAAGCACTGGCCGAGATAGAAGAGAGACTGGATGCGTTTGTGGGGGTTGTTCTGGGATTTCTGAAACTCCTGGATGGCCTCGCTGATGCGTCCGGCTTCGAAGTAGAGCTGGGCCAGTTCGAAGCGCAGTTGGAGGTCGTTGGGATAGCGGTCCACCCTCTTTTTGCAGGCATCCAGCATGAAGGCCTGCTTCTCGGCGTTGAGTTTGGCTGACTGCTCGGCATGGTCCGGCGCGGTGGGATCAAGGTCGAGGAGCGCTTGATCGAAGCGCTTGACCGTGAGGTCCGCGATTGTGCGGTCGACGACCGGATCCCCCGCCTCGCTGCCGGTCAGGCGCTTGTAGTATTCGAGCGCCTTGTCGTAATCCTTCTTTTCGGCGTAGAGCTCGGCGATCGAGCGCACGAGCCTGAGATTGTCCGGTTCGGCGGCCAGGCGGGCCTCGTATTCGGCCAGAAGCCGGCGCGTGACGTCTTCGGTCTTGTGCTCCCGCTTCTCCTGTTCGAGCGTCACGGCCTCCTCCTCGTTGCGGAGGATGTCGCGGTAGGAACCCTTGCCGTCGGCCAAGCCCTCGTAACCGCCTTCGGTCATGGTGCGGCTGGCCGACATGTCTTTGAGGGCCTGGGCGATCTCGGGGTCGCGCGGGTGGGCGCGGCTCAACTCGGCGATGAGGCCCTCGGCGCGCCGGGCCTGGCCGGTTTTGACGAGTGCGCGCGCCAGTTTCATGACGACATCGCGGTCCTTGGCGGACTGTTTGTAGACGATTTCGAGGGAGAGAACGGCCGTCTTAGGGAAGTCGAGCGCCATGGCCGCATCCGCCAGCACTCGATGGGCGGCCATGTTGTTCGGGTCGTGATTGAGGACGTCCTCGACGAGGTTCAATGCGTGGCGCGGGTTGTTGCGCAGGGCGATTTGGGCCTGGACCACCTTGGGATTGGTCGAGCCCATGATCTTCTTGAACAGCCCGCCGCCGCCCACGCCGCTCTTCTTGAACTGGGCGGCGCGCAAGGCCTGGCGGCAGTCGAAGAAGGCCGGCTCCTGTTCGACGACCTTGCTGAGAATATCGATGGCGTAATCGAGGTTATTCCGCTCGAAGGCCGCCAGGCCTTTCTCGTATTGCTCGCGCCATGCGCGTGTGACTTCGTTGATGGTCTTTTCGGGCATGGTCTCCCCCCCGCCTCGTGCTAACGGCCCATCAGATGTTCAAGGACAAGTTGATCGAGCGCCGCGTAGTTGCGGTCGGCGATGAGTTTGTTCGCTTGTGCCTCCGGGTAGGTGCGGGCCTTCTCGACCAGCTTGAGGAAGGTGCGCCGGCTGTTCTCGAGGTGGGCGGTCCAATGCTCGACCTTGGTGGTGCGGAAGGGGTGGACATCGAAGGCGACGTACTCGCCGCGGGCGCCGTACCGGTTCCGTTCCAGGGCAAGGACCTGATTGAAGGCGACGCGGAGGTTGGCGCTGCCAAAGGGTTTGTCCTGGTCGAATTTGAGTCCGTTTTGGTCGTTGAGATGCAGCGACCAGAGCTTGCCGAAGGAGCAGGCGAAATCGATCTCGTCCGCCGGATCGAGTCCCGCGAGCAGGGCGTGCGCGGATTCGATGAGGCAGCCCACGCGCTTGGGGTCGCGGGTGAGGCTCGCCAAGGCCAGGGCGTGGCCGATGGTCGGCACGTAGGCGACGTCCATGGGCTCGTTGGGTTTGGGCTCGATGGCGATTCGGATTCGCTTGTCGTGGGCGAGCATCTTGTCGATGGCCGCGACCAGATAGTCCATCGAGCGGCGGGCGTTTTTGCTCTCGCGGATGTAGCTGCCTTCGCGGGCCAGCCACAGGACGATGAGGTTACATCCGAGGTGGTTGGCGATGTCGATGCAGCGCAGCGAGCGGCGGATAGCGAATTGGCGACACTTGGGATCGTTGCTTGTGTACCCGCCGTCGATTGTCCTCGGATCGAACCACAGGCGCGGCGCGACGATTTCGGCGACCACGCCGGCGTCTTTGAGTTTCTTGCGCAACTCCTTCGATTCCCTCGCCAATTGCGCGTCGGATTTGCCGTCGACGTCCGGGACGGCGTCGTCGTCATGGAACATCATGGCGTCGAAGCCGAGCCGTTTCAGTTGGCCGAGCTTCCAATCGAACGTCTGGACGGGGCGGGTTGGGGGGCCGTAGGGGTCCTGACCTTCGCTCAAATTCCAGGGACCAAAGCAGAACTTGTAGGTGATGTCTTTCGGCATATGTGAATCGAGGTTAGAAGAACAGAGGGATGACTGAAAAGAAAAAAGGCGGCATGCGCTTCTCGGGTCAGCGCTTGTCCGCGGGCGGGGATTCGGCAGGCTTCATCGAGGTGAAATTGCCCGCCTCACAGCACCGCACGAAGCCTTCGGTGGCGGACTTGAGTTCCTCCCAGCGGGTGCGGATGGCTGCGGCTTCGGGGCGGGAGATGTGGTTGTCGTTGGCAGCCTTGGCGATCACCGCCAGGAGGTCGGCGAAGTCCTGGACGATCAGGTTGGTGGCGGGGACAAGGAGCAAGGGGTGCGGCCAGAGGCCCTTGGGATTGCGAATGAAGAAGCCTCCGGCTTCCTGGCAGATCCACTGCACGATTTGGGAATCGCCCGTGCTGCGAATCAAGGCCACAACGCGATCGAGCGGATTGGTCGTGCCGCTGCCCATGTCGTTCGACGGTTCGGCCCACTTGTAAATGAGCGACAAAGACAGTCCGAGATCGGCGGCGATCTGTTTGACGTTGGCCCGGTCGTAAACCTCGCGAAGCAACTCGTGCGACTGCATGGCATCAAACATGGGCAACCCGCTGGGCATTGACAAGCGGGAAGGCGGGCGGGAAGGCGGGCCGTGTATCTGGAGGTTGTCGGCGGGCGTCGAGTTTGCGCCGCGTGGGGCCTGCCTGCCGCGCCTGCCTGTGCCGTGCCCGACACGGCAGACAGGCCGCAGCGCTTTGCGGCGCAGGCAGGGCACGCGGCCTGCACCGGGAGTCTCGATCCAGTGTCGGCCCGGTGCACTTACCGGGCGGCATCGCGCCGACAACCAGCAGATGCACCGAAGGCGGGCGAACGGCTGACTACCTCGTCGCGTGCCAGTGTCCGAAGCGGTCGTGCGGCAGGCGCCAGCCCTCGGGATGGATCAAGTAGACCGTGTTCTTCGAGTTGGCCCAGGCGCGTGCGAGGTTCTCGCGCGGAAACGTCTTGCTGACGCCTGTGAGCGTTCCCGGATCGTTCACGATCGCGTCCCCCTCCTTGGTGAAACCGACGCAGACGACCAGGTGTCCGCTGTCGCGGTTGCGCGGACGGCCTCGCAAGAGGTCGTAGCAGACCGAGACGACGACGGGCACTTTGCGCATCACCCAGTCTTCGAGTTCGGACAGATCGGTGAGGCGAGTCACATAGGCCCGCAGGCCGGGCAGCGAGCCGGCGTAGGCCGTATTGAACGACCAGTTGCCTGTGCCGGGCCAGATTGGGTCGTATACACCTTCCACCACCTCCGGCACGTCACGGTCCAGTTCCGGTTTGCCCAATTGCCGCGACCAATAAGCGAGCACCATCGAGACGCTTGTGGGGCTGCACCAGGCCTGGGCGCCGCCGGGGTAGCTTGCCTGGGAGCGTTCGGGGACATCGATCGACCGGCCCCACGCCCGGGTATTGGGCGGGAGTGGCTGTGGCTTCGTCCGCGTGTTCAGGCAGCAGAGCCCGACGAAAGTCAGCACGGGGCGCGCGCCTTGCGGCGATGCCGTCAAGGTCACCCGCAGTTGGGCGGTTTCCGCGGGCCGTTTGAGCACGAGGGTGTCGGTTTGGACTTCGGCATCGGCATCCGACTGTCCGGAAACGCTGGCGCGCCGGTGCTGCTTGGGATCAGCCGACCAGAATCCGAGGCTGTAGTAACCGGTCCATGCATCGGCGTGTCCGGCTCTGGCCTCGATGTGCAGTCCGCTGCCCGAGGGCGTCTGGACGTTCCAGGACGCGATGAGTTCATCCCAGGAATTGGGCACCCGCACAACCGGTGAGGTCCACACTTCTTCGGCGGAGAGGGCTTTGGTCGTGCGGTCCCAACTTCGAAAGTCGTGCCAGCCGCGAAACATGCTTGCGTGATGGTCGGTTGTGCGCGGTTGTGCGATCGCAGGCCGGGCAAGGACGCCGCACAGGCTCAAGACGGTTGAGGCGCAAACCAAGCGCCATGTCTTAGTAGCTACGTGGCAGATCATGGTCAAGCAGGGCGTTTTGGCCGAGAACGATCGCCAGCGTCCAGGTGACGCAGAAGAGCACCAGGGCCAGGGCTCCAGCGGTTCGGTTGGCGGTGGCGCGGCGGTTCGAGCGCGGCGGCACGAGTGCAATGGCAGCTCCGAGCAGAAGACCGGTGACGAACCCGCCGGCATGGGCGATCACGTCGCTGGCGGGGTTGAGTCCCACCAGGACAAAGAGCAGAAAGCCGCCGAGCAGTCCCGAGATGATCTGGCGGATGGCCTTGGGGCTTTCCCAGAGCAGGAACAGCGTCTGGCCCGTCAGCATGCCCAGGCCACCCATCACCATTCCCGAAGCGCCCAGCCCGATGAAAGGCTTGGCATGGAAGACCCAACCCGCGGCGTTGCCTGCCGTGCCCGCGAGCAGGCCGATGAGCATGGCCCAGCCTGCGCCGAAACGGGCCATGGCGAGCCCGAACACGACCAATCCGGTTGCCGCGTTGGCGGCCAGATGTCCGACGTCGGCGTGCAGACTGACCGCGGTGGTCAATCGCCACCACTCGCCACGGGCGGCGGCCTGGCTGCTCATGGCTCCGATGGCCTCGAAGCGGTAGCCGACCGCCTGATCGAGCCAATGGATCAGAATCAGAATCCAGCACCACAGAAGGGCGCCCCAATGAAACAGAACGCCGGGCCATACCAGCCGGCGCTGCCAGGCCCATCCACGGTTCTCGAGTCGATACAACCGGATCGATCCCACCGCGCGCTCGTGTTCTTCGGGCGCCACCCAGAGCCTCCACACGCCGGTGTCAGGATGGCGTTCGATGACAGCTTCGATGCCCTGGCTGGCCAGGACCAGGCTCCAGTCCATCGCCTGTCTTTCCGAATGGGCTCGGATGCAGGCCAGAGGCGGGCTCGGGGGGAGCTCCGATTCGGCAGCATTCATGGGGGCGTGGCGATGCGGAGCTGTTCGCGCAAAACGTCGTCAGAGCGCCGCATCCGCATCGAGCAATCCGGCGGCAGCGACCGCGGCCCGCGATTGTTCGGGTGACCGATGCAGCACAGCGCGCCAACCCCGGCATCGCGCTGCCTCGACATTCTCGGGCCAGTCATCGAGGTAGAGGAGGTCGGGGCCGCGGTGGCCGGCCAGCGCCTCGGCAATGGCATAGATTTCGGGCGCCGGTTTCATGACCCGGTGTTCGTAGGAGAGCACGTAGCCATCGAACTGGCTGAAGAACGGGTAGTGGCAAATGACATGGCGGATGGCCAGCTCATTGGTGTTCGAGAGAATGTATGTGGGAATCCCGAGTCGACGCAACTGGGCGTGCAAGGCGATCATCGGCTCGATCGCAACGAAGATGTCCGCAAAGGCCGCTGCGAACTCATCGAGTGTACCCCGATAGCCTGAAGCCGCCTGGACACGCGCGAAAAACTGGTCGGTGTCGATGGCCCCGCTCTCGTAATCATGGAGCAGTCCCGACTGATTAACGAGGGTGTGGATATGGTCGGTCGGGATTTGGACCTTGGGCGCCAGCCGGCGAATTGCGATCCCGTAGTCAAAGTCCAGGAGGACCTTGCCCAGGTCAAAGATCACCGCCTTGGGCTTCGAGTCAGTCATGGTGCTGTGCGGGGTCCGATTCAGTGCCCGGCACGGCACGGCGGCCTTCCAGAGCCCGGCTTAAGGTCAGTTCATCCGCATACTCGAGGGCGCTCCCGACCGGCAGGCCGTGGGCAAGCCTTGATATTCGAACGGAGCGCCCAGCCAGGCGTCGGGCCAGATAGGAACTGGTCGCGTCGCCCTCGACGTCCGTGGGCAACGCGAGAATGACTTCGCGGATTGGCTCGATCCCGAGCCGTTTCTCGAGTGCGGGGATCGACAAGTCCTCCGGCTCGATGCCTTGGAGCGGGGAGAGCTTGCCGCCGAGCACGTGATAGAGTCCGCGATAGCTGCCCGCCTTCTCGAACAGGAGGATATCGACCGGCTTCTCGACCAGGCAGAGCAACGAGCCGTCTCGAGCGGGGTCGGCGCAGACGCGGCACGGTTGGTGTTCGGTGAACCCGCCGCAGCGTTCGCAGGAGCGCACGCGCTCGCTTGCTGCGACGAGGGTCTGAGCCAAGTCGCACACCTGACGCGAATCGGTCTGCACCAAGTGGATGGCGAGGCGCTCGGCGCTACGCGGGCCGATCCCCGGCAGCCTGCCCAGCGCCGCAACCAGGTCAACCATGGGGCCGGGCAAGTGCGACATCCTGAAATCCTCGATCGGATGCAAACACGATCCCGGACTACATCAGCCCCGGCATGCTCAAGCCGCTGGTGATCTTGGCCATCTCGGCGTTCGCGATCTCCCTGGCGCGCGCCAGGGCGCTGTTCGCGGCGGTCAAAACCAAATCCTCGAGGAGGGTGGCATCGGCCGGGGTCACCGCCTGGGGATCGATCTTGATCGAGACCAACGTCCCGTCGCAGCGTGCAACGGCCTTGACCACGCCGCCGCCGCTCGTCGCCTCGACGGTCTGTGCGGCCAGTTGGCCTTGAGTCGCCTCCATCTGCTGCTGCAGGCGGGCGGCCTGTTTCATGAGTTTGCTGATGTTCGCCATATGCGGGGAGTGAGTCTCAGGACCGGACTTCAACGATCTGTCCTCTGAAAATCTCGATCGCCTGTTTGATGAGCGGATCGTCCTTGAATTCGGATGGATTCCGTCGTGCGGGTTTGGTCTCCCGGGCTTCGGGCTGCGCGCTGGACGCCTTAGGAGCGGCAAGAGTCGCAGGGGATTCTGAGGGAGCCGCAAGCGCGGGATCGGGCGCCGCGGGAGACGATTTGCGTGTTTGGGGAGGAGGCGCGCTGAGCTTGGCAAAGCGCACCTGAGCCTCTGCCAGGCCCATCTCGCGAAGCTTGGTCTGCAAGAGCGCCTGGTTCCTTGCGTTGTCCACAAGAGGCAGGTAATCGGCGAACTCGGGGTCGAAACCGATCACCAGGACCCCGCGTTCGAACGAGGCCGGGAAGGCCTTGAGCAGATAACTGCGCGTAAAGGGGCTCACACGCCCAACCGCATCGAGAAGGCGGTTCCAGAGCGTCTCGAGATCGTCGCCGACAGCCGCCGGCCGCGCAACGTCATCGTCAGCCGACGCCGAAGCCGACGGTGCATCCTCATTGGCCGAGAGCGCGAACGCGCGCGATGCCGCGGGGGCGGCAATCGACTCTGGGGCGGGACTTGCGACATCGGATCGAGGCGGAGCGGCCGTTTCCGCGCGTCCAACCGGGGCAGGGTCGTCTTGCGCGGCGCTTTCCTGACGCAGTTGGTTGAGGCGCTGAAGGACTGCATCGAGGCTCAGAGCGGACCGGGCCTGGATGGTTTTGAGCAGAGCCACTTCGAGGGCGATCTTCTTGGACACCGCATCGCCGAGCCGCGCCTCGGTGTCGGTCAGGGTTTCGAGCATGCGCGTGAGCGGCTCGGTGTCAATCCGGGGTGCCTGCTCCTTGAGGGCCGCGGCCTCGGCCTCCGACACCTCCAACAGATCGAGGTCCCCACGCGACACCTGGTAGACCAGCAAGTTGCGGAAATGGCCCAGAAGGTCGGTCAGCAAACGGCCCAGATCCTTGCCGGCTTGGGCCAGCGCATCGAGTTCGCGCAACACAACATCAGCCTGTCCGCCGAGCATGGCATTGGCCAGGGCCAGAATCTGGGCCTGGGCTGTCAGACCGAACATCGTAAGCACATCCGCCTCCCCGATGCTGTTGCCGCAAAAACTGATCAACTGATCGAGCGTCGACTCCGCATCGCGCATCCCGCCATCGGCGCCGCGCCCGATGGCGTACAGGGCCGCACCCTCGACCTGCACGCCTTCAGCGCGGGCGATTTTCTCGAGATGCCGGACGATCAGGGCGGTGGGAATGCGGCGCAGATCGAATCGCTGGCATCGTGACAGGATCGTCGGGAGGACCTTTTGCGGGTCCGTGGTGGCGAACATGAACTTCACGTGCGCCGGCGGCTCTTCGAGGGTCTTGAGCAGGGCGTTGAACGCCGCGGCCGAGAGCATGTGCACCTCGTCGATGATGTAGATTTTGAATGTGGACGAGGCCGGGGCGTACTTGACCGTCTCGCGAAGTTCGCGCACCTGTTCCACTCCGTTGTTGCTGGCGCCGTCAATCTCGAGCACGTCAATCGAACGTCCCTCGGCGATCTCGATGCACTTCGAATCCTCATCCGCAAAGTCAACGGACGGCCCGTTCGTGCAGTTGAGGCACTTGGCGAAAATGCGGGCGATGGTGGTCTTGCCCGTGCCGCGCGGCCCGCAAAACAAATACGCATGCGCGATCCGGTTCTGCCGAACCGCATTGGCGAGCGTTTGCGTCACATGCTCCTGCCCCACAACATCCGCAAATCGCTGCGGACGGTACTTACGGGCTATGACCTGGTAGCTCATTCGAATGCCTCGGGGCGGCGGTAATCCGCGGACACTTCCCCCCCGCGCCTGTCTGTCGGAATCCACCTGCACCGCACTAAAATGAAAATGCCAGGGTGACCACGGCAGATGCGGAGCAGACTGCCGTTGCTGCCTTCCGGCCCTGGCGGGGTTCGTAAGTCCACATTCCGTGGGCCCTGGCAAAAAAACCGTGGTTGCGATTTAGACCCACAGCCACCGACACAGCAAGCAGAATCCGCGACATGCGACTGCAAATCCACGGTCTTTTCATTTGGAGCGGTGCTTGACGAGTATCTGGATCTGGAAAGGGATTTGGGGATTGTTCTGGCAGCGCTCCTGCAGGGCGGGCCAAGAAGCCTCGGGGTGAAGGTCCGCCTTGAGCGCGATCAGGCAGATGCGCAGGGCCGAGAGGTTGCAGTTGAGGTTGTAGTTTTTTCAGAAAGGAAACGGGCGGATCGGCACTGAACAGTTCGTGGTTTGTCGAGATCATCACACGCCAACCACGCACCAAACCACGCCAATTGATAAGCGTTATTTCTAACCTCAACAACAGCAACCCTTCAGGAATTTAAATGAAATAACCGTGGGGACCACCGCACTCTCGGCCAATCGAGATTGACGCACACGCGCGCTGCGGACCAGATGCGAGGTTCATGGGCGGAGCTCCTGCTGTCCGCGATGCGCCTTGCCGATCGCGTGTCCTTCCGGCTAGCGTGGTGTCCGACAATTGGCTGGTGCTTCGCCCCCGACCGCCTTGGGCACAAGGAAACACCGGCCAATTGTCAGACACCACCTCAGCGTGCGCCCGTGAAGTCCGCCAGAACGAACGAGAAGAAAAGAGCCGTGCCCGGCCCAGGGAAGACAAGAATGCGGCACACTGTTTCCACAAGAGACGGCCTTCAGGAGCGACGGGCCTCTCACAGTTCCCTATCCGGGCGCGGTTTGGCCGCAGGCCGGACATCAGACCGGACGCAGTGTCGCGAAATGTCGGGGCTGGCGGATGTGATTCGCGCGGAGATCGAAGCTGCCGGGCCGATCAGTTTCGCGCGATTCATGGACCTGGCGTTGTACCATCCGGAGTTCGGCTACTATGAAAGGCGATCCCCGGTCGGACGGCATGGGGACTACTACACAAGCGTGAGCGCCGGCGGCCTTTTCGGAGAGTTGCTGGCCTTCGCGTTCGCGCAATGGGGGGCGGGACTCAATGACGGCCCCCTCCAGATCGTTGAAAGCGGGGCGCACGACGGCCGGTTGGCCAGGGATATTGTCGACTGGTTCAGGCGGCGCGGGGGCGGGCGCAGCCAAATCGAGTACTGGATTCTGGAACCGTCGATCGCGCGGCGCGCCTGGCAGAAGGAGACACTCGGGCCATGCGCCGCTTCTGTTCGTTGGGCAAGTGACTGGGATAGTCTGCCCGACTGTGGCGTCCAGGGCGTCATCTTCGCCAACGAGTTGCTGGACGCCATGCCAGTCCGGCGATGGGCTTGGGACGCCGCAGCCATGAACTGGCGCGAGTGGGGCGTTGGCAGAATCGGGGATGCGTTTGCCTGGGTGCGGCTGGATCGGCCCCAATCGACAGGCCCGGACAGCAGCCCTACGGGGATGTCAGACCCGAACGAGTTCTTTCAATCGGATGCGAGTCTGTTGGCGGTGTTGCCGGACGGGTTCATTGTCGAAACCTGTCCGGCGGCGTTGACCTGGTGGCGAAATGCGGCGACGCGTCTGCGCCGCGGTTGGTTGCTGACGTTCGATTATGGTCTGACGTTCGAGGAACTTCTCTCGCCATCCCGAAGCCAAGGCACCCTGCGGGCCTATCACAGCCACCAAGTCTCGAATGCAGTTCTCGATCGGCCCGGAGAACAGGACCTGACTGCGCACGTCAATTTCTCGGCCCTTCGCGCCGCCGGGGAAGCCGCCGGCTTGAAGACCGAGCATTTCGAGAGTCAGGGCAGTTTCCTGGTCCGTGTGGTTGGCGAAATCGAGCGTCAGTCGGGGCGGTTTGGGGACTGGACACCCGGCCGGCGGCGCCAGTTGAAAACGCTGATCCACCCCGAGCACCTCGGACATGCCTTCCGCGTCCTGGCCCAGAGCCGCCAAGCGCGATTATGAACACCGTGGGCCAACGGCTCTGCCTGTTTGCTGTCGCTGAGGAAGCTAAACCCTTCCTTCGGACGGCGCGTGGGATGCCTGGTCTGCGCGTCGAAATCACCGGCATCGGACCGCGCAAGGCGCGTGAGGCGGCGCTTCTGGCCCTGGAAAAGAGCCGCCCGACGCTCGTCTTGAGCTGCGGCTTTGCGGGCGGGCTCGACCCCAGCCTCCCGCGCGGCACAGTGCTCTGCTCCGTCGATGACGGCTTCCCTCTCGAATCCGCCCTGATCGAGGCCGAAGCCATTCACGGACGCTTTGTCTGTTCCGATCGTATTGTCGTAACCGCCGCCGAAAAGGCCGCGCTGTGGCAGCAGACAGGGGCAGACGCAGTCGAGATGGAGTCCGGCGTGATCCGGGCAATCTGCCGGGAGAGAGGCGTGCCCAGTGCGACCGTCCGGGTGATTTCAGACGCTGCCGACGAGGACCTGCCTCTGGACTTCAACCGCCTCTCGGGCCCGAACTTCGAACTCAGTTATGCCAGATTGGCGGCCGAACTGTTGCGTCGCCCGGGCAAGGCGCTCGAACTGCTCAGATTTCGGCGGGTTCTCCGCCAGGCCGCATGTTGCCTGGCCCCTCCACTGGTAAAAGCCCTGAGCGACAACTCCCGCACACAGGCCCACCCGGGCTCCGGTTAACCCGCATATTAGCCAGCGCGGCAAAGCCGCAACCGAATTGAGCCACAACTGACAGCCAGGGCCAATTCATGAAGTGGAGCGGCGACGCCTCAAGGCACGCAGGCCGCGGATTGCCCCTGGCGGCGCGGTCCATCACTCATGAATGCGGAGTGGCCGACTGCCCCGTCTTCGAATGATTCGATGAGAATGTGCGCGCGCCAGTGTGGGAGCTTTGCCACAAAGGGGTCGCGACATGGTGCGGGACAATATACGGGCTATTGCCGCAGGGCGGTCAGCAGGCGAACGGCCGCCTCGACCAAGGCCTCCCCGGACCCGGCGGCGCACCGGGCGCTCTCGGGTTCGTAGTTGCCCTCGGCGTAGCTGCGGCGGTCGGGAATGTAGCCGATGTTCTCGTTGGCCAACTCGACCACGTAGGTGTGGGAGAACGGAGACCGTTTCTTGATGGCCAACCCCAACTCGACAAAGACCTCGCCCGGCAGGCTGACCCAGGCCACGTCGGCGCCCAGCGCCACCGCCTGCACCTCGACCCGATAGGGCCGGCCCGCGCGTTCGGCAATGTCCAGCACGCGATAGGCCCGCACCTGCTTCATGAAATTGGCGCCTCGATCGTCCTTGATGACGGCCAATGTCTGCCGAGCTTCCTCGACCTGGGCGGGTGTCACCTCAGGCAACGCGAGTTCCACCGTCTCGGATAGCACGCGCAGCGGCCCGGCGGCGACCGGTTGAAGCTGCTTGTAGGCTCGAAAGACGGACGCGCCCAGCACCGTCCCGATCCGATGCGGCTCGATCGGGGTGCCTTGCGGCCAGTCCCAGCCAAAGTCCAGATGATTCAAATTGCCGCATGTGCCGAGTGTGACCAGGCTGAGATGATTCGTGCCGTGATAACCGTCCAGCACCCGGCTCAAGGCCCCCGGCCAATCGGATCCGATCTTGCTGCCGCCGGTGGTGTCGGCGTGCATGGCGAAGTTCACACAGGTCGCGATGGCCTGCGCCGGTCCGGTCGCACCGGATTTCTCGGCATAGAGTATCCCCACCTCGTCGTCGCTCGGGCCGGCAGGCATCACAATGTTCGGGTTCAGCTTCCCGGGATTCCACCCCACCGTCCCATCGCGCAGGTAATAGCGGCGGTTGAAAGTCAGATCGTCGCAAAGCCCCTTGGCTGCGCGGAGTTGAGCGGGCTCGAGACGCTCATTGGCCAGACGGACGCTCTCGGCGATCTTGGCCGGCAAACCCTCGGTGTAATCGACCGATAATTGCCGCTGCCCGCCCATATCCCCGCTTCGCTTGCCCCTCCCGGCCAGCTCGGGCCCCGTATGGGCGTGGGTGGCTGAGATCATCACATGCGCCCCCGGTATGCCGGTTGACTTCTCGATCTCCGCGCGGGACTGGTCCGTGACCTCGCGCGTCACGGAAATCAGATCCAGTGCCACGAAGGCTGCCCGAGCGCCGTCCGCTTCGATGACCATGGCCTTGCTCAACAGCGGGTCGAGGACGCCATCCGCACCGCGCGCATGGTAATAACCTGCCATCGGGATGCCGAGCGGCGGCGTGATGTCGACGGCCGCCGCGCCGACACGAAGTTCGGCGGCGCGCACGACTGCGAGGGTGGCAGCCAGAGGCAGGATCAGGATTGATTTGACGATCGCATTCATGACTCGATTGAATTGTGTCTCACGCATTGTTGTCCCAACTCGCCCACCCAATCAAGGCCCGCAACTCAGTTCCGATCGTTGGCAACGAGGCAATGGGGACGCATCTGGAATCCTTGACCGGTGGAACTTGTTGTAAACAAGTCACACTTTTGTGCTGCAATCGAGGGGTCGTGAAACACGGGAACTCCCCATGAACCGTGGTTCCGTAGCCGCGGACGTGAGTCCGCGCCATCTCGCTCCGTCAAAAGCAGAAATCAGCGCCGACTCACGTCGGCGGCTACAAATCGGTTCATGGTCCCCGTGCGCATTCGACCGCTGAATGTCAAAACTCCCCATGAAGACGAGGACTGGATTTGGTCTGAGGCGCGCCTCGTTGAATAGTTGACAAATGCCATGCGTGCCGCCGCGTCTTCCGGACCTGCCTTGGAAGCCACCTGTTAAGATGCGACCCCATTGTCTCTCTCCCACCGTACGCAGAAGCATGCCTATCCGTGCCATTTCTACTCCCACAAGCACACGATGATGCCTTACGGAAACCCCGTCGTCGCCGACGAGGGTGCAAGAACCTAAACCGTCGAACTGGTTCCTTTCGGTTGCACCACCCTGCGACTGACGTGTTCCACGGTTTGCCGGCGAAAAGGGAGGGAAGAGGAGATCAGCAAACAGGCGATCATGGTTTTTGTGGCGACGTACATCTTCCACGATGAGGTGGGGCGGTGGTGTTTGCCACATTCGTTGTTCCATTCCGCCTTCACCTCTCTACTCTCTCTGCATGACGATTGACAGACCACTCGACGGCGCCGATGGACTCATCCCCTGGCTTCGGCGGCTGCATACGATCGACGACCCCACTTCACGCGCAGGGACTCGACGGTCGGGCGATTGCAGGCCCCACGCGATTGGCAGCGCCCTGCTGGGAAACTCGCGTCTGAGCGCGGTGGGGTCATTTGTCCTGCTGTTCTGCGCGGCGTGGACCCTCGGCGCCGTGGCGTCGGAAACGCCCGCGATTCGCGTTTGGCCGGTCGATCCGCTGGTGAAGGTCTTCCCGGACGATCCCGTTGGCGCCGAGTGCGCCGCCCGGGCCGAGGTGGCGCGGGGAGAACACGCATCGCTACAGGTGGTCGTCCGTGCCGACACGCCGATCCGATCCTTGCGGGCGGCGATCCGGTCTCTGGATGCGTCTGACGGTTCGGGTCGGTTGGACGCGATGCCCGCGCGGTTTGTCGGGTATGTGCCAGTCGATCGTCCCACGCAGAAACCGTCGCAGGATCAACTGCGCAAGCCGCCCGCCGACTATCCGGACCCGCTGCTTGAACTCGAGTCGATCGACGTTGCGGCCGGCCGGGCCCAGGCGGTATGGATCACGGTCCCCATCCCGCTCAGTGCGGTCCCCGGCATGTATCGCGGGGCGCTCGAGATCACGGGTGTCGTTGCCGAGAAACCCGTCCGCCTGACTCAGCGGCTCGAAATACAGGTCTATCCGGCATCGATCGCGCGATCGCGGCTGTGGGTGACCGACTGGTTCGCCATGCAGTGGCGGCATCTCGAGGTCTCGCCGCAACCCGAGTCCGAGGATTACTACGCCCTGCTCCGGCGCTACGCGCGGAACCTGGCCGAACACCGCCACAATGTCGCTCTGATCTCACCGCTGAACCTGGCCACATTCACCGTCGGCCCCGGTGGCGGGCTCGGCATCGACTTCGCCCGATTCGATCGTTGGGTGAACATCTTCCGGGAGGAAGGCGTGATTGGCCGGATCGAGGGGGGCCACATTGGCGGGCGCAAGGCGGGATGGGATTCGGATTTCGTGGTCACAATCCATCGGGTCGAGGATGGCAAGGTGGTTTCCGCCAGCGTCGATCCGGCCGGGGCCGATGCGGAGCGCTTCTATGCGCAATTCTTTCCCGCACTGGTGGCACATCTGAAGGAACGCGGCTGGCTCAGCGATTATCTTCAGCACCTGGCCGACGAGCCGACAGCCTCGAATTTGGGCAGCTACCGCGCGATGGCGGCCCTGATCCGCAAGCACGCACCCGAACTCCGGGTGATCGAGGCCTGTCACACGAAGGACCTGGTTGGGGCGATCGACGTCTGGGTGCCGCAACTGAACTTTCTGCATGACGATTTCGCGCACTACACGACCCGCCGGCGGGCGGGCGACGAAGTCTGGTTCTACACCTGCGTCTTTCCCCAGGGTGAGTACGCCAATCGCTTCATCGAGCAGCCTTTGATCAAGACCCGGCTGCTGCACTGGATCAACTTTCGCTATGGGGTGACCGGGTATCTGCACTGGGGCTACAATCACTGGACGGAGAACAGCCCCTTCACCCACACCACACGCCCCCATGGCGGCCCGCCCTACTTGCCCGCAGGCGATCCCTGGATTGTCTACCCCGGCAAAGACGGCCCGCTCGATTCGATCCGCTTCGAAGCCATGCGCGACGGCATCGCCGATCACGAGTTGCTGAGCCTGCTGGCCCAGCGCGATCCCGAGGCAGCGCAGCAGATCGCCGGACGCCATGTGCTGGCGTTTGACCGCTACAACACCGATGTGGTCGCCTTCCGCGCGGCCCGGCGCGAGTTGATCGAGAGGCTGTCCGACCGCGTTTCGATGCCGGAGCCGTCGGCTTCAGTGACTAAAGCGCCCGAGGCCGGTCTCGAAGTGGAACTGACTGCGATAGGGGACTGGGATGTCCGCGTCACAGTGACCCGGCGTGAGCCGGGCCAATCCGCGGCTCGCACCAACACCGTCGTGCGGATTGCGCCCCCCGAGGCCGTCGAGGTGGCCGCCGAGCGCCACGATTCGCTGCCTCTGTTCAACCCGAATACCGGCGGATGGATGAAGGGCGCCCGACTCCGGCTGGTCCAGGCGCAGGAAACTACCACGCCCTTCCTGGTCGATCCGGGGAGCGTTGTCTTGCGCGCGGGACCCGACTTGAACGCGCCTGTCTTCAAGCCGCGGATCGACTACGATGCCGATTTGGTTTGGGGAACGATCGGGCGCACGGCCCAAGGCGGCATTCGGGAGGGACAGCCCGTCTACGCGGCCTACCGCTGTTATGCGCTGCGGTTGGACGCCCTGGTGCTCCGGCCCGACGGAACCATCGATGTGCGGCGAGGCGAGCCGCGCGCAGCCGCGCCCAAGCCGGGGCCTGTGCGTGCGGGCGAGGTTCACCTGGCGAACATCTGGCTGCCCGGACGCGTGGCCAGGCTCGGTTCGGCCAATCTCCTGCCAATACGCGAGACGAGCTATCCCGAGCCGGCGCTTTTGAGGCCGACACCCATCGAGCAATTCCTGCCCAAGACACTCGCGCGCCTCGAGACCGGTCAATTGCTGCGGGTTCTTGCCTGGGGTGACAGCGTCACCGACGGCAGCTATCTATCCGGTCCGGACCGCGAGCGCTGGCAGGCGCAATTTGTCGAGCGTTTGCAGGCGGCGTTCCCGAAAGCGCGCATCGAACTGGTGACCGAGGCGTGGGGCGGACGCAACACGGCGAGTTACCTTGCGGAACCGCCGGGCGCTCCGCACAACTACCGTGAAAAAGTCCTCGGCGCCCAACCGCATCTCATCGTCTCCGAATTCGTCAATGACGCCGGTCTGGACGCCGCCCAGGTCGAGGAACGCTACGGACGGCTTCTCGAGGACTTCAGCGCCATCGGGGCGGAGTGGATCATTCTCACGCCTCATTACGTGCGGCCCGACTGGATGGGTTTGGATCGCGAATGCGACATCGACAATGACCCGAGACCGTACGTTGCCGGGCTGCGGCAGTTCGCCGGGCGACATGGCGTCGCCCTGGCCGACGCGGCCCGGCGCTACGGGCGCCTTTGGCGCCAGGGCATCCCGTACACGGCCCTCATGCTCAATTCGATCAACCACCCCGATGCCGACGGAATGAAGATTTTCGCCGACGCCCTGATGGCGTTGGGATGGACACCGGAAACACCGTCGACGCCCGGGCTTTCCAGTCAATAGCCCGGTTGATTCACAGAGCTTCGTCGAGTCTGACTGTCTAGTCGGCAGGATACCATACACAGACCCTTCACCCCGGCCTTCTCCCATCCGACGTGCCTGCGGAAGCCTGGGCGCAGGCAGGTGGGAGAGGGGCTCGAGTCGAAGGATGAGCGTTCCAGTGAATGCGAAATGGCCACCTGATGTATCGGCGCCGGGAAGGGATTCTCCCCCGCCCCGACCTTGGGGATGGCTGCAGCGCCAGAGTAGAGCCTGTCCAGAAGTGAGCGGGGGTGCATAGGGCTTGATGCCGAGGGCTGAGGGAGGCTCGAGATAGGGGGTGGATTTCTCCAAAGAGCCGAAAATCGTGCCTCTATGATGGGGGCAGCCGCTTACTTGCGCACCCTGGATTTGGAGTCGAGGGATCCGGACGGTTGGTGCGCAACAAATGAATCTCGCCGCGGTCGAGCAGTTTCGATTGCACTTCTTCGTCTGGCTCCAGGCCGATGGCTGCGGCCAAGGCCAGCGGGAAACTGACATAGAGCCGGGGTTGCTGTCCGCGCGAACGAATCGCTTGAACGCGCAAAGGAAAGGAGGTTGGCATTGTCTTTTGATTGAATGGACGGTCAAGTTGGCACGAGATAAACTATCTATCAGACTAGCTCTATGCCGTGCTCCATCATCCCGTTCCCTCAGGAACTGCGCCCGCAGCTCCCCACCATTGCCGGGAACGTTGACTACCTGACTCTCCGTCAACACCTCGAACAAATCGACATTCTTTTGTGCGACGGGGCGTGGAGCGAGATTTCGTCCAACGGGCTTTGAAAGGATGGAGCGTGGCGGCCAAGCGGGCCGTGAGCGCCCGTGAGCAAATCAAGTTCCAGCAGCGCTCGCGTCGAGCGCTGCGCTGCACGATCCTGCATACCTTGTTGCAGGAGGACTATCGCGGGTTCAGTTGTCAGTTGGCGAGCAATCCGCTCTATCAATGGTTCTGCGGAATCGATGCGCTCGACGCGGTCCGTGTGCCCTCCAAGAGCCAAGTGCAACGCTTTGCCCATTGGCTGCCGGCAGGCGAAATGCGCTCGGTGATCGAGGGTCTGCTCCGAGGGGCGATCGAGAAACCCAGCAAGCTGGGCCTGCGGGAGGCGCTGGACCTGGAGGAGTACCTCTTGGATAGCACCTGCCTCAAAGCCAACGTCCACTTCTCGGCCGATTGGGTCCTGTTGCGGGATGGGGTGCGCACGTTGATGAAGGCCACGCTCCTGATCCGTAAGGCTGGCCTGCGCAGACGCATGGTGCCCACCCGAGGAGTTTCTGCGGCGGATGAATCGGCTGAGCATTCAGATGTCCCAGCAGACGCGGCGGACGGGCAGCAAGAAGGGGCGCAAGCGAGTGCTGCGCCAGATGAAGAAGCTGGTGGGTGTGGTGCGCGGACCTGCGCGGCGGCATCGGGAATTGCTGGACCGACACTGGGAGCAGACAGAGTGGACGCGACCGCAGGTCGACCAAATCTTGCGCTGGCTCGACGGGGTGCTGGAGCTCTTGCTCCGGGCGTAAGAGCAGGCGCACGAGCGGATCATCGGCGGGCGGCCCGTGGCCAACGCGGAGAAGATCTTGAGTCTCTATGACACCGACGTGCGAGTGATCGTGCGCGGGAAGGCGGGAGCGAAAGTGGAGTTTGGCAACAGGGCGCTGATCGGGGAGAACAGGCAAGGGGTCATCCTCGATCACCAACTGTTTCAGGAGTCGGCTCCGGCCGATAGCCAATTGCTCTTCGGCAGCCTGCTGCGGGTGTGGGAGGGCACCGGGCGTCATGTGGGCTCCCGACGGGCCACCGTGGTCTTCGACCGGGGCGGTTTCAGTCCGGCCCTCTTCCAGAAGATCCTGGAGGCGGGCTTTGACTTGCTGACCTATCGCAAGGGCCGCGTCCGGCGTATCCCGGC
>Ga0208939_1000895_pt1 | contig 23107 bp, 41 predicted proteins | sample AD_STIC12_MetaG_FD_184437 | JGI IMG/M metagenome (GOLD analysis project Ga0208939, IMG submission 184437) | Active sludge microbial communities of municipal wastewater-treating anaerobic digesters from USA - AD_STIC12_MetaG (SPAdes) (version 2) | ecosystem: Engineered > Bioreactor > Anaerobic >...
AAATAATTTGGAAATCTCATATAAAGGTTTTATCTTTACACCGAAAGTCAAACTAAAACATAATGACATGAGTATAATACGTTCTATATTTAGTAAGAGAAAGCCGATAATACCGATACCAATAACACCAACAGAAGCCGAGTTACAGAAAATAATAAAGGAATATTATTCTCGTCAAAATAAGAAAAAGAAAAAATGGAAAGACTTGATTAAATTGTGAAAACAATAGATTACATAAAAGCGGTTAGAAGAGGAAGTCGTGACGCTGAATTATCCTTTGAGAATGGTTGGAAATCTGTTAACAAAATTTTCAAATCAAAAAAGACATATTCTCGCAAGAAAAAACATCCCAAAAAATTTGGATTTTAAATAAAAAGTTTTTATCTTTACACCATAACCAAAACACAAATAGATATGGAGTACAGAATTTTAACTTCGGGTTCGCCAAGTGGTCTGTCAACAAAAGTGGGTGAATTTATTAAGGATGGTTGGAGACCCGTAGGTGGTCATCAAGTAATTGAAATTCACAGACAAAACAGATATAGTGGGTCACAACACATGGACACACGAATCAAAGTCGAATATTCTCAGACAATGATAAAAGATAATTGATTAGTTTTTCTTCCTAACATTTTTGACCCTGATGTTGTACACATCGGGGTTTTTTTATTTCGAAAAAGATTAATGAGGAGGATGAGTCTGGAACAACTCAAGTGGCTAATCGTCTTTTTTAAAAATAAAATTGAGTAATACGATCAGTGAGGACACACCAATTAGTACCCCCATAATTATTGGGTAAAAAAAGGTTAAGATTATAACCACCAAAAAATATATTAACAGAATAACCGACCCCTTTGTCTTCATTAGAAAATTCTTATATATATATTTATTTTTAATAAATATATATATAAGCTAACAGCAACAACTCAAGTGGCAAATTGCCACATGACTTTTTTCCCGGCCACAGCTTCTATCTTCGTGAAAATAAATCAAAAATAGCTGTAAAAAAATTTGTTATTCTCATAAAAAGTTTTTATCTTTACACCATAAACCAAAAAAATAAAAGTTATGGCTATTTTTATGAATATTTTCAAAAAAATCAAAACGTTTCTCAGACCTTATAAATGGGAAACTATCTGGTCGGGAACTGCAACCGGTCAGTTTCGGATTCGAGGTGAAAAATTTAAGAGCAATAGCGTTGTATGTGTTGTCAAATATGACAGAAATAAACACAAATACGCTTCGTATGCTACAGATGGTGTCAGTAAATATGATATTGATATTAACTGGCTTGCCACTCATAGTCCGGAACTTTGCAAGATATTGCAAAAAAATGGGATAGTAATCTGATGAAGAAAAGAAATTAAAGTCATTAGAATAAAAACCACTTAATGAACACATTAGTAATACACCCGGATAACAGATCAACGGACTTTCTCAAAGTTATTTATGAGGGAAAAGATTATACCGTATTACAAAATCGTGAACAAATCAATCGAAAATTGTTAACTCTTAATCTGATCAAAAATCACGATCGAATTATAATGATGGGTCATGGTGGTCCTTATGGTCTGGTTGGTCATAGCTCGTTGTTTATGAATCCATATATCATTAAGGAGCTGAGGAAAAAAGAGTGTGTGTGTATATGGTGTCATGCTAATATATATGTTGAACGGGAAGGTCTGAGAGGGTTTTACACGGGTATGTTCATTTCGGAAATGTGTGAGGCCAATTTTTATGGTATTTGGTCAACACAGGAACGTATTACGTATTCAAACAATCTTTTCTCTGGATTGATGAGGGATATGATTGACAACCCTAATATTCTGACAGAAATCAAACAGTTGTATATTGGTGATTGCCCGGTCATCGTATATAATAACGAACGACTGTATTACAAACCGGATAACGCCAAAACCAGAAGAGAAGTTTTTGGAATATTATAATGTGGTTTCGTATGACAATTAAAAGGGCTGGTATTACCAGCCCTTTTTTTTTACCCAAGGCCAAGTATGTCTTCGATTCCGGAACTCATGTGGCAATTTCGTATGACATAGCCACTTGAGTTTCATCCAGGAAGATTCACCAAGAGTGTGTTAAAAAAAAAATTGATACAAAAATAAAAATTATTGTTATTTTATTTGGAAAGTTAAAAAAGATGTTATATCTTTACACCATAATCAAAACATAAAAAATATGGAAAATATAACACGTGATCTTGAAAAAGCCAGACACATGAAACAGACCGGGTTAGACTGGAAAGTAACAAAAGAGCCGATTCAGACGGTATCTGGTATTGAAATTCCTGACAGAATAGCCCTTGTCCGGGAAGACACACATGACGTGCTGGGAATTCACACCACCAATTATGTACCATACCAGAATGAAGAACTTCTGGAATTGTTATATAAAATTTCGAAACAGACCGGAATGGAACTTCATACCGGTGGATATTTCGGAAATGGTGAAAAAGTCTGGTTCCAGTTGAAATCGAATGATCTGGATGTTGGAAATGACCTCATCAAAGGTTATGTTTCGGGATTCAATTCATTTGATGGTCGTTCATCACTTGCATTTGGAAACGCCATGCTTACAGTCAGTTGTATGAACAGTTTCTGGTTGGGTTATAAGCAGGTTGAAAGCCGTATCCGTCACACCTCACAAATGAAACCGAGGATTGATGAGATTCTGAAAAGAATGGATATTCTTCTGATTGAAGAACAGACCATGTTCCAGAACATTCAGAGAATGGGAAACACAAAATTGACGCCCGAAATACAAGACCTCATCACTCGCAAGCTTTTCAGTATTGACAAAGAAGAACGGCTTGACAGTCCTAATATCTCCACCAACAAGAAAAATAAAATCTTGAGATTCAACTATGAGTTGGATATTGAGAAGCAGGGGAAGGGTGACAGTCTCTGGGCGTTATTTTCTGGTATGACAAGATATACCACACATGCGATGAAGCGTGGTGATAATTCCGAATCAAAAATGTTTGGGAGAACTGGTGCAATCGAACGTGAAATCTACAAGGAACTGGTCTCAATGACCGAATAGTCAAATCAATTCGTCAAATCAAAGAGCCGTATTACACGGCTCTTTTTTTGCGCTAATGCGCATATGTCAACCCAAGATAGCGCAACCCAAGCGCAACGGTCACAACTCAAGTGGCTGAATTTGCCACTTGACTTCATAGCTCCAGCCCCGTCGGCTGGCACGAAAATATTTTAAAAAAAGTTATGAAAATGTTTGGCGGTTTCATATAATGTTTTTATCTTTACATAGAAATCAAAACACAAAGTCATGGGATATTACACAAATTTCGTTCTCTCGACTAACACAGATGGCGACCGACATAAGGAAATCATCGCGGACTTACGGAGTGACGATAACAAAAACGCCTACTTCGGTTTAACACCTGATGGGTTCACCAACGAACCTATAAAATGGTATGATGCGGAAAAGGATATTATTGAATTTTCCAAAAAATATCCTGATGTTCTTTTCACATTATATGGTGATGGAGAATCAGGAGATGACCATTGGATATGTTACATTCAGAACGGGAAATCCCAGCACTGTAATGGTGAGATTGTTTATCCTCCGTATGACCCTGAAAAAATGATGTGATGAGAAGATTCAAACTTACAATCGTAGTCGAAACCACCGATGATATGGATAAGTCCGACTTCGTACTGATGGATGATGACGCAATTGATGGTTATACATTATCTCGTTGGAATGATAATGGCGATGTTACCACCAATTTCAAAATGACCTCAGCAGAGATCGACTGTATTGAAGAAATCTAATCTCATAAAGAGAGTCTAATGAAAGTTTACAAGAAAACAAATAGCGGGTACATTGAGGAAATCAACACCGTTGGTTCTTACAGACCAAAAGGTTGGAGTACTACAAGAGAAGCCGCACAAAAAAAGAAGGTATGAACAATCCGAACTGCCCTATAAGAGGCACCCCGTAATACGGAAACATATATAATATATAAGATTTAACGGAATTTGATAATAAAAACGAAAGCCCCGCATTTAGCGGGGTTTTTCTTTTGCCAGCCAATCTGGCTGGAGACACAGCCAGGTCTAACAACTCAAGTGGCAAATCAGCCACTTGACATTATCCTGTCTCCTCCTGATAATTTTTTTAAAAAAAGTTATTAAAATATTTGGATATCTCATATAATGTTTTTATCTTTACATCACAAACAAACACAATCATGAGACAGACAAAAGAAATTTCAATCCAGACACACGACACCGTATTTCGGGAGGGTTGTGGTTCAACCGACACAAAACTCATCCACTTAACAACACCCGTTGGAAAAAAGGTTTTTAAATTCTCATATGAGAACGGAAACGCTTTTGAACACTTTAAGGGTGAATGTTTTGATGGGGAGAAAATGAATGTAGTTTTCATCCTTACCGACTTGGGTTTTAAAAGAAACTCGAGCGCTTATCTTCTCTTTAAGGAATCAGACTTCAAACAAAGAGTGAAGGAACTCACAGACAAAGGTATCGTGTTCATTAAAAATCTTTACTGAGATGATAAAGTCAATCGATGAAAAGGCTGGACTTCCATTGGAAATCGACCTTACTGGACCTGGTGGTAACGCTTTTGCTCTTATCGCTGTTGCCCGCAAACTTGGAAATCAAATCAACAAAAACCGAGGCGGAGAATACATTGATGTCAAAGCTATGATTGTTGATATGATGAGTGGTGATTATGAGCACCTGCTTGAAGTAATGGAAAAATATTTGGGCGAACATATAACAATGTACCGATGAACACAGAAGTAATTCAATCGTATCAACTCGAAAAATACGAGTTTACCGAAAACAAAGATTTGGTTCACAGCGCAACCATCGAATCTTGGGATGACGGAGCGTCAAACGTAATACTTTACGGAATCGACGGAAATACCTTATATGAATCATCAATAGAAAAAGTTCTTGATGATGAGTACCCCGAATGGGTTGAGCCATACTTGACGTTATTAAAACTTTTGTAATTATGAGCAGAGCAGACGCCATAAAGGCAATGCGTGAGGGAAAAAAAGTAACTCACGAATATTTTAGCCCTACCGAATGGGCAACAATGGAGGATGGAGAAATCCTTCTTGAAGATGGAGTAAGATGTCATCCTTCGGAATTTTGGAGATGGAGGCGTGACGCCAGCTTTGATAATGGTTGGTCAATATTTGAACCGTAATACATACTGATATGATTAGCAAAAATGATGTAATCAATGTTGCAAGGTCAATAAACAAAACCTTGACCGATGACCAGATCGAAATGGTAATAGAAGAATATCCAATGTGGGTTGAACAAGACCCAGCTGCCAACTGGCGATTACTGGTCGAAGATATTATAAATTTCATCGCTTCTGATATTGTTTGAATTGTGTTTGTTTTCATGTACATTTGGAAAATGCCTCACTATTATGTGGGGCATTTTTTTGCGCTTTACCCAGCCAATCTTGCTGGCGGACCGCCAGGTCAGACAACTCAAGTGGCAAATCAGCCACTTGACTTCATAGATCCAGCCCTCCTCGGCTGGGAAAAATATCTTGAAAATAATCTCGAAAATATTTGGATATCTCATATAATGTTTTTATCTTTACACAAGAAACAATATGACAATGGCAACAAAAACATTTAAAATTGGTGAATACGCTAAAGGCGGAATAATTACAGTTGAAATCAGAGGTAAGATAATAACTGTAATTGGTAAGGACTGGGATTTTTCCACGGGCAGTCGTAAATCTTCCGATCAGAGCAATGCAAAGGAGTTTACAAGAGAAACTGTTGAAGCAACTGACAGTAACGTCGAAAGGAAATTAACGGAATTTCTTCATGACCTTACCACTTCATATTATACCGACCAAATTATGAAATGGATTGAAAGCAAGGTTAAACTCCAACGCAATTTAATGTGGTAAACACCAAATAAATATATACAATGGGATACACAACAGATTTTTGGGGAGAACTCACATTGAGTAAACCCCTCGACCCGATTCAGTACAATTACATCAACCAATTTTCCAACACACGGAGGATGAGAAGGGATGTAAACAAACTGATGGAACTCTACAAAGGAAAGCATGGTCACCCAACGCCAGTCGATGAAACCCCCGAAGGAATCTATGGCAAGGAAGGCGAATACTTTGTCCATTATGATGGTAATTGCGGGCAAACCGAAGACGCATCAATCCTTGATTACAACCAGGCACCTGGCCAAATGCCGTATGACGCAAACATACCATTTAACACTCGTTATAATGAATCACAAAGACGAATCAAAGAGGGTGAATGCCAGCCAGGTCTGTGGTGTCAATGGGTTGTTAATGGTGATGACCCCCAAACCCTTACATGGGATGGCGGAGAGAAGTTCTACAATTATGTGGAATGGCTGAGATATCTCATCAAACATTTCTTTGAAAGATGGGATGTCAAACTCAATGGCGAAATCCGTTGGCAGGGCGAAGAACCCGAAGATATGGGGTTAATTGTGGTAAATGACAATGTTGTAATACCCAAATACGCAAAGATCACCTTTGAGGAATCCGATGAGGAATAATTCTCACAATCAAAATTTAAAGGTCGGCTCACCCCGACCTTTTTTTTTGCCACACAGTCTCCTGATGGAATCCAGGTTACACAACTCAAGTGGCTGGATTTGCCACTTGACTTCTTCCTGTGAATACAGGTCCACAGGGTCGTCGGATAATAAAAAATATTTTGAAAAAAGTATCGAAAATATTTGGTGGTTTCGTATAAAGTTTTTATCTTTACACCATAAACCAATTGAAACAAACGCAATGACAAAGTTCACACAAATCGCCCTGAATGAAGTAATGTTTGACCTCAAAAACACACGGTTCATTCTTGCAGAAAAGAAACAAGGTGTATATAGCATAGGAAGAGCGATATTACTATATCAAATGGATGGGACAAAAAAGACATTTGTCAAAAGAGTTGGATGGACACAATCTGACAATCATAATTCTCAGTTTGATAATGACTCTATATTAAACGGTATTGTTGATTGGGAGTCCTGTAAAACTGCTGCAATAAAATATCTTCAGACAATCCTTAAATAAAAATACGATGGCAACAGAAGAATTTAAAAAAGAGATTGAACAGCGTTATCTTGAAAATCCAAACATCTGCCCGTTCTGCGGCAGCACGGATATCACCGCTGATCACCCAGACTTTAATGATGACGCCGCGTGGCGTGATGTACATTGTAACAAATGTAACCAAACCTGGACTGAAGAATTCAAATTAACTGGTATAACAATCTAAACCAAAGAACATGAAAAAATTAATCGGACACATTGGCGTTGACAGCGGACAGGTATTAATCTGTGACCCCTGTTATATTGACTCACAATGGAAAAATGAGGAGTTTGCAAATTGTCGCAAGTATAAGCACAATGATGGAACAATTTTGCAGTACAGCAAAGACTTTTCACATTATATGGAAATCATACCAAAATATGGTAAGACAATGAACGATATTTTGGAGGCAAAAGAAGTTATCGAGCTTCCTGATGACGCACCTGAGCATCCGTTCTCATATAATGCTTGTTGCCAGAAAACATTGGGCAAAGACGGGTTTGGTCAGCTCAATTATGAGATGGGGCATGAAGGCGTTGGTGTTGTATCACAGACTGGCTTCGGAGATGGATTCTATCCTGTAATCGCTGACATTGATGGCGTAACTGGCAGGGTCAGAAGTATTACGATTAATTTTATGGATGATGAAAATGGTGCGGACGAAGAAGAATAAAATAAAAGTCGGAGATAAGATAAGGATCAAATCATTTCCGAGACTCCATGACGGTGCTGATGCATATGCTGGCATTGTTGGAATTGTTGAAGAAATTGACTACGATGAAGTGTTTACAATAGGTAAAGGGTCAATTACTCTCCGACTTGATAGCGAAGCAACCTTTATTGGCGTGGGAATAAATCGTATGACATACGAAATTTTAACATAAAACATTTGGCAGTCTCGTATAAAGTTTTTATCTTTACACTATAAACCAATTAAAATTAATGGAAATGAAAAAAATAGTATTTATTATGTTTTTATTCCTAATTACGATAATCTGTAAATCTCAATATGTATCGGGTCATATTTCGGGGTATGTTTCATTTTCAAGTACGGGGGCATTTTTTTCTATGTCATATTATGGCAGCTACAATAGTAGTAGTGGAGGTTATATTGAGCCATCAAAAAATTATCATATTGACAGATTTCATCTTCAAACATTTGGAAGTGGTATTGCCCCAGAAACTCATCGCATATTATTTGAGAAGTATTTAACTCTCGATAATGAAGAATTAATTAAGGTATATAAAAACCGATCGTTATACTTAAAAAATAAGGAATTAGAAAATGGAACAATTGATATTCATCTCTTTGATATTAAATTAGGTGGATCAAAAAACTTTATTTTAGAATCGATTGGAAATAATTCCAAAAAATTATGTCAGATCGAAATGACAATTAAAGAAGATAAAATAAAAGAAATTGATGAAGATAAATATAATCAACATCTTTTTGATGGATTTTCATTAAATGTTTTAGGAATATTGCCTAATGTTGAAATATATAAATTTGAAGATTATCATCCAATAGAGGATATTAATGTTAATGGAAACTTAATTTTTTATAACAATAGACTGATATATACTAATTTTATATTTTTCCATAACGCGTCTGAATTTAAATTGATTAAGGTTTTGGAAAAAAATATAAATAGAACTTTTTATGACAGTCCCGCAACATATTCACCTAATTTTATATATGAGACTGTTAGTCAGCTAGTAACTTGTTATGAAACAGAATCATTTAGTCTATATATTGATTCAGAAAAATATAAATATCAGTCTTGCGTGTCATTCATATCGAAGCCAGATATTATTAAACTCATTGAAAATTTTTATGGACTAATTGACGATTATAAAACAAAACAGGCACAGTCATTATATGATAAATTTTAACATAAAATATTTGGCAGTCTCGTATAAAGTTTTTATCTTTACACTATAAATAAAAAGTGGGACAATAAAAAAACTTTTCTATTTTTGAGGAATATTTATAATTATGAAGAATAGAAAAATATACCGAATCTGGATACAAATTAAGACGAGATGTTTTAATAAGAATAATCACGGATACAAGCATTATGGGGCAAGGGGTATTACATTAAGCCCTGAATGGATAAATGACTATCAGAATTTTCAGGAATATGTGATTGGGCTGCCAAATTTTGACGAGAATAACATTGGGCGTGGAGGTATTACATTAGATCGTTATGATAACAACGGCAACTATGAAAAAGGAAATTTACGATGGGTCACAATGGAAATTCAAACTCGAAATAGAAGAAAAAAATCTGGTAATCTAAGCTCAATTTACACTGGAATATCCTATGACAATTCAGGATTAAGAAAAAAAAGATGGAGAGTTAGAATTAGTGTTAATAAAAAAATTATTGTGATAGGAAGATTTGAAACTGAATTGCAAGCAAAAGAAGCAAGAAACAAATATATTATTGAGAATAAACTAGAAGGTTTTATTATTAACTAAACTGGAGGGCCCACCGAAAGGGGGTTAAAATTATCGGACAATACTATAAGCCGATGTCGCTTGAAAAAAAGCAGTGGGTGTACAGCCACGACATCAAAGAAACAATCACAACTGAGGACGGCCGCAAAGTTACCATTGGTAACGGACTGAAACTCATGGAACACTCTTGGATCGGTAACCGATTCGTACAGGCTGTTGAAAGCCTTATTACCAGAGGTGGTGCGTGGCATGGAACCCGTATCGTATGGGCTGGTGATTACGCCGATAATGAGAAAAATCGGAAAAACAACCTCTATATGATTATCGGAACCGACAAAAATAAAGTCCTACCCGAAATCAGCAAAACCAAATTCAGGTACGTCATCAATATGGATACAAAGGAATTTGTTGATAAAACAAAAGTTCCGATTTCCGATGTGTATGTGGATTCAAAAGGCAAAGAGTGGCCGTACTCAATTCATCCTCTACCTATCCTTACCTGCGAGGGTAACGGGCGTGGAGGTGGCGACTTCCATAAAGAAGATCCGCTGGTTGGAAAATGGGCTCGCAACCGAGTAACGGTATCAACCCGCAAACCGAAAGGCTACACCGAGATTGAATTCAATCTCTTTGAGGGGAAAGAACCCGTGAAACTCAAAACTACCCAAAGTGTGAGTGTTTAATTGGTTGAGTTTCTGAAAAGGCGATCGAGAGGTCGCCTTTTTTTTTGCTATTACCCACATTGCAGATCCAAGACTCTGGTTTCTAACAACTCAAGTGGCAAGGAAAAACAATAGCATTTACTAGTGCAATGCGTGCGCTTTACTGGAAAAAGCCCAGGATCCTGGATCTATTCACAACTCAAGTGGCAAATCGGCCACTTGACTTTATGACCCATGGATCTCGACGTACAGTAAAAAAAATAAAAAATAATGATTAAATAATTTGTATATTAAATATAAAGTTTTTATCTTTATACCATAATCAAAACACTCACAAATGGAATTCATAAGTAAAGCACAAGCCCGAAGAGACACGGGGCTTAATTATTTGGGGTCGGTAAGTGAAACCGTTAAACATAAAAAGTCAATCAAATACGGTGAGCTTACCTATAGTTTATATCTGGCGCCAGCTAAGACTTCAGGGTATGAGGTTTGTCCTGGCCGTACCGCTGAATGTACTCGACTCTGTCTCAATGAAAGTGGTATGAATACCATGACTCAAAAAATCAAAGGAGACGTAATTAATGAATCGAGGATCAAAAAAACCAGGTTATTCTTTGAGGAAAAAGAATTTTTTATGAAGTGGCTGATATTCGAAATTAACGCAGCCAAAGCTAAGGCAGCCCGTAATCGTATGACACTAAGCGTGCGGCTCAATAATACCAGTGATATCAATCCTTTGGATTTTGAATTGTACGGGGTTAACATACTGGAAATGTTTCCTGATGTACAATTTTATGATTATACCAAAGTAGCCGACCGAGCTAACCTGATGAAGGTTTATAAAAATTACGATGTGACCTACTCATACAACGGTTATAACATTGAGATGTGTAAGCAAATGTTAAGCCACAATGTAAAGGTCGCAATGGTATTCAAAAATTATATACCTGATGAATATATCGGTTACAAAGTGATCAACGGTGATGAATATGATATGAGATATCGCGATCTTGAAACATGTATTGTCGGACTCAAATATAAGAAAGTAAGAAATTCAATTGATAATAATGTTAAATTCGTAATCCAATGAAAAAGACCGCTGAAGTCTGGAAAGACGCTTATGAAACAATGAAGTCACAGATCATAACCGACATATGGTTTTTGATCAAAGACCGTGAGGATGCCACTCTTGACATTACTGAAGAAAAGGGTATTCCCGCCCTTGTTACAGGTAATTTCGACGATCAGGAATCCGAGACCATTTGTGATCTTGTTGCAAGAAAAGACAAAGTGATTGCAATTGCAACCAGTTACTACGACAATGATCAGGAATATGACCTCGATGAATGGGAAGTACCTTTCTTGGTTGCAATTCTCGACAGCGTTGAGAAGCATCTTGAACTCGAAGAAAAAAAGAAGTAATCAATTCGTATTACAACGGTTTAAAAGGTGGATGTACTGTCCACCTTTTTTATTTTATATTTTTAATTTGCCACTTGACTTGTAATACTATAGCAAATATTGCGCTGTGTGCGCAATTTTTGCGCTCGGAATGCGCAATCTTTGCGCAACCCAAGGACCATGCCAGAACTCAAGTGGCAAGTTCGTATGACAGCCACTTGACTTTATCCTGTCTCCTCCTGATAAAATTTTAAAAAATTTATACCATTATATTTGGCCGTCTCATATAATTGTATTACCTTTACATCTAGAATAAAAACCAAAATTCAATCATCATGGGAACAAGAAATTTAACTGTAGTAATGCTCGACCAGAAACCCGTCGTAGCTCAGTATGGCCAGTGGGATGGATATCCCAAAGGACAGGGATATACCGTTCTGGAATTCCTGAGAAAGGTCAAACTTGACAAATTCAAAGAGAAGCTGAAAAATGTCAGGTTCGTCGACGAGACAGATGAAAAAGAAATAAAAGAATTTCTCGAATCCATTGGCTGCCCTGATGGATGGATGACATCGGAACAGTCAGCCAAGTATCATGAGAAATACCCATATATGTCGCGTGACCATGGGGCAAAGATCCTCGACCTGATTATGAAATCCAAGGGCGAAGTATTACTCAATAACTCCATCGACTTCGCTGGCGATTCACTCTTCTGTGAATGGGCTTATCTCATCGACCTCGACAATAATACTCTTGAGTGTTATTCGGGGTTTAATAAAGAACCCCTGACAGAGGATCAGAGATTCAAAGATTCACCCATCGAGAAGGATACCGAATACCTTCCCATCAAATGCCTCAAGAAATATCCCTTGGATAATCTTCCCACCAAGAGACAGTTCGTGAAAGATCTTGAATCTGATGACGAAGAATAAAATCTTGTGATTCTTGTTTTGATTTTTTGGGGCGAGGTATTATCCTCGCCTTTTTTATGCCAAATTTTTGCGTTCCAGGTTCCAGGCACCGGCAACAACTCATGTGGCAATTTGCCACTTGAGTTTTTTCCCGGCCACAGCTTTTATCCTTTTATTAAAAAATAATTACAAAAAAATTTGGTATTCTCATAAAAAGTTTTTATCTTTATATCATAATCAAAAACAATAAAATTATGGCAAGATTTAACATTATTTGGGATATTGAGAATATTGAAGCCAAAAGCCCATACGATGCTGCACAACGAGTGCAGAATTGGCTCAGAAAAGATGATTGGATGTTTTATGTTCAGAATGTTGAAACTGGTGAAATATTTAGTGTTGATCTTCAGGAAGAAGAAGTAGATGCTGTGTTACCAGTTCGGAAATTTGAATCAGTAATAAAAAATAAATAATCATGGGATGGACAAGTTTTTCAATGCGTAAGCCAGTAAGAGAATGGTTTAAAGAAGAATGGGAAAGTGGAGGTAATTATGAGGTACTCGATTCAGCTCTGGTCAAACGTTCAACGCTTTATGGGGCGATAAAAAACAAGAAAACAAATGAAATATTTTGTGCTGTATTTCTTGTAAGATGGAGCAAAGGATACTACAACTTTTCTTATAAGGATATGACTGAATTTGCCGGACCAAATGAATGTGAATGCCCCCAAAGGATATTGGATATTTTAACACCATTGAACGATAAGAACGACCCAAATGGTTGGGCAAGACAATGGAGAAAAAATTGTGAGGATGTTCACAAAAAACGTGAAATAGTCAAAAAAGCCAAAGATTCAATATTCAAATTGAATAATCCGGTTCAATTCACAAATGGTTTCACAACCCAGTATTTTAAAAAGATTGGACGTATCTTATGGGGTGGTAATATGAATAATGACACTTTCATACCGGTATGCCGTGTACGGATGAATATCACAAAGTATGATTTTGAACTCGTATGACAACAATGCCACGAAAATAAGATTTTACGAAATTTAATGGTGAGAATTTTTCTCACCTTTTTTTATGCCAAATTTTAGCGTTCCAGGCGATAGCAACAACTCATGCAGCAAATCATATTTTTTATGCCAAATTTTTGCGTTCCAGGTTCCAGGCACCGGCAACAACTCATGTGGCAAATTGCCACATGAGTTTTAACATCCGGAGTCACAATCCTTTTTTTAAAAAATAATCACAAAAAAATTTGGTGTTCTCATAAAAAGTTTTTATCTTTATACTATTAAAACAAGAACAGAACATGGAATTTACAACAAAAGCACAAGCCATTCGAGATACCGGATTAACTTATTTGGGTTCTGTCAGTGAAACCGTTAAACACAAAAAATCAATTAAATATGGTGAATTAACCTATAGTTTATATTTATCACCAGCCAAAACATCTGGTTATGAGGTTTGTCCGGGTCGTACAGTAGAATGTACCAAATTTTGTTTGCATGAAAGTGGTCAAAATCGTATGGTGGAAAAAAAACGGGGTGAGGTTATCACTAATTCCAGAATTAAGAAAACTAAATTGTTTTTTGAAGAAAAGGAATTTTTTATGAAATGGTTGATTTTTGAAATTAAATCAGCCAGATCCCGAGCTAGACGTAATCGTATGACACTGAGTGTAAGACTTAACAACACCAGTGACATTAGCCCGTTGGATTTTGAATTATATGGTGTTAATATATTGGAAATTTTCCCGGACGTGCAATTTTATGATTATACAAAAGTACCGGACCGGGTTGAATTAATGAAGCGTTATAAGAATTATGATGTTACATTTTCTTATAATGGTTATAATATAGAAACCTGCAAGAAAATGCTAAGCCATAATGTGAGAGTTGCAATGGTATTTGACAAATACATTCCAGATCAATATATGGGTTATAAAGTTATTAACGGTGATGATTACGATATGAGATATCGTGATGAGCCATGTATTGTCGGGCTTAAATATAAAGAAGTAAGAACCAAATTAAATACTAACATTAAATTTGTAATACAATGAAGAAAAAATCAGACAATTGGAAATGGATGTGTGATGTAGTTCAAACACACGTCATTGACTTTATTAATTCAAAAATCATCAATGATATTAGAGAAATGATCATTGATCGTGAAGATAGTTGTGTTGATTTTACCGAGACAAGGGGAATTCCGTTCCTTGTGACTGAAATCATTGATGACCAATTATCAGAAACCATTGACTATGTCTATGTGAAAGATAATGAGGTTTATGCAAGAGCAAGTGCTTGGGATAAAACACATGATTACAATCTCAATACGTTTGATATGAAATTTTTAATTGCTATTCTTGAAAGCATTGAAAAACATATCGAGCAAGAAGAAATGGCATAATCATTTCGTATGACATAATTTAAAAGGTGGGATTTTATCTCACCTTTTTATTTTTAGCCCAATATTTGTCCATGCGTACACAACTCATGCGGCAAATTGCCACATGACTTTTTGATTCAGGATCTCCACAGCTTTTGTAATACTTGCCACTTGAGTTATTCCCAATATTCTGGTGCCGGATACCAGTAAAAGTGCCGATTTTTTTATTGCCATTGCCGATACTGCCGAAAAACTGCCGATTTTCTTGAAAAAATACCGATTTTATTTGGAAATCTCATATAATGTTTATATCTTTACATCCGAATAATAACCGATAAAATTAAATATTATGGAATTTGACATGTATGCAAAAAAAGCTCGCCGAAATATCAAAGATGTGTATTACACCTCATGGTGGTAATATGGTGGGTGTTATCCCCACCTTTTTTTTTCTGCAGCAATTTAATTCGTAATACAATGAAAATAAAAATAGGGAAATTACATATAGAAATCAATGCATCTGTATCTTGGGATAAACCTTATATGAAAAAAGTAATACAAGCAATCCGTAAAGATAAGTTTTTAGAAGCAGTAAAAATCTATAAAAATGCAACCGGCAAAAATCTTAAAGAATCAAAGGAAGACGTAAGATTGATTTGGAAAATGTATTCATAATATATAATTTTTTTTGATATGCCAAAGATTAATAAAATTACAGACCGAGCATTCGCAGATATTGTGAAATCACCAATCCATGATGATTCTACCACGAATTTCTTATCTATAGATAAAGAACTTGGTCTGGACGAATGCGAATTGCTCAAATCATTGAAAGACCAGTATAAAAAACTGGTTGATGATGTATATGAACCAATATCCGTGCTCGCTCATATTGAGGAAATTATCATTCAAATACGAGCCAAACAAGTTATCGATAAAGATTTAAGATTATCTTTGTCCAGAAATTATATCTATGCCAGATCTACTTTCTATCGCAGAGATAACCAAATTAACGATATCAGAGTACTAATCGGAAAAACCTCTGACTTTGGCGATGACCTGGATTTGCTGTTGAATGATGATATATTCAGACTCATATGCAAAAAGAAATTAACCGAAGCAATGGATAGGGAAATTAAAAACAACGTTGAAAAACTTTCACTGATAATTAACGAATATAAAACAGCATGAATTTAAATATACTTTCAGTATTTGACGGTATTGGCTGTGGATATTATGCAGCCAAACTAGCAGGATTTAATGTCACAAAATATCTCGCATCCGAAATTGATAAATACCCAATTAAAATCGCCAAGAAACATATTCCAAATTATAAGGAAATAGGTGATGTTAGAAAATTACGTGGAATCGACTTTGTTAACGTAGATATTATAATAGGCGGTAGCCCCTGCCAAGGATTCTCAATCGCAGGAAAACGAAAAGGAATGATAATGAAAAATATCGTCGTAACCAGCCTAGACCAATATTTAAATCTAATAAAAGATGGTTATGAATTCGATATCTCTAAGAGTAAAAACCAATCCGTCCTGTTCTGGGAATTCGTCCGATTAATAAAAGAAATTAACGAGGCTAAAGCTGCACTGGGCAAACCCCCGGTATTCTTCCTCCTTGAAAATGTCAAAACGTATGACAAAGACTGGATCCGTATTATTAGCGAAGCCCTTGGATATAAACCCGTAAAAATTAATAGCAAACTATTATTACCCCAAAATCGGGAAAGATTTTATTGGGCAAACTTCCCAATAACCATCCCAGAAGACCTCAAACCAACCTTGAGTATGTATATACCCGGTGCGGTGACCGGAGCCGGCTGGCGTGGAAGAAAACTCAAAGGTGACAGTTTTTACACACTACTATTAACCATAAGAAAAGACTTTATCGCCAATTGTATTACCACATGGCCATCGACCAATAAAATCAAAGGTACTAATTTTTATACAAATATCAAAGATGAAATTGTCCCATTTACAATGGAAGATCTTGAAGTATTACAAGGTTATCCCAAAGGTTTTACTGAAGGAATCCCTGATAATGAAAGAAGAAAAGCTATCGGCAATGGATGGACAATTCCCGTAATACAACATATTTTTGAATGTCTGAAAAAAGAAATTGAAACCAAACAAGGGATTTTACTTAATAATGTTCAGACTAGGTTATAACCAAATATTTTTAACTGTAAGTAATATATAAAATAATCTTAAAAATTTATAAAATGATGTTAACAACAAATCCATTTTTAGTTATTTTATCAGCAATTGTTGTATTACTGATTGTAATTGGATTTAATGTTTTAATAAATTGTTGGATGGAAAAAAAAAGATAAGTCATACATTCGTCTGATTGTGAATGGGGTGATGGAGAAATCTATCCCCCATTCTTCGTATGACACCAAATATAAAGATAAAAATATGATATAAAAGATACAAAATAATAAAAAAGTAACCCCGTGAATAAAAAGCATCTACAGCGACAACTCAAGTGGCAAACAACATTTTCTGGTCTTTTATTTGATAATGAAGATATTTATATTGCAAAACAATCTAACACATTATGGATAAAGAATTGGTCTATTTATTCCTTTACAACTCGATGATATACCAAAATGGTTGGACTACACAGAGCGTACACAAAACAAGAAAAAGTGCCGAGAAAGCAATGGAAGAACATAAGTCCGAGGCAAAACTTAAATGGGAACATGACTTCATTACTAATGAAGAAAGAATACAACACCCATTCGGAAAATATGAAGACTGGCGAATTAGCGCAATGGTACTAGAACCATAGTCTGAAATTATTTTCGAAAAAAAGTAACCAAAAATTTGGTATTCTGATCTTTTTTATATATATTTTATTTTGACAATAAAATATATCATGAAATCTTTATCTTCTCGTATGACAAAAAAAACCAAACCGGAGAGCGGAAAAAAAAGAGCTCCGGCTAATCGGGCTCCTAGGAGAATGTTTGCCCTGTCATATATCCCTATTGCCCACCATGTGTATTACACTGGGTACTCTTTCCGCACCCGTGTCGCCATAGATGGTAAAACACATTCGTGGAATACGTCAGACAAAAAGAAAGCAATAGAGTACAGGGACTTCCTCCTACTAACAAGAGAATGAGTACTTATCTTGTTTGAGCCCCCTGGGAAGGGACCGGTAATACGGTCCCTTTTTTTTTGCCCGATTTGCCACTTGACTTTTCGTATGACACCAGATTAGCTTCGTATGACAATTGCCACTTGAGTTGTATGACAATGAGGGGGGTAGGTAATAATAGTCGTATTATTCTGGCCGGGCTGGTCTGGGGTTATAACATATTGATTATCAGTGTTGTTATTTTCCTATAATAGGTATTATGTTAAGTAGAATACCGTAACTCATGTGACTTATATCATCATCTAAAAATCTAAAACGTATTTTCCTAAAATCTAAAAAAATGAGAGGACTTCACACGGGGGACAATCCCAGACAGGACCCCCGCCAGAGGGCCAAAAATATATTGTCCTGATAACCATAGATTTTAAATGTCTGGTGATTAAATCCTTATACAGATTTGATTCACGACAACTTATAGTGGTGTTAAGTGGGTGAAAGTGGTGTAATGTGGGTTTATTATGCAATGACGAGAATATAGTCCATTGATGACCATCCGCCACGGGCTTGGGCTTCAATAATGATTCTCTCCATTAATTCTTCAGGTAAATCAGATATTAGTTTATCTTTGTTATATTCGCAATTAGGTTGGTCTGGGAATGGGTCATTATAACAATCAATACTGATACGTCCCCATTCATTTCTAGTTAGGACTTCATCAATAAAATGTTTCACAGTATAGACATGGTCCATTTCCACGGCATATTTGGCTGTGCAATCGCCGAATGTTTCTGAAATTTGTATTAACTTAATCATGATGATAAATTTATTTTATAATATTAATTTTTTTTAAGAAATTAACGGTGTTATTTTGTATTTGTTTTTGCATAGAAGATTTTGGTATAAAATTCGGATCTGGTATTCCTTTTAGATTGATATGAACTGGCCCCCTCGTAATTAATATAAGTTAGATCCCGATAACAATGATGAATTTTCTTATCATTACATCGGACAAACCCAATAAGAAGATTATTTTCAAATTTGACTGCGGTATAAATGTATTTGTTTTGTATGGAATTTAAATATGCGTTCATATATATTTTATGTGGCATATTATCAACTTTTTCAAAATCTGAAGGAATAAGATCATTGGTTGAGACGTTACCATTAAAATCAATAAAAATTATACTATCCCAAGTTATTGCGAGGGTGGAAATAGGTGAGATAAGGCCAAAATTCATAATTGACAAAAATTTATGTTTGTTATCAGTAATAACATTATAAGTTTTTGCTCTTGTTTTGGGATCGACAACATGTAATAATTGATGTATATCATTTTCAGTTATCAAATCATTATTATAATATTTAAATAAAATTGGAAGAGGTATATTTCTATTATCTTTTTCTTTTAAAAATTTAAAAAAGTTATTTATATGTTGTTTTCTATTCATAATTTTTTATATCATTTAAAAATTCGATAGTATTCATCAATACACGTTCTTGAAATTTATTCAATGGATTAAATCCGGGGTCGGGATATCCAAATTTATTAACATTAATTGGTTTATGACATGTTAATAATTGTTTTTCACAGGCGTATGATATAAAGAGATTGGAAAAGAAATAAATTGTATAATATATAAAATCATTTTGTATTGTATTCATATATGGGGCGATATATCTATCATATTGAAAATTAGTTAATTTTTGTAAATCGGTGCCGGCAGTAGATTTTTTTCCATTAATATCGATGAATATTGGTCCGTCCACGGTAGTATTGGCAAATGCGATATAATCTGAAATGGTGCCGAAATTATAAACCGATATAAAGTGTGGTTTATTAAATGTAGGAAAAAGTTTTTTATATGTTGGTTATTCATTATCATTTTGTTCCGATAAAAAAGTTTCAATTTTAGATAAAAATTCGGTTGTATTATTTTTTAAAGCTTGTTCAAATCCGGTTTTTGGTTTAAAGATTATTCGTAAGTTTCCATTTAAATCGACGCATATCGGATTACAATATTCTATTACTTTTTTTTCATTTTTATTATTGGTAAATATATAATTGGTTATATGTGAAAAAAGGTTATTATTAGAATCATATAAGACATTATTAAACATAAAATTATTCTGTATAGTATTAAGATATGCGGCAGTAGGTTTATCTGTTATGCTTTTTCTTTCACAGGTTAAAGTATTAAAATTGTCAATACATTTTTCTCCGTTTAGATTGATAAAGACTTGTCCCATATTACTATAAGCGAGAGCGATATTTGGTGAGTAATCGCCGAATTTTCCAACTAGATGAAATTTAAAAGGATGGTTTGTTATATGATTTAATATATTTGCTCTTTCAACTATATTAATATTATATTTAAAATTTTCAATATCCATATTTGTTATATAATCCGGAAGATAGATAAATTTTATTGAAATGGGTATTTCTTTATTATCTTTTTCTTTTAAATGTAGAAAAAAGTTTTTTATATATTGATCATCGTTTTTCAGCATTTTTCTTTTTATCTTCAATTTTATTTAAATAATCAATTGTATAATTCAGTATTCTTTCTTGTTCTTCATTTTTTGGTACAAAATAAGGATTAGGATAACCTATTTCATTAACACATATGGGACAATAAAAGGATACTGGCCTTGGGTCATTATCAATTTTACATTTAGTCTTGTAGGAGATAATGAGATCATCAACGATATCAATATCAAAATAAGTATATTCACTTTGTATTGTATTAAAATATGGCATTAATGTTTCCTCATATGGTGTAACTTTATTCATAAATGACATTTTGATAAGATTAAGTAAATCCGAAAAATTTGCACCTTTGACACTTTTATTTCCATCAATATCAATAAACACAGTATAATAACCCGCGCCATTTTTATTAAAAATATATGCAACAGCAAGAGATGGTACAATCGTATCAAATTCTTGAACCATAAAGAATAAATCATTTTCTTTGATTAGTGTATTAAACACATTGGATCTATGTATGGGATTAATTTTGTATTTTATAAATTTAAAATCATTATCGGTCATTTTATCGGGAAACAAAATGAATTTTATGGTTGCCGGCAAATTTCTTTTATCTTTTTCTTTTAGATGTAAGAAAAAGTTTTTTATGTGTTGGTTATTATCTTGTTTAAGAAAACATTTCATATTTTGTTGTTGGGTTTTATATTTGTTGAAGGTTTTTTTTGTTTTTCATGGCTTCTAATAAAAAAGAAGTGTTTTCATATATAAATTTTTCCGAATCAATTCTTGGTATGAAATTTAAATCTGGATAGCCATTTAAATTGATATTTATTACTTTAAAATACGTAATAGATTTATTTTGGTTGGTAGCATTTATCACAGTTTCGGGTGTGAGAAAAAGTCCATCCATATTATAAAGGTATTTGTAAGAGAAAACGGTTTGTATAGTATTGATATATGCTGTTAATTCTTGAAGTTGTGAGATGCAGCCACTTTTGTTTAATTTTGTGTAGTCAATTCCATCGATGCTTTTATTACCATTAATATCAATAAACATAGGCCCATTATAAAATGTTTGTGCAAGGGCGACTGTTGGGGAATATTCACCAAATTTAAAAACATTTCGGAAGAAAACATTTTTAATTTTTTTATTAAATATATTTGCTCTTTCACTGGGACTAATAGTATATTTAAATAAATTGAAATCTTTATTTGTCATTTCATCATCAAACATAACACATTTTACTATAAGAGGTATTTTTTTATCCTCTTTGTTTTCCATGAATTTAAAAAAGTTTTTGATGTGTTGGTTATTATTTATTATCATAACATCCATATTTGTTTACTTCGTTCAAAAATTCGATAGTATTTTTTTGTATATTTTTTTCTATAACATTTTTCGGTTTAAAGTCTGGTTCTGGTTGTCCATTTAAATTAATATTTATCAATTTAGGGTAAGTAAACACTCTTTTATAATAGTTAAAAGGTGATACTATAAGATTACCAACAAAATGAATATCATTATATGAAAAAATTTTTTGTATTGAATTTAAATAAGTGTTCAAAGCTTTAAGATAACAACCATTTGTAGTTTCTTTAAAAACGGAAAAATCAATATCTTTGACGCTTATATTTCCCTCAATATCAATGAATAACCAACCTATATTGGAATAAGCAAGGGCTAATGATGGTGAGACCATACCAAATGTTTGAACAACAATAAAACGTTCTTCACGTTTTTTTATTCTATTAAAAATATTTGCTCTTATGAATGGATCGAAATCATATTTTAATATTTCCACATCCTTATTTGTTATCATATGGGGAAATGTGGTAAATTTCACCTCAAACGGTATGTTTTTGTCATCTTTTTCTTTTAAAAAATTAAAAAAATTTTTTATATGTTGGTTATTATTATTTTGCATAAAAAATACCTTATATCAACCGCAAATATAATATGTTTTAGTTGATAAAGGTATGTATTTATTTTCTTTTTTCCAAATAAAAATGTTATTTTCCGGCTAATTTATTTCTTAATTGTATTTCATATAAAAAAGCAACAGTATTATGATGTACAATTTTTTGAAAGTCAGTTTCGATATTAAAATCCGGATCGGGATAACCGTTTTTATTAATATTTATTCTCCGGTGAAAAATCATGTCGGCCGTGTGATGAATTCGATCATGTCCTTTAAATAGTGTAATATTTGCAATAAGAAGGTTACCATGTGTTTCAAGGCCATGATAGGAGAAAGTATCTTGTATTGAATTAATATATGCGTTATATTCATGCAGATCTGATATATTTCCGGTCTTTTTTATTTTTGATAAATCAATTCCTTCGACAGTTTTATTACCATTAATGTCAATAAACATTGGACCCTCACGACTGTATGCTAGTGTAACTGATGGTGAATAACGGCTAAAATCCATAACAGCATTAAAAAAATATTTTTTCTTAATTTTTTTGTTAAATAAATCTGCTCTTGTTTGTGAATCAAGTCCATATTTAAAGATTCCGATTTCT
>Ga0208939_1000908_pt1 | contig 22902 bp, 39 predicted proteins | sample AD_STIC12_MetaG_FD_184437 | JGI IMG/M metagenome (GOLD analysis project Ga0208939, IMG submission 184437) | Active sludge microbial communities of municipal wastewater-treating anaerobic digesters from USA - AD_STIC12_MetaG (SPAdes) (version 2) | ecosystem: Engineered > Bioreactor > Anaerobic >...
AACCTGCATTTGAAATCCTTTAATCAGAGGTTCAAAATGCTTGTAAAGTTCAGATGTCTTATCAATTTCATTGATGTCCTTAGAAATGTTTTCGTCTTTAGACATCATGATGTTGAAGAACATCATGGTTTCGTCCTGTGTCATTGGAGTGCTGGGACGATTCTTATCGAAGATGCTGGTAAGCCTTTCTTTATTCATGGCATTTCTTTTTGCAATTATACGAATATTTTTAAGAATTGTTACATTTTTTTCCATTTATTTCTTTCATAACATCGCTTAAAAACATTTTATCGCTGAAAACGATGTTAACACGTGAAAGACTTGGCTGTTTAAAGGCTGCATCGAATTGTTCCTTTGTTACACTCCCAAAGTCAGTGCTGTCACCATAAAAATAAATGGTATTATCGTCTTCATCAAAATGCCAGCGTCCACCGCCAACTGTTTTGCTTCTGTCCATATTCTTAACCAACTCTTCATGAAACTCAACCTGACCAAGAATTAAGAAACCATCATTAATTACAAACTTTTTTGCTTTCATCTTATTTTAATGTTGAATTAAATCCATTTACAATCTTTGCCATAAATTCTCCAACCTTTTCGGGGTTGGTGAGAACGCTTATTAATAAAATAATACCAACGACTGCAGCAATTGCAAATGCTATTTGAAACATTCTGTTCAAATTAGCGAACATGCTTGGTGCTGGATGACCATCGGTACTATTTTCAAAATCATAATCAGCTTTCATAATCGAGATTTTTAGTTGCTTCAATATAATAAGCTGCAGCATCGTCAAGGCTTGCCATCCACATCACATCATCATAATTGGTATCAACTAAAATGGCTATTCCTCTTTTCGATTTACGTAATTTTTCTTTAAGTAGAACATAGTTATCATACATTCTATTTTCGCCAAGAAAGACTGTCATCGTATTCAAAGGCGCACCAATTTCAATCGTATAGTGTTTTTTACCATTTGGCACTAATTGCTTATATGGTGGATTGATGGTATTATTATCCACGTCATATGTGAATGATGTATCAAACACGAATTTTAATTTGCTCAGTGGCACACCGTTATCAATAAGAATTCTCTTACTTAATTTCAACAATTCTTTTTGTGCTCTTGACATAGGTTTAGCGTTCTGATAAAATGTGTCATATTTTACAGGTTCGCTTTCCTTTTGAAAGAATTTTAATATGAAATTAGGTATTAGTTTCATCAATATATTAATTCGGTAAACCAATCATAATTCTCTTGTGATTTATCACCAGTTGCATTATCGCAACGATAGAACTTCACATATAAATCAAGGCAACCTTCAATAAGCAGCGCATTAATAAGATTGGTTGCACGTTTTTTTGCCTGATACCAATCGCCATGCCTTTCACCCTTTTGCCAAGCATTGTATGCGTCATCGTGATGTTCAATCACCTGCAAAACATTTTCATGTATTGGAAAATTTTCAGCAAATCTCCGGGCAATCATACCGTGATGATTTTCACCTGCCTTGGGTTTTGTCTGGTCAACTTTATGCTTGAAAGTATCATGAAGTATTGCAATAATACGTAAATCTTCATAATCTTCATCATCTTCGCCATAAAATTTGTCAATGTTTTCCAGCACTTCTTTTATGTGATAAATCACCTGCCCCTCTGGATGACCTCTACGTGGTTTTCCATATAGTGCGCCTTGTATAAAATCAGCATTGCCAACTATTGCCGTTTCAATGCCGTTTTCTGGTTTAATTATGTCTTTAACTAAATCGCTCATGTTTATTTATACGAATTAAATTTCAAAATGTTACAAATTACTGAGTTTTTTTATGGATTTCTTAATAACATCAAATTCCATCCATGTCACCGATAGGTGTTGTACTGCATTTTTATGCCAGACACTAATATCAAATCCTTCACCATTCACCCAATCAGTGACTTGTATGAGTGCATTGGTGTCAGCAGATTCTTGCATGATTGCATTTACTTTATCAACCTTGAGTTCTTTTTCCATATTACATTGCCCTAAAATTGGTTACATAAAGAAGCTTACCCTTGTGATACACAGCGTCTACATATATTTTCACATCGTATCTGTCAACATATTTTGACACCACATATTTTTGCAGTAAATCGAATAGTTTCGTGCCTTCTACTGTTTTTAATCTATGGGAATGCTTTTCGTTTTCAGCGATGTATGAGCAATATGTAGAAGGAGTTCTGCCGTATCCGGCACGTCTGATGATTTTCCAAGTCACCCTTAGAGTTTCACGTTCCATTTCATTTAATTTAAAATGGTTGCTACAAATCTGTCGTTCAGAAACTTTTCAAGTGAATCGTAAATTTCGGTGTGCTTTTCCCAAAACATGACTGCAACAATTAATTCATCTGTTGCGTCTTCGTCATTATGACGATGTTTAATACTGAATTTTTTTCTCAGTGGTTCGGCTAATTTGGGATAATCAGAGAGTTCCAATCCCTGTTCAATTATAAAATCAATTACTTTTTTCATCGCTAATCGAGTTTAGTGGTTAATACTGTTGCTGTCAAACTTGGACGTGTTAAAGCAACGTATTTGATTTGATTACGTTCTTTAAGCACCCAATTCTCATTTATATCGTTTTCCATGACGAATACGTGTGAATATGTTGAACCCTGAGAATTATGAACAATAAAACCATCGGCAACATATTGATGAATATCCTTAATCTCTAAATCATACATCTGTTCTTCACCAACACATTCAATTGATGTAATTTCATCATAAAAATAATAATTCTTGATAATTTCCAACAATCGTTTGTTTATTGGTTTCCCATTAAATTCATATAATTTAATGATATTATTTAGGTTTTCATATGACAAATGTTTAATATGGTTTGGAAAGCGTCTGAAATCTACGGGATTCAAACCCTTATTTTTAACAAAAAAACCGTTTTGACTTAAATCCGATTTAACCATTTTAAAAATTTCATCTTTGTGCGGAATAAAATCGATATTAGTTTTAATTGTTGGATGGTACTTATCCAACACATCTTGTTTTCTTTTTAATCGAAAAGAAATGTGTTTTTTGAATATACTTACTGATGTACCAACAATAATCAACCTAAATGATTCTTTTTCTTTTCTTATGATAGATATTATTCCGAACTCCAATAACATTCCCTGAACTTCCAAAAGTAATTTTTTTGAATTATTCACCAATATAATCCGTCCCTGTTTAGAAATATGTCCATCGCCATCAAATAATCCTGCAATGAAATTAGATTTCATTTGATATGTTCCATTCAATATCGATGTTGGTGTTGATTTTTCCTCACCTTTCACATAATTCAATCCCAATTCAAATAGCTTTATTCTCCAAACTTTCCCAGAATTATAATATTGAATACTATTTGAATTATTCTTTTTAGTAATTCCATATTTTATATTATTTTCAAGATAAAAGTTTTTAATGAATTCAATATTTTCCTCATCATCTAATCCAATAGTTAAATCAATCCGATACGGGTCATGTTTTCTATTACCTGAATATGACCCATCGGCAACAAGTAAACCTAAAAAGTAGTTTATGTCTTTAGAATGACTTAAATGTTTTCTGAATTCACTTCGATTAATTGGAACGTAATCTCCAATATTAAACTCACTTAATGGTTTAAATTTATGATGTGAATCTAATATTCTATGGTCTTTAGAACATCTGATTTTATATCCTGATTTAGTGGTAATTTCAAACGATTTTTTTATACCCGAATCAAACTTATCTATTACTATCTTATACGTACCCGACCCTACGCCAACAGACACATAATCACCAACTTTAATGTCTTTTAATTTTATGTTACCTTTATTGGTTAACACATTACTATTCTCCGATAAACATTTATGACCAGTAATGGCATATCCATAATCCAAATCCTTTACGATTACATCGGGAGTGCTTCTATACTGTCCGTTTTTATATTTATCAATGGTTTTCATAAGAATATTGGCACGTCTGAAATCATAATATTTCGTCCACATTTTCTTATTTGCTTTACCCATATCCCGGAAGAAATCGTGCATATCACCGTACAAATGTAAATTATTGTGGTCGTTTGCATCAATAATGAAAACATCTTGAAATCTATAATGACGATTGGCAAGGTCTTCTCTTAATTTAACGTTATATCCCTTAATTCCATATGCATTTTCAACCAGTTCCGATTTCTCCATAACCCGATAATCTGCAGAGTTCTCAATGATATTATATCTCTGTTTTGCATCACTAATGCTTCGATATGCCATCAGGATGTCACCTACTTCAACAATATCGGTTTTAGTGCCAAATAATTCGTCCCTAATAACCTTATTTGCCATCATTACGGTTTCATTCTTCCAAGCAATCACCTTGGCAAAATCAGTATCTTTCTTATATTCCTCGCTTGTAAATTTTTCTAAAATTGCCAAACGAAATGCTTTCTTATCAAGTGTAAACGTAACTCCCTCACCCAAATCATTCATATTGGATTTTCTTTCAAATCCACCATCAATTCTATTTAAGTTATTTCTCAGTGCATCATAGATAAATGCCAAAGGGTTAGTGTCATTTTGTCTTTCAATTTTAGTGAGTTGATGTAGTTCAATTTCGGTTTGCTTAAATACGACACTTTCTTTTTCACCAACGGGTGGTATCTGAGCAGGGTCGCCCATAAATAAAACTTTGGTACGGCTACCTTTCGTTTTTTCAAGAATCAGGTCATAGAGTTCCTGATTAATCATTGATGCCTCATCAATAATAACAAAATTATAATCGGTTATTCTTGGTACTGCAATGGGGTTAAACTTCGGGTCGTTAGGGTTGAAGTTATCTAAATCAACATCTGGACGTAAACCAAGTAGTGCATGTAATGTTTGTCCTTCCTTACCAGTCGTGTTCATCACAACCTTTTTGGCTTTGTGAGTTGGTGCACTAACCACCACGCCACCATAATATTTTTCAAGAATTTTTTTAATCATCGTTGTTTTACCAGTTCCAGCATATCCTGCCAAAGTAAAAAACGTATGACCATTTTTAAGCCAATGCTTAATTTTCTGCAAACCTTCAAATTGCTCAGTATTGAATGTAATTATCTTACCATTTGGTAATCTCATTTGATTATCAACGGAAACGTCAGCATTTTCACCTTTCAACATCTTATCGATTTCATCATATGATATCTTATCCCAAAAATCCATTATATGCTACCCTTTTTTAAAAGTTCAACAAGTTCTTTCAAATCTTCCAATTCTGTAAAACGAATCTCTGGAATTTCGTAAAATTCAATCTGGTAGCCACCATTAGCTTCTGCTTCAAAATTATCATCGGAAATAAGTAAGCAGTGCTTATTTATTTCATACACAAAATAATAAAATTCACGTTCATCTAATTCGTGAATTGGAGTGTTCTTTTCTTTTTTGAAGCCTAATTTGGTTAAATCACTATTTTTAATTTTCATTTTCTAATGTATGTTTGTTTTTTCCACTGTTCTTTAATTTTCTTTCTCTCATCATCGCTCACATTTAAACTCTCAGTATATTCATAAAGCAAATTACTGAATTTTAACTCAAGGTCGGAATAATTTAATAGTGCCTCTTGCACCTTTTTACCCAATCCTTTTAAATCCCTTTTTCTAAGTGTTCTTGCCCCGTAATAATAATTGTTATATGAAATATTAATCCTTCTTTGATTATGAACTCTTCCTTTAAAAAACAAAAGTGAAAGTAATGCATCTGTTGGTATCTCCACATCTCTTTTTTTTGCTGCTTTAACAGTACTCCAACCATTATCGCCCATTACAATTAATCCAACATTTGATGGCACTTCTTCTTTATTTGCAATACCTTTCAAACACGCATAGTAAAATCTGTTGCAATATGGTAAATATTTTTCATATTTTTTAGTATTCAAGTCAGTCAAAAAATCTTGTCGAGAAACCTTACATTCATATATGTCCAGTAAAAATCTTGTGTATGATGGTTTTACTGTTACAACATCAGCAATCCCAAATGCACTTCCTTTATCATGTAACCAAACACTGCCCAATGGAATTTCAATAAAGTTTGTATCCTTTGCAGTTGCCAAACTAAAACATAATTCTCTATGCGTAATCGGTTGTTTTATTGTTGGTGTTGTGCTTACAACTGAACTATATGTTGTCCTTCGTATTCCCACCCTATTTCAATTCTTTCTTTTAGAGTACAAATATATGTGAAATAATGTAAATGATAAGGATTAGAAATCCCAATATTCCCAATTTTTCAAGTCTTTTTTTCATATTTTTTCTAATTCTTTCTTATTACCATTATCATACACAGAGATATAGTAGCGTCTCAAATTTGAAAGAGATAATTGAGATTTTGTGGATGTCATAAGATAACTATCTTCTTTTTGTGAAAGCATAAATATGGTTTCAGCATATGCCGTTTCAAACACACCGATTGCTTCCAATTTCCACTTAAATTGTTTATAATACACCGGATTATCTAATAATTGAGCCAGATAATCCAAGCAAACACGAAGTATGTTTGTTTCAGAAATGCTTTTTTCTCTTGATTTTTCCCATTCATTTCCGCACGCATTGCAATGATTCACAACATGTGTGTCAATAAGCATTGAGCCACTGGTATAAAATAAATTACCAGCAACACTTCCACTTCCCCGTACTTGACTTATTTTATTGACAATATTATTGTTGTTGTCGCTTTTTTTCACTTTACAATTTGGACAGATTCCATCGTGTCTTTGACGGGTTTCTTCCAAATCTTTACGTTCATTTCTTGCAATAACATCGCATTTTGAAAGAATGCTTTTTTCATCAGCACTTAATAATTTTTTTTTGCGTTTTGATGGAAGATTTAATCTTTTACGAATATTCATAGTTATGCCAATTTTTTATCAGTAATTAATTCACGAAGAAACACGTTTTTCACACCACCGAGAAAACGAACCCATTCTTTGTAATATTCCGGGAACAATTTTTCATGTTCTTCTGCTGATTTTAACCTGAGTTCAACCCATAAAGCAGGATTGTTCTTTTGTGCTTCATCGGCAGCTTGTTGATACATCTTAATTTTCAACAGCCAATTTACAAAATCCGGGTAATCTTCCCTATTAAATACTCGTTCATCCGCAATAAAGCAAAGTGCTGTAAGTGCATCATTTAAATCAGGTTCACGGAAATATGAAAATGGTATATCGTTATCTTGTAACTGGTCTCCAATCTGATTTAAAGTTCCAACAGGAACGCCATCGAAATCTCTCTGGTCATTAGTTGTACCACCATTAAGAACAATCCATGTTTTATGGTAATCAACAAATTCCTGAAAGAAACCAGCATCTGCATATTTGCGTGCATATTCCAGAGCAGCATGACCTGCCTGAATTGCCTGTTGAATCGGACTTATGTTATAGGGTACAAAAAAGTACATCCTGAGTTCGAGTTGTTTCTCTCCTTTAATTTCTTCCATCTTTCAAATTATTATAAGTAAAATCAATACAGCCATCTTTATCGTGAACGATTATTCTCACATCACGATTTTTATCATAGTCTTTCCATTAATTCTGATTCTGAAACCCAACCAATCTTACATTCACTATTTTCATTACGAAACAATATTAAGTGTTGCCTTTCAAGTAGTTTTCTGGTTCTACCAAGTGTAACTGCAGCATACGCATAAATTCCGGGAAGGATGACATACCAAAGCTTTTTTCTTTCTGTTTTGGCATCAATTCCAGCAGTTAATGCGTGCCATATACTTTCATTTCTTTTCATCTACCATAAAATATTTTGGTTTCTGTTCTTCCTGCAATTTAACAACCGCATTCGATAAATTTTCATTCATCTTCAGGAGTTCTTCAATGATTTGGTACTCACTGATATTCGGGTCTGCAATCATTCTATAAACCGTATGATACATCGGATTCGTTCTGACTTTTTTTGAAAATTCAAACGAAAAACGACACAAAAACGGGTCGTTTTGCCAAAACATTTTTTCACGGTCAATTGCTTCCGACATAGCTCAAAGGATTAGTGTTAACACCAAGAATCGATGCTGCTTTCATCATTCCATTTGCTGTTGGTAACCATGAAAGTAGTGGTTTTTGTCCTTCATTTACAAGCATTGCACTCACAACATTGCAAACCCATTCAACTTCGGCTTGAAAGCAACGGTAATACCAATAATTTATTTTTTGTTCTCTGAACGCCACGTTAACATCTGTTGTTGCTGTTTGCCATGCTTCAACGAGTTGTTCTGGAAGTAAATTTCTACAGGCTTCAAAACCTGCAATCGAACCGTCAAGACTTTCTTTATCTTTCGGGTCGGTATAATCTGCAGTTGCTGCAGCAATACCTTCATCAATAATTCTGGTTAAAAATTCATTGTATGTCATATTCGAATATTTGATTTGCAATTATACGAAAATTTTTTGATATTATCACATTATTGCTTTAAAAAATGTCTGACCTTATCATCATAAGCATAAATTAGCTTATCGTTTATTTCTTTCTGGACAAGTTCCATACCACCACCATTGTTGCAAACAAACAAGAATTGGTCGATAGTGATATTGCCATTATCCATGCAGAATTTAACAAGCAACTTATATACACCCATATATTTATTAAGGATGTCTTTAGCGTTTTTCTTTTCATCAGCAACCAAACCTTCAATAAGACTATTTGTTTTGTCAATATCGAAATTTAATTCATGCGATGATTGATTGTTTTGCTTTATCACTCTCGAAACACACCCATCCATTCCATATGCTCTTACATATCTTCCAGCAACATCGGTTGCTGCCAGAATATCATACGATGCACCATTTGATTTATAATCTTCACCAAACACCAATTCTTCTGCAACAAGTCCAGCCATGTAAATAGCTATTTGATTTTTAATAAATGTCTTATTATCAATCGAATTGTGATTAATTACGAAGCCATTTGCAAAACCTGACCCGTTGATGATGATTTGCCTTGGCGGGGTTTTAAACAGAACACTATACACCAGAGCATGTCCAATTTCATGTATAATATATAGCATTTTTTCATCAACAGTTTTATTTTCACGAATCGAATCAATGTCAAGAACCACTTCTTTTTCATATTTTTTTCTGTTTATTTTCGCAAACAAAATTTTATCTTTGACATCAAGTGTAAAACCATCAACATCATTAATGAGTGCAAGATATATGAAATGAGGAAGATTGCTACCAAGAATATTGAAAACAGTAGAAATTGCGGGACGCACGCCTTGTGTGGGGAACACACCGTTACGATATATTACTTCAAAAATATTGTTGGTTAGTTTGACTTTTATGTGATGTTCTTTTTCAACCCTATCCAATATCTGATAGCAGTTCTTTTTTATGATTGCATAATAGCTTTGTTTATCCAGACAGGGATAAATTATGTGATTGTTACCAAATCTGGCAATTTGTTCTGGCTTAAATTTCTTCGCCAAAGCATTTTTAATGTGAATGATATTAATGCGTTTGCTTAATTCATGATAAATATCGGCATCACGTTCACTATCTTCCACTTCATCTGCCATTGAAAATGCTTCATCAAGGTTTCCCGATATGAAAATTAAAAGTTTTTCATATGTTTTACCCTCATTTATGTTATCACTTTTTAGATGTTCTTCTAACATTTTGACTCTCATTTCTGGGAGCATTTCCATGATAACATCAACAGGCATTTTTATTCCAAGAAGTTTTTTGAAACGACTTGCAGTCCAGAATGAAGTATGGAAACGATAATCTTTTTTCTTTTTTGCAAGCGTTGGTGTGTCACTACTGGCTGTTTCAACATTTCGTGGGTCGCCATCACTTGCTTCTTCCTCATCATTTCTTTTTTGGTCTTGCCAATACATTTCTTCCAGAAGAAGTTCCATTACATCTGCTCTGCGCTGAGAGTTGCTTTGAAGCTTACCATCTGAGAGCAACATCCAAATATCATTAAAATGTTTATTTTCAATCATTTCGCCATGTTCATTAATGGTGCGATAACGTTGAATTTCATCAAGCAAGAGAATTGATGGCTGTGACATATCAACGCCACTGCTTTCCAAATAACTTTCAATAGTACGATTGTATTCGCTTTTGTTGTCCATTTGAATTTCAATGAATTTATCCATGAATCCCAAATGTTTAACAAGAGTACGAACTAAATCGGTTTTACCGACACCAGTTATCCCCCACAGTGAAATAATTAAAGGCTTAAACTGTATTTCGGGTGTTAAATACCAAAGGGAAATGTTATCTATGATTTTATCAATAACATTATCTATTCCTATGAACTTTTCTTTCAATGCAGCTTTAACTTCTTCAAGTTTCTTTTTTCTACTCTCAATCCGGTCAAGAAATTCACTATTCATTGTCATTATCTTTATTTCTTTTGAATAATTTTTTTATTTTTCTACTTATTTTTAACACTCTTTCGGTTTGATTAAAAACTTCACCAATTTTTATTTTAAGTGAAACAAGTTCAGGAACACCATATTCAGGAAAACGCATTGCAATGCGAGTAATTTGATTGTTTGCTGCTGCTTTTCTCCTAAATATTTTAGCATATCCAAACGATGACCATTGCCACACATAATCATCATCCCAATGATGTCTACCATCATGATAATAATCGCCATCTTTGTTTCTAACAACAAACAAATCGAGATTATCATTACCAATCCACTTTTTCATTTCAATTTACTTTGAAGTTTTCTTTTAAATAATTGAACAGTAATTTTACCAATGGCTTTTTCTACTTCTTTGCCTTCGACAATTTCATCTTTACCTTCCCTGTAAACATCCTCAATCATTGCCTTGATGATATCGCCCATTGATTCCATGTTTACATCTGCTGGGAATCTTTGAAGTACGTGTTCAAGACGCATTGGTACAACCCATTCTTCGGCAATTGCTTTTGCATCTTCCAAAACCTTGAGCTTTTCAGGATTTACTTCACGTTTGGTTTTGTTTTCCATGTTTTCATCTGGCTTGTATTTGCAAATAACCCTCTCACCGTTATTTAAACGCATTTCAGTGAGTGGTCTACAAACGATACCTTCACGTTTCTTTGGCTCAGTAATACCATTACGAAAAGCTTGTACTGATGGCATATCTCTATATTTCATGAGATTATCAAGAGTCACTTCGATTTTGTCGTAATGAACAAATTCGATATTGAACTTGTGGCATACGTCCTCTGCATTTGGTACGTTCAACCAGTTATCACCAACCTTTACATCAAAGCCAATGAATTTATTGTCTTTGCCATAAGTGTGTGACATTCCCTGTTGTTTACCACCATATGCTTCACCGAAAATAACCACGTCAATATCCGGGAATATTTCTTCAAATTTTGCTTTAAGAAATGTTTCATCGAACAGTGCAACAAATTTCTCATGACTTTCACCACCACTAAAGAAATAGATTTTCTTTTCGCTGTGCTTCCAGCCAATATGACTCGAAGTTCCATGTATCTTCTCAAGCGCATATGCCTCTTTGAAAAGCATTATCGTTTGTTCTTTATAAAGATTGGGGATGTGTAAATAGCCCATAACTAATTGATTTTAATTGTTTTTTATGCTTTTCTCTTTCCTTTTCTTTCAATTCTTTACCGTTTCTACCAAGATGCCATTTTTTACAAACACTACATTTATAAGGTACTACCTTGTGAATAACATGGTCTTGAGAGTTGACGAATTTAGCAAATTCAATTGCATCATCCTGCGTTTCAAATGCTTTTTTTGGCTTATACACAGGTTGCAAATTTTCATCATATCTATCAAGCGTCTGGCACTCCATGTTTTTAAATTTAAAAAGCCAATTTTTATCTTCATCAAAACAGGCAAAACTTAGGTTTACGAAATTTTTCCTACCGCCATTCCTTCTTTCTGGGCATTCAGACCCTTTCAGGCACGTTATCTGGCATTGAACACGTAGCCACCGTGTTAGGATTCGTGATTAGAGTGGGATTCGAACCCACGTGTATGGCATTGCACTACTTTTCAAAACTCAATTCTATTAATATGCAAACTTTAAATCCATTACATCACCACTCTGTCATCCAATCATCAAAAAAGTAGCATAATAATGCAATTTATTGCGTGAATTACCTTTGCATTCTACTTTTCTATTGATTACAGCTAAGAAGTGCTACTTTTGTATTTTCAAAGAACTTTGAGCGCAGGGTGGGAGTCGAACCCACATGTCCAGCGATTGGTGCACCGTTTCGTTCTGTCAACCACACCTTCCCGATGTGTGCCCTCACCATTAAGCGACCCACGCATTTTGAAGTTGTGGCGGGATTCGAACCCGCACTGGCATTGTTGAGACTGTTTTGCCATTCAAGGGAACATGATATCAGGTATAGTTCTCAGTTAAGATAGTCGAGACATTCACTGCTTACGATGTGCCTCACCCTCGAAGTGTTACCAATTCCACCACACAACTTACCAAATTTTACTTAATTTTTATTCCTGTTAAATAAATTGGTTTCAGGTTCAACTCCGGTTTTAAATGCCTCAGTTGCTACAACCGGATTAATCACAACAATTCCCAATTCAGGACGTTTTCCCACAATCCATTTCTTTGGTATTGTGGTTCGCATGTTTGTATGCTCCCTATTAATATCAATCAATTTTTGCTGTTCAGTGAAGAAACCTTCCCTTTGCCCCTCAATTGTTACCATTAGGTCTTTATAGAGACTTGCATCGAATTGCGGGTTGTGTTCGGTAATCCACTTCATAAGTGAACCATCACCCTGAGAATAACGTCCTTCAATTAAAGGAACATAAATTTCTTTGAACGCTTCTTTGTATTCATCAGCAACACCTGCTTTTTCATGCAGAATCTGCCAAAGTTTACCATAAAAAGCCTGATTGCTTTCCTGTTGCTTGTTAGCACGGTTGCGAAGCCTGATTTCATCATTACTTACGCCAACCGCCCAAAGAACGATTGACAGACCGAGTACTACTAATACTCCCAAACTGATTAAGAATCCTTTCATAATTATTTCTGTTTTTTAGTTTTGCAATTATACGAATTAATTTTGAATATATTACAATAAATTTGAAATATATTTAATGTTTTTTTTGCTCATCTTCATTTCTTTCTTAATGTATTCCATCAGCTTATTCTTTTTTTCTTCATCTTTTTCTTTGAAATACACTTCAAGCAATGCCACCAAGTTTAAGCTTGGCGATAATTTGTTTCGAATATCTGCACCAACAGTATTGGCTTCGAAACATTCCATTTCGATATATTCGAAATCATCCAGACTAATTTCGGGTGGAAGTGGGGGTAAGTGTTGTTCATAATATCCCCTCATTAATTCCATTGTCACCGTTTCCGGTTGTGGATTGGGAAGTTCATGCGTATATAAGATATACGTGCCATCATTTAAATCAATGGTAGCAAATTCTGATGGTGATTTTTTGTACCTTAGTGCTTTGAATTTCATTTTATTATATAATTAATTAGTGTTGATGTTGAGATATGAATTGGTACACACTGAGAATATGGTGCATATGTGATTTGAACCCATTGATAATTTTTCATTTGATTTCTTCTTTCTTTATTTTCAATCTTTTACCTTCCTTTTTCAATTTGACTATGAGTTTTTCTTTGTGCTCAAGTCCAATTCTTTCAGCAGCTAATTTAGCATCAACACAACTTTCTAACCTCTCATCATCATATGGCTGTCCATTAACGATTGCATTGCCAACATAGAGATTTTGAAATGGTTTACCCATTCCTTCTCTTAACATGAGTTCGACAATAACACTCAATTCTTTTGTTTCTTTGTCGAGAACATATGTTAATTTATATGTGCCTTTAAATGTCATATTAATTTATGCTTAGTGGTAATTCCCAATTAATGCCTTTTCTTAATGCGGTGAAATATCCATTCACCCAATGAATTCTGGCACGCAGGTCGGTGTGACAGAATTGTGAGAGTATGTTTCCGTCTTCATCTTTAATGACGGAATGATAGCCTTTGAAGGGTTTAAATTTGTCTTCAAAATCATCGGTTTCGATGTGAATCGTTGCCGGAAAGCCGTTTTCTTTTAAAAATGATACCATATCGTTTTTTTTACAAGGTGAACCGGATGAAAGTGTACAATTTCCCATGTGGTCTTCGTATTTACATTTACCTGAATAACACATTTATTGTTGTTTTTGATTAACCATTTCTCTTTGTATGTATTGCCAGAACCATCTGTGAAGCATTTGCGGATATATTGCAAGATTTGAAAAACCATATAATCCGCAAGAAAAAAAATCGTGTGCTTCGATAATAATTGTTTCTTTTTGATAATAATCAACTCTTCGAACACCCACATCAAGCGTATAAGCAATTGGTGCTGATTTAAACGCTTTCATCATATCCTTTATTGTCTCAGGATTAGGAAACAGGGTGAATTCACCACAATAATTTTGAAGACCAACAAGTTTATTATCGTAAACAAATGCACGCCATTCACTTTCAATACCAGTCAGATAATCGGAAATCTGATAATTTCCAGCCGGGACTTGAAATTCCTTAGAAGTATCAATTATTTCCGAATATCCTTTTATTTTATCGTTTGATTTAACGAATAACTTAACGGTATTTTTCAATGTCATTACTTCAACATCAGTACAATCAGTTATTCTTCTTTTTGAAAATAAAGGATATACACGCAATTCCTTTGGCACATTCATTGGTTTAGGGGTAAGTCCATAGAAATGCTTAATAAATGAACTCACAAATTCAACAGTGCCAACAGGTACATAATGACGATGAAGCGGTTTGAATTTAAAATCAACGCCATCTTCGGTAGTATCAAAAAAACGATACTTAATTTTTTCCGCATTTTGTAACCAATTGCGAAATCGAATTGATTCCATTAATACGTACACAAAGTCGTGTCTGATTTCACCATTGATTTTTTGAATTAAGAATTTCATTATCTGAATGTTTTATGTGTGAAAAATTTCCTTATATCATCACAGATTGTGGGTGTTAGACCAGCATAATTATCCACTTTAAAGAAATGGAATTGTTGACTTAGAAGCATGTCCTTGTCGTCATCAAGTATGGCATATCTGTAAAAATCAAAATAATGCACATCAAACCACTTCTCACAATTATCTTTTAGCCATTTACTGATTTCAGTTCCACGCTCATATCCAGTATATGGTGTTTTATCTATTATATTAAAAGTAGCACCACAATAGGTAAAAATTTCACGTATTTCTTCAATGGTTCGTGTATTACGCATTGATGCCGATATTACAACAGCAGTATTTGTTTCTTCACAAAGCCAGTTAAGCATACTGATTCTTTTCGGACAACAATTTCGTTTAAAATATTCAAATGTTGTTATTTCTTTTTGCTTTACCAACTTACGAAGAAGCTTTCTTGCTGTCTTATATAATGGTATATTATCGTATTTTTGAATATCTTTGAAATATTCATCATAGAATAGCTGACAGTTTAACACACCATCAAAATCCAAAAAGAGAAGGTTTGTTGGTTTCCGTTCCATTATTCTTCAATCGGTTTAAGATACTCCTTTTCCAATTTTTCGATTTCGTCAATCGTCTGGATTTTAGCAATACCACAATAATTCTCAAAGGTTTTCTGCAGGTCAGCTTTAAATGCTTCAATTTCCCCCTCATTTTCAAAAATGAAATTTCCTTCAAGTTTCCACATTGAGGGGTAAATACCAACTGATGGGTCTCCGGGTTCTGTAATATAGAATCCCTTGATTTCAATCATCTTGCTGATTTTTTCGATGATTTTTTTTGACAAATCGTCCATATTCTTTTTTTTACTTATACGAAGCTATTGTAAAAATGTTACAAAAACTTAAAATTTTCCACGTCAAAGATAGAAAAAGATTTTAACTTTCCAAAAAAAGTATTTATTTTTTAGTGGAAGAATTATGTCTATTCGTAAAAAAAACTGCCTTATGATTGCAACAATTTCAAAAATTTGTCGTATAATTGCTCAAAGTTTAACAAAAATTATTGAGCTTATGATACGTAAAATCGCATTATTAACAGTAGTTTTCTTCACGTCAACTGGTATGATTGCAGATAACAATCACAATACCGAAATAAAGGAAATGCCTGTTTTTAAGGAATTACTCTATGATAATGTATGGGGTACTATTTATCATGCTGAAATTGCACAGTGTGATAGTACACCACACATTACTGCAGACGGTTCACAAATTGACACCACTGATGCAAGCGGTCATCGTTGGATTGCTATTAGTCAGGAAATGTTAAATAACACATACCGTGCCGGACTTGTAAGTGAGGACAATCCACGTTTCAAAGGTAAAATACAATATGGCGATACTATATGGATTGAAAGTCCATATGCTGAAATTAATGGCTGGTGGGTTGCTCGTGATGCAAAAAACGCAATGTATCGAAACAGTATTGATTTCCTTCAAACAAAAGGTGATGGTTCACTCTATAATAATAGTTCATTGTGGTCTGGTAAGTTTGATAGTATTAAAATTTATCAAATTAAAAGCCACAAGTATTTAAGCTTACAAGATACATTATTTAATATGTAAGAAAATGCAAAATGGTTAATTGGAAAGATGAATTAAAAAGATATATTGCAAGGAAGGTTAAAGAAATGACTGGTGAAGATGTGCCACTTGACCATATTCACACGATTGAAGTTCATACCGACCTTGATTACTCATCGATGTCAATAAAAGACTTGTCGAGCATTTATGCTTTTGCCATAATGAAAGAAGATTTTGAAGATGCAAAGAAAGTAGCAGATGAACTTGAAAAAAGAAATATTGAAATTAAAATCGAGACCGATGAAAGCAAACGTGCTGGCTCGATTAATTTTTATTTAAAACCGCAAACGTCAATTCCATATCTCGACATTAAAATAAAGGTGTTGCCTGATGGTATGATGATTGATTTTGAAAAAGAAAATTTTTAATAATTAATAAACACGGAAAATTTAACAGTAGAAACTTTTAAAGAAAAGGTATTTGACTATACGCAAGGCGAGGAATGGTCATTCAAAGGTACAAAACCCGCAATTATTGACTTTTATGCTGATTGGTGCAATCCTTGCAAAATGGTTGCTCCAATACTCGAAGAACTCAGCAATGAATATCCGGCAGTTGACTTTTATAAAGTCGATACCGATGCACAAAACGAATTGGCAGCTACTTTTGGAATAAGAAGCATCCCTTCAATATTATTTATTCCGGTTACAGGACAGCCACAAATGGCAATGGGTGCTCTTCCGAAAGCTACATTTCAAAAAGCGATTAAGGATATTTTTGGTGTTGAGTAAAAAATTTTCGACTTTTTTGTAACATTTTAATTTTTTTGTCGTATAATTGCAAAAAGATTTGAAATGGCAAAGAAGTCGAAAATTAATGTTAATTCCGATGAGCACAAGAAAATGTTGCTTGATAGGGATTTAAAAGACATTAAAGAGCGTATTGCTTGGGGCATAACCCCCAAAAATCCCACCAGACAATTTGCTGTTGGCGAAAGAGTTCAATGGGGTGCTCATAAAGAGACCTACATTGTTGAAATCGGTGAAGATAATCTCTATTACAAAATCGTATCAAAAAATGTTCAGCGTGACAGAAGTAATCCACCTGCTGATGAATATCATTGGATGGAATGGCACGACCTTTTTAAATATCGAACAGGAAATTCAATAACAACTTTCCGCAAAGAAGAAAAATATCACATTCGGTTGTGTAATGCCGGAGTTGATTCTTTATTGGGTATGGTATATCGTGCGGGTGTTGATTTTGATGTTGACTACCAGCGTGACCATGTGTGGAGTCTCGATGATAAAGTTGCACTTATCGACAGCATTTTCAACAATATCGATATCGGCAAATTTGTATTGGTAAGGCGTGATTTCAGTGTTGAAGCCAAACTTCTGGAAATCATTGACGGTAAGCAAAGACTTACCGCACTTAAAGAATTCTATGAAGACCGCTTCCAGTACAAGGGTTTTTATTTCTCAGAACTCTCAAATTCGGACAAAGATAAATTCGAAAATCACGGAATTACTTACGGATATTTGGAAAATCCAGATAAACGTGCTATATTTGAAACGTTTATTAAACTCAACACGTGTGGTAAACCAATGGATGTTAAACATATTCAGAAAGTTAAGAAATTATTGAATGAACTTGACAAATGAAAATCGTCTGGAAAATCCAGACGCACCAAGACTTTTTTTAGACATTGACGGTGTTTTGGCAACCACTGCTCAATATTATACTAATAGGAAAAAATGGCATCCTATGTATGATTGTTATCGTTTTGATGAAAAATGTGTTAAGGTTTTTAACACCATTATCGAAAAAGTAAACCCAATTATTATATTGTCAAGTGACTGGAAAGACCGATACACTATTGCACAAATGAATGAAATATTCGAATGGAATGGTGTAAATACTGTTGTTTCAGACATAACATCATCATCTTGGGGAGTTATGTTCACAAGCATGCAGCAACTTGAAGAGTGCCGTTCATATGAAATCAATGTATATGCCAACAGATATGAACTTACTAATTGGGTCGCTGTTGATGATTTGAATCTCAAGCTTTGGATTCCTGAAAGATTTGTTCATTGCACTCGTGTAAATGAAGGTATTAAACAAAGCGGTGTTAAAGATAAAATATTAAAAATTTTAAATAAATAAACAATGGAATTTACTGATGTAATGCTCGACCTTGAAACAATGGGAAATAAAAGCAACGCTGCAATTGTTTCAATTGGTGCTGTTGAATTTAATATCGAAACGGGTGAAACTGGACGTGAATTTTATGATGTGATTGATTTACAGAGTTGTTTGGATAAAGGGTTAATGATTCAGGCAAGTACCATTTATTGGTGGCTACAACAAAGTGATGAAGCCAGAAAAAGAATTTGTGCCAATGGTGGTGACCTTTCACTTGTACTTCAACGTTTCACATATTGGATGGAAGATTGTATTGATAAAGTAAAAATTTGGGGAAATGGTGCAAGGTTCGATATTGGATTGCTTGAAGATGCTTATGTTGCTTGTAATCTGAAAACACCTTGGTACTTCAGGTCTGAAATGGATGTTAGAACACTGGTAGCATTTGCGCCATATATTAAAGCCAATTATTCGATGATTGGTGTTGAACACGACCCTATTGATGATTGTAAACATCAAATCGGATATTGTGTAGAAATTTGGAACTTAATAAATAAAAAGCTATGAGTTTTTTTGTTGTTGATGTTGAATCTGATGGTCAGATAATCGGAAAGCATAGTATGGTGTGTTTCGGTGCTGTGAAACTAACTCCGGCACTGGACACCACCTTCTATGGTAAAACAAAACCAATTTCAAAAGAATATGTGCCAAGCGCACTTGCTGTCAGTGGTTTCAGCCGTGAAGAACACGAAACATTTCCTGACCCGTTCATAACAATGGACGAATTTGCCAAATGGCTTGAAGAAAATACCGTTGGTCGTCCGATTTTAATATCAGATAATAACGGCTATGATGCTTCGTGGATTAATTATTATTTTCACGTATATCATCACGGCAATCCATTTGGCTGGTCTTCCAGACGTATTGGCGATTTGATTTGCGGTGCAAAACATGATTTGTGGTATAATTGGAAGCACATGCGAAAATCACCCCACAACCATCATCCAGTTTCAGACGCTATGGGAAATGCGGAAGCATTATTGACTTTTTTTAAAGAATACGACATAAAAATACCCAAATAATATGTCATCATTTAATGGATTGTTTTCAATGCTTTCTGTATTTATTGTAAAATATTCGTGTGAAAAAAACGCAAATAAACATTGAAAAATCAATAATTAATGATTATGTGTCTGGTTTAACTAATAGTGAGATTTCAAAAAAATATTTATTACATCGGACAACGGTTCAAAGAATATTATTAAGGGAAAATGTCTTATTAAGAAAACAAACGGAAACATCAAGAAAACATCATATTTTAAATGAAAATTTTTTTGAAGACATTGATTCCGAAGAAAAATCATACATATTGGGTCTGTTATATGCTGACGGCTATATTAACAGCAACGGATTTGGCATCACATTAAAAGAAGACGATAAGGAATTGCTTGAAAAAATATCGACAATAATCTATGGTAAAATTATTTTAGGGTATAGACCAAGTAAAACTTATTCACAAAAATTAAAATATGTTTCAAAACCACAATATAGATTGGAAGTTACTTCATATAAAATGAAAAAAGATTTGATTAGTCATGGTTGTATACCAAAAAAATCGTTCTTTATCACATTTCCTAATTTTATTGATATCAATCAATATAGACACTTCGTTAGAGGATATTTTGACGGTGATGGGTGTTTAACCATTCCGCAAAAAAACCCCAATAATGTAACATTTACAATTACATCAAACACGAAATTTTGTGATGGTATTGTAGATTATATAAATAATGCACTTGGCGTGAACATGAAATCGTGCAATAGATATGGCAATATTGGCGTTGCACGATTAACTGGAAGAAAACAAGTTAAATTACTTTTAAATTGGCTTTATTCTGATTCAAAAATTTTTATGAAAAGAAAATTTGATAAATTCAAAAATAATATTATATTTACCAAATAAAACAAATTCATTATGGATAATTTAAAAAACCTCTTTTACATCATACCAGTAATGCTCAATTATTTTGTGGAGTCAATGATAATTAGTATTTTTGTCAGCATCGTTTGGAGATTACTTCTTGCCCCCGGATTGGATTTCTATATAGGTTATTTTCAGTGGGTAGCCATGATTTGGATTGTGAAAGTTGTCTTTTTTGATGTATTTAAGCTAATCGGTGGAATCATGGTTATGCCACCACAAAATGAAAATAACGATGACACAAAACACGTTTAATCATGAAGTACGTACAAACATCCCCAAGAAGACCCGTTCAGTATGTTGATGCAGATACTGAAACAATATTATTTGAAGTTCACGATAGAAGTTGGGTAAACGTAAATGAACTTTTAAGTGCAGCATCTGTTGACAAATTATTGCAGGGCGAACTCAAAGGCAAGAAACTTCCAAGAAAAGTTCTTGTTATGGCAATTGGCGAATTTGAATTAAAAGACGAATAATGAAAATATTTAATCATCAATACAAAGGATTTGGAATACATCCAAGCGAATGCCGGGTGTATGTCGAAAAGATTGACGGAATATATCACATTTGCTTCGAAGACCTTGGAATTGGTACATCAGTTACCAATGCAAGCGAACAGTTGGCAAGCGAAATGATTATTGACCTCAATGTTATGCCGGATATTTGTAAGTTTTATGAAACATATGACCATCCAGAAGGTAGGACATTCGATGAAATAACATATACTTGGATGGGAATTATGGCTAAACATCCTGAATGGAAAGCTTCCAAGAAACAGAAAATCTTCAATTTCAAATAAAATTTTAATCAAAATTGTAACATTTTTATTCTTTTTTCGTATAAGTGGGTAGACGAAAAAACGTAAAAAGATGAAAAGGCTATTTATTTTATTGGTAATCACGCTGTTAAGCGTTACAGCTTTCGGTCAGGATATTTTCAATGAACCGTCAGTAATTACGAGAGCAAATCCGAATAATTTCGAAACGTTGCTTGACAACCACTATGGATTTATTGCAAATGGCACATATTACATTTTGGCATATCCGGTAGAATATGAAAGAGACGTAGTTGGAAAAATTCCACGTATTTCAAGAGATTTGAGACTGTATTCGTGGACTGATGGTAAGTGGGAGATTGCTTCAAAACAAATCATATCGACTGATAACAGATTGATTATCGATAACAAAAGTTATCACGATAAGATTGTGAAAAAGGATTATTATGGTTTTTCAAAAATTGAAAGATTTAATGACACAATCGTTATGTTAATTACTTATCAATATAAAATTGAAGACCATGCGCCATATTCACGAACATCTGAAATCACAAAAACATATCTTTATAATACAATAAACATTTTCGTTCCAAAAAATAATGGAAAATATGAAGTATATGTGTTTGCACCAGCAGAACCAACAGATAAAAAAACTGTTGTACCGCTTTGGCGAATTAAGGGTGATTCTTGCATAACCAAGTCAGGCGATAATTTTTCATTCACGTTTGATTTTGGAAAGTTGACGTTCAATATAGCAAAATGATAAAAGTAATTCCATTTATTCAAACAACGGGCAGTGAGAGGTTTAAGAACTTTCTCACTGTTCCATTTACAATTGACATGCTTGCTCCGGTATTTGGCGATAAATCTTGCGATACAATATTTGATGGATGGCAAGGTAAAAGTATGGGTAATTGGCATAAATTTCAAAATGATGGTGAAATAATACTTGAATTTTATTCAGATTGTTATGTGATAAAAAAACCTGTCAGTAAGCTGAAAATTGGTGTATATCAACTTCCACTTCCTCGCACGATTAACGATTTCATTAATGATATGGATAGGTTTAACATATCAATTTATTGGAGTAAATGGATTGACATCAATTTCGAACCAAAAGAATATTTGAATGAAGAAGGTATTGCCAATTATTTTATCGACTTGCTTAGTAAAATGGGTAAGTCACATGAGTTATAATAAATTTGTTTTTTAGAAAAATTTATAGTATATTTGCAAAACAAATTTTTAAAACTATGTCAGAAGAAAAAGATTTAACACAGGAAGAACCTCTTAATGAGGGACACTACATTGAAGCAATTGACCGGGCATATATTGTAGCGAATTTTATTGAAACCACACTTATCGAACATGCGGTCTTCGAAAAACACCCCGAATTGAAAGAAAAAGCGGAAAAAGCACAACAACTTATTCTGGATGCAT
>Ga0208939_1000932_pt1 | contig 22692 bp, 18 predicted proteins | sample AD_STIC12_MetaG_FD_184437 | JGI IMG/M metagenome (GOLD analysis project Ga0208939, IMG submission 184437) | Active sludge microbial communities of municipal wastewater-treating anaerobic digesters from USA - AD_STIC12_MetaG (SPAdes) (version 2) | ecosystem: Engineered > Bioreactor > Anaerobic >...
CCTAATACTACAAAGAACCGTTGGGCAAACGGGGATAGCTTGGTAATTATATCGACATTAGTCGGTACGTCCCAAGAAGCCCCCACCTCTTAGGTGGTGGGAGTATGTCACGCGCTAACGTAACTGATAGGTAATGGGAAGCTTTAGTGCAGATAGGTACTCAATAGTGTACCTATCTTTTATTTTGTACCGCAGATAACCGGAATTGATTTGTGCTTCCAAGGGAGGGAAATCAATGATTTGAAACACATAGCATTAGTGTTTACAGCATTTCATCAAGTATCTGGCAAGCGTCCCATATGAGATAAGGGCAGATTTCGTCCAGCAATCCTTTTTCCACAATTATTGATTTTTCTGAAGGATTGGAGATGTCATAACCAAGTATTTCTTTGCAGATGAGGGTTTCATGAGCTTCTTTAAATTTTTCTTCAAATCCTGTCTTTTTTTGAATGAGAAGATTCTTTGCCGCTAAATCATAGGGCACAGATTGGCCATATTTTAATCCCAAAACCATTAGTGCGCCTGTTACACAGCCGCAGGTTTCACCATTATACATTCCGCCGCCGAAAGCTCCTGCGATTTTTAATGCTTTTTCCGGTTCCAGCCCTAACCTTTCAGATCCGTACAGGAACACAATCTGGGAACAGTTAAAGCCCTGGGACCGAAGCTCATTGACTTTTTCCAATGTCATGATGTTTTCCATAGCTCTGAAACACCTCCGGTAATATAAGATGAATTCACTATGTGCCTTATATTAGAATATAATTTGTACGATTTGAAATGTCAAGGGCTGCCGTAAGAGATGAAGCAATTCGGAATATCATTTCAGAGTTTATGGAATGCATATTATACGCCAATATTGACAAAAATAACATGCCTAGTATATCATTATTATGAACAGAATTACGTAATTGACTCCGATTCTATTAAGTAAAGCTTATGCTATGGGAATAAGAACATTAGGGTATATAGGGAAACACCTATGCCACCTGTTGTAGAGGAGTCGTTATCGCAGTAGTAATCATTTTTATTTTTGTTTGATTATATATGCGGTGCGATCTTTTTGGGCGCACCGTTTTTTATATAATCAAACAATCAATATTATCCCATCAGATAGAGTAGTTAATAATTCCAGTTTTCTTTAATATTGGCAGACTCATAAAAATTAAGGAGGTATATGTGTATGAAGCTTAGAAAAATGTGGCTTAACGTCAATGGCGCAAATCGAATGTTTGCCTGCAACCCGGAAAAGGACACGCTGGCTTCTGTTCTGCGCCGTATGGGGTTGACGGGTGTTAAGGTTGGCTGTGGTACAGGGGTATGCGGTGCTTGTTCAGTTATTCTGAACGGCAAAGTGATTCGCTCTTGTACGAAAAAAATCAGTACTGTTGAAGAGTACAGCAAGGTAATTACTATCGAAGGTATTGGCACCCCGAATAACTTGCATCCGCTGCAAGTCGCATGGATGAACTATGGTGCTGTGCAATGCGGTTTCTGTACACCCGGGTTTATCGTATCCGCTTATGGGCTTTTGCTGGAAAACAATAACCCAACCCGTGAAGAGGTCAGAGATTGGTTCCAGAAACACCGAAATGTTTGTCGCTGTACGGGCTATAAGCAGATTGTTGACGCTGTTATGGCAGCAGCAAAGGTTGTCCGCGGTGAGGCAACAATAGAAGACATTTCCTTTAAACTTCCGAAGGACAATGAGTATTATGGTAAGCCGGTTGTTCGTCCTACTGCACTTGCCAAGGTCTGCGGACTTGCCGATTATGGAGACGACCAGGAGCTTAAGATGCCGGCAGAGGCTCTCCATGTCGCAGTGGTGCAGCCCAGGATTGCCCACCATGCAAAGATTTTAAAGATTGATACCTCCGAAGCAGAGAAGATGCCGGGAGTGGTAAAGATTATTACGCACAAGGAACTCAAGGAGGCCGGAGGCACAAATGTGATGGCCGAGGCTCAGTTCCATGAACGTACTACAGTTATGGTTCCCAGCCGTAAGGTGTTGTGTGAGGATAGAATATTCCGTTATGGCGATGTTGTAGCCCTTGCTGTTGCTGATACAAAGGAGCATGCCCGTGCTGCAGCGGCAAAGGTTAAAGTAGAAATTGAAAAATTGCCTGAATACCTTAGCTATCTGGATGCTGTTATGCCGGATGCAATGCGTATTCATGAAGATACACCCAATATTTTCTCTATGCAGCCGGTTTTGAAGGGTGTAGGTCTGGAAGATGCCGCCAAGGTGCAGGAAGTAATAGACAATTCTGCTTACAGTGTGTCCGGTAGCTTTTATTCTACCCGGGAACCGCATTTGACCATTGAAGGTACTACAGTCCAGGCTTACTTTGATGAAGAGGACAATCTGACAATTCAGTGCAAATCTCAAGGGGTTTATTCATCAAAGGGACGTATGGGCGATTCAGTCGGCATTCCAAAGGATAAATTGCGCATTGTCATGAACCCCACAGGAGCCAGCTTCGGTTGGTCTACCAACGCAGGAGATATTTGCCTGGCTGCCGCTGCAGCCGTAGTAACAAAAATGCCGGTAGCTTTATCCATGAGCTATGAAGAGCACCAGCATTTTTCGGGGAAACGCTGCCCCTGCCACTCCAATGGGCGTGCGGCTTGTGATGAAAATGGGAAAATTACGGCGGTTGAATTTGACTTTGGGATGGATCATGGTGCCTACTCGTGGGGCGGAGACGATCTGATGACAAAACAAGTCCGCTTTGCTTTCTTCCCCTATAAAGTACCTAATGTAGCCGGCCTTACCCGTATAGCCAACACTAACCATAACTTCGGTACAGCTTACCGCGCTTACGGTTCTCCTCAGGCGTATACTTTATCCGAGGCTATGATGGATATGCTTGCAAAGAAAGCCGGAATTGATCCTTTCGAGTTCCGCTGGATAAATATTGCAAGGGAAGGGGACACCAATATAAACAGCTACCCGTTCCGCCAGTATCCTATGGAGGAAATAATGAAGATTATGCGGCCTTATTATGAAAAGGCTGTTGCGGAAGCGAAAGCAGCTGATACACCACAGAAGCGCCGCGGCGTAGGTCTTTCATGGGGAGGCTTCAATGTCACTGAAGGCGGTACCGACAGTTCTTCCGTTGCATTAGAGCTTAATCCTGACAATACCTTCTCTAAATATGATACCTATCAGGAATTGGGCCAGGGCGGTGATATCGGTTCCTTAATGTTAACATTGGAGGCGCTTAAGCCTCTGGGGGTAAAACCGGATCAGATCAGGCTTGTTCAGAATGATACCAAGCTTTGCCCGGACAGCGGTATGTCAGGTGCAAGCCGTACACACTTCATGAGCGGTAAAGCAACCATACTTGCCGCAGAAAAGCTTATGAACGCTATGCGTAAGCCTGACGGCACCTACAGGACATATGATGAAATGGCAGCCGAAGGAATTCCGACAAAGTATCAAGCTACATATTCAAATACAACCATTCCGGGGATTTGCCGCCTGGATCCCAATACCGGTATCGGAGATCCCACTCCTGCCTATACTTATTGCCTGAACCTGGCAGAGGTGGAAGTTGACACTGCTACAGGCAAGGTAAGAGTCCTTCGCTTCACCTGCGTGGATGATGTAGGTAAAATAGGAAACATAGATGCCGTAAACGGCCAGGCATACGGCGGCATATCTCACTGCATAGGCTTTGCCCTCAGTGAAAATTACGATGATGTAGAAAAGCATTCAAATATGTTAGGTGCCGGTGTGCCGTATATAAAGGATATTCCGGATGAAATCAATGTTATTCACTATGAAAGGCCGGATGAGGTCGGCCCCTTCGGTTCCTCGGGAGCTTCCGAAGCTTTCCAGTCATCCGGGCATGTAGCGGTTCTGAACGCTATCGATAATGCCTGTGGTGTGCGCATCTATGAGATGCCTGCTACGCCTGAAAAGGTGAAAGCGGGGCTGGATATACTCGCAGCCGGCGGAAAGATAGAACCGCCAAAGAAATACTTCCTTGGCTCCGACTTGTACGATGAACTTGAAAACATAAAGGCAAATCCCGTTAAGTACGGCGGCGATGATTTCTTTATCCCGTTAGGGGACGCCACCGCAGAGAGATTCTTCTAATCAAAGATTGCAGCTGAACTGAAATATTGATTTGCGCCCGGATTACGCAGAATTGCATAATTCGGGCGCAACAATACCATAATGATTTATCCTAGCTGAGAAAGGTGCATATTGGTACTTGAAATGGAAAAGTTTAAAGAAAAAATAAAAACCTGCCTGCAGAACGAACCTGCCTTTTGCACTGCTGCCTGCCCATTTCATCTGGATATTCATGACTTTATGCCCAAAATGCAGCGCGGTGGCTTTAATGCAGCCTACAGAACCTATTTGAATACAGTTGGATTCCCGGGCATTGTGTCCGAATTATGCCATGAGCCATGCAAAAACGTATGTCCCAGACGCTTGAAGGACGAGGCAATTGCCATGAAGCATCTTGAAAAGGCTGCCATAAAGTATGCGAGGGATTTAAACCCCAATAGCTATAACCTGGCTCCAAAGAATAAGAAAATAGCAATAATAGGCGCCGGCATCAGCGGACTTGGATGTGCGCTCCGATTGGCGTCAAAAAAATACAATGTAACGGTATTTGAAAGAACAGACAGGATAGGCGGGCATTTATGGGATGTTCTGCCCCCTGAAGTTTTTTTGGCCGACATTGAGCGGCAGTTTATGCATGAAAAATATACCCTTAACTTGAATACGGAAATAACAAGTCTGGATGAGTTGGACTTTGATGCCATATATGTTGCCACCGGTAAAGGGGGGACGGATTTTGGACTGAAGCCTGATCCGGAAGGTGCCTTTGCCAGTGACAAACCCGGTGTTTTTATGGGTGGAGAATTATGCGGAAGAAATATAATAGAGGCCCTTGCCGATGGGCTTCAGGCGATAAACGCCATTGAACGGTATATAAAGACCGGTAACATGAATCAGCCTAAAGCAAAGGACAAAACGGAAATATTGATAAATACTGATCTTATCAGCTATATGAAGCCTGTGCTTCCCGATGAAGGAGAAGTATTTACCCAGGAAAATGCCCTGTATGAGGCCAAACGCTGCCTAAGGTGCTCCTGTGACGCTTGTGTACGTCATTGTGACTTGATGAGCTATTATGGAAAATATCCCAAAAGAATAGGAGAAGAAGTAGAAATTACGGTTAACCCCGGAACACTGGACGGAAACGGAACTGTCGCAACCCGCCTTATTTCTACCTGCAACCAATGCGGACTTTGCAAAGGAATCTGCCCGCAGGAAATTGACACAGGGGATTTTCTGCTGCAAAGCCACCGGGCAATGCGAGGAAAAGGTGCCATGCCGTGGGCATTTCATGATTTCTGGCTGCAGGATATGGAATTCACCAACAGCGAGGCAGCAGGAATGTGTAAGCTTCCGAAGGGGTTTGACAAAAGCAGGTATGTATTCTTCCCAGGATGTCAGCTGGGAGCATCGGACCCTTGGTATGTTATTGAAAGCTACCGATTCCTGAGGGAAAAAAACCCGGATACAGCCCTGATACTCGGCTGCTGCGGCGCTCCTGCCGAATGGGCGGGAGATGAACAGCTTCATGAGGCGGCCGTTGCCAAGCTTCGGGAGGATTGGATTTCCCTCGGGAAACCGATCGCTGTCTTTGCATGTCCCACCTGCAGGCAAATGTTCCGGAAATATCTGCCGGAAATCGAGGGTATATTTCTATACAACTTAATGTCTGAATTAGGCATTAAACCATCTCCAAGAGTCAACGGAGATACCGTATCGGTTTTTGACCCTTGCACCACCAGGGAAGAGCCGGAGCTTCAGCATGTAATACGGGAGATAGCGGAAAAGGCCGGTTTCAGCCTTGAACCGCTTCCTTACGAGGGAAAGTACGCCAAGTGCTGCAGCTGGGGCGGGCAGGTGTCAATCGCGAACCCATCCTTCGCCCGGGAGGTTGTTAAGGCCAGAATCTCTCAGAACAGCAATCCTTATATCACATATTGCATTAATTGCCGTGATATTTTTGACGCAGCGAAAAAGCCCGTATATCATATATTAGATATAATATTTGGATCCCATGATAAGGATCAAATGCTGCCAACCATTACCCAGCGCAGAAGCAACCGCATAAACCTTAAGCACAAGCTGCTCAGCGAGTTTTGGAGGGATGAAGCTATTATGGAACAAAAGGAAAGCAGGATAAAGCTGCTTATAACACCGGAACTCAGACAAAAGCTGCATAAGGAAATGATACTGGAAACAGATATTGAGACGGTGATCGAGCATTGTGAAAGCACCGGGCGGAAGGTTCAGATCCCGGAATCCGGCCATTTTTTCGGGCATCTGCAGATAGGAAAAATGACCTATTGGGTAGAATACCTTCCTGAGGACGGGAAATTCAATCTGATTAATGCATACTGTCACCGGATGAGCATAGAGGAGGCCTGACAAATGGCGGATAATAAGGTTATCATATGCTGTAAGTGCAAAAAGGAACTGATACCGAAAAAAGTATATTTCAAGTATTTGGGCCACAGCTTTTTCACCGACATACTTAAATGTCCGGATTGCGGTGAGGTTTTTATTCCCGAAGAGCTGGTCAAGGGGCGCATGGCTGAGGTTGAGATGCAACTGGAGGACAAATAGATGAGTATACCGAAAATAATACGAAGCACCTATAGCGTATGCCCGGTTTGTCTGAGCCGCATTCCGGCGCAGCATGTTGAAATTGGCAGTAATGTTTATTTACAGAAGAAGTGTGTACAGCACGGCTTCTTTTCCAGTGTAATATGGCGCTCCAAGACTCCTATCGGTGAGTGGATAGGTGACACACCAAGAATAAAGAAGAACGAAAACCTCAATTGCCCAAAGGCTTGCGGTATCTGCCCCGAACATAGGCAGGGGACATGCTGTGTTCTCCTGGAGGTGACAAGCCGCTGCAATCTGAGATGTAAATACTGTTTTGCAGACAGCAGGAATACAGATGATCCAAGCCTGGAGCAAGTGCAGGCCTGGCTGCGGCAGCTGGCAGTACCGGGCAAAACGCTGGTACAGCTCAGCGGCGGTGAGCCTACTGTAAGGGATGATCTTCCCGAAATCATAAGCAGTGCCAAGGAGGCGGGCTGCAGGTATGTGCAGCTTAACAGCAACGGAATACGGTTGGCTGAAGATAAAGAATTTGTAAGAAAGCTGGCTGAGGCCGGGTTATCTTTTGTATTTATGCAGTTTGACGGGACCAACGATGAAATAAACAGAAAGCTTCGAGGGGTGGATTTACTTGCCCTGAAAAAACAGGCCATTGAGAACTGTGCAGCTTACAATATAGGTGTGACCCTTGTACCGACTATGGTTCCCGGTGTCAATACCGATAACATAGGGGAACTGCTGCGTTTTGCCATTGCAGAATCACCTGCTGTCAGAGGTGTTCATTTTCAGCCGGTAAGTTATTTCGGACGAATACCCGAAAGGCCTGTGGATGAGGTAAGATACACTCTTGATGAGCTTATATATGATATTGAAGTGCAGACAAAGGGGCAGATCAAAGCAAAAAACCTGATACCCTCCAGGTGCGACCACCCCCTTTGCGGCTTTCATGGGGACTTTGTGGTTATGCCTCATGGAATTGAGCCGCTTTCCGGTAAATATACCTCCAAGGGGGACTGCTGCGGAAGCGAACCGGTATCCGCCGATAAAAACAGGGCTTTTGTAGCAAGGCGCTGGGAGAGGCAGGTGCAGGAGCAGGAATCGCATTCATGCTGCAGCAAGCCGGATATTCATGATATGGATTATTTCCTGAAGCGTGTAAAATCCCATGGCTTCACAATTACAGCCATGGCATTCCAGGATGCCGGGAATATGGATTTGGAACGGCTGCGCAGGTGCAGCCTGCATGTTTTTGATAATGGAAGATTCGTGCCTTTTTGCGCATATTACCTGACTGGATGGGATATGACATGAAGAATATTTGTACCGGTGATATCTGCCGCCCCGGGGGCTATAAAATAACAGAAAGAGCCTTGGAATTTTGTGGTTTTTCGAAGGATGCAAAGCTTGCGGATATAGGCTGCGGGCTGGGTGCCACAGTGCGGCATATCCGACGGAATTACGACTATGATATCTGCGGGATCGAAAAGGATAAGGATGCAGTGAAGCTGGCGGTGACTCAATTTGTTTATGCCGGGGACAGTACGGAATTGCCTTTTGACAGCGAGGAACTTGATGGGCTTCTTTTTGAGTGCAGCTTCTCAAAAATGGATAATCCGGAGCTTGTTTTGACTGAGTGTCAGCGAGTATTGAAGCCCGGAGGGTATCTGATAATATCCGATATGTATGCCAGAGGTTCAAGTGCAGCGCTTTCGGGGCTGTTGGGCCGCATAGAAGCAAAAGAGGAAATCCTGGATAAGCTCATAATGAGCGGGTTTGATATTAAGCTTTTTGAAGACTACAGTGATGAGCTTCACAGGATGTGGGGGCAGTTGATTTTTGAACATGGCGCAAAAGCATTATGTGAAAACCTGGGGACTGACAGCGGGAAGCTTAAAGAAATAAAATGCGGCTATTGCCTTATAATAGCTCAAAAGGGGGCATGACTTTGATTTCACCGGTTCAGCAATGGGCAGCGGAACGCACCGGCCTGAAGGAAAAGCTTTCGCTGCAGACACTGATGGCCTGGCAATTGGATAGGGTAAGAGAAGCCGTTGAATATGCCCGTAATAACTGCGATTATTATTGCAAGAAGTTGAAGGAAATCGATATATCCGGTATCAAAACTTTACGGGATATGCAGGATATACCCTTTACTTATCCTGAAGATATCAATGAAGACCCAAAAGCCTTTGTTTGCGTACCAACCCGGGAGATTACGCGGATTACCTCACTTTCCACTTCCGGCAGCCAGGGAAGCCCCAAAAGGATATATTTTAGTGAAAATGACCTGGAGCGGACAATAGATTTCTTCGCCTGCGGCATGTCAACCATGGTTCACAGCGGGCAATCTGTTTTAATAATGATGTCCAGCCGGACGGAGAACAGTATTGCCGATTTGCTTGAGAAAGCCCTGAAACGGATCGGAGTCTCCTCTGATATTCACGGCAATGTAAAGGACGCGGCGGCAGCATTGGAGGCGGCGAAAGGTTACGACTGCCTTGTAGGTGTACCGGCGGAAATCATGTATCTGTGCCGTACAGATGACAGACTCCGGCCTGAAAGTGTACTGTTAAGTGCAGACTATGTACCGGAGAGCGTCATTAGATACCTTGAAGAAACATGGCATTGCAAAGTGTTTACTCATTACGGCATGACAGAAACGGGATTCGGCGGCGGTGTGCAGTGTGAGGCGGGTGAAGGATATCATTTAAGGGATGCAGACCTGCTTATTGAAATTGTAGACAGCATAACGGGCAAGCAGTTGAATGCGGGAAAATTGGGGGAAGTGGTGCTTACTACACTGCGAAACGAAGCTATGCCTTTAATCAGATACCGCACGGGAGATATCGCAAGAATACTGACAAAACCATGCCCGTGCGGGGGTATATTACCGCGGTTGGACAAGGTCAGGGGGCGCAGCGCCAATATCATCCGGCTGGAGAATGGGAAATCAATCAACATTCATGATTTGGACGAAATCATGTTTGCAATTCCCGGTCTCAGGAATTACAGCGCAAGGCTTGTGGGCCGCAACAGCCTTCTCCTTACAGCAGACACAAAATCCCAATTGGATGCTGAGCTTTTGAGGGAAAAACTGCCCTGTGATATAAAGGTGGAATACGGCACTGTTGTTCCTTTTACAGGCGCAGGGAAACGCAACATTTGCCTGGAATAGTATTAATATAAAAATAATAACTAATTAAAGGAGGGTAAAAAATGGAATTCAAAAATGCGACTATCGTAAAAAAGGCCAATATCTATTTCGACGGGAAGGTAAGCAGCAGAACAATATTTACCGCAAACGGAGAGAGGAAGACTCTGGGGGTCATGCTCCCCGGCGAATATGAATTCGGCACAAACGCTGAGGAACTTATGGAGGTTCTTGGCGGTGAGATGGATGTTTGCCTGCCCGGTGAAAAAGTATTCAAAACCTATAAAGAAGGCGATAGCTTTATTGTTCCTGCCAACTCCAAATTCAAACTGATTTTAAAGACAGTGGCGGATTATTGCTGCTCATACAAAGAGTAGTTTGAATAGTAAAATAAAGTGCGGAGCGGTGATAGCAGCGGCGGGAATGTCCTCCAGGATGAATGACTTTAAGCCGCTGCTTCCGCTTGCCGGTACAACATTAATCGGCAGGGTAATCAATACCCTGAAATCGGCAGGAGTATCACCAATTGTTGTCATATCAGGCAAGTTTGCGGAACGTTTGAAGGAATATTTGACCGGATTTGATGTGATATGCCTTTATAATGGGAACTATGAGCGTACAGATATGTTTTATTCGGCTTGTATAGGTTTTGAGTATATTCAGGACAAGGCCGAACAATTCTTTTTTCTCCCCGGGGACGTACCGCTTTTTTCGAAGCAAAGCCTTGACGCAATGATGGAACAAATGAGTATAAGCGGCTGCGATATCTTATTGCCGCAAAGATGCGGAAGGCAGGGGCATCCAATATTAATTAAAAGCAGTGTTGTTCCTGCCGTTCTTTCTTATGACGGGGAGAACGGCTTGAGGGGGGTTATCGAAAATTATAAGGGGCCAAAAGAAGCAATGGAGCTTCCGGACATTGGGATAACACTGGACGCAGACAGCCCCCGGGACTATGAGCTAATAAAGCTGCTGGCAGATGATACCGTGCCGGAGGATATCCGCAGACACTCGGCTTTGGTTGCACAGTTGGCAGTAAGCTTGGGAGAAAAACTAATCAGCCTCGGATACTCACTTGATTTGCACCGGATTGAGCTTGCCGCCTTGCTTCACGATATATCAAGGGCGCAGCCAAATCATGCATGTGCCGGAGCTGAGCACTTGGAAAAAATCGGGCATCCTCTTCTTGCCGAAATTGTGAGTCAGCACATGAAGCTGTTACCGGAGCAGGAAGACAAAATATCTGAGGTTACTATTGTATACCTTGCGGATAAATTTTTTATAGGCGGAGAAATTGCAACTCTGGAGCAGCGCTTTGAGAACAAGCGGAGGGAATTTCACGATAAACCCGGGGCTTTGCAGGCGTTGGAAGAAAACTACCAAACTTCATTAGGCATACTGCGGCTTTTTGAAAATGCTTTAGGATTTAGTATAGTTCCTAATGAACTTTTAAAGAAACAAACTGTATGAAAGAGTCACTTCAAAAACTTAAGAATCAATCAAGAAGAAAGAAGACACAGTTAATGCGGCAATATTGTCATCTGTACTAAAAAACTGCATATATTAACCAATTTAAGGTAGGTACTCTAAAGTGCCTGCCTTTTAAATTATATTGAGTTCATTACTAATGCGCGCGTCGTATGATATATATATCGTGAATACTTATTTTTAAAGGAGTTGGTAATATATGCTGTCTAATCTTGAATATATAAGAGAATCACTGGAGTTAAACTTATTTTTTATGAGAATAGCAAAAGAGCACTCAATATTTATAGAAGCGGCTTTTACTGCAAAAAATAGAGAACCGGCAGAAGAGGCGGAGGCTTTCAAAATTCTTTTCAGCAATCTTCTGATAAAGGCAATTGAGCTTTCGGATGGTATACTTAGTGAAGATGTAACCGCTTCCGGGGAATTGGTTACGGACCTAACCCTGCAGGCGGAGAAGGAAACCGAATTCTATACAGGGATAAGTATTAACAGCAGAATTACCAAAGCGGAATTAGCCTTCGCAAATGAGGAGGAACCCAGTATTGATCCGGTTTTGCTGCAGGATGTTTATATGCTGAACCAGCAAGCCTTAGCTTCGACCCGCGCATTGGCAAATTACAAAGCAAGGTTGCTCCGCGATGTTTTAGCCTGCAGACTATTTACTAATAATTACCCATTGCTTCTGGATCATATTCTGAGAGAAGCAAAATTTTATATAAGAAGCTTGATGCGATTGCAGCGGAAAAATTCATCAAATACAATAGATGATGCTATTGAAGAGGAGATATTCTGGAACAAAAGACATCAGGGATTTTAAAAGGCAAGGGACACAAGGTTTGATTAACTGTACTATCAGATCGATTGCCTATCCGCTTTTGGGCGATCATGTAGTCAGAGAGGCAAACCATTATTTGAGGCTTCTTAAGAAATATGCAAGTATGCCTGTAAGCAAGTAAGCAGCAAGTACATAACGGGCATCAGACAAGCAGGTTATTTGAAAGCAGAAGGAACTGTCCCTTCTGCTTTTACAGTTTCATACCTTAATGCAAACCGAAATGCAAAATATAGTTGACATCATGCAATATATATATTACAATCGGAGTAAGAGGGTGATGCTTTGGGAGATAAAAACAATAAGCTGAAACTGGCAAGGATAGAGAGAGATCTGACGCAGGAGCAGCTGGCAGATAAGATAGGTGTTACCAGGCAGACTATAGGTCTTATCGAAGCCGGCAAGTACAATCCTACAATAAAACTGTGCATAGCAATATGCAAAGAGCTGAACAAGACTTTAGACGATATTTTCTGGGAGGATTAGTTTATGGGAAAGATTATAGATGAAAGAATCATAGCCGGCAAAAGGAAGATAAACTCAAGTGCATTCGGAATCTGCTTTCTGGCATTATGGGGCATACTGCTTTACAGGCAGTTCATGCTTCATCAGGATATCAGGGAATATGCCGATATATTCCTTCTTACTGTCGGCATTTCCATATATGTTGTTGTCAGCAATATACTGCAGGGGTTTTACTATACCTACAGGAGCAGAAGCACACAGAAAAAAACCGTATTAATAGGTGCATTGACAGGAACCATAGTGTTTTCAACGGTTCAGATACTGATAATGGACTATGATCTGACTAATGGAAAGGATGTATCAAAGCTCGTACTTCAGGCAATTATTTTCTTGGCAGTTTGGATTGCCTGCCAGCATACTTTATTTAAGATAAGTGAAAAGCAGGCGGATAAGGATATTGAGTAGTCCTGAACAAAACCGTTATTCTTTCCCTTTAAAGAAGAACAGCTTGGATGAATGATTGTATTGGCCTTTAAACTGTGTAGGGGTAAGGCCTGTTTTTTTCTTGAAAATCTGAGAGAAATAGCTCAAACTGCTGAAGCCGCATAAATCACAAATTTGCTCTATTGAAAAACCTGTGCTTTGCAGCAAGTCTTTTGCTTTCTCAATTTTCAAATCAAGCAGAAATTCAAAGGGTGTTTTTCCCGTATACTGTTTGAATAGCCTTAACAGATGATATTGACTGTAATGGGTTTCATAGGCTAAATCGGAAAGGGATATTTTATTTTGAAAATTATCGGTGATATACTCTATAACATTTTTTATACATTTGTTGTCATGGTATTCCCGAGGGTAATAGGATGAAAAAGGAAAGATTGTGATAGCTCTCCCTCAAAAGGAGAATAGCAGCCTGTACGGAAAGGCTTTCAAGCATCATGGAGCAGCCCGGCTGCTTTGCACGGCATTCGCGGATGTATATATATATCAACTCCCTAAGCTCCGGACTGAGTTCAAAACAATTATTTTTCAGCACCAGATTTCTATTGCCGAACAGCTCTTCCGCCATTGTTTCAAGAAATGTATTTTCGAAATAGAGAATAAAAGCCTTGAAATCGATAGTGCCCGTATCTTCTATTCGATGGCTCTGCATAGGATTGCATGGGAAAACGTTTTTTTCTTTTAATATATGCAGTTTATTCTCCATTCTGACCAAGGGTGACTGTTTCATGGAAATTATATAATGGAATTGATTGCATGCGCATTCCTCCAGCATTATATAGGAGGTTTCTATGACCGCCAGATTTGTGCATGGATATACTTGGGACTTATTCATTTGCACATCAGGAAAAGTTGGTTTTAGTGCCAGCAAAAAGTCTTCCATAATCTCACTCTCTTACAAAAGATTATATCAATAAACTCATCTCATGCTTATCGGGCAATATTAAGAAGCAGACTATTTCCCGCTTCCTTCTTTTTTATCATATTGTTGAGCATTACCGCTGCCTGTTCCATTGTCATTCTGGATTTCGGCTTGAAGTAAGTGCCTGCAAAGCCTTCGTACAAACCAATTGCAGCCATTGACTCCACTGCTTCCGCGGCATCCGGAGATATGTCAGTTTTATTCGCAAAGGTTCTGCTGCCTGTGGATGCCTTATTGATTGCAGCATTACCCAGAAGGATTGACACTGCATTATGGACGATCTTGCTTGCTCCTTCTATGGTCAGCACAGCATCAGGGTTGAACAGGATGCCTTCTTCCCCGGTGCTATAGTACTCAATGCATTGGGTAAAGTTATATGAACATTTTCCTTAAGCACTGCCTTTGTATTCGTAAACTTTCCTATGGGCCCGCTTCTGTCCCCTACAAAAGGCAGTTTTTCTGAGTTAAACTCATTAAGCATGCTGTCAAGCCCTATGAGGGGCCCGTTATCCTGAGTCAAAGCTGCCTGATTGGGCATATCTGCATGAAGGACTGCTGCGGGCTGTATCGGCGCAAACATCAAAGCAGAGATGAGAAGCACCGAAACAAGTGCTTTTGCTTGTTTGTACACATTTACACCTCCAACTATACAGTTTAATAGGATATTTCCTAATAACAGTATAGAACCTGCCGGAACAATCGATATTATTCAGATTGCTGATTTATTTATGTATATTGCGGTATAAGCAAAAAACACCTAACCGAAGTTAGGTGTTGGAAGAGTATGTCAGTTATTATTCTTTGTAAACAGCTTTCGTGAATACTTTCAATAACTCGTTTACCAGGAACGGAACCAGAGCAAATGCAATTACCAGGCTCCAATCATACAAGTTTAAGGTGTGGACTTTAAATGCCCTTGCAAAAACCGGTATTGTTATTACTCCGAACTGCAGGATAAAACCTACAATAATTGCACCTATCAGCTTCATATTTGTGAAGAATCCAATTTGGAATATGGATTTCGTTGCATTCCTCATTGAAAGAGAGAAGAACAGCTGTGAAGCAACAATTACAACAAAGGACATTGTCCTGGCATAAGTCAGTACTTCTTCGGGTATTTCACCTGAACCCAGGCTGTATCCGAATTCATGGAGCCCGAAATAAAAGGCTGCCAAAGTAAGTATACCTATGAGTAAACCGCCGGTAATTGCTTTTACGCCTGCGCCTCTTGCAAAGAAGCTTTCTTTGGAATCTCTGGGTTTTTTCTTCATGACGTCCTTGTCTCCGGGGTCCACACCAAGTGCAATAGCCGGTAAAGTATCGGTAATAAGGTTCATCCAGAGAATTTGGGTCGGCAGCAATGGTACCGGCCAGAAGAATAAAATGGATGCAAATATTGTAAGGACTTCTCCAAGATTGCAGGACAGCAGGAATATTACGGATTTCTTGATATTGTTATAAATATTTCTGCCTTCTTCTATTGCATGAACTATAGTTGTGAAGTTGTCATCAGTCAATATCATATCACTGGCACCCTTAGCCACGTCAGTTCCGGTTATGCCCATTGCAACACCGATATCCGCATATTTCAGGGAAGGAGCGTCATTAACGCCGTCACCGGTCATGGATACTATGTTGCCGTGGGATTTGAATGCCTTGACTATCTTGACCTTATGTTCCGGCGATACTCTTGCGAATACTCTGTAGCTGCCTATTCTCTCTGCAAATTCCTCATCTGACAGTTCATCAATTTCCGAGCCTGTCATGCTTTGCTCTCTTGAATCGACAATCCCCAGTTCCTTTGCAATTGCAACCGCGGTATTTTTATGGTCTCCGGTTATCATTATCGATGTAATGCCGGCAGTTTTTGCTTCCCTTATGGAATCCTTGACTTCCAGCCTCGGAGGATCTATCATTCCGACAAAGCCTATTACCGTCAAGTCTTTTTCCATTTCCTCAGGTGTTATTATACAGTGGGTATCTTTAAATGCCGCTCCAAGTACTCTTAAAGCCTCATCGGACATTTCTTCGGCGACTTTCATGTAATCGGCTTTCATTTCATCGGTTAAAGGGACAATCTTTCCGTTTACCAGGGCACTTGTTGATATTTTCAGTATATTATCCAATGCACCTTTTGTATGTACTCTGTAACCGTTTCCTTCCTTATTCAAGGTTGACATCAGCTTTCTTTCCGAGTCAAAGGGTTTTTCTCCCACTCTATTATGTTTTTCATTCAAGCTTGTCTTCGACAGGTTATATTTATCACCCATTACAACCAGGGCTATTTCGGTAGGGTCTCCGGTTCCTAAGCCGTTTTCATAGGTGGCATCCGAGCATAAAACAAAGGATTTGATCAATTCCGACTCATCCCCAACTGCTTCGAAAGCAGTCTGGGCGGCGGGTAATTCCTTCAAATTATTCAGGGTATAGTGTTTAACAACCGTCATTTTGTTTTGTGTAAGAGTTCCTGTTTTATCGGAACAGATTATATTAACACAACCTAGAGTTTCCACTGCAGGGAGTTTTTTGACTATAGCATTTATTTTGGACATCCGTGTAACCCCAATAGCCAGCACTATGGCCACTATTGCCGCCAGGCCTTCCGGAATTGCAGCAACTGCAAGGCTTATTGCCGTCAGGAACATCTCAAAAAGTTCTCTTTTTTGTATAAGCGAAACTATGAATATAAGGGCACATATTCCTATGCACAAAAAACCAAGTATTCTTCCCAGTTCATCAAGCCTTTTCTGGAGAGGTGTCATTTCATCGCTGTCTTCGTCAAGTATTTTTGCTATTTTTCCTATCTCTGTTTCCATGGCCGTAGCAACGACAACACCCTCACCTCTGCCGTAAGTAGACAGTGTGGACATGAATGCCATGTTCGACAAATCACCCAAGGGAGCCTTTGGATTGTCAAATAAAGCATTTGCATTCTTATCTACAGGAACAGACTCTCCTGTAAGTGCTGATTCTTCTATTTGCAGATTTACGCTTTCAAGAAGCCTTAGGTCAGCAGGAATATATCTTCCGGCGTCAATAACGACTATGTCGCCGGGAACCAGTTCTTCTGAGTTGATTTCTTTCACTTCACCGTCACGCCTGACAAGGGCTTTGGGAGTAGTCATCTTCTGAAGTGCTTCAATTGCTTTTTCGGCCTTATATTCCTGTATAACTCCTATTACTGCATTCAACACGACAACCATAAGAATGATAATTGCATCTACATATTCGCCTATGAGAATTGTAATTACTGATGCTGCCAGAAGTATGTATATCAGCATGTCCCTAAGTTGTCCCAGAAATAAGGAAAGCAGGCTTTTTTTCGGTTTCCCTTTTAACTTGTTTTCGCCGAACTTTTCCAGCCTTTTCAAAGCTTCTTCACCTGAAAGGCCGACGGCATGACTGACATCAAATTCCCTCAGCACTTCTTCCCGGGATTTTGAAAACCACATTTTGCTTCACGCTCCACTCGTATAAATATTGAAAAGGGTTATACTCTCTTGCTATGCTTTAAAAAAACCTTTAGCAAAATTTTATCATAGCAGATAAAATTATGCTAAAGGTCTTACTCTTTGAATCGTCAAAGGATTAAGCCAGGCAGTGCACCAACTGCCGGTTGTTGACTTAAATCACCTTTATCAGGCAGTTACTCCCCTTTAACAGAAAGATTTCACATAACTCGCTCCTATTATAGAATACCATATCCGGTATTTTGATACAATATGCAATTTGATGATGTCAAGGAATGTACATGCTACATAATAATGATAGGGGAATGAAGTTTCTTTAATTTATATAAACGAAATAAAAAAGGGGGTGAGATTTTGGAGCATGTATATGATTCACAAAGCAGGCTTCAGGGATACGTTGACGGTGATGTGATTTATGACGGCTGGAATCGTGTTGCAGGTTATACAGATGGCCGGATGATTTACGATGAATATTCCAACCCTATGGCATATGCAGACGACAGGTTTGTTTACGGAATGGATGGCAGGCCTATAGGGTTTTATAGTAACGACTACAGACTATACGATATGTCAGGCAGGTATATGGGCTATGGAAATCAAGGCTTCAGAGGATTGCTTGGTACTGTGCTCCTCCTGCTGCTTCTCAGACGCTTCAGAAGGCGAAGACGAAGACGCAGATTCGGATTCGGGTTTTAGCTCTTTGCATTTTTACATTGGGACAGAAAAGCTACAAAAGAAATTCCCCGCTTGCTTTCTGAGGACACGGGGACACGGGGACGTTTCCCCTGTCCCACTTCCAGTGGGACAGGGGAAACGTCCCCGCGTCCCCGTGTCCTCTGTCGCAGTATTCTTCATTTGTGCAAAACTTTGCAGTATATTGTCATTTTTTCATAATATTTGTATAATAATTACAATAGCCATCAAAGGAGGGAGTATATGGGAAGAAGCAGAATCAGCAGAGGAGAACTGCATTATTTCTCCGACAGCCTGAAGCAAAAATTAAAGGACATTCTTCATGCGCCGGTTACTGTTGTGGAAGCTCCCTCCGGTTATGGCAAAACCACGGCAATAAGGGATTTCTTGAAAGCGGAGCTTTCTCAGGGTACGCCTGTTTATTGGTTTACTGCTGCTGATGAAGCTCCTGCCGCAGGATTCCGTCGTCTTTGCCATGAAATTGACAAAATAGACAGCCAGGCAGGAGAACGACTGTTAAAAATTGAATTTCCCAATGCCGTTACCGCAGGGGAGGCTTGTGATGCAATCCGAAGCATACAATGCAGACATGAAGCCTACCTTGTGATAGACAACTTCCAATTACTGCATACATTCCTGTCCCCTTCTTTTTTTACTGCACTTTTGGAACACGGGGGAGAAGGGCTGCATATCATAATTGTTACCCAGATGCTTAAACGCAATATGCTTACGGCAATTGCAGGCCGCGGATTCCTTCATATCACTGCCTCCGACCTGAAGCTGGATGCAGAGGATATAAGACGTTACTATGCCCTTGCGGGTTTAAGAATCACTTATGAGGATGCCCTGGCTGTTGAGCATTACACTGAGGGCTGGATCATAGCAATATATTTGCAGCTCTGTGCTTACCTGGATACGGGAGTTTTATACGGTACGTCCGGTATACTGGCTCTTATGGAGCATCTTGTATGGGATACCCTGACCGAAGAGCAGCAGGTATTTCTTCTGCGGCTGTCTCCCTTTGAGATGATTACCGTACAGCAGGCCTGTGCCCTGAACGGCTTCGATAAGCTGCCGGAATACGCTCTGGATGCCCTTGAAAGCCCATTTATCCGTCATGAGGCTTATGAAGGACGATATGAGCTTCACAGCATTCTGAGCCAGCTGCTTATTCAGAAGTGCAGTGAACGCGGAAGTGCTTTTGAACGGAAGTGTTTTCTGTCCGCCGGGGATTTATGCAGGGATGAGGGCAAAATCTCAAGCGCCCTGGGCTTTTATTGGAAAGCCGGGGATTTTGAGCGTATGCTTTCCATGGATTTTTCCAATAATACTTTAGAAAATATAGGCGATTCGCATTTTGCTGAGCTGGCTCTGGATATAGCTGCAAACTGCCCGATTGATATAAAAAGAAACAATATGCTATCAATGCTCAGAGTTGCCTGGGCATTGTACATGAATGGTAAAAAGGCTCAGTACGAGCTGTTGCTGGAGGAGCTGAGAGAGCTGCCGGAGCTGTCGGGGGATTCCGGCCTCATGGGGGAATGGCTGCTTCTGGCTTCCTACAGAAGCTATCCGAAAATTGCCGAAATGACTGCAGTACTCAGGCAGGCGGCGGTGCTTTTCAAAGGCAGATGTTCCCGGGTTATACTGCCTTCAGCCCCTTGGTGCCTGGGCAATTACTTCGCCCTGGCGGAACTGCATACTATGCCGGGGGAAGCCGATAGGGAAGCGGAGGAGTTGGAGGAGTATATCGGATTGTATTCACAGCTTACGGGAGGCCACGGCAGTGGGGTGGATGTGTTGTTCCGGGCGGAGCTGGCCTATCACAGGGGAAACCTGAGTGAAGCTGAGATACTTGCATACAAGGCTGCTTTTCTGGCTGAGAGCAGGCAGCAGAGCATTGTGCTGTTGGGGGCCACGATACAGCTGGCCGAGATAGCACTGCACAAAGCCGATACGGCAGGCTGGCAGAATGCCATCAGCTCCATGGAGCGTGCGGCATCCTTTATCTCTCAGGATTCCTTCATACTCAGACAAGCCCTGGATATAGCCCGGGGGGTACTTTTTAACGAGCTGCATCAGCTTGAGAGAATAGCCGATTGGCTTAAGAAGGGGGACTTTTCGGATCAGAGGCTTACTCCATTGATGATTTCCAATGCAGGGTTCGTGCACATAAGCTATCTGATGCACAGGGGAGAATTCCCGAGGATGCTGGGAATGCTTGAGGCCACGTATCAGGAGAATTTGGGATCTAATCCCTTCAGGGACATGATCCTGTATCTGACCCTGGCTGTAGGGTATATATCGGTGGGTAACCGTGATCAGGCCTGTGACCTTGTTGCACGGGCCGGGAAATTAGCTATGCCTGACGGATTTATATTTCCCTTTGCCTCATACTCCTGGCTGCTTCAGGGCTTGACCGACAACCTGGTTGAGAAGGAATACCCTGAGCTTGCCGGCAGGTTTAACGAAATTAAAGACAGGTTCTTGTCGGGATGGACAAGGCTCTATGAAGATATGACACCTGAGGAATTTCCTCCTGACCTGACGCCCCGGGAATATGAGGTGGCGAAGCTGGCGGCGGAGGGACTGCATAATAGTGAGATTGCAAAGCGTCTGGTGGTCACGGAAAGCACCGTCCGGGCCCATTTGCGCGCCATATTCCAGAAGCTGGATATAGACCGCCGGGCGAAGCTTGCGGAAAAGCTGAAGTGATGTAGGAGGAGTTATATGGACAAGGAGATAAAAGCTTATTGTTTCCGCCTTTTCCAACCGGGCAAGCCTCAGACGGACAAAAACTGCCGGGATACTTGATGCCCCAAATAGGGTAATAGGTTATTTAAGCCGCTTGTTCCGGCGCCCGGTGCAGTTCGGTGCTTTGCTTGGCTTTTCCACGGCTATAATCCTGATTGGACTGGTTGCACCGGTTTTTGCACTTCTTGGGCTTAAGGAGCTTCCTTTCAGCCTGTATATCACGTTTAAAACAGTGTTCTGCGCACTACTGGGCGGCGGTGTCACTTTTATCGAACTGTATTCAGGAATGTGCAGAGCTGAATAAGAAATTTTGAATAATCAAAAATTGTCCATTCGGACGATGTGGGAGAAAAAATCCTGTCTTACAATATATTAGTAAGATAGGTTTTTTTTTCATATTTTTATTGAATTCCGGAAGGAGGATTGCTTATGAGCTATATAAGAACCGTACTGCCCATGAAAGACTATCGGCTGTTCATGGAAATGGAGGGAGGCAGTACGGTAATAGTTGACCTGTCCGGCAAACTGCAGACTGCGAAATACGCTGAGCTTGCGGATGAGGCATTTTTCAGAACCGCCGTAACTGACGGGGATTATGTCCTATGGGGAGGCGGAAGGGTAAGGCTTACCGTAGGAGAGCTAATGGATGTTATTTTGCTTGGCTAAGTATGGAATTATAAATGGAAGAGGGTGGTTTTATGCGGAACTTGACAGTCAAAGGTATGGTATCGGTAATTTTAACGTTGGTATTGCTTATGTCGCAGATTCTCCCGGTTGCGGGGTCAGGTACCGATGTGCGCTTTGACAACGGAGCATATTTTGCATCCAAGGGGGTAAAAAACTGTTATCCTGACAAGGGACAATGGAGCACAAACGAGACAAACAGCTTTTATATTGAGTCTCATCCCGAGACAGGGGATGAAATCAAGCCTGCTAATATAAATAATAGTTTTAAATACTTTTGGATCATGCCCCTTAAGGGCGCCGACAATCAAGCGGGGCTTAAATACAAGGTAAGGCTGCAGGTTTACGGACAGGCTTTGGATGGAGATGTGGCGAGCATATTCCTGGACTTCTGGGCTCCGTTGGGTGACGGGAGAAGTGGTTCAATAACGGTGGAACGGATGCAGCATGATTTCAGCGGCTGGAACGATGTAAGCTTTTCGGGCTATGTGCCGGAGGGTGCAACCGGTATGCAGCTGACCCTTGCCGGGGAGAAGGGCATCAGTATACTTGATGATAACAAATGTGAAATATATTTCAGGAATATAGAGGTATATATAACTGATGATGTGGCCCCTATACCCAAATATGTGGAATTCGGAGAAAGGCGGGAACTGGGGACTCCCGAGGAAAGAAGGATGAAGGATTACTACGGCATAGGGGACGATGTATATTGGGACCTTGAGTTTAACGAACCCATATTCATAAACGATCCGGGTTATCTGGCTTATGTGAGGGGCTTGAACGCCACCGAGAGGAATTCATTTCTAAATGCCCAGCTGTCCCCAAATTACCCTGATGAAAAGCTGCTGTTGGAGCATGTGCGGGACAACAACGGAAGGGGGATATTGCAGCAATTCGGCGAGCTGAAGATGAAGTTCAAGTACAGGAACGCCGACGGAAGGGATATGGAGGGATATGCCTACCCGGTTGACAAATCCAGGTATAATAAGGAGACCTACGGAAATGATTACAGCAAGCAGATAAAGTTCAAATATACCGTGCGGCCGGGAGATGAGTTCAGAGCCTCAG
>Ga0208939_1000935_pt1 | contig 22650 bp, 22 predicted proteins | sample AD_STIC12_MetaG_FD_184437 | JGI IMG/M metagenome (GOLD analysis project Ga0208939, IMG submission 184437) | Active sludge microbial communities of municipal wastewater-treating anaerobic digesters from USA - AD_STIC12_MetaG (SPAdes) (version 2) | ecosystem: Engineered > Bioreactor > Anaerobic >...
TGCTCCTCCTCGGTACGAGCCGACCATCCCACGTCGGGGACTGCGACACGGTGAGGACGGAGGTCGCCGCGCGGTCCAGGTCGGCGTCCCACAAGGCTGAACACCCCCGGCGAGGACCGAGGTCGGCCGTCGCGCGGTCCAGGTCGGCGTCCCACAAGGCTGAACACCCCCGGCGAGGACCGAGGTCGGCCGTCGCGCGGGCTGCGGTCCCTCAGGTTCGGCACGCCGAAGCGCACCTACGTTCAGCCGTCGAAGGCGACTCCCGCCTAGCGCCGGGTCACCCCCATGCGGGAGCGGAGATCAGCGCTGAGAACACCCGCGCGATCCGCGGCATGACCGGAAGCATTTGCACCGTGGCGAGACTTGGCATCGGCAAGGACGACGCGGGCGTGACGCCGGTCAGCTCCCCGCACATCCCCCAAGACGCCTTGGTGCCTACTCCGGGCCCCATACCGGCTGGGAGCGTGCTGCCGCGTCAAGGAACGGCTGCGCGTCCAAGTCGTGAGTGGTGGTCTCGATGCCCTGCTGAGGCCACTGGAAGACCACCCGCAAGCGGCCAGGCGGCGGCAGTGGCCACAACCAGTAGTCCCGGTCGATCGCGCGATCGCTGCCTCCACCTCCTTGGCCGTTGAGCACGGGACGATCCGGGCGCCAGGTCTTGTCCTTCCACGGGCGTTCGTCCTCGGTGTCCCAAGCGGGTGGATCGACGTTGGTGGCCCGGCGACCGTCAGAGAATTCAAAGCCCCACTTCAAGCGCTCGGCATGCCACTGCTCGCCCATGCTGTGCAGGTAGGGACCGTCAAACACCTCAGAGTGCAGGTCCCGGCGTTCCAAGGGACCACGCAGTCGGATGGCCAGGTTCATGGCCAACCCCTCGCGAAACGCGCGGATGCCGGTGAGCATGACCACCGTGCTCGCCGACCGGGCGATGAGCAATTCGATGGGCACCACCCCGGGCAGGACGTCTTCGGGGGCATTGGACCAAACAGGCTGGTAGTGCTCGTCGGGCTCATTCTGGTCCGGCTGGGGCGGGTCGGGGAAGAAGCCCATCGGGTGCACCCTCCTGTGCTAGGCCGTCCACGTGCAGTCGAAGACCTGACAGCATGTCGTGCTTCGGCTTCGCCCTCACGACAATTGCTGGTGAGCGGTCGAAGGGGACGCAGATGCGCTTCCCGCCTGCGGCATAGGCGGATGGATGTCCGTTCCGAGCGGCTTGACCGATGTCGCCGTGTTTGGCACTTCACCACGACACAGCGGATGCGGCCACCTGAGGTACTACGGCCCCAAGGGGCCATACATGGCAGTCCTCTCGCCGTCGTCAGAGCGAGAGGCTCGGCTGTGAGGTGGGAGACAGCGCCTCGAGACACGACGTGACCCGGCAGGACGATGAAGCGTGGGCCGCGCCCCGCGGTCCAGGGTCCAGGCGGTAGCCCCGGAAACGGGTGCACCTCAGTACGGGCGCTGCCGTAGAGAAGGAGGAGCAGTGCTCAAGTCCGCCTGACAGCGCCCCGTGGCGTGGTGGGCTTTCAAGGGTTGACCTTGGTGCCTACTTGCCGCTGGTGATCGCGGCGGTGTCAGTATCGCGCGGAGTGTTCAACAGCGCCATCGAGGCTTCGGAGAGGTAGCGCCGGTCGCTGACTTGCCATTCGTCGTGGGCGTCGGCCAGGACAGCGCCGACGAGGCGGATGACGGCGCCCTCGTTGGGGAAGATGCCCACCACGCGGGCTCGGCGTTTGATCTCCTTGTTGACCCGCTCGATGGGGTTGTTGGACCAGATCTTGGACCAGTGCGTCCGCGGGAACGCGGTGAACGCCAGGACCTCGGCCTTGGCGTCGTCAGCGGCCCGATCTTCGGGAACGCCTTGGCGAGCTGGTCGCGCACCTGCTCCCAGGTGGCGTGCACGGCCTTGGCGTCGGGCTGGGCGAAGATCGTGCGGAACAGCGCAGCGACCATGTCCTTGTGGGACTTGGGGACCAGAGCGAGCAGGTTGCGGGCGAAGTGGACGCGGCAGCGTTGGTGCGCCGCCCCGGCGAAGCACCGGGACAGGGCCTTGACCAGCCCGGCGTGCTGGTCGGAGATCACCAGGCGCACCCCGGACAGGCCACGGTCCTTCAGATCGGTGAGGAACTTGCGCCAGAACGTCTCGTCCTCGCTGTCGCCGACGTCCAGGCCCAGGATCTCCCGAGTCCCGTGCTGGGTGACGCCGGTGGCGACCACGACACGCCTTGGACACCACCTGCCCGCGGGCGGCCTCGCGCACGTGCAGGTACGTCGCGTCCAGGTACACGTACGGGAAGGCGGCGTGGCCCAGGGTGCGGCCCCGGAACGCCCCGACCGTCTCGTCCAGGCCGGCGCAGATCCTCGACACCTCGGACTTCGACATCCCGCTCCCGCCGAGCGCGGCGACCAGGTCATCCACGCTGCGGGTCGACACCCCGTGCACGTAGGCCTCCATCACCACCGCGTGCAACGCCTGGTCGATCCGTCGGCGCGGGGCGAGGATCTCGGGGAAGAACGAGCCCTTGCGCAGCTTCGGGATCGCCAGCTGCACATCCCCGGCCTTGGCGGTCGGCACCCGCCGGCGCGACCCGTTCCGCTCGGTCGTGCGGGTCTCGGAGCGTTCGTACCGGGCCGCGCCGATCACCTCGGTCGCTTCCAGCTCGATCAGATCCTGCAACGCGACCCGCACCGCTTCACGGATCAGGTCCACGCCCTCCCCGGCACGGACACCTCGAGCAACTCGGAAAGGGCAGACTGGGACAAGGCCATCGGTGAGATCTCCTTCGGTGAGTGCTTGGCCGTACACACCAAGAATCTCGCCGATGGCCCCACCTACCTCAGAGCCACACCGCTACCCCCGAAACCCCACCACTCCCTGGGACTCATACGTCCGCCTGCTGGCTCGGCCGACGATGGTAGGGCCCAGAGGCCCAAAGACCCCCACTTGAGGAGGGGTGATGTCCACCTTCACAGAGAAATCCCGGCCGATCCTTCCCAAGGACGCTAGGCCACGTAAGCACCGAGGAGCGACGCTGGTCGCGTTCCTGCTGCTCATGGGCATGGCAGTGATTGGCGCCGCGCCAGCCCATGCCGTCGCACCACAAGGGACGCTGGACGCGAACAACCTCGGCGCTGAGCAGCACACACACAAGTGCTGATCCCGCCGCCATAAGCCCCTGCCGCGAAGCCTGTGGTGCATGGCCGACACGACTTTCTCGCGGGTGGCCCCCCAGCCTCGCGGTAGGGGGACCGGCTCCTCGAAGACACCGACATTCGGCACGAGCGGATCGCGGCAGATGCAGACGTTGGGGCCGTGTCAGACGCGGTGATGAGACGCCCTTTATCCGTCCGGATCTGCCGTCGGGCGGATGCTGCGCGAACCCAACGCGAACCATCGAAGTGCGCGTCGACACGGATAGCAAGCCTTGCGGCGTGTACTTCCATGCGCCTCGAGGGCCGTTGCAAGCAGCAGAGGCCTAACAATTCCGGCCACCGGGTTGCCATAGTCCTTGCGGTCCTCTTGCGCGCAGGCGCGTCAGCTGCACCAGCCGCTTCGGGCCTATCGCGGCGGGGAGCCGCCCCATTCGGGGCCGCCGCCAGCGCACATCGGCCGTTGAGGGGTCGCTGGCGCCAGCTCGGCAAAGGGCCCGGCCCGCGGCACGGCTACTTGGGTGCAAAGGCCAATGCTCCACCCGCCGACGCGCGGGGGGCGGCGGTGGATTCCCTTTCGATGAGTCGCCCCTTGAGTCGGTGCTGGCTCGGGCGTCGTTTGCGCCCTTGAATGCGGTCGAGCAGGAGAGAGCACGCTTTGGATCCGATCTCGTAGACCGGCTGCCGCACCACGGAGAGTGGTGGAGACACGACTTCAGCCCACTCAGCATCGTCGAAGCCGATAACGGAGACATCCTCAGGGCACCGGCTTCCCAGCCGACGGAGGGCCCGGAGGACACCGAGGCTCAGTACGCTGTCGAAAGCAAGGATTGCGGTCGGTGGCTCGGGCAGGCTCATGAGGAGCTCCGTGGCGGCCGCGGCGTCCTCTCGATGAAAACCGCTTGCGGTCAGGTACTCGGGCCGAAGCTCGAGGCCCGCAGCGTCCAAGGCGTCGCGGTACCCGGCCGCGCGGGCCGGCGTGGTCAGCGCACTGCGCTGGATGCCGCGCATGTCCCGCTCTCGCAACGGGGGCAGAAGGGGATCTCGCCCACCGGTGACGATCGCGATCCGAGTGTGACCGTGCTGGAGCAGGCACCGCGTCGCGTCCGCGGCTGCCCGGCGGTTGTCCAGCCCGACCATGTCGACGCCCAGTCCCGGGACGTGTCTGTCAAGCAGGACCATCGGCAGGCCGGAGCTGATCGCGTCGCTCAGGTGTGAGCGGTCCCGGTTAGCACCCTCGGCTGGGCAGACGATGAGGCCGTCCACGCGCCGCTCGACCAGGGTGGTGAGCGCTTCCCGTTCGAGGTCAGCGTCCTCGTCGGTGTTCGTCAGGACCACACCGTATCCGCGAGAGCGGGCCGTGTCGGTGATGCCCCGCAGGGCGCGGTAGAAATAGGGGTTCTCGATGTCTGCCAGGACCACGCCAAGGGTGTGAGTCGTCCCGGTGATCATGCTGCGAGCCAACCCATTGGTCCGGTACCCCAAGGCGGTGGCCGCGGCCAGCACCCGGTCGTGCGTCGCGGCGCTGACTGAGCCATACCCCCCCAGCGCCCTGGCTGCTGTCGCAGTCGACACGCCGGCCTGACGGGCCACGTCAGGAATGGTCGCCGCCGATTCCCGGGCGCCTCTACCCATGGTCCCTCCTCCTCCGCTTGTTCACCCGAACTGTCCCGTTAACCCTGCCCCATGGCCCGGAGGGCCGCTCAACCGGCCCTCGACCAGACCCGCCACAGGAGTCGCGAGACAAAGTCCCCAGCGGTCTTGACAGCACCCCGCGACGTCTGAGAACGTTATCACTCAGCAAGTGAGAACGTTCTCAACACCCCGAGTATCGGAGCAAAAATGACTGACACCCTTCCCCTGAAGCCGATCGACGCGGACACCGTCGAGAAGTACCGGGGCGCCATCGACGAGCGCGCTGCCATCGCCGAGACCGTCGCCCCCCTCGTCGAGGCGGGCCTGCGCAACGTGTACTTCGTCGGCGCCGGTGGTTCCATCATCTGCAGCTGGCCGGCCCACTACCTGCTGCAGCAGAAGGCTTCCTTCCCCGTCTTTCAGCTGCAAAGCGACGAGCTCAACAGCAGCACCCCGGCCCTGATGGGTCCGGGTTCCCTGGTGGTCCTGGCCTCGTACACGGGCACCACGAAGGAAACGGTGCAGGCGGCCAAGACCGCCAAGGCGTCCGGCGCCACCGTGATCGCCTCGGCCAAGGCAGGCAGCCCGCTGGCAGACGCGGTCGACACCGCCTTCGCGGGCAAGAGCGACGTATTTGAGCTCGTGGTTGCGTTCACCCTGCTGGAGGCGACCGGCGCGGACGTGGACCTCGGTTCCGTCGCAACAGCGCTCAAGGCTCTTCCGGAGGCTGTGCTCAACGCCGTGCAGGAGTCAGAGGCCACGTTGGCCGACATCGCCGAGGCGTACAAGGACGAGCCCATCACCTACGTGCTGGGTTCCGGTCCGGGGTATGGGTGGGCGTACGGCCTTGCCATGTGCTTCCTGCAGGAGATGCAGTGGAAGCACGCGGCGGCCTTCAACACCGGTGAGTTCTTCCAGGGCGCCTTCGAGATGGTCGATGACGACACCGCCGTTCTGCTGTGGCTCGGCGAGGACGCCACCCGCCCCATGGCCGAGCGTGGCAAGACCTTTCTCGACACGTACTGCAAGAAGGCCAAGTACATCGACGTGGCCGACCTGACCTTGCCCGGCATTCCGGCCGAGCGCAGGGGTGACTTCACCGGGATTGTCATCGGTGCGCTGGCGAACCGGCTGGCTCAGCACTACGAGTCCGTGCGCGGCCACGACCTTGGCCAGCGTCACTACATGTTCAAGGTCGAGTACTGAGGGGTGCCGGCAGCGCGCCGGGGCTGCACCTCAGGCTCCGGCGCGCCCCCGCCGCCACTGCTCACCCAACGTTGAAAGGCACCCACGTGTTGAACTTCGACCAGGACCGCTTCCTGCGCATCCAGGCCGGCGCGCTTGCCCAGGCCGAAGGCATCCACCGCACCATAGGTGGGTACCTGGAGGCAGGTGCAGCCAACCTCTTCTTCCTCGGTTCTGGCGGAGCCGGGATCCTCATGATGCCAGCGGTGCAGCTCCTACAGGACCGCTCCACGCTCCCGGTACACCTGCGGCTCCCGGCCGAGCTGGTCGAGCTGGGGTCGGTACATCTCGGACCGCAGTCGATCGTGGTCATCCCGTCCCTGTCCGGGACCACGAAGGAAAGCGTCAAGGCCCTGAGTTACTGCCAGGATCGCGGGGCGAAGGTCGTGACTCTCACCGGTCACGCCGACACCCCGCTCGCCGACCTCGCGGATGACAACTTCCTCAACTTCGCCGAGGACGACACATCGTGCGAGTCCTTCTACCTCCAGTCTTTGCTGGTGGCTCTTTCGGTGCTGCACCACCGTGGGGAGAGCACTTCCTACGTCGAGACCGTGGAACAGCTGACGAAGCTGCCGAACCTGCTTCTCGAGGTGAAGCGCTCCTTCGAGAGCCGGGCGAGCAGCGTGGCCGACCACATCGCGGAGGCCGATTTCCACATCATCACCGGCGCAGGCAACACCTGGCCAGAAGCCTGGTACTACGGCATGTGCATCCTGGAGGAGATGCAGTGGATCCGCACCCGACCCGTGCACGCCTCCGACTTCTTCCACGGCACGCTTGAACTCGTCGAGAAGGGCGTCAGCGTCATCCTGTTCAAGGGCGAGGACGGTACCCGGCCCCTGGTGCAGCGCGTGGAGAAGTTCGTTCCCACGGTGACGGACTCGGTGCTCGTGCTCGACACCGCCGAGTTCGACCTGCCCGGTGTCACTAGTGAGGTGCGGTCGCTTCTGTCACCAGTGCTCCTGGCCACGGTGCTCGAGCGGGTCAGCGCCCACCTCGAGGTCAAACGTGACCACCCTCTCACCACCCGGCGCTACTATAAGCGCCTCGCGTACTGAGGCCCCGCCATGACATCGAATGCAGAAGTATCCCCGCCCGGTAGCCCACAGGGCGCCCGGCCTCGCCTGCTTGCCGTCGGCGACAACGTCGTCGACGTCTACCCCGAGCGGGGGGTGATGTACCCGGGCGGGAACGCGGTCAACGTCGCTGTGCACGCGCAGCGGCTGGGTGCGCAGGCGGCCTACCTCGGAGCCGTGGGTACCGACCGCGCCGGCGAAATCGTGCTGCGCGCACTTCGCTCCGAGGCGGTGGACACCTCACTAACCCGCATCGTGGACGGGCCTAACGCGGCGGCGGAGATTCACGTCGTCGACGGCAACCGCGTCTTCGGCCAGGCCAATGCGGGTGTCTCCGTGTTCGAGCTGACCCCGGACGACCTGGCGGCAGCGTCAACCTACGACGTCGTTCACACTGGCGAGTGCTCCAACATCGAAGGCCAGCTCGGCCAGCTGGCACGCGCCACCTCGCGGTTGTCCTTCGACTTCTCTGAGCGGCCGTGGGAGTACGTGCAGCAGTACGCGCCCTCGGCATCCGTTGCGATCTGGTCCGCTCCCAGCGGCGATCTAGCACTGGCCAAGCGACAGATCGAGCGTCTACGAGCCCTTGGGCCCGAGACTGCGGTCGTCACCTTGGGAGCGGCCGGCGCGATGGTACTGCAGGAAGATCTGACGTACTCCCCGGCCCCGGAGCTGGAAGTTCTTGACACCCTTGGAGCAGGAGATGCCTTCATAGCCCGGCTGCTGGTCGGCCTGGCCCAGCGGGAGGACATCCGAATGTTGCTTAGCGCCGCCACCGCGTACGGCACCGCGAGCTGCGCCACCTTCGGCGCCTTCGGCCACCCCTCGACAATCGACGCCCAGTTCGAAACCGTCCCAACCCACCTCGCAGATCGGATCCCTAATGAAACGCACGACTCGTAAGAGTGCCCTGTTCACCGCAGCCGCAGCCGCGGTTCTCCTCGCCGCATGCAGCACCCCCGGTACCAGCGGCTCCGCCCAGAGCGCGGGCTCTCAGGACCTGGCAAGCCCGACGGCCAAGAGCGGCACGCTCAGCGTCATCACCAAGTTCGCCGACCCCAAGTACGCCCCCTTCTTCGTCGATATGGCCAGGGCGTACGAGAGCGCCAATCCTGGCGTGAAGGTCGACCTCCAGCAGGTCGGCGACCAGCCGTACAAGGACAAGATCCGGGTGCTTTCGGCGTCCAAGAGCCTGCCTGACGTCTACTTTTCCTGGGCCGGCGACTTCGCCAACAAGTTCATCCGTGGCGGCCTGGCCACGGACTTGACCAGCGTGGTCGGTCCCACCACGGAGTGGGGCAAGACCTTCTCCCCTGCGGCACTGAAGGCTTTCGAGTACAAGGGCAAGAACTATGGGGTACCGATCGACCTGGACGCCAAGTACCTGGTGTACAACAAGGCCGCCTTCGAGAAGGCCGGCCTCAGCGGACCGCCGACCAGCCTGGAGGCTCTGCTCGCGGACTGCGGCAAGCTCAAGGCTGCTGGCTACACCCCGATCGCGTTCGGCAACAAGTTCGGTTGGCCGGCGATTCACTACCTGACCCAGCTGAACACGTTCAACGTGCCTGCCGCCACCTTGGCCCAGGACTACGACCCGGCCACGGGAGCCTTCACCGACCCCGGCTACGTCAAGGCCCTCGAGCAGTTCCAGAGCATCGTCAAGGAGTGCAGCAACCCCTCCGCCAACGGGCTCTCTCACGAGGCCGCCCAGGCGAGCTTCCTTAACGGCCAGGCAGCGATGCACTACCTGGAGCTGCTCGAGTTCCCGGCGATGACCAGCGAGGGCGGAGCCACCAAGGAGGTCGCCGACAACTGGGACTTCTTCCGCCTCCCTGCTCCGACCGACGCCGCGGGGGACAAGAACGCTCTGACCGGTGCTCCGGACGGGTTCATGGTGAACCAGGGCAGCGAGAACGCCGCACTGGCGGTGGACTTCCTGAAGTTCATGACCAAGATGGAGAACGCGCAGAAGATGATGGGGCAGATCGGCTACCCCAGCGCCGTTCAGGGCTCGGCCACCGAGGAGAACTCCGTCCCGCAGCAGCGTGCGGCGCTCGAGGACATGGCCACGGCCAGCGCGTACGCCATCTGGCTCGACACCGTCACCAACGCTGACGTCGCCAACGCCTTCCTGGCCGGGGCGGAAGGCATCGCCAACGGATCACAGACGCCGCAGCAGGTGATGCAAGCCGTCCAGAAGGCGGCGGAGAAGGTCAAGAAGCAGAGCTGACCAGGGACGTCATTGTCCGTGCCCGTCGGACAGCTCACGCTGTCCGACGGGCACGGACAAGATCACCGCATCACCCGCCAAGCAGGAGGTCTAACCGGTAATGAGGATCTCGATCGAGCGCTGGAAAACATGGGTCTGGGTTGCACCTGCCGTGGCCCTGCTTGTCGTGTTCGTGTACTACCCGATCGTGGAGAACATCAGACTTAGCTTCTTCTCGTGGAGCGCCTTCTCCGCCAGCCCGGCATTCGTCGGCTTCGACAACTACGTGACCGCCGCGAACGACCCCGTCTTCTGGCACTCCCTGTGGAACAACGGGCTCTACGCGATCATCTCCCTGATCTTCCAGGTCGGCCTCGCACTCGTCCTGGCGGCCCTGCTGGAAGAAGTCGTCCACCAACGTCTGCGCGGCCTCCTGCGCACCATCTACTTCATCCCGGCAACGATCTCCATCACCGTGGCCGGCATCCTGTTCTCATTCATCTACAACCCGCAGATCGGCCTGCTCAACCGGGCACTGAGCGCGGTCGGTCTGGGATCGTTCGCCCAGGACTGGCTCGGCAACCCAGGGACCGCCATCTACGGCGTCATCGCGATGAGTCAGTGGCAGTCGATCGGCTACACCGCCGTGCTGTTCGTCGTCGCCATGCAGCGCATCCCGCGAGAGCTCTACGAGGCGGCCAAGGTCGATGGCGCCGGCCACGTCCGCACCTTCTTCTCCATCACGGTCCCACTACTGCGGGAAATGACCACCCTGGTCGTGATCCTCACGCTGTCGGGGGCGTTCCTCGTCTTCAACGAGGTCATGGTGATGACAGCCGGCGGGCCCTCCAACAGCAGCCAGGTGCTGAACACGTGGCTGTACCACAATGCGTTCCTCGCGGACGACATGGGATACGCGGCCGCTATCGGCACCGTCATCTTCGTGATCACGTTCAGCATTTCTGCCGCCCAGATCCTGATCACCCGTCGACGGAGAGTCCAATGGTGACAACCGATTCAGCCGCCCCCGTCCGCAACCCACGCAAGCACCAGGGCAGGGCCATAGCCGCCAACCGCGGTCCCACAGTGGGCCAGTCCATCGGCAAGTTGCTCGTCTGGCTTGCCCTGGGCGCCCTGGCGGTGCTGGTCATCTATCCCCTGCTGTGGATGATCTTCAGCAGCTTCAAGGACAACAGCGAGGTCTTCGCGCACCCCTTCGGCCTACCCAGTGAGCTCAGATGGGAGAACTTCGTCGAAGCCGGCAACGCTGGAGTCGTTCGCTACCTCACCAACAGCGTGCTGGTCACCGCCATCTCCATCCTGACGACGACGCTGATCAGCGCCTGGGCGGCCTACGGGTTGGTGCGACTGAAGATCCCGTTCGGCGGCCCCGTGGTGCTCCTGCTGCTCGGCGGGCTCATGCTGGCCCCCACCGTCGCTCTCATCCCGCTGTTTGGGTTGTTGCAGCAGCTGCACATCTACAACACCCTTTGGGCTCTGATGGTGCTGTACACGGCGTTTCGGATTCCGTTCACCACCTTCCTGATCCGCGCCTACATGATCGACCTGCCGACTGAGGTGGACGAGGCAGCGGTCCTGGACGGAGCCTCGCGCGGCCAGATCTTTTGGCAGATCATCCTGCCGATGTGTCGTCCCATCTTGGTCTCGGCGGCCCTGCTTCAGGCCCTCTTCGCGTGGAACGAGTTCGTCTTCGCGCTGGTCTTCCTCAGCGACGGCGAGCTTAAGACGCTGCCGGTCGGCCTGATGGACATGCAGAGCCGCCTACTCACCAACTGGCCTGTGCAGTTCGCGGGACTGACCATGGCGGCGCTGCCAATGCTCGTGTTGTTCCTGATCGGCCAGCGCCAGTTCCTGCGCGGACTGAGCGACGGAATGGGCAAATAGGTCGCAGCATGCGGTATCGCCTAACGGAACGCTGTACAACTATGCAACCTTTACAACAGAGAAAGGCCGCGAGCCCCAGTGGACTTAGTGATCTTTGACTGCGACGGCGTCCTGGTCGACTCCGAGCCCATCGCGGCCAAGGTTGGAGCATCCATCCTGACGAGCATGGGCTGGCAGATCAGCGCTGCGCAGGTGATGCAGAGATTCCTGGGATGTACTGACGCCTACTTCCACGCCGAAGTAGAGCGCCACCTCGGTCGGCGACTTCCCATCGGCTGGCAGGATCAGTGCCAGCACCTGTACGACGCCGCCTTTGCGGCCGAACTAAGACCAGTCGAAGGCGTCGTACCGCTGCTTGAGGACCTGGAGCGCCGCGGCATCGCCACGTGCGTCGCCTCCAACGGCAGCCACGGCAAGATGCGTCGCACCCTGGGCGCCACGGGCCTGCACCCACGATTCAGCGGACGCATCTTCAGCGCTGAGGACGTGGCCCTCGGCAAGCCAGCACCAGATCTGTACCTGCACGCCGCTCGCGAGATGGGCGTACCGCCGGACAGATGCGTGGTGGTCGAGGACAGCCCGCCCGGCGTCGCAGCGGCCCAGGCAGCGGACATGCTCTGTATCGGGTTCGCCGCATTGACCCCTCCCGAACGTCTGGCCGGTCCAGGAGTGACGCTGTGCGGCACGATGACGCAGGTGCGAGACGAGCTGCGCGGCCTGCTCGTCAGCCGCGCGTGATCCGGTACGGCATCTGCCGCACTCTCCAGATCGTTCGGTGGGAAAGCGCCGCAGGCCTTTCGCCGCCCCTTTGGCCCGCCTCCCATTATCCATGGCGCCGCTGGGAACACCGCGCGAGGGTGAGGTCGACCTCGGCCGGCTGCCGCATTCAACCTCGCGGGATCGCCGACCCGATTCGTACCCACTTCTCCGTCGACAAGCTTGAGTCCGGGGTGGCCGATCGGCTCAGGGAGGCTCGTCGAGCCGTGACTGATCTCGTCGAGGAGAGCGCTCCCGCGGTCGAAGTGCTCACGTCACTGAACCAGTGGCAGGCCATCGCGCAGGCTGCGGTGCGCCTCATCGACGGCTCCCAGCAGCGCCTCTACGTTTCAACGAGCGCCGCGCAGCTGGCTGACCTGGTTACAGCTCTTCGCCATGCACTGGATCGCGGGGTCGACGTGGTCGTGCTGTGCTTCGGGCCAATGCCCCTCGACGATCACCGGGTGAAGCTCTTCCGTCTCCTGAGCACCGAGGGTGTCATCTACCGCAGCCACCAGGTACGGCACCTCGCGCTCATAGCCGACTCCGAGTCGGCCGTCTGGGCCCTCGCGAAGACCACCGGGAGCTGGTCGGCGGTCGAGACAACGAGCGAGCTGGTGATCGCTGCGCTCAAGGGATTCACAAGGCACGACATCGATATGCAGCAGGTGTTCGACGACTTCGGTCCGGCCCTGATCGATCGCTACGGCCCTGGACTCGCGGCGCTCGAAAGCTACCGTGGTATGGCGGAGACTTCTGTGGCGACCCCGACGGAGCCGAGGGCAAGTCGCGCCGCGCGCTGACGTACGTGGCGTCGCGACGCCCTCGCATTCACGCCGCCCGTTCAACGAGCAGCGCCTTTCCCTGACCGCCGCGGCACCACAGCGTTGCGATGCCGAACGTACCGTCGGACTGCTTCAAGTCGGTGGCGAACCGAACCAACCAAGCCTGCTCCACCTGGCAGGAGAACGTCCGCTCCTCGACCGACCGCTCATCGGCATGACCGGAAGGGTCTGCGGCCCTTCCGGCCTATTGCGAACCGCCGCCCAAAGGGGTCACGTCGTGGGTGGATCACATGGCCGCAGGGGTCTGGACATAGGCCCTCAGACGGGCAGATCGAGCACATCGCGCTGAACTTCTTGCGGACTGTGTGCGGACTGGGAGAGGGCGCACCCCCTCTGACCTGCGCAAACGTGCCAATTCAGACGTTGAAGCGGTACTCCACGACGTCTCCGTCAGCCATGACGTACTCCTTGCCCTCGATGCGCACCCGCCCAGCCGCGCGAGCAGCGGCCATCGAGCCGGCGGCATCCAGATCGGCGAACGAGACGATCTCGGCCTTGATGAAGCCGCGCTGGAAGTCGGTGTGGATGACACCGGCAGCCTGGGGGGCGGTCCAACCCTGGTGAATCGTCCAGGCCCGCGACTCCTTGGGGCCGGCCGTCAGGTAGGTCTGCAGCCCGAGGGTGTGGAACCCGACACGAGCGAGCTGGTCGAGACCGGACTCCTCCGCCCCGAAGGACTGGAGCATCTCGAGGGCGTCCTCGGCGGACATCTCCATGAGGTCCATCTCGAGCTTGGCGTTGAGGAACACGGCGTCGGCCGGCGCGACGAGCTCGGCCAGGCTGGCATGCAGGTCGGCGTCGGCGAGCTGGTCCTCGTCGAGGTTGAAGACGTAGATGAACGGCTTGGTGGTCAGCAGCCCGAGCCCGGCAGCGAGGTTGAGGTCGACGCCGGCCTTCTCACCGGCGGCGAACAGCGTCTCGCCCGCCTCGAGCACCTTCTGCGCGGCGACGGCGTTCTCGAACGCCGGACGCGACTCCTTCTTGATCCGGCTCTCCTTCTCGAGGCGGGCCACCGCCTTCTCGAGGGTCTGGAGGTCGGCGAGGATCAGCTCGGTGTGGATGGTCTCGATGTCCGAGCTCGGCGAGACCTTGCCGTCGACGTGGACGACGTCGCCGTCCTCGAAGGCGCGCACGACCTGGCAGATGGCGTCGGCCTCACGGATGTTGGCGAGGAACTTGTTGCCGAGCCCCTCCCCCTCGGAGGCACCACGCACGATGCCGGCGATGTCGACGAACGACACCGTCGCGGGCAGGATCTTCTCCGACCCGAAGATCTCGGCGAGTCGGTTCAGCCGATCATCGGGCAGCGGGACGACCCCGATGTTCGGGTCGATGGTCGCGAACGGGTAGTTCGCGGCGAGGACGTTGTTCTTCGTCAGCGCGTTGAACATCGTCGACTTGCCGACGTTGGGGAGACCGACGATTCCGATGGTGAGTGCCACGAGGACAGGAGTTTAGCCGGGTTGGGCGCCTCCCCGGTCCACGGCGTCGGTCACCCGGCGAAGGCGGAGACCACGATCCAGCCGAGGATGCCGGCACTCACCAGCACGACCGCGCCGAGGAACGCGAGCGCCACGCGGCTCTCGTCGTCGGGGATCTTCATCTGGTCCTCCCGGGTTCGCTGTTCTCGAGGTAGAGCGGATGTTCGGCGTCAGCGGCCACCTCCAGCATCCGTGCGGTGTACGGCGCGACGTGCGCCGCGGCATCCGCGATGCTCCGCCAGTGGGCGCCCGCGATCTCGCGCCGCAGGAACAGTGCCGGGTCGAGCTCACCGGCGTGGTGGACCCCCAGGTCGAACAGGTACAGGAGCGCGTCGTCCCACCCTCGCCACGGCGGGAGCCAGTTGACGGCGAGCAGTCGCCCGACCGTCACGCTGAGCCCCAGCTCCTCGAAGATCTCACGCTCGACGCAGGTCGCCGGCGACTCCCCCGGGTCGACGACCCCACCGGGCAGGTCCCACTCCCGCTTGTAGCTGAGCTCGCAGAGCAGCACCCGGCCCTTCGGGTCGCGCAGCACCCCCTGGGCGATGGCCCGGGTCCGCGGAAGGCGGGCGTTGAGGATCGCGATGCGCTTCAGGCGCTCGGCCTCGGTCTCACTGCGTGCCATCACCCGACCCTAACCGTCAGCCGCGACACTGCCGTCGGCACCCGCCACGCACTCGGCCAGCAGTCCGAAGCCCGCAGAGTCCACGGAGCGCGCCGTGGCGCTCACCAGCGCGACCCCGGCACCGGCATCCCGGTTCAGGGCGAGGATGCTGCGGAACCCGCCGGTCCCACCGTTGTGCCACGTCACGACGGCCCCGCGGTGCTCGAGCACCAGCCACGCCGCGCCGATTCGCACCCCGCCGGAGAGCCGCTGCACCGGCTCGAGGGCGCCCGTCCCGGGAGCCGAGCCGTCGAGCAGCGTCTGGACCAGACGACCGAGATCGCCGGGCGTGGACCGGATGCCGCCCGCTGGGCCGAGTGCCTCGCCCACCCACGGCGCCATCACCTTGCCTCGGCGTGAGGTGCCCATGACGGCGGCCGGACGCAACTCGGCAGCCGTGGCGGGCACGGTCGTCGTCACGAGACCCAGCGGTTCGGCGATCCGCTGGGTGAGCAGGTCGGCGTAGGTCGTGCCGGCGGCGGCTGCGACTGCATGGCCGAGGAGCATGAACCCGAGGTTGGAGTACGACGGCCGCTTTCGACCGACGGGTGTGGCGCGGGCCGCAACGAGCAACTCGTCGAGGGTTTCGCCGTACGGATTGGTGCCGTGTCGCCAGAGGTCGAGCGTGGTGCGCACGGATGCCGTGCCCTTGGCCAGGCGCGGCAGTCCGGAGCGGTGGGTGGCGAGCTCGCCCAGCGTGACCTGCGCGACCGGCGTCCCCGCCACGGGCAGGAGGGCACCGAGCGGCGTGTCGTCGCTGGTCTCGCCCCGGCGTCGCGAGTCGTCGAAGAGCAGCCCGGTCACCGCCTTGGAGACCGATCCGATCTCGACCTGCGCTCCCGTCTCGAGGCCGACCTGGGCGATGTGCACCTGTCCCCGCAGCACCCTGGCGACGACGAAGCGGTCATGGTGCCGCCCGAGGTGGTGGGCGGCCCGGGCCGCGAGGGCGGCATCCCCGGAGGTGCGGATCTCGGACATGTCCGCCCAACGGTTCTCCCGCGCTGTCGGTGCCCCGTGCCAGAGTCGCACCATGAACACATGGGTGTGGGGTCTGCTGGGGCTGGCCGTCGGCGTCGCTGCGACGATCGTCGTGACTCGCTTGGTGGATGCCGCGCGCTCGGCCGCCGTCGTCGCCGAGCGTGACCTGCTGAGGGAACGGGTGCTCGACCTCGAGACCTCGCTCGCCGAGGACCTCGAGACCGCCGCCCTGCTCGCGCCGCTCAAGGACGCCCTGGTCCGTGTCGAGCACCAGGTCGGCACGCTCGAACGCGACCGGATGCAGCAGTTCGGCGCCATCCGGGGCCTGCTCGCCCGCGTCGAGGGCGAGACCCAACACCTGGGTCGCCAGACCGCCTCGCTGGCGGGCTCACTGCGGTCCTCGACGGTGCGCGGTGCGTGGGGTGAGGTGCAGCTTCGCCGGGTGCTCGAGGCCTCGGGGATGCTGGCGCGCTGCGACTTCGACGAGCAGGTCACCGCGGTCAGTGCCCACGACCGGGGGGTGCGCCCGGACGTCGTCGTGCGCCTGCCCGGCGACAAGGTGCTCGTGGTCGACGCCAAGGCCCCGATGGCCGCCTTCCTGGACGCCCAGGGTGAAGATCTCACCGATGACGAGCGCGGCGACCTGCTGCGCGAGCACGCGGCCTCGCTGGGCAGACACGTGTCGGCGCTGGCCACCAAGGAGTACTGGTCAGCGTTTCGCGAGGGCCCCGAGATGGTGGTCTGCTTCGTCCCGAGTGACGCCATGCTCGGTGCTGCCCTCGCGGCCCAGCCGTCGCTGCACGACCAGGCGCTCTCGCAGCGGGTGGTGCTCGTCGGCCCGGGCTCGCTGATGGCCCTGCTGCGCACCGTGGCGTTCACCTGGCAACAGGACGCCCTGTCCTCCAGTGCCCGCGAACTGCTCGACCTCGGGCGCGACCTGCACCGACGGCTCGCGACGCTCGGCACCCACACCGCCAAGGTGGGGCGCAGCCTGCAGTCCAGCGTCGAGGCCTACAACGCGATGGTCGGAGCCCTGGAGTCCCGCGTCATGGTCACCGCCCGTCGGATGAACGACCTCGACCTCGTGGACGACGAGCTGCCGGTCCTCACACCCGTGGAGAGCGCCCCCCGGCCGCTGACGGCGCAGGAGCTCATCGACGACGTCACCGCGCAGGACTCGCGCCCCGAACTGCTGCTCGACCTCGACGTCGGTGAGCCGGCACGGCCGCGGGCGCACGGCATCCGCGAGGTGGGCTGAGCCGCCAGCCGGGACGGTCGGTTCGGGAGCGCTGGGCTGGCCCGGTCAGGCACCCACGTACTGCGCCAGGTGCTGCCCGGTCAGGGTCGAGCGGGCGGCGACGAGGTCTGACGGGGCCCCCTCGAAGACGATCGTGCCGCCGTCGTGACCGGCCCCGGGGCCGAGGTCGATGATCCAGTCGGCGTGCGCCATCACGGCCTGGTGGTGCTCGATGACGATGACCGACTTGCCCGAGTCGACGAGGCGGTCGAGCAACCCGAGGAGGTTGCCGACGTCGGCGAGGTGCAACCCGGTCGTGGGCTCATCGAGCACGTAGATCTCGCCCTTGTCGGCCATCTGCACGGCGAGCTTGAGGCGCTGACGCTCACCGCCGGACAACGTGCTGAGCGGCTGACCGAGGCTGATGTAACCCAGACCGACATCGGCCAGTCGCGCCAGGATCGTGTGCGCCGCCGGAGTCCTGGCTTCACCCGAGGCGAAGAACACCTCGGCCTCATCGACAGACAGGGCGAGCACCTCGGCGATGTCCTTGCCCCCCAGGGTGTACTCGAGCACCGACGCCTGGAAGCGCTTGCCCTCGCAGTCCTCACAGGGTGACTCCATCGTCGCCATGATCCCGAGGTCGGTGATGATGACGCCCGCGCCGTTGCACGTGGGGCAGGCTCCCTCGGAGTTCGAGCTGAACAGGGCCGGCTTGACCCCGTTCACCTTGGCGAACGCCTTGCGGATCGGCTCGAGCAGGCCGGTGTACGTGGCCGGGTTGCTGCGCCGCGACCCCTTGATCGCGCCCTGGTCCACGACGACGACATCGTCGCGCTTGGCGACCGAGCCGTGGATCAGCGAGCTCTTGCCGGAGCCGGCGACACCGGTCACGACGCACAGCACCCCGAGGGGGATGTCGACGTCCACGCCCCGCAGGTTGTGGGTCGAGGCGCCGCGGACCTCGACCGCGCCAGTGGCCGCGCGCACGCTCGGCTTCAGCGTGGCCCGGTCGTCCAGGTGCCGCCCCGTGATCGTGTCGCTGGCGCGCAGCCCGTCGACCGACCCCTCGAAGCAGATCGTGCCGCCGCCCGAGCCGGCCCCCGGGCCGAGGTCGACGACGTGGTCGGCGATGGCGATGGTCTCGGGCTTGTGCTCGACGACGAGCACGGTGTTCCCCTTGTCGCGCAGCTGCAGGAGCAGGGTGTTCATCCGCTCGATGTCGTGCGGGTGCAGGCCGACCGTGGGCTCGTCGAAGACGTAGGTGACGTCGGTGAGCGAGGACCCCAGGTGGCGGATCATCTTCGTGCGCTGGGCCTCTCCACCGGAGAGCGTCCCGGCCGGGCGGTCGAGGGAGAGGTAGCCCAGGCCGATCTCGGTGAACGAGTCGAGCAGGTGCTGCAACCCGGTGAGCAAGGGCGCCACCGACGGCTCGTCCAGGTCACGGACCCACTGCGCGAGGTCGCTGATCTGCATCGCACACAGGTCGGCGATGCTCTTGCCGTTGATCAGGGAGGCGCGCGCTTCGGCGGTGAGGCGGGTGCCGCTGCACTCCGGGCAGGCCTGGAAGGTGACGGCCCGCTCGACGAAGCGCCGCACGTGGGGCTGCATCGCTTCCGGGTCCTTGGACAGCATCGACTTCTGGATCTTCGGGATGATCCCCTCGAAGGTGAGGTTGACCCCCTCGACCTTGATCTTCGTCGGCGGCGCGAACAGCATCGTGTCGAGCTGCTTGGCGGTGAAGTCGGCGATGGGCGTGTCCATCGGCAGGCCCATTCCCTCGAACAGCCGGCCGTACCAGCCGTCCATGGAGTAGCCGGGCACCGTCAGCGCACCCTTGCGCAGCGACTTCGAGTCGTCGTACAGCGCCGTGCGGTCGATGTCGCTGACGTGGCCCATGCCCTCGCAGCGCGGACACATGCCGCCGAGGTAGACCGCCTCCTTGACGACGTTCTTCTCGACCCGACCACCCTTGTCGGTGGACATGACGCCACTCGCCTTGCGGGTCGGGACGTTGAACGAGTAGGCCGTGGGCGGGCCGAGATGCGGCTGGGCCAAGCGGCTGAACAGGATGCGCAACATGGCGTTGGCGTCGGTGGCCGTGCCGACGGTCGACCGAGGGTTGGCACCCATCCGCTCCTGGTCGACGATGATCGCCGTGGTCAGCCCCTCGAGGTGGTCGACCTCAGGGCGGGCCAGGCTCGGCATGAACCCCTGGAGGAAGGCGCTGTAGGTCTCGTTGATCATCCGCTTGGACTCCGCGGCGATCGTCGCGAAGACGAGCGAGCTCTTCCCCGACCCGGACACCCCGGTGAAGACCGTGAGCCTGCGCTTTGGCAGCTCGACGTTGACGCCCTTGAGGTTGTTCTCGCGAGCACCCAGCACGCGGATCAGGTCGTGTGAGTCAGCGGGGTGTGGCGTGGTCATGCCGGTCAGGCTAGACGCCGACGGCGACACCCGTCAGTGCAAACCGGAGGTGCTGTCGGCGAAGCTCGCGTCGTGGCGCATCGTGTCGGCCTTGCCGGCGGCCTTGAGGTCACGACGGATCTCGGCGGGCAGCGAGAACATGATCGACTCCTGCGCCGCGACGACAGGTGACACATCGCCGTAGCCGCGAGCCTCGAGGTACTCGAGCACCTCGCGCACGAGGATCTCGGGCACCGAGGCACCCGAGGTCACACCCACCGTCGAGACCCCGTCGAGCCAGGACTCGTCGATCTCGTCCGCGTAGTCGACCAGGTGCCCCGCGGGTGTTCCGTGCTCGAGGGCGACCTCGACCAGACGCACCGAGTTGGAGGAGTTGCGTGAGCCGATGACGAGCATGAGGTCGCAGTCGGCGGCCATCTGCTTCACGGCGAGCTGGCGGTTCTGCGTGGCGTAGCAGATGTCGTCGCTCGGCGGGTCCTGCAGGCTGGGGAAGCGCTCACGAAGGCGCCGCACCGTCTCCATGGTCTCGTCGACCGAGAGCGTGGTCTGCGAGAGCCACACGACCTTGTCGGGGTCGCGGACCGTGACGTTGTCGACGTCGTCGGGGCCGTCGACGAGCTGGATGTGCTCGGGGGCCTCACCAGCGGTGCCGATGACCTCCTCGTGGCCCTCGTGGCCGATGAGGAGGATGTCGTAGTCCTCGTCGGCGAAGCGCACGGCCTCACGGTGCACCTTGGTGACCAGGGGGCAGGTGGCGTCGATGGTGCGCAGGGACAGGGCACGGGCCTCCTCGTGCACCACGGGGGCGACGCCGTGGGCCGAGAAGACGACGGTCGCACCCTCGGGCACCTCGTCGGTCTCGTCGACGAAGATCGCACCGCGCTTCTGCAGCGTCGTGACGACGTGCTTGTTGTGCACGATCTCCTTGCGGACGTAGACCGGGGAGCCGTAGAGGTCGAGAGCCTTCTCGACGGTCACCACGGCCCGGTCCACCCCCGCGCAGTAGCCACGGGGGGCGGCGAGGAGCACACGTTTGCCGGAGTCAGCCATGTCACCCATGGTAGGTCGCCCTCACGACGACCCCGAATCCTTGTGTCCGGCAGGTTGGCAGTCAGGGCAGCCACCCTGCCGGACGCACGGCCGAACAATGGCCGTCGGAGCCCGGCTCTAGGGTGACTCCATGACCACCCTGCCCGAGCGCGCCGCCGACACCACGGCCGAGCAGCCCTGGCCGGTGCGCCTGCTCTCGATGAAGATCGGGGAGTACGTAGAGAAGATGTCGACCCTGTGGGTCGAGGGCCAGGTCGTCCAGCTCAACCGCCGACCCGGCGCCCGCACCGCCTTCCTCACGCTGCGCGACCCCGACGTCGACATGAGCCTGTCGGTCTCCATCCACGTCAACGCCCTCGACGCGATGCCGACCCCACTCGGCGAGGGCGCCCGCGTCGTCCTGCAGGCCAAGCCCACGTTCTGGGCCCAGCGCGGATCGCTCATGCTCGACGCCCGCCAGATCCGCCCCGTCGGCGTCGGCGAGCTGCTCGCGCGCCTGGAGTACCTCAAGCGACACCTCGCCCAGGAGGGGCTGTTCGACCACGAGCGCAAGAAGCCCCTGCCCTTCCTCCCCCGGCGCGTCGGGCTGGTCTGCGGGCGGGCGAGCGCCGCCGAGCGTGACGTCGTCGAGAACGCCCGCCGCCGCTGGCCCTCCGCGGTGTTCGAGATCCGTCAGGTCGCGGTGCAGGGCGCGGATGCCGTGTCGCAGGTGTGCGCGGCCCTGGCCGAACTCGACGCCCACCCCGAGGTCGACGTCATCGTCATCGCCCGCGGCGGAGGCGGGGTGGAGGACCTCCTGCCGTTCAGCAACGAGAGCATGGTTCGGGCCGTCGCGGCTGCGGTCACTCCCGTCGTCAGCGCCATCGGCCACGACGTCGACACGCCGCTGCTGGACCTCGTCGCCGACCACCGCGCGTCCACCCCCACGGATGCCGCGAAGGCGATCGTCCCGGATGCCGATGCCGAGCGTTCGGCGGTCGCCGCAGCTCGCGCTCGTGGTCACCGCGCCCTCACTGCGCGACTGCACCACGAACGCCGACGGCTGGTCGAGCTGCGCAGCCGCCCCGTCCTCACCGACAAGGGCGCGTTCGTGCGCAGCCAGCGCTCCGTGGTCGATGCCCTGCGCGACCGCAGCCGCCGCCGGGTCGAGGCCCAGCTGCACCGGGCCCGCGACCACGCCGCGCACCTGCGCACCCAGGTGCGCACCCTGTCGCCGCAGTCAACGCTCGACCGTGGCTACGCGATCGTGCAGCACGCCGACGGCGCGGTGGTGAGCGACCCGGCATCCGTGGTCGTGGGTGAACTGCTGCGCGTGCGCGTGGCGCGCGGCGACTTCGGCGTGAAGCCTGTCGGGCACGACGGTTAGGGTTTCGGACATGGCGACGACAGCGGATTCGGCAACCCCCGAGCAGGGGCCTGCCCCCGACGGCGCGCAGCACGCCGACATCGCCGGCCTGACCTACGAGCAGGCCCGTGACGAGCTCGTCGACATCGTCGCCCGCCTCGAGAACGGCCAGTCCGGGCTCGAGGAGAGCATGGGGCTCTGGCAGCGGGGCGAGGCCCTGGCCGCCCACTGCGCGACGTGGCTGGACCGCGCCGAGGCGAAGATCACCGCCCAGGAGTGACCGGAGGGTCGGTGCTCAGGGTGTGACGGGCTGGAGCGTCTCGACGAACTGCTTCATCTCATCGAAGGTGGCCGTGCCGGTGATGAGCGTGGTCAGCACACCCTCCCCCTCCGGGGCGTCGACGAGGCTGTTCTGGACCTTGGTGTCACGCTCGTACATCGTCCAGGTGCGCCCCGCAGCCTCCAGGGTGCCGACCTTGGGCGCACGGTTGGTCTGCGACGCGATCCATTCCCGGTTTGGATCAAGGGTCTGCTCGACCGCCACGTAGGTGCCCGAGGGAGTCTGGTACCCGGCGTGCCACGTCGAGAAGCCACCCGTGGTGACGGTGTAGCGGGCCGAGGTCGCAGTCCACCCCTCCGGCAGG
>Ga0208939_1000976_pt1 | contig 22069 bp, 40 predicted proteins | sample AD_STIC12_MetaG_FD_184437 | JGI IMG/M metagenome (GOLD analysis project Ga0208939, IMG submission 184437) | Active sludge microbial communities of municipal wastewater-treating anaerobic digesters from USA - AD_STIC12_MetaG (SPAdes) (version 2) | ecosystem: Engineered > Bioreactor > Anaerobic >...
TAAATATTTATGAGCTGGATGAATTTAACATTAGAGCAAATCATTCTTGAATATAAAGATGATTATGAAGAGGATAATATATCTCTGGGTGGGGATGAAGTAGATGATTTGATATGTATACTTCGTGCTAAAATTAATCTGCATGAAGGTAATATTACACAGGAAGAATATGATGAAATATTAGGATGAATATAAAAAATAATAATTATGAAAGTAGAATTAATTAAACAGATTAAAGAGAATGGTGACGTGTATTACGCCACTTTTGTAGATGGTGTGCAAATGGCTGGAACTACCACTTATGCAGGCAATCTTATTGAAGAAAAGGAAGATGCTGTTGAAAGAGCAATGGATAAGCTTAAAACGATTGAAAATTATCTTAAAAGTAATGTAATTCCTTCGGAAAGGATAATGTTTTCTGAGGAAATTTGATTATCTTTATAATTAAAATGATGAGAGTAGTTATGTCAAGACCTGAAACATTTAATCCAGAAGATCCTATATATAAGGATAGAATTGAGTTTTCTAATGTGGAAGTAGTATCTCTTAATCCAATAAAAAAGGGGAAAGAGTGGCACTATCATGTAAGATGCAAAAATTGTGGGAAGGAATATTATAAAGCTAAGTGGACATTCTGAGTATATAGATGTCAATGTTATAAGACAATAAATGGTGCATACAATTATCAAGGATACAAAGGAATATCATCTGTATACTTTAAGAGTTGTAAATCTGGAGCAAAGTCAAGAAATCTTGAATTTAGCATCACTAAAGAAGATATATGGAATAAATGGATTGAACAAGATGGTAAGTGTGCTCTATCTGGATTGTCAATAAGGATTGAAAGAAATTATAAAAAATTGAAGACCATGACAGCCTCTCTAGACAGAATTGATTCCAGTAGAGGATACACACTTGATAATATTCAGTGGGTACATAAAGATTTAAACAAAATGAAAACAAACTATCCAAATGATTATTTCATAAAAATGTGTAAATATGTAGCAAATAATAATAAATAGAACCGATGTAATGAAAAAAGAAATTATGTTACCAGATGATATAACTATGCCGATTATAACAGCTCCAAGGGATCTTGTAATTGTGTCAATTCCGAAATGTGGTAAGAGTGCTATTCTTGGACATTTTACTACGACACATAATGCAATTGTGTTAGATCTTGAAAAGGGGGGATATGAATATATTCCTTCCAGAAAACTTAGCACTTATACTTCTCAAGAGGATGACAGGTGGGATAGTTATCAGAATTATATTTCCTATCGTAAACTCTTACTTGATAATAAAGGTAAATATGACTATCTAATCATAGATGGTCTTACTGATTTGGATGATTTGTCTGAACTTGGTGCTACCCTTATGTATATGAATAGTATCATAGGAAAAAAATTCAATCGTAAGAATGGTGTACCTGACGGAGAAAAACTTGAATACAATGATCCTGAATGGAAATCTGTTCTTACTCTTCCTGATGGTGCAGGATATCAGTATACGAGAAGGTGGTTCTTACAGCAGGTAGAGTTCTTTAGGCAAATAAGTCCTTATAGAATATATGCTGGTCATATTGCTGATAAGTACATCAAAGATGCTGGAGGTAAAGAAGAAGTGGTAGGCAGTGAGATAGCTCTGACAGGAAAACTTAAAACCATATTTGCTTCTAAGGTAACCGCTCTTGCTAAACTTGTAGCTGATGGCAATGAAAGATATCTGAATTTTGATGTAATTAATGACAGTATTGTTGCTGGAAGTAGGAATCCTCTATTAAAAGGTAGAATTCTTATATCAAAAGTAAATGATGATAATGAGATAGAAACTTATTGGGAAACAATTTATAGTTAATGTTCTGTATATATGTATTTTCAGATGAGGATTGGCTTCCTATATATGTAGGAAAGGCTAAGAATCTTGATTTAAGAGTAAAACAACACTTGAATAGAGATAGATTCAGATATGATACTTGGTTCTATAGGTGGTTAAATAAGCAAATTAGAGAAGATAGACAGTTCTTCATAGATGTATTAGAAGAAGTAAATCAAGATAATTGGCAAGAGAAAGAGAGATATTGGATAAAGCATATTAAGGAAAATGGGTTTAATCTGAAGAACATGACAGATGGTGGAGATGGAAATAACAATCAGATATTTTCAGAAGAATGTCAGAAGATAAAAAGTATCAAATTGAGAGGGGTTCCTCGTCCTAAAGATGTAAGAGAACGAATTAGTAAATCTCATAAGGGTAAGATAGTCTCTGAAGAAACTAAAAGAAAATTATCTGAAATTAATAAAGGAAAACCTTGTTTAGAAACAACTAAAATTAAATTTTCTAAGACAGTGTTACAATATGATATGAATGAGAATCTTATACAATCATTTAAGTCTCTTACAGAAGCTGCTTTATCTATTGATTGTAGAAAATCATCATTAAGTAATGCAATTAAGAGAAATAAAATAGGAATGTTTAAAGGTTTTATTTGGAGATATAAATGAGTATTATAAATAATTAAAATAATAATGTAAAATGCATAAAGGGATAATTATATTAGTAAAAGCAGAAAACAGAGAAGATGCAAAGTGCAAAGTAGACGAATTCATGGAGTCTTATGGAAATGGAGATGTATGGGATTGGTATACTGTAGGTGGTAGATGGAATGGAAATCTTGCTCCTAAAGAGAAATTAGAAAAATTTACTGAAAAAGTAAATAAAATATTAGTGAAATCTGAAGAGGGCTGGTTATTTCAATCAGAAGTTGATAAGAAACAGGAAGATTTACAAAAAGCGTGGGAAGAATGTGGATTGGAAGGATTGAATTCTTATTGTAATCATTATAAACTTGATGATGATGGAAATGTTTATGATATAGTTCCTCTTGAAAGCTGTTTATCAACAGTTCAAGAGTGGATGAGGGATTTAACTAAAGAGAAAGAAGAACTATGGGATAAAATGATAAAAGCTAAAGAAGAAGAAGAAGAAGGTAAATATTCAATGGTAGGATATTATGCCGGACAATATAAAGATGCTGAATATAGAAGTTTCTGTTTTGAGAGCAATGTATATAATGCTACAACAGGGGAAGCTGAAAAGATTCCTGAAGATATGACAGGATATTGGGCAGTGATGATAGATATGCATAATTAATAATTAAAAACTAAAGTATTATGATTGGTGGAAAACAACGAGAAGAAAGAAACTTTGAACAGCCCAAGTATGTTGGCTTAGTAGAGGTGAGAGTAATTGGTATTAATCCTACGGCGGAAGAATTCGAGGCCTTGTTAGGCTGGGCTCCCAAAGAGGACAGTAAGCAATTGGAATATCTTGGCGAGAGCAAGGATGGAAACACCTATCTCCGCGTTGATGTTTGGATGGAGGAAGTCAAGAAAAGGAAGCGTGATGATGAAACTGAAGTGAATGAAAAGTTCAAGGTGAGTTTCTATCTGGAAGACAAGGAAAGGGAGAATAAGGACAATACGAGGAAGCAATATATTAATAACGTGGGAGATTGTTCGTGGGCTTCCGATCCTGATGATCTTCCTGATTGGTTTAAGGAAAGGACTTATCGTGTTGCCTATAGTGGTGAAGAGGAGTTGTATAAATTCCTTCGCACTTGGTTAAGCAAGCTTGATTATCGTAATGCTGAAACTATGCTTGAATTGGAATGGAAAAAGCTCATGCGAGGCAATGTGAGAGAACTCAGGGAACAGATTAACGGAGAGTGGGCTGCCAACGTTGTTGTTCTTGCTACCGTAGAGACTGTTGAAAAGGAAAGTGGAGTAGGTGAGTATCAGAGGATATATAACAGTGCTTTCCTGTCTCCCTATAGTCTTAAGTTCTTCAGGGCAATTGATTATATGAATCCTGAAGTGCAAGCTGGTCTTCTTACAAAGAAGAGCACTAAACCTCATGAGAAGTTCGTGATGAAGGTGACGCATCCTGAATATGGATGCAAAGATTTTTATACACTGAGGGACATTGAATTGTATGACTCTGCAAAAAACATGGCTGCATCGACAAAAGTCATCGCTGAAGATGACGGTTCTTACTAATTAGTTGTTAATCAGAGCCCTCCCTTAAACAAGGAGGGCTCTTTTATTTTACTTATGATAAAGGGAGTTAAAAAGTCAGAGTTGACACCAGCTACTATTCTTCAGCGTATTAGTTCCTATGACATCTTCAGATATTACATGGGTCATAGGAGATGGGAATTGAATAAAGCCACTAACAGTCCTTTTCATGTAGACGATAATCCTAGCTTCCTTATAGGTAATAAGAATGGGTATCTTTATTACATAGACTTTGCTGATACTGACAAGAGAGGAGATTGCTTTGACTTCGTTAAAGACTTGTTCTATCTTTCTTCTTTACATGATGCATTGTTGATGGTGGATAGGGACTTTGGACTTGGCATTGTATCAGACCACAATCTGGGAGAATACAAAAAAATAAAGGCTGAATACAAACAGCCTGAGGAATTGCTGGGAAAGAGGTATTCCTATATACAGGTAGTGACAAGGAAGTTCACAAGAGAGGAACTGGACTACTGGAATGATTATCATCAGGACATTGAGGATTTAAGAAGAGAAAACATTTATTCCATAGCCAAGGTATATCTGAACAGGAAGCTGTTCTCAATAAAGGAAACTGAAATGAGGTTTGGATACTATTATGACGGTCATTGGAAAATCTATCGTCCTTACGGGGATAAGAAGACCAAGTGGGTTCCTAATAATGTTCCTATCACCACATTGGAGGGAATAGGTAACCTGGATAAGGAAAAACCTTGCTTTATCAACAAGTCGAAGAAGGATCATATGATAATAAGGAAGATCTACCCTTATTCTTGTGCAGTGCAGAATGAAGGTATTGCTTGTTTCTCCGAAGAGAACGTAACTACTCTCAGAGAGCACTCAAGCAGTCAAATACTTTCATTTGACAGTGATATTACAGGAGTAGCTAACTCTCAGCAGATAACTCAGCTGTTTGGATTTGGCTATTGCAATGTACCAAGGCAGTATCTGTCTGAAGGAATAAAGGACTGGGCAGATTTATGTCGTTTATATGGTTTGGAAGTGATAATTAATTATCTAAAAGAAAAAGGAATATTATGAATATGAACAGACATGTCTGGGAAGGATGGACTCCTCAGAATTTTGTGGATGAACTTTCTCCAACTTTTGATATGATACAGAGAGGAGAAAGTTGGAGAAAACCTTTTAAGGATGAGAAAGAACTAAAGGAATGGCTTAAAGACCAACAACCGTATTACAAGAAGCATATACCAGAAGTATTTAATTATTTTAAAAAACTACTAAAATGAAATTCGATAAGTACAGGGAAAACTTACAGGTAATTGATGACAAAGTGTATTCATATGATACACATGTTGCAACCATAGACAGAGGTGAGTTGAAGATACACGGATGGTGGTCTATGACTACCTCAAAACATGTGAATTATGTAGCCAAGCAATTAGGCCTTAGGAAAGTGTTCATTAACAAAAACTAATAAAATGAACAAGTTAGAGAATGAAGATCAAAAAGAGAAATTCTTTGCAGAATTGGAAGATAAAATGAAAGAACTGATATCTATTGGTTCTGATGTCATGCGTCTGATTAGAATTTGCTCTGGTAAGGATGCTGCGGATCAGCTTGATAATTCTTCCATGCAAATAAAAGATGATAAAGAAAATTTGAAGAAGCTGAAAAAAGAAGCAAGATTTGAGAAAGCGAAAGCTGACCCCTATTTCGGTTTAGGAAGTAAGACTAAACTATTCATAGCTGAATTGTCAGAGAAGTCGAAAAAGGGGGTAGTGTACATTTACAGTACACTGTGTCAGCATACGGCAGTAAAATACGGTATAGTGAAAAGTAATGGTTCTGTTAATAACAGCCAGATAGGACATCTCTTGGAGAACCTTGAACAGAAAGGTCACTGTACCATAGGTTACGTAGGTAAGAGAAAAGCGTGGTTTAAATTTAACTTTGAAGAATAATGAAAGTAAAAAAGGAGTATTATGATTCGACGAGAAGTGAGCTGATTTCAGTTCCGCTTCCTGAGGAAACAAGGACTTATAAACCCATAACTCATGAGCAGGTGATGGATCTTACGCTTGAGAGCATTTATCAGGCAGGACTGACTGTGGAAAGGGAGGAATATAGGTCAGGAAGGGAAGGTAATGTTGCAACCGGAAGCTATTACATATCTACGGGAGGAGATAGCGAAATGCAGCTCAAGATTGTATGGCAGAACAGTTATGACAGAAGTCGTCCCCTTATATTCGGAATTGGTGCAAATGTAATAGTGTGCACCAATATGATGATGGCATTTCGAGCTATCAACTCTTTCAAGAAAAAGCACACTGGAGAGATACAAACCTTCGCCCCAGGCATCATTCCTGAATACATCAAGGGAGCAGGAGAAGTTTTCCTTGGACTTCAGAAGGACAAGGAGGCTATGAAGCAAATCCCTGTAGACAGAAGAATGACGGCTGAGATACTTGGAAGGTTGCACATTGAGAAGGAGATACTCGAACCTACGCAATTGAATATCATCAGGAGAGAGCTTGACAAACCTACTCACAAGTACAACAGTCCTGGTAGTCTCTGGGAGCTCTATCAGTTTACTACTTTCGCCATAGGAGGAATTCATCCTTCCAGATGGCTTAGCGATCATGTAGAAGCACATGAATTCTTTTCTGAGATAGCTGGTCTATGGACAAGCGAGGCAGAGATTGTTCAGCCTACCATTGTGATTCCTGACACTCAATTAAGTCTATTCGACGATGATATGGGAAAACTTTAAAGACTATTTTCATGAAAGCTGGCATAGGAAAATGCGATCTTTCATAGAGAGCGAGGAATGCGACAGGATTTATGCGTTTCTAAAGAAGGAAGGGAGAAGGGGCAAGAAGATTGCCCCTCTTTCTTTTGACACATGGAGATGTTTTAAAGAGACTTCCTACGATGAGCTCAAGGTAGCTATATTTGGACTATCTCCCTACCATACGTTCAGAAAAGGCTTGCCTGTGGCCGATGGGCTGCTGATGAGTTGTGTCAATGGAGGAAAATTACAGCCCTCCCTTGAAAAGTTCTATGAGGCTATAGAGAGGGAATTGTATGACGGATTGCATCTGACATATGAAAAGACTCTCGACACCTCATACCTTGCCAGGCAAGGAGTATTGATGGGCAATATATCGCTTACATGCGAAATGAACAAAGCTGGTTCCCACATTGCGTTATGGGAGCCCTTTATGAAGTATCTTCTTGAGGAAGTGCTCTTTGGAACAGGAGTGCCGATAGTGTTCTTGGGTAAAGAGGCTGGAAAGTATGAGAAATACGTTCCTCCCTTTACTTGGCATTTCACTGTCAGTCATCCCGCAAACTCCTCCTACATGAATGTGGATTGGGAGACGGACGGATTATTCAGGAAAATAAACAAGATATTGAAAGATAGTAATGGATATGAAATTCAATGGTTAAAAACAATTTAGGCTATGTTAATAGAAATAAAAGATTTAAAGGTAGGAGATGAAATTATATTTTCAATCAATTCATCACTCAGATATTTAAAAGTGACACGACCTCCTTTCTTCAATAAGAAGACAAACAGATGATCAAACAGAGTATGGGGAACCACAAAAGTCAACGAAAATACCTATACTGGTTATCGTGGGAGGAGTGTAATATATCATACTTACGAATGCACCCCTGACGGACATAACATTGAAAAGCCTTTTTCCATAGGTTATAGGAAAATGTGGTTGGTTAAAGACAAAAGCGGAAGATATGAAGATTTTATCAGGTGAAATAAGAAGGGGTGACTTTATCGTAGTAAGCTATTCATATAGTCATATTTTTGGCTTTTTTCTGAGGAAAGCCACTACAATTCACTATTACAAGTTATATAAGCTAACGCGATGGTTAGATTCAAAAAGTGAAAAACCTCCCACAGTGGATTACATGCCTTTGAGCAACTGGGAACGTTTTATTAAGTATGATATTAATTTGGTTACAGATACCAGAATAATAGCTATGTATATAAAGTCAATCGAAGCATTGAAAAAACTTAAAATTATTGAATAATGATAGTAAAAGAACAGAAGCAGTCTGAGGTACTCACAGAAGGAGTTATTCAGGAGTCAATAGCAATGAGCCTTGATTTGGAATCAGCACCATTTCTTATGCAGATGTTGAGTAAGAATCTGTATTCAGATGATGTGGGTTCAACCATCAGGGAAACAGTTAGTAATGCACTTGATTCGCATAGAAGAGCGGGTATAACAAAGCCCATAGTGGTGGGTTTGCAACCTCATTCTGATCAGTCTTATGAATTTACAGTAGAGGATTTCGGCACAGGTTTGGATGATAAGGATGTAAAACATATAATCAGCAAGTACGGAAAATCTACTAAAAGAACGATAGACAATGAGTTAGGCATGATGGGTCAACAACCTAGGCCCAGCACAAAGTAATTTGTGTAAAAAACACTGGATGAATTTTTGGAAATCTAAATTAAGTTCCGTAGATTTATATCCTAAACAATACATTCGTATGGGATATATCTATAAAGTTAATCATGAATATTTTGAAGAAATAGATAATGAATATAAGGCTTATATATTAGGTCTTATTTATGCAGATGGTTGTATATGGCAGCCTGTAGGGAATAGACAGTTACAATTAAGGATTAACCTTCAAGAAGAAGACGGTTATATTCTTGAAAAATTTGCAACTGAAGCAGGAGGAAGAGATGTGAAAACAACTCATTATCCTTCAAATGTTTCCAAACAATGGAAGAAGACATCAACAGTTGATATACATTCAACTAAAATGTGTCAGACGCTTATAGGTTATGGTTGCAATATACAAAAAAGTAGAGTAGGAATGACTTTTCCTAAGCTTGATGAAACTTTAATCCCTCATTTTATAAGAGGATTTATGGACGGTGACGGTAGTATAATTATTAAACCTCTTGGTTATAAATATAAGAGGAAAACTACATATACAATATCTACACCTCATGTTCAACGATATAAATTAAGAGTTGCGTTCTGTTCGACAGATAAAACTTTTCTTGAAAAATTAGTTGAACACCTTCCTATAAAGAAGTTTTATATGGCAAAAAGGATTAGAAAACAGACTGTATACATTCTCTGGATAGAAAATACAAACGACGTACAGTCTTGTTTAACCTATTTATACCAAGATGCATATTATTTTCTTCGTAGAAAACATGATAAACTTGAAGAATTTAACAAGATAATCAAAAGCGAAGCTACGGGTGCACCTGTAGAACGTTTAGAGACTACCTGAGCAATATAGTTTGCTTAATAACAGGAAGTAGCTAATGGTAGTGCATTAGTGAAAAAGCGTCCAGCCCCTGAAAAGGGTGATGATATAGTCCGATACTCTGAGAAATCAGAGATTAACAAAAAGCTAGGATTCAAATCCCCTCTATCATATTGCTCCAGTTTCTATTTCATAACAAGGAAGAATGGAATTGAGCGCAAGTATATGATGTATGAGGGAGAGGAAGTGAATAACATTGACCTGCTGTACGAAACCAAGACAACTAAGCCTAGCGGCGTAAAAGTTGTTATTCCCGTAAAACGTGGTGATGTATATTCATTCGTAGATAAGATGAGGGAGCAACTTGCCTATTTCGAGCATGTCTATTTCGATGTGAAAGTCCCATCAGGAGGATATTATAATGGAAGGTATCGTTCAACGGCTGATATACCTAATGGATTCAAGATATTCAGACATGAGGATTTTCAGATTTCTGAACTGACGCAGGATAAGTCAATGCACATTTGCCTTGATGATGTCTACTATCCAATGGATTTCTCCAAGTTAGGAATTTCTATCATAGAGGTTCCGGTAGGTCTGAGGTTTGGACTGAATGATGGGTTAATGCCTACTCCTAACAGGGAAAGCATTCGTTATACCCCTGAAGCGAAAATAATCATCATTGACAAGATCAAGAAGGTGGCAGACTATTTCTTCACCGAATACAATAAAACGATTCATGACAGTGATGATGTATTCGCCGTGGCCAATTATCTTAGAGATACGAGTAAAATCGTAGTAATAGAGGACAGAACATATAACATAACTCCTCTGAAAAGTTATACGACAGTAAAAATAAGCACGCCTAAGCTGAAAGGAATAACCAGGTTGGATCTAGGTCACATTCTGGTAAATGATGATTATCTGTTTGGAGAGTATTCAATAACCTTTGCCATGAGACACGGAAGGTTATCAAAGTCGAGTTATTACTATGATCGGACTATGACAATTGATATATTGAAGAACAAAGACAGTGTGATATGTACGTATAAGGACAAGCTGGGAGAAATCAAAAAGGAATACATAAAATACCAATATCCAGATCAGGCAGCTGGACATGGTAAAATAAAGTTCCTAAGAAAATCAACTCCTTATAAACTGTTTAGCTTTAAAGACCAACCTTCATACTATAGTATTCTTGGACTAAAAAGAGTGCCGAGAAGCGAGTGGAGGGAAACGATAAAGGAGTTCCAATATTTGCAATCTCTCTTGTTCAAAAACTTTGTTGACTTGGATAAACTTGATATTCCTCAGGAATGGCTTGCTGCAAGAAGAAAGAAGAGTGTAGTTGCCGTAACATCTACAGGTAAAGTATTGTACAGAAAACCCAAATTGAAAGGTGAAATAATCTATAAGAAGGCGGTAGATCTGGAAAGATATTGCCGAGGCAACAACTGTAAGTTTGAATCTGAGACCTGTAAGTTGGAGAAGATTTGCAAGCGACCCTTTCTGATGATATATGCCGGACACAATGATGCCAGCAAGATGGATCAGCTTTACGGCATACTTGATAAGAAGAAGGTGAAAATTATTACTCTCTCCGACAGGGAGATGAAACTTGTAAAGGATGCCGACATACATAACCTCATCTCTTATGAGGACTTCATGAAAGGCAATAACAAGGTTTTTCAGAGGGCTGTGAGTGCATTCCTCATAGATGGTCTGATAGATACTTATGAAAGAGTGTTCGCCAGACGTTACTTGTTTGACCCTGTATCTGCCAGATTTTGTGGACAACTTAATAAGCTGTTTGATTACAAGGAGAAGTACATGTTTACTAATGGATTGTCCGATGTCTACAAAGAGATGTTGGAAGTAGCTGAAAAGGGTAATCTTTATGACACAATGATACATGATGTGTATCTGCAAGTAAAAGACACCTTTGAGAAATTTAAATTTATCGAGCTGGTTTTCAGGAACATTTCATGGGGAAATGAGGATGATATGTCAATTATTTTGACTAACTTGTGTAAATATCACAAGTTTAGGATGGATTATAAAAATTATAAACATAAAGTGGTTAACAATTAAAAACAAACAAAATGAGCGTTTTCAGTTTAGATTGGTTTAGATCCAAGAAGAAAGAGGCAGATCCTCTTTACGATTTGTATGTGGAAGAGCAAAAGCTCAAGAATGAAATCCTGAGGCAGAAGGTCGAGAAAAAAGACAAGCCTTACAGGAAAATGACCCTGGTAAATGATGTACTCACCGTTGTAATGAACGATGGCACCATCATAGTGAAACCTGAATGCTCACAGAACGATTTCATGTTGGCAAGAACTGCTGAGACTGAGGATCAACTGTTTGAGGTTCTGAAGGATCTGAATCTGCTCAGTGAAAGAGAAGATTGGGAAAAGTCAAGGGAAAATACCGAGAGGGTATATAAAGGATTCAACGTCGTCACTAAATTAAAGGACTTTGAGACAAAGGACGATTGTATTTACATCAAGGGAATAAACAGAAGCCTTCCTGAACTGCTTGTCATTAGGATAGGAAAGGTTGCTGAGAAATATCTTGATGAAAAAGGGAATGTTGATGAAGATGCTCTGTCTAAGGATGATGAATATCTGTCCCTCAAGAGGTTCTTCATGTGGTGTTGCCTGAATCCAAGGGCCGAGGTGGCTGAGAAACTTTATGACTTCCTGGAGAAGAACAAGTTCAAGTTCACTAAGCAAGGAATGTTCGTGGCACTCAGAAATGTTGTCAATGTGGCTGGAAGTGACAGTGAGATTGTCGATTTCATAAGTAATGCCTATAACAAGGTAAAAGGTGTATGGAAGAAGAATCCTGTAGATTATCATGTGTATGAAGAAAAAGAAGGTTATGTTCTTGTTCATAGAACTAAGATTGACCAAGGATACGAAAAGTATATAGGTAATCTCAAAGATTTGTATGTGGATCTTCCCAATATGCGTGAGAACCGCTTTACTGACAACTGGACAAAGACCTTTGACATTCGTATTGGAAAGACTGTATGGATGGACCCCAAAGAATGCAACTGGAGTACGCAGGATTGTGCTGCCGCTGGGTTAGTAATGTAGCCCCTTCATGTAGTAATACATGGATGAAAATCGAGCAAAAACGGTGAAATCCTTCAAAAAAGCTAAATACTTACAGTACTTAGAGTTAATGGACAATACCGTGCTAAACACAGAAACTAACAAGTCTGTGTCAGTGTAACGCATAGAGGATGAAACTTAGAGATAAGAATATAATTCCTCCACGAGTGCTCGACAATCTGTTTACAGGTTGAAAATATATGCTGAACTTACACAATGATAAAGTGTAAGAAGTAAGAGATAAAAAGCTCTTACGATAACAAAATGTACATTTCGCTGGCTATACTGCTCCTTATGTACTGTGTGGAGACACTACTGTTTTCACTATTATCAATCCTATGAAGGTAGTGGGTATAGGTAAGGAAAAGGGAAGGTGCTATGAATATCTTCCTTTCATGACCACAAGCGTGGAAGAAGCTGACAAGATTATGAATGCAGGTGATTTCGATTTCCTCCAGCTTGATGAGCAGTATGCTATTGACGAACTGAAGGGATTGGAAGAAAAAGTGAAGGAGGGATTTGCCACTGAAGCAAAGAAGCATCAGTTCAACATATCTCCTATATCCTCTGTCGATGTACATAATATCGTTAAATCGCTTTCCGTAATGGAGAATGAAATAAAGAGAAGGGTCATCGAGGTGAAATAAAAAGATGAGTGCTACCATGAATTTTGTTAAATTTGTGGTAGCACTAACTTTTTTAATTATGCGCAAGAAAAAACCAACTCCAAGAAAGCCTAGGACAAGAGGGGCAGGAACCTATACCGAAGCAGCCTTCTGGGCAATGATACGCTTCACCTTAAGGGAAAAATCAAGGTATTGGAAACCTATTTCCCTATGCAGAGCAAGAGCAAGAAGAAAGGTTCAGCTTGTGGGAAAGAGATGGAGTTACCAGTATCAATGTAATATGTGTAAGAACTGGTTCTCTATAAAGGACATAGAAGTCGACCATATTGTTCCTGTAGGAAGTCTTAATTGTGCAGAAGACCTGCCAGGGTTTGTTGAGAGACTTTTTTGTGAGATAGACGGTTTACAGGTGCTTTGTAAAGAATGTCACAAGAAAAAAGAATGAATTATGAGCGGATATAGTAGCAGCATCACATGTCCTAATTGTGGTGGAGATGCAGAAATATATACTGACTGGAAGCCTTTTGACTACAGTTCTATAACATGTTATCATTGCGGGCTCCAAATATATCCTAAAATATCCTATATGACTCTCAAGGAGTTAAATGAACAAAGAAAAAATTGGGATTTACCAATTTTAAGAAAGAAACCTAAACAAGAAAAAGATATTTGGTAAAATTAATGAATTATGATACAAGGAACCAACAAAAACAGTAGTGAAGCTGCATACAGGGAGATATACCTTGACAGCAGTTCAAGTCTGAAAGAATTCAGCTTAGACAGAAAGAAATATTACAAGAAATACCTCCTCCACGAAGAGGTGGAGGATAAAGACACGAATGCCATAGTGATGGGTAAGCTTGTCGAAACAATTTTATGGCAGAATGAGCTCTTTGACGACAAGTTCTATATGTCGTCATGCGTAGAAGCGCCAACAGGACTTATGCTCAAGTTTGTAGAGGCATTGTATGAAACATCAAGGGATGCCACTAATGAGGACGGGGAAATAACAAAGACCTTCGAGGAAATGTGCAATGAGGCATATTTGGCAAGCGGTTATAAGATTTCCCTTGATAGAGTAATGAAGAGCTTCATTGGCACTGACGCCGAGATATATTATAATGAAATCAGGACTGCTAGGAGCAAGAAACTGACGGTGGTTACTGCTGAACAGGTGAATATGGCCGAGAAGATAGTGGAGGAGCTGAAGAACAATCAGTTCACCAGAGACATAGTCAACCTTATGAGTAATGCAAGGTATGAGGTGAAGATTCAATTCCAGGTAGAGGGTTATGAGTTCGACGGTCTTCAGTTCAAGAGTATGATGGACCTGTTTGTCATAGATCACCTGAAAAAGACCATACAGGTGTATGATCTGAAGGTGGTGTGGGCTGTAGAAAACTTTTATGATGAATATTATCTGTATAGGAGGGCCTACATGCAAGCCTATCTGTATTATATGGCAGCTATCCATTACAGAAGTGAAATTAACTCCGAAGTTTCCGACTATACAGTTCTTCCTCCAAAATTCATTGTCTCTGACAGTGCTAACTACTATAATCCTTTGATATATCAGATGACAGAAAAGGACTTGATTGAGGCATATGATGGATTTGAGTATAAAGGTAGAAATTACCCGGGCGTAAAAGAAACCATAGAAGACCTCAAATGGGCACTGAATATGAATGTCTGGAATATCAGCAGGAAGAATTATCAGTCAAATGGTTTAGTTTTCTTAAATTAGTGGAGTATGATAGAAGTGAAAAAAGAGAAAAGGATGACTATAACCTCCATATTCATGGTGGCAACTCTCAAAATACCGGGAGATAAATTAAGAGAGAACAATTTCCTGAATGCATATTCAAGAGATGACATGCGGGAAGTGCAGTATAAGGACGCAATCTATCTTTTGTTCAAGCCTGATGATTTGGACAAGTTTAGATATTTCCTGGATGGTGAATATGAAAGAACAAAACAGATAATAGACGATTATGACTATCCGAATGGATTTGTCGTTGTAGTGTACAAGTTGAATATGAACTTTTCTGATGATTTTAACCTTGTAAGACAAGGTAAGTATTCCAAGACCTCCAAGTTATTTCAGTCGCAGTTTCCAAGGACTCTGACAATAAACATCAATGGAATGGACAGAGAAGAAGTGTCCCTTCAATACAGGGTGTTTAACAAGACTAAGGATTTGATTAGGTTTTGGGAAGAGAAGTTTGATGTCACTCTTGATAAAGACCAGGAAATATGGTATTGTTTTAACGAAGATGATGAGACATTAACAAAAGAAATATTGAAAGAATATGAATAACAGTGAAATAGAACTCGAACTCATGCAAAGGTTCGGTCTTGATAAGACCGTGGTGTTTGCTGAAATGGTAAGTGTGATGTATGACTTACTGTATAAGGATACCGTGTCCCGTAATGCAGAGGACGTGTGTGACTACGATTATGACAGAGATTGGTGGAAAAAGAAGTACACTGAACTGAAGAAGCTGCAAAGACGTGTTTAACATAATATATTTGCTTGGAACGAAAAATTATTTATTTCCTGCTATAACCAAAATTGTTAATATGAATAATCGAAATGCTTCTGAAAAAGGACCCCCCGTCATAATCTGTTGGGAACTAATAACTTGAAAATTAACTATTTAGGTTAGATAAAATTTTCAAAAAATGTTGGAAAATAGAGGATGATATGTTAACTTTATCATCCTCTATCTTTCAAAAAACTTTAAAAATAACTTATTATGAGTAGAACAACTTTTGAGGTTCCACAGTCAAGGCATCCCTTTGCTGGACTTGGAACAGGAATAATTGTCGCTGAGAACGGCAAGGAGGAGTCCAAAATCACCATCAGATTCCCTCTTTACGGAATAGAGGTAGTAACTGCCAAAGGAGATGATGCAAAGAGACTTATGATGAAGATGAACTCCGATGGGTATTTTATCGAGGACAGGATAGATTATATAAAGAGTGTAGCCTGCTCGACATTGGGAATAGATGAGTTTACAATAAACACGGCCAAAAAGAACGAAAGGGCTGTATTTGCACGATGGTTGGTCTGGAAATATCTGAGAGAGAATACAAATTTATCACTTGCTAAATGTGGAGATTTATTTAAAAGGGATCATGCCACAGTTAAGCACGGAATAAAGAAGGTAGCACCAGATGAAGTAAAGTATATGAGCAAGTGGCAACAGATAGCGTACTATTCATTCCAAGAAAAAACAAAAGACTTAAGTTAACTTACTATGGGAAAAAAGCAAAAGGAATCGGACGAAGGAAAAAGCAAGCTAGAATTAATGTTCGAGAAATTAAACAAGGCTTATGGAAAAGGCACGATAATGTCATTGGGAGAAAAGATAAGAGACGAATATGACATTATTCCCACAGGATCAATAGGATTTGACTACAAGACTCTTGGTGTAGGGGGGTTTGTGAAAGGAAAGCTGTACGAACTGATAGGATGGGAGTCCGTAGGTAAAAGTACAGTATGCGCCCATGCTGTAGCTGAATGTCAGAAGGCAGGGGGACTTGCCCTTTATATAGACAGCGAGCATGCTGTAGACCCTAATTATTTCAAGGCTCTTGGTGTTGATATCGACCACCTGATCATCTCTCAGCCAATGAATGGCGATGAGGGATTCAATGTGGCCATGGAGGCCATAAAGAGCGGTGAGATTGATCTCGTAGTAATAGATTCTGACTCATCAATGTTGCCTAAGGCAGTGATTGACGGGGAAGTGGGAGACAGTGCCATAGGAAAGAAGGCCAAACTTAATAGCGACGCTTATCCAAAGCTCAAGACAGCTCTTGTGAATAACAATGTATGTGTAATAGTCATCTCCCAGTATAGAGAGAAGATTGGTGTTATGTTTGGTGATCCTCGCACAACTCAGGGTGGACATGCTCTCAAGTACTATGCTGACTGTCGCATAGAGATGAGCAGGAGCCTGATAAAGGAAGGGGATGTAATCACCGGCAATAAAACGACAATAAAGACTCTGAAGAACAAAACATTTCCTCCTTATAGGAAGTGTGACTTTACTGTCGTATTTGGAAAGGGAATTGATAAGATTGAAGAGCTTGCTACATTAGCGATGGACTATGATGTCATTGTCAAGTCAGGAGGATGGTATTCATATGGAGATACCAAGCTGCGTGAAGATGAATTGTATCAATTGCTTGAAGACAATCCTGAACTATTTGATGAAATGCGTGAGAAAATAATAGAAAAGATTAAGGAATTATGAGCAAGTTCAAAGTGGGAGACAAAGTTCGTAAGCCAGAAGGTTATTCCTTCGATGGTATAATAGTGGCCATATTTGAGAATACAAAAGGCCAGACAAGAGTGGTTGCAGAGTTGGAGAATAACGGGATGCTTCACATATTCACTGAGAAACAGCTGGAACTAAGAGAATAATGAAGCAATGTAGTGTAGAAGGTTGCAACAATCCAGTATGGAGCAAGGGACTATGCAAATACCATATTCATAAGACCCGCGTAAAGCCCGTGAGAGCCTCTACAATGGCATCAAGGGAAAAACGAAGGGAAGATACGGATGAGATGAGAAAGTTCTTTCTGGAAGTCTGGAAGAAACGACAACACTATTCAGAGGTGAGTGGAGAGTGGCTAGGAAAGGAGCCACTTTCCATTTACTTTCATCACATCCTCCCAAAGAATAAATATCCTGAGGCTAAGCTTGATGAGGACAATATTGCTCTTATTACTTTCGACGAGCATCAGAACATAGAGAATAACAAATTTAGGTATGTTGAGATTAATGATAGAAGGGATAGGTTGGAAGAAAAATATCGCCTAAATAAGAATAAGCAGGTCTTATGAGAAAATGCACGTCAATCCCTACTCTAGCAAGGGTTTCAGAAGGAAATGTCATATGCGATTAATCGCATTTATTTTGACGTTTAAGTGCGATTAATCGCATTTATTTTTGCATTATTGATAAATTGAGTTATCTTTACTGAAAATAATGGAATGAGTTCATCGACTAAGAAGCAAGAAAAACACAAACATGTGGACATGACTCCATATGTGAATGTTGAGACAGGAGAAACATTGGTTTCAGAACTGAAAGATAGCAAGGTGGAGATAACTGAAGATTCTGAATCTATAGTAGTTACATCAGATAATTATACTGTGATAGATTCTGAAGCTATGATTTACTTAACTCAACATTTGAATAGAAGTGAATTGGGAGCTGTCAGCATCATATCTGCTGATCTTAGAACACCCTTGAATATAGTGTATAACAATACAGTTCCGCATACAAATGAAACATTGCAGGAATTATTAGGGATGGCTTCAAACAGTACTTTTAATCTTTTAATTAAAAAACTTATGAAGCTTGGTGTACTCTATCAAATCAAAGGTTATATAATGGGTAAGATTAGGGTTATTTACATGATGAATCCTTTTGTAGCAAGAAAAAGGAAACAGTTTGATGAGAAAGTAGTAAATTTATTTCGTGAATTTAAAATGATTAAATAATATGGAAAAACCATTCAAAAAATTAAGAGGCTACAGAGTATATCTCGTAGCTCCTCCTGTACCTACAGGAAAGATCGAACTTTCATCACAGACGAAGAAATCAGTGCAAAAAGACTTGGTCACTGAGTTCATGCGACTCAAGGTATATGCCGTAGGAGACTCAGTTACCGATATAAAGGAAGGTGATGAGGTGCTTGTTCAGGACTTTGCTCTTAACAATGCCCCCTATATTGAATTGACCAAGGATTTAACAGTCATTCTTATCAACGTGAATGACATAGTACATGTGTGGTGATGAAGATAACAATAGATGAAACCAATAAGAGGATAACAGTTGAGCAGCCTGTCATTATACAGGAGCTGATCAACTTCCTCACAAGTCATAACATTGACTTGAATGAATACACCCTTGATACCAATGGATATGTTTACAATCCTTGTATCCCTTCTTACCCTGTATGGCCTACTTTTCCTACCTATCCTGTTATTACTTACTGTTCATCTGACACGAAATGAAAGTACTTCTAATAGTACCTACATACGGAAGGATTCCATTTCTTAATAGAACCTTGGCAAGTTTTATGAGTCAGGACTATGACGATAAGGAAATGGTTATTATAAATGACGACAAGAACGTAGAGATATGCTGCGAACAGAAAGGGGTAACCTGTATTAATCTGAGCAGAAAGATACTTGTAGGCAACAAGAGGAATTTAGCGGTCACGATGGGAAATTATGAACTATATATGCCTCATGATGACGACGATTTATTTCTTCCTTCGAGGATATCTACACATGTGAAGATACATGCGGAGAATCCAGACATTCACTTGTATCATAGCCTTACTTGTTATCTGATATACGGTAGCATGTTCAAACCAAGTGGCTCAGGACCAAGTTGCATATCCTTTACTAAAAAAGGATGGTTTGATGTTGGAGGGTACAATCATTCCAAGAATGCAGGAGAGGATCAGGAATTCATTGGTAAATTCAGGTCAAATGTAAGAATGGCTAGCTCAGATAGTGTTGACTATGTCTATAACTTCGGAGGACTTAATTATCATTTGAGTGGTACGTCTGACACAGAAATAGAGAAGATAGCACATAAACAGTTAGTGGACTTAAATCTCTTAGGTAAGAAGTATTATATGGAGCCAGACTTCGACGAATATAATAAGTTCCTTGAGTTGGAAAGGATGTATAAGGAGAAACAGGAACCTATAAATGTTAGGCATATATCCATGGGTAAAATAGAAATAGTAAGATGAACAAAGTGATATATTGCTTTTGGACAGGTGATAATCCTATGAGTGAAGCTAGGTTAAAGGGATTGGAGAGCATGAAGAACACAACTCAGATGAAAATAGTCTTGGTCACACCGTCTAATCTAAGTAGTTATGTTCTCGAAGACCATCCTCTTCATCCTGCTTATGAATACCTGAATCCTACTCATAGAAGCGACTATTTATGCTCTTATTTCATGAACTTCTATGGAGGAGGGTATTCTGATATAAAAACTGCCACCTCATCATGGTTGGATGCTTTCAATAAGCTTGATATTTCCGACAATTACATTCTTGGATATAAGGAAATAGGGCCAGGAGGAGTGGCTTATGTAAGAAATGATTTATACAAAACTCTTGTGAGTAATTGGGAAAAGCTAGTAGGGTGTGGATGTTTCATATGTAAACCCCACACTCCTTTTACCGAAGAGTGGTATGCACAGACAGCAGAGAGGATGAATGTAAGACAAGATGAACTTATAAAGAGAGGTGATATGTTAGAATGGACAGAATTGAAAGGTCACATCTTTCATCCTCTTTGCTACAAGTATGCTGATAAAGTAATGCAAGACAATTCTGTCATATTCAATCTATCTGTGCCCTACAGGTAGAGACTTTCCATTATCTGTTTTCTCGTATATAATTGTAATTCCTTGGTGTCTATTCCATGATTGCTATCATATAGTATATCAATAGGTTTGCTGAAGTTCCAAGGAGGAAGTTGCCAATTTATGTGAGCGAATCCTCCCGTCACTGTATCCATATTATGAGAACTTAAGGGATGATTGCTCATGAGAATGTATTCTATTCCGCTATTTACAAAGTTCTGTAGTGCAACTCTCTTATGTTCATTGCTAAGATGAAAAAGTAAGTCTCTACAGAAAAGCAAATCAACCTTTGGAAGGTTAGTGTCATCAATAATATTGAAGTAGATGAACTTCTTTTCTGGAAAGTCCAAAGACAGCTTTTTCATCCTTTCTTTTATGATGTCTCCTCCAATATAAGAAATATCTTTGAGGTCTATAGTTCTCATCCAATAGAAGTCACCGCAAGGCAGATCAAACATGCTGCTTATATTATACCTCTTTAGAAAAGAATACAAGTTCTCTCTTATATTCCTGGTACCATCATTTAATTGAGATCCCACACCTGAGACAGACCTATCGCTTATAGAAAGATCAAAGTAATCAGGATTTGTCCTGATAAATAACTCTTCAGTCTTTCTCATGTGATCAATCTCTTCCTGGATAGAGAACCTACAGGAGACTTCTTGCTCGTAGTAGACTCTTTCATAAAGTTTTTCTTCATGTTGTACTTAGCTACCTTAGGAGCTTTCTTATTTACAGTGCTTTTCATTTGCCTTTTCTTGCCCTTCCCATAGCCTTGAATGTCTTTGCCAGAGCATACCTACGTGTACCAGGCCTACAAGTTGGACCCCCAAACTTGCTTCCTGTACACACACCTTCAGTACCACGTCTTTTTATGCTGGCTGTGGTCTTCTGAATCCACTTCTTTGTCATCTCATTTCTTCTTTTTAGGAGCACGGAAGGTTTTCCTTCTTGGAAGGAGTAATCTTCTTCCCGGGCTTCTTAGGAGCAAAAGGGAAATTGTCTTTTTTCTTTTCCATGATTTTCATTTTTTAACTTTACCACCACATTTTAAACAAGGTTTAGTAGAAGATTTCTTCGTACTCGCTTTAACTTTTGTTTTCATTCTTTTCAACCTTCATTACAGGAGTCTCTTCGACTTCCTTTATTACACCTTTCTCCACGTACTCAGCCATGATGTCTTCTATGATATCATTGGCCCTATCGGCAAGCAGGATTTGTGCTGCCTGCTCAGTGCTCAGGATAGCCCTGATAGTGTTGAGAAGAAACCCAAAGTCCCTTCCTGAAATGGTGATCTGATCACCGTTCTCCCAAGTGTACTTCTTGGTTCTGTCATACTTCGCCATAATTGTTGATTTTAATGCTAAATATTATTGTTGAATTTGTTTTCATACTCTTGCCAAGATCAAGCCTTATATTGAACATATTATTCAGCCTGAGAATCTCCTGTAGCAAGTTGTTAAAGTAGACGGGAGTGCTTGGAGCAACCCTGAAATGCATGCTATACGGTGTTTTCGCTATATCTACATGACATAATTCATCCACCGAACCAACGACTCCAAGCAACTGTTGAATGAACACTTCATCGTTGTCAGCAATTATTTCAGGGAACCC
>Ga0208939_1000986_pt1 | contig 21938 bp, 19 predicted proteins | sample AD_STIC12_MetaG_FD_184437 | JGI IMG/M metagenome (GOLD analysis project Ga0208939, IMG submission 184437) | Active sludge microbial communities of municipal wastewater-treating anaerobic digesters from USA - AD_STIC12_MetaG (SPAdes) (version 2) | ecosystem: Engineered > Bioreactor > Anaerobic >...
CTCGTGCAGACATTCGAGCGGCAGGCCGAGCGCAGGGCGCGTCAGGCGAAGCGCGTGAAGGCCAAGCCGGTTGCAGCCAAGGCTGGCGGCAAGGCGAAGAAGACGGCTCAAGCGGCGGAATAGCTGGCGGCGTTGGAGCTTACACCCCCGTCCTTCGACGGGCGACCCTTCGGGCCTGCTCAGGATGAGGGCTAATCCACGAAACCCGTAGGGTGCATTGAAGCGAAGCGTAAATGCACCGCCAGCGCCCGACGTCGGCATGGTGCATCAAGACGCACCCTACGCGATTGGCTATTTCGCAACGAAGCCCGGCGGGCGCAGGCCTTTGTAGAAGATGGCGCCCAGGGCGACGACCGGGATGGTCGTCATGGCGCCGACGAATGTGACCAGCGCGCGGACAATGATCAGCGGCATGACGCCCAGCGACTCTCCCGGCAGGGCGAGCAACAGCGATACGCCAACGCTATCCACCACGCTATCGATCAGCATGACCGGCAGCACGGTCAGGATCATTGCACCGAGAAGGCGCAGGACGTTACGGCTTGACCAACTCCAAGTCTGGAACATGACGATGCGGCGCTCGCCGATTGTCGCTGCGTTGACCATGTAGAGGCGTGCTGCGAGGATCATGAAGATCACGAACACGATCATGATGAACAGCGAGAGCGCGGCCGCCCCGCCCTCGCCCAGCGCGGCGACGATGGCGTCGTTCATTGCTTCCGGATCGGCCAGCAGCGCTTCAAGCGCGGCTTGCGACGTTGCGATCTTGCTGAACACCGTGATCGACAGAACGATCACGACGAGACTGATGAGCGGGATGAACAGGCACGCCATCGCCCCGGCAACGCCAAGCAAGCGCACTTCGTCGGCCCCGAAAGTCAGGCCGAAGCGGCCGGTGACCTCATCGCGAACGGCCTTGCGCAGGATGGCGGCGCTGTAGAGCAGGCTCGCAGCCATGGCGGGCAGGAAGGTCAGGATGTCGCCAAGCATGCTCTGCATGATGGATTGCGGGGCCGGATCGGCCGGCGCCGTCAGCAGAGCCAGCAGCGGGCCGACCTGTGAGACGATCGCCACGATGGCCGCGGCGGGCACGAACATGCGCCAGTTCTCGATCAGGAACATCCATGCCGAACGCACGCATGCGATGATCGGAACCCTGCCCGCGGTGCTGTCCGTCATGCTGCTCTCCAGAACAGGCATGGGCCTAGTTCAATTGGCCGGGGGCGGCAACCGCCTGAGTCTGCGAACTATTTACCCAGGGCAAAAGCGAAGGTGAGGATGTGGACCTGCGGCATGCGGCAATTGGGCGGCGACACATTTCCCTCGATACGCCAGCGCCAGGAGGTGAGGACGTCCGAGACCTCCGCCGCGAAGCCGGGGTGGGGCGCAGAGACCAGCAGGCGAGGATTCGAGAACAATCCGCCCGCCTCGACATTGAGCGCGTAGATCACCTCGCCGCCCAGATTCTTGAAGCGGGACTCGAAGGGGAAGCCGGGGTTCTCGAAGTTCCGCGCAAGCACGACGCGGCAGCGGGGCAAGGCCGGGTCGCCGGGCGCGGGATAGAGCAGATCAGCCACTTGCCGGACGGTGGTGCGGCGGTCGGGCGTGTTTTTCTGACGCGAACCCAGCGCATCATACATGACGTCGCCCCACGCCAGCGCAGCGAAGTACTCGGCAGCGTAGCGTTGACGGATGGCGCCATCCGGCGTCGTGGCGATCAGATCAGCAAGTTCAGCGGCAACATCATAGACGGCTGTGTACGCCTCTGCCGACGCGCCTCGCATGAAGGCGGACACGGCAAGCCCGCGACGCAGCTCGAACCGCGCAGGCGCGAGGCCGGAGCGCAGCTCGTCGAGGAAACGGATGGCGAGAATGGCGGAGTCGCCCGCCTGCGCCCAGTCTCCCGCCGCCCAGGCCTGCGCATAGAGCGCGTGAGCTGCGCGCGCCGAGATCAGGTCATGGCCCGGCGCCGCGCCGCGTTGCTGAAGCGAGGCGAACAGGCGGGTGCGTGACTGCGGAGAAGGCTCCGAGGCGAGCGTCGCCCAGTCGTGCAGGACGCGCGAAACGACGGGCGATGAATCCGGCTGGGCGAGCGAGGCGCCCTGCTCCACCAGAAATTTGGAATAGACCAGCGCAGTGGCGGGCTGGTTGGCCAGCATGGCAATCCACCCGAACTCCCGCGCGACCGATGCGGCGTCCGGGCCAGCGCGGTCGATGGCGGGCCACGTCTCGTTCGCGGCAATCACGGCTGCGCGGTAGTCACCGCTCTGGACGGCGGCGTTGAAGGCGCGAATGTCGGCGGATGCGGGGGCTATCGATGCTGCGAGCAGCGCCGCACAGGCCCAGATCCGGCTCGCGACAGTCATGGCGTCCCCAATGACGAAGTTCCCGAAATCTACGCTTTTTGGGGGGAACGGGAAGATGGGCATCGCATAGACAGGCGCCCCCTGTTCCTGCGGACCCGTTTGACTATAGGAGGGGCCATGAGCATCAAACCAATCCACATCATCGGCGGCGGCATGGCGGGGTCCGAGGCGGCCTGGCAGGCGGCCAATATGGGCGTGCCTGTGGTGCTGCACGAGATGCGGCCCGTACGGAAAACCGATGCGCATCATACGGATGGGCTGGCGGAGCTGGTGTGCTCCAACTCGTTCCGGTCGGATGACTGGGAGTACAATGCGGTGGGGCTGCTGCACGAGGAGATGCGGCGGGCAAACGGGCTCATCATTGCGATGGGCGACAAGCACAAGGTTCCAGCGGGTTCGGCGCTGGCGGTGGACCGCGATGGTTTCTCGGCAGATGTGACCGCGGCGCTGGAAGCGCATCCGTTGGTGACGATCGAGCGCGGCGAAGTCGATGGCTGGCCGCCCGAAGCATGGGCAAGCGTGATCATCGCGACGGGCCCGCTGACGTCGGATGCGCTGGCCAAGGCGATCCTTGCCAAGACGGACGAGGACTCGCTTGCGTTCTTCGATGCCATCGCGCCGATCGTGCATGTTGAATCCATCGACATGACGAAGGCGTGGAAACAGTCCCGCTATGACAAGCCCGGGCCGGGCGGCGATGGCGCAGAGGCGTACATCAACTGCGCGATGGACAAGGCGCAGTACGAGGCTTTCATCGCGGCGCTGCTCGCGGGGCCGAAGACTGAATTCAAGGAGTGGGAAGGCACGCCCTATTTCGAGGGCTGCCTGCCGATCGAGGTGATGGCGGAGCGCGGAGCGGAGACGCTGCGCTACGGGCCGATGAAGCCGGTGGGGCTGACCAATCCTCACAATCCCACGGTGAAGTCGTACGCCATCGTGCAATTGCGGCAGGACAACAAGCTCGGAACGCTCTGGAACATTGTCGGCTTCCAGACGAAGCTGAAATATGCCGCACAGGAGCAGATATTCCGCACCATCCCCGGACTGGAGAATGCGCAGTTCGCGCGTCTTGGCGGCATCCACCGCAACACGTTCATCAACTCGCCCGCCCTACTGGATGGCCAGCTGCGGCTGAAGGCGGATACGCGCGTGCGCTTTGCTGGTCAGGTGACCGGCGTTGAAGGCTATGTCGAGAGCGCGGCCATGGGGCTCGTTGCGGGGCGCATGGCGGCAGCGGAGCGGCTGGGGCTAAAAGTAGATGCACCGCCTTCGACCACAGCGCTGGGTGCGCTGGTGAACCACATCACGGGCGGGCATGTGGTTGGCCAGATCGAGGACTCAACGGCGCGGTCGTTCCAGCCGATGAACGTGAACTATGGCCTGTTCCCCGATATCGAAGTTGGCGAGCTGAAGGGACCGGACGGCAAGCGGCTGAAGGGCGCGGACAAGGGCCGGGCGCGCAAGCGACTGATCTCGCTGCGAGCGCTGGATGATATCGAGGGCTGGCTGAAAACGCAGGCGGCCCCGGTCACGGCTGGTTAGGATCGTCGACCTTCTCGCCGCGCATCGCTTTCTCGAAATACTCACGGTTCGATATCTGCTTGACCGTGCTGTTCCACTGCCCCTCGAAACCGAGCGGAACGCCAGCGCGGCCTGCGTTGGTGATGACGCCCCAGATGGCGCGGAACACGATCAGCGCGAGCACGCCGACCATCGGCTGTCCCAGCAGGATCAGCGCGCCGGCGCCGACGAACAGACCAAAGTGCAGCACGATGATGCGGCCGTAAGGCGCGAACATCTCGGCCATGGGGTTCGAGTTTTTCCACTCGCCCTTGATCAGGAATTCCCAGATGAAGATCACCACCTGGAACCCGATGATCGCATACAGCATCCAGTCGACGTGAAGGCCGGTTGAGAGCGCGTACTGGAACATGCCGGACAGATCCATGAACGGCATGGTGGAGAGCGCCTGCGGGCCGGAGGAAAAGGTCGCAAAGCCCATCAGGAATGTGCCGTGGACCATGCAGAACAGGCCGTAGTGGAACACGAAGAACGCGCTCATCACCACACCGAGCAGCAGGCCTAGCGCGCCAAAGCTGGCGCCCGAGATAACGATGCGCGGAATCGTCATCGCGCCGGCGACGATGTTTTCCATCCAGTAGAGCATGACCAGCGGGACAGCGTTCCAGCCCCACGCGATCACGCCAAACACGGGCAGAAGATCGACGGCAAGGCCGAGCCACACGATCGGCTGCGTCAGCGCGCGGCCCCAATAGCCAATATCGAAAAGCCTGTTCACGTCCGCCCCTGCTCAACCCACCCGGCCCGCCTGCCTAAGCCAGTTGGCCGATTCTATCCGCGAACCACCTGACCGCGTCGCGTGGGAAATAGCCATAGGCGAAGGCTAGTCTTCCAGTTCCCACGCCACCGAATGATGCTCGTGGACGATCACCCATTCGCCTTCGATCTTGTTGTAGCAGATTGTGAGGCGGATCGGCTTTTCGACCTCTGACGGGGTCGAGCCGATGCAGCGTACGAGGCAATGGCTGAACGCCACATCGGCGCCTGCGGTGATCGAGAGATCGCTTGGCTCGAAGACGCCGTTCGCGCCGAACCACGGGAAGAAGTTCTCCCAGATATCGCGGTACTCATCGATGCCGTTGAGCTGGGGCGGATCGGCCACGTCGAACATCACGATCTCATCGTCGTGCGGATCGGTGACGCCATCGATGTTGCGCGTCTGGACAGCCTTGATCCAGCCCTCGAACACGCGGCGGACCGCGGAGACATTCTGTGGGTCGCCGATCTCGTTGGTCATGTCTGTCTCCCTGCGATTTCAGGCGTGGTTCAGGTGATGGCGTTACAGGCGGCGGAACAGCGCTGCGCGGAACAGGCGCCAGCGTTTCGACAGCGGCGAGCGAGGCTCGTCTTTATCCTCGACAATCGCGAGGTGAAGGATAGCGGGCCAGAGCGCCGACGGCAGCTTGCGCGCGCAAGTTCTGGCGACCGCCCAGCGCGCCGCGGCGTCGGCCAGTTCGGCCGCCACGGCGATACGCGCTTCGCCCACCTGCGACAGCAGCGAGATCTGTTCGGGCGTCGCCTTCGCATCGAGCACAAGACCAGCCAGCTTCGCGAGCGCCCCTTCGGTCGCGAGGTGGCGCGCCTCGTGGTCGCCGCCCGCCGTATGACCGCCATGAAGATGATCGTCGAGAATGTCGTCAAAGCGATCGATCAGGTCGTTGATCGGCGCGATGAGGTCGGGACGATCCTTTGTGACGCGCGCAAGCTCTTCCGCCAGATCGTGACGGCGCAACGGCGCCTTGCCTGCAACCTGCTCGATCGTCTCGCGCCACCACTGGACGCGGATCTTGCCCAGCATAGGCTCCTTGGTGTGCAGCGTGCGCTGAAGCTCCTGATTGAGCAGGTAAATGGCGACAAGGCGCTCCCTGCCTTCAGCTGGCGCATAACGCGTCGCAAGCCAGCGATCTTCGTCCGTCCGCTTCAGGCGGTCGTCGAATTCCTCGACCCCAGCGAGGGGGGCGCTTGCAAGATTTGCCTTATTGGACGTATCGCTCATGTTCAAATTCAGATCCGAGGCCCTATTTCAGAGCCTGCAGAGATAAAACGAGAGGGTATTTCATGGCTTTCACGCTTCCCGCACTGCCTTACGCCCGTGACGCCCTGGCGCCGCATATCTCCGAAAACACGCTCAACTTCCATTATGGCAAGCACCATCAGGCCTATGTGGACAACCTGAACAAGCTGGTCGCCGGCACGCCGCTGGAAAACGCACCGCTTGAGGAAGTCGTCAAGCAGAGCTGGGCCGAGAAGAAAACCCCGATCTTCAACAATGCCGGCCAGGTCTGGAACCACACCTTCTACTGGCACTCCATGAAGCCCCAGGGCGGCGGCAAGCCGACGGGCCTGATCGCCGACAAGATCAACAAAGACTTCGGCTCGTTCGACGAGTTCAAGGCCAAGTTCGCCGAAGCCGGCACGACGCAGTTCGGTTCGGGCTGGGCCTGGCTGTCGCTCAAGGACGGCAAGCTCGTCGTCTCCAAGTCGGGCAATGCCGAAACGCCGCTGACCGAAGCCGGGGTTACTCCGCTGATAACCATGGATGTCTGGGAGCACGCCTATTACCTGGATTACCAGAACCTTCGCCCCAAATACATCAACACTTTCCTCGATGAACTGGTGAACTGGGACCACGCCAACCAGGCGCTCTCGGACGCGAAGTAGGCCCGTATAGCCCGCGCTTCGATCAGTTTGATCAGCGCGGGTTAGCGGTTTCGAGACGTTTTTGTGGCGTATTTGACCCGTCGGACCCCGGACTGAACCGGGGCCGCGGGTGGTGAATTTGCTGCGATGATGATCGTCCCTGATACGGGTTCCGAGACTGCTGCCCGCCGTGCGCAACCCGCCAGCGCCAGCCTGCTGGAAGCCGCCATCGAGCGCGGCGGACTGCATCCGTTTTTCCACGCCAAGGTTGCGATGAGCACGCGCAAGATCGTCGGCGTCGAAGCGCTGGCGCGCATCGCGACGCCGCAGATGGGCTTTGCCTCGCCCGCCGCTTACGTCGAGCTGGCCGAGCGCAACCAGCGCATTGATGCGTTGACCTATGCAATGACCCGCGCCGTGGCGAAGCATGTCGTCGCGTTCGACGGCCTGCCCTGCTCGATCAACATCAGCCCGATGTCGCTTGAGCGCGTCGAGTTCGCCGACCTGATGGAAGCGGCGATCCGGGAGTCGGGGCTCGACTGCAAACAGTTCACGCTGGAAGTCACCGAGAGCCGCGCGATCGAGTTTGGCGTGCATGCATTCGAGACCATGACGGCGCTGCGCGGCAAGGGCTTTGGCCTCGCGATCGACGATTTCGGCGCTGGCACCAGCAATATCGACCGTCTGCGGAATTTCCCCTTCACCGAAGTGAAGATCGATCCGGCTTTCACGCGGCTGGCGATGGACGAAGCCTTCGCCAAGGCCGCGCTGGTCAGCTGCGTTCGTCTGGCGCGCGAGCATGGGCTCAAGGTCGTCGCCGAAGGCATCGAGACGCAGGACATGTGGAACTTCATGACCTGGCTGAAGGTCGATGAAGCGCAAGGCTTCCTGCTGTCGAAACCGATGCAGCCGGTGGATTTCCGCGAGCTGCTGAAGCGGGGCTGATGCCTCGTATCACCTAACGGCGCCTTGCCTCACGGCGGCATTGGCATTTCTATCGGACCAGTTCCGGGGAATGCGCCATGACTTACAAAACCATCACCGTGAAGCCACTCTCGCCCAACCTTGGCGCGGAGATCGCAGGCGTCGATCTGTCGAAGCCGCTGAGCAATGCGCAGTTCGACGACATTCATACCGCCTTCCTGAAGCATCACGTGATCTTCTTTCGTGACCAGACGCTGACGCCGGAACAGCATATCGCGTTCGGCAAGCGGTGGGGGACGTTGAACATCCACCCCTATGTGAAGAGCATGGCGGGCTACCCGGAGATCCTGGAGATCATCAAGGAGCCGACCGAGAAGATAAACTTCGGCGGCGGTTGGCATTCGGACATGAGCTTTCTTGAAGTCCCTGCCCTCGGCTCCATCCTGCATGCGATCGAGATTCCCGAAGTTGGTGGCGACACCCTGTTCGCCAGTCAGTATGCGGCGTGGGACGCCCTCTCTCCCGGACTGAAGCAGACACTGGAAGGCCTGCGCGCGATCCATTCGGCGGCGGAAGAATATGGCGCGGGCGGAGCCTCCTCGAAAAAGCGTGCGTCGATGGATAGCGAAGTCGTCGGCGATGAAGTGCCCGAGTACGAGCACCCGGTTGTACGCACGCATCCGGAGACGGGGCGGAAGGGGCTGTATGTGAACCCCGCTTTCACGCTGCGCTTTGCGGGATGGACGAAGCGCGAGTCGCGGCCGCTGCTGGAGTATCTGTTTGAAGTGGGACGGCGCGAGGCGTTCACCTGCCGGTTCAGATGGCAGCCGGGCTCGCTGGCGATGTGGGACAATCGCTGCGTCTGGCACTTCGCCCTCAACGACTATCACGGCCAACGCCGCCACATGCGCCGCGTGACGGTGAATGGCGACAAGGTGCGGTAACGCGCAGTCTGTCGATCGCACGGGCGCGATCGCCCTGCGGGATGCTGTAGCTCCGCCCCCCTTAGTCGGAGGGCTGGGGACGCGGGATGGCCCCGCGTGGTTTGGGCATCCGCTCAGGCGAGCGGCTACCGGCAGTAAAAGGAAAACGCGATCATCCCGCGTCCCCGCGATCGTTATTCGCCAACTGGATCACGGAGGTATTGGACCTCTTGGACCCCAGGCCGGCGGCGGAAGGGCCGGGCTGTTCGGGCCCAGTCCCCTGTGACAGCGCGGGCCGTTTCAGGGCCCGCGCCGCGCTATCTCCGTGCGTTGGCTGCACAAACAGCATTCCGCCAGGCCACACCGCTCGATCGCATCGCCCCCCGCGCCGTTGAACATCGCGACTGCCCTCCATGCGGAGGCGACTGGCGGATTATCACTCAGGTTCAGCGCGTGGGGATGGATGGTTGCGGATCCCGCATTGATTTTTGCGGAGAACGCTGAATTTGTTGGGACATTCGACATCGGAGCGCGGCGGGATTCCGCGGAGTTCGGCGGCCAAACGGGATGCGTGATGTCTGTCAGAGCGATGCATCTTGGCGGAGTGCTGGCCTGCTGTGCATGTGCGACGGGCTTTCCCCCCGCCTTCGCTCAAGAGTCGACATACGCTCCCGCTCGAACCGCTGATGACAAACCGGACCTCGGCGGCGTGTGGAGCAACGCGGAAGAGGACGCGACGATTACGCAGACAATCGATGGAGAGACGAAAACATCCGCCTTCGACAACCCGTGGGACAGGATACTGCCCTTCAGGGATCGCGCGGATGCAATGGCGTGGCGGGAGAAATACGGGACATACATGACCGGCGCGCCATCGCCTGACTTCACGCTTGGGCCGGACACATTGCCCAACAGGGACCGTTGCCTGATGGCTGCCAATGCGGCTGCGCCGCCGATGACGAGCCAGGGCTATAACGACGCCTATCAGATCGTGCAGACGCCATCGTACATCGCCATCGCCGTCGAGATGATGGACGAGATGCGGATCGTGCCGATGTTCGCGAGCCAGAGCGAGGCGATGAAGGCCCATCTGTCGCCTGTCTTGCAACGCTGGACAGGCGACCCGGTCGGCTGGTGGGAGGCCAACACGCTGGTTGTGGAGACCGACCAGCCGACCGCGCGGCAACGGGCGCAGAGCGGTATGCCGATGTCGGAGGACGCCAAGATCGTCGAGCGGTTTACGCGCGTGGGCGATGGCGAGCTGCTCTATCAGGCTGAGGTGACAGACCTGGCGGTTTATCTGCGACCCTGGACGATCGCGTACACATTCCATCCGGTGCAGCGCATCTGGGAGTATGCCTGCCACGAAGGAAATTACGGGATGGCGGGGATACTGTCCGGCGTGCGGAAGGTGGAGCGGGATGCGGCGGAGGGCGGAAAGAACCAGCGGGATTAGGCTCGTAGGGTGCATTGCAGCGGAGCGAAAATGCACCGCTCGTGCGTGTGGCGTGATGGTGCATCAAGATGCACCCTACGGTCCCGTCCTACAATTTCCTGCGTCCGGTCGCCTTCGGCTTGTCGAAAAGCTGATCGAACGCATCTTGGCTCTCCGGGAAAGTCGAGCCCAACTTTTGAAACATCCGACGCATGTGGCACTCCGTCTCCGATGAGTGAAACGAAACCGCACTAGTTCCGATTGCTTCAGCCATCCTATTCACTACGTCCAACGCGACTTCGGTCAGCTTCTTCAGTTCGTTGCGCGTAACTCCCGCCGCTTTGAAAGCCTCGTTTAAATCCAACTCCGCGCTACGATGCGCGAACGCGCTGTTCCGAATAATTTCTATCTTGTCGACGGTTGGTGTTGCGCTTGCGATCAGATCGCGAAGCTCAATCCAGTCGTCGTTCTTCATTTTATTACGAACGTCTTTGGCAAGGGCATGGAAATTCACAGTTGATCGGCTCTTCATTTTCGTAAAGAGGCCGGTCAGCTTGATGATGAAGGCAAAGCGATAGATATGCTCCTCATATCTGAAGAACCAAATGTACTCGTTCATTTGGTCAACGATCCGGCGACGCGTCTTTGGATCCTGATAGAACTCAAAAACATCCAAGTACGCGCGGCAGCGAATTGTCGTTTGCCCAGCGATATCAATCCGACGAGCCAACGATAGTAGCGGCATCGGTCTAACCCCGGCTCCTCAGCAGCCTGCCCTTCTCTCTGTCCCAGTCTCGCTTCTTCTCGACGTCGCGTTTGTCGGGGGCCTTGCGGCCCGTGGCGAGGGCTAGCTTGATTTTCGCCATGCCGTTGGAGCCGAAATAGAGCTCGAGCGGGACCAGTGTGCGGCCTTCGCGTTCGACGGCGCCGACGAGGCGGTTGAATTCGCGTTTCTTGACGAGGAGGATGCGCTTGCGGCCGGGCTCGTGGTTGAACTGGCCGGCGGGCGGATAGGTCGGGATCGTGGAGTTGATCATCACGATCTGGCCGTCTTCCTCGCGCGCATAGGCTTCCGCGATGTTGGCGCGGCCTTCGCGAAGGGATTTCACTTCCGAGCCGGTGAGGACGATGCCGACCTCGATGTCGTCGATGATCTCGTAGTTGCGGCGGGCCTGACGGTTCTCGGCCACGGACTTGCGGGCGAGTTCGCGCTGGGACTTGCCTTTGGGGTTCTGACCGCCTCGCGGTGACTGAGCCATCAGAGGAGCCCGGCTTCCTTCATGCCGGCCTCGATTTCTTTCTTCACCTCGGCCGACTGGACGGGGACAAGCGGCAGACGGACTTCATCCGTGCAGAGACCAAGCAGGGAGAGCGCGTACTTGGCGGGCGCAGGGCTCGCCTCAAGGAACATGGCGCGGTGGAGACGGGCCAGCGTATCGTTGATGCGGCGGGCCTCTGCATAGTCACCCTTCAGGGTGGCGTTCTGCATGGCGGCGCACTGGTAGGGCGCGACGTTGGCGGTGACCGAAATGCAGCCGACCCCGCCCAGGGCGTTGAAGCCGACGGCGTTGGAATCCTCGCCCGAAATCTGAATGAAATCTTTCCCGCACAGCGCCGTATGGCGGGCAACACGGCTGACATCGCCCGATGCGTCCTTGATGCCGACGACGTTCGGGAGGGTCGACAGGCGGGCAATCAGGTCCGGTTGCATGTCGGAACCCGTGCGACCGGGCACATTGTAAACAAAAATAGGCAGTTGAACCGCCTCATTCAAAGTTTTGTAATGCGCGTAAACCCCATCTTGGGTGGGTCGGTTGTAATACGGGTTCACGATCAGGGCTGCGTGAGCGCCGACGGACTTAGCGTGCTGGAGGAGGCCAATGGCTTCCGCCGTGGAATTGGAGCCTGCCCCCGCAATGACTGGAACCCGCCCAGCCGCCGTTTTCACGCAGAGTTCGACCACATGCCGGTCTTCCTCGTGCGACAGCGTGGAGGCTTCGCCCGTGGTTCCGCAGGGAACCAGCGCGTGCGTTCCAGCCGCGATCTGCCGCTCGACCAGCGCCACAAACGCCTTCTCGTCCACTTTCCCGTTGCGGAAAGGGGTTACGAGGGCGGGCATGGAGCCTTTGAAAACCATGGCAGTCTCCGGAGAGCGTGATGAGGATCGGTCACGCGACTCGCGGGATAATCATTCCATGAGGGGGTTTGGCAAGCATATGTCGCGCACGGGACGGGCTTTGATGGCGGCCGTGGCGCTTTCGGCGCTGGGTGGAGCCATTGGCGCGGGCGTGGCGATGGCCAATCCGGTGGCCCCTTCCCTGAAGCCGCCCCCCACCAGGACCTCGGCCTGGCTGGATACGACGGATTTCACGCTGCTGAACCGGGCGCTGGATGCGGCGGATGACGGTCAGTGGACGCAGGTGCGCTCTTATCTGGGCCGGGTCAGCGATCCGGCGGCGCAGGCGCTGATCCGCTGGCGGATCGCGACCAATGGCGATGCAGGCATGGGATACGGCGACCTGATGAAGGCGCTGGAGGAATTCAAGGGCTGGCCGGACACGAGCAAGATCGAGGACCAGGCCGAGATCACCATCACGCGGTCCAGCCTGACGGCGGATGAGCGGATTGCCTGGTTGCTGGCGCGCGGGCCGCGCACGGGCGAAGGCGTGCTGGCGCTGGCCGACGCCTATAACAGCCAGGCCAAGCGTGACGACATGATCCGCGTGATCCGTGAGGCGTGGCGCACGCGCGCGATGAGCTCAGGCGCGGTGGCGACGATCCAGGGGCAGTATGCGGGCGACCTGACGGCGGAGGATCACTTCGCGCGGGCCGACATGTTCCTGTGGCGCGCCGACACCAAGAGCGCGCAGGCGCTGCTGCCGAAACTGACGGCGGGGCGAAAGAAGGTCATCGAGGCGCGGATCGCGCTGATGAAGAACGTGAAGAATGTCGACAAGACGGTGAATGCGGTGCCGTCGGAATATATCGACGATCCGGGGCTGCTGTACGATCGCGCACGCTGGGCGGAGCGCAAGGGGCGGCAATCGGACGAGCTGAGCTATCTGCTGCGCATCAATGGCGAGCAGGCGCCAGCTGTGGGGCGCGAGGATATCTGGGGCGAGAAGCAGTCTGTGATGCGCCGCATGATCCGCGAGCGCGATTACCAGAAGGCGTATCAGCTGGCGGCGGGGCATGGATTGCTGAGCGGCGAGGCGTTCCGCGATGCGGAATGGATCGCGGGCTGGCTGGCGCTGGAGAAGCTGGGCGATGCAGCGAAGGCTGAGGCGCATTTCCGCGTGTTCGGCGCGGGCGTTGCGACGCCCATCTCTGTGAGCCGGGCGCAATACTGGCTGGGTGAGGCGCTGACCAAGCAGCAACGCATTCCCGAGGCGCAGGAAGCGTATGCGGTCGCTTCGAAGTATCCTTACGTTTTCTACGGCCAGCTGGCGGCGGAGAAGGTGCGCCAGCAAATGCCGGAGGCGATGAAGATATCTTTCGCCCTGCCCGCGCAGCCGACCGATGACGAGCGCGCAGCGTTTGCGAAGCGCACGCCTGTGCGTGCGGCGATCCTGCTGGCGGAAACGGGGCGACTTGCGAGCTTTGAGCGGTTCTCGTTCGCGCTTGACGATGTGATGACGACCGCGAACGAGCACCAGATGCTGTTCGATATCGCGGCCGGATATCTGGAGATGCGCGCGGCTGTGCGTGGCGCCAAGGCCGGGCTGGGTCGCGGACTGGTAGCGCCGGATGCGGTGTTTCCGTTGATGCCGCTGCCGACCAGCCCGCGGACGGGGTCGGCTGAGCCGGCGCTGGTGCTGGCGCTGTCGCGGCAGGAGAGCGAGTTCAATGCGCGGGCGATTTCTGGCGCCGATGCACGCGGGCTGATGCAGATGATCCCGCGCTATGCGCAGGCGGAAGCGAAGATGGTCGGCCTGCCGTTCAAGTCGAGCTGGCTGACGGATGATCCGCAATACAATCTGCGGCTGGGGCGCGGCTTCCTCGATGATCTGGTAGACGATTTCGGCGGGTCGTACATTCTGGCGGCGGCGGCCTATAACGCCGGGCCTAGCCGCGCACGGCAGTGGATCAACGATTTCGGAGATCCGCGCGGGCAAGTCGATCCGGTAGACTGGATCGAGAGCATCCCGTTCGCCGAGACGCGCAACTATGTTCAACGTGTGCTCGAAAACACACAAGTGTATCGCCACAGGCTGGCGGGTGCGCCGGTGGACATCCAGCTGTCGGACGACCTGAGGCGCGGACGGCCGCGGTAGGCGGGAAGAGGCACCGTCTTCACTCCACAACGAGCGGGTTCTGACCTTCATTCGTGGTCATTATCGCTATAGTTGACGGCGCATAGCGGGCGCCTTAGCGATATCCTTGATCAAATATAACGATCCGGGAGGGACTTATGAACTTTGCTGGCGTTAGCCGGGCAGCTTTGCTTGCCGGTTTCCTGTCCGCGCCTGTTGGCGCTGCGGTCGCGCAGGAAACAGGCGGCGATCGGGACACGGTCTTCATTCTGGGGCGCATCGAGAACGGCATTACGTCGAGCGATGGCGAGACCATCAACGCCTCCTCGATCAGCGAAGAGCAGATGCGCACATTCGATCGCGCCAGCGTGGACGAAGCGCTTGATCTTATCCCGGGCGCCAACGCATCCAGCACCGGCGGCTCGCGCAACGAGAAGCTGATCTTCGTGCGCGGCTTTGACCGCTTCCAGACCACCCTTTCGATCGATAGGGTACGCGTGTTTCTGCCCGCAGATAACCGGATCGACTTCGCGCGCTTCCTGACGGCGGACCTTGCTGAGGTTCAGGTATCGAAGGGTTACGTGTCGGTTCTCAACGGACCAGGCGGCGTGGGCGGCGCGGTGAACCTTGTCACGCGCAAACCATCGCGTGCGTTTGAGGCTGAGCTGGTCGCCACGGCCACGGCCGACGCCGACCTTTCGCAGAACGGCACGACCTTCTCCAGCCTCGTCGGGACGCGTCAGGATCAGTTCTACGTCCAGCTTTCGGGCGCGACGACGGATCGCGATTCCTGGAGCCTGTCGGACGACTTCAACCCGATCATTCCCGCGCTGGAGAATGGCGGCGAGCGCGGCAACTCGGCCAGCAAGGACTGGCGCGTGAACCTGAAGGCGGGCTGGACGCCGAACGCCACGGACGAATATGCGATCAGCTATATCAAGCAGTCGGGCGAAAAGAACGCGCCGCTGCATGTCAGCGATAACGCTTCGACGCGTTACTGGACATGGCCCTACTGGGACATCGAGAGCATCTACTTCCTCTCGCGTACGCAGCTGGGCGAGAACCTGAAGCTGAGCAGCCGGGTCTACTACAACACGTTCGAAAACCTGCTGTCGTCGTTCGACAACGCGGCGCAGAACACGCAGACCCTGCCCCGCGCCTTCGACAGCTATTACGACGACACCGCGCACGGCGCGAACGTTACACTGGAAGCAAGGCTTTCGGACGCCAACACGCTGACGGGTTCGCTGCACTATCGTAGCGACGAGCATAACGAGCAGCAGGACGGCTTCACGCGCACGCCAGCGACGGGCAACCCGTCCGTGAACGCGCCGTATTCCGAGCCGTGGCAGGGCACGGAAGAGAAAACCTACTCGTTCGCAGTGGAAGACACCCAACAGCTGGGCGACAAGCTCGAGCTTGTGGTTGGCGCGTCCTATGACTGGACGGACCTGACCAAGGCGACTGACGTCAACGTTTCCGTCAGCGGCACGACGATTGCCAATTCGGCGATCAACTTCACGCCGGTGAACTATCCGCTGCGTGACATGGATGGCTGGAATGCGCAGGCAGCGTTGATCTGGGATGCGGCCGACAACATCAAGCTGCACACAAGCCTGTCTTCGCGCGTTCGCTTCCCCACCCTGTTCGAGCGCTTCTCGTCACGCTTCGGCACGGCGATCCCCAACCCGAATGTCGATCCCGAGCGCGCCACCAACTTCGAGGTTGGCGGCAGCATCGACTTCAGCCCCAAGATTCGCCTCGAAGGCGCGGTGTTCTACAGCAATGTGCAGGATGCGCTGGTGCAGGTGCCCGTCGTGCTTGCTGCGCCGTTCGGCACGGTCAACCAGACCCGCAATGCCGGCAAGGCCGATTATTACGGCGCCGAACTGTCACTCACGGCGGAAGTGGCTGACTGGCTGGATGTCGGCGGCAATTTCACCTGGATCGACCGCAACTACCAGCGCGTCTCGCAGATCACGGCCGTGCCGGGAACGACTGCGCCGATCACCGGCGCTGACCCGACCAATGCGCGGTTCGAGCCGCAAGGCGTGCCGGGCGTGAAGGCGTTCTTCTATGCCAATCTGAATGTTTTGCCGAACGTGACGATCACTCCGAACATCGAACTGGCTTCAAAGCGATGGACGGTTACGTCATCCAGCGCGATCACGCCGCCGCGCTTCTATGAGACCGGCGACTACGCCTTGTTCAACCTAGCAGTTGACTGGGAAATTTCGGACAATGTTTCGGTGTTGGCCACCGTGAAGAACATCGCCGACGGCAATTACACGCTCGTCGATGGCTTCCCGGAAGAAGGCCGCAACTTCTCGCTGTCACTACGCCTGAAGAACTAGGACCCGATCGGCAGGGCCTGCGCCAGTCGCAGGCCCCGTCACGCATCGCCTGCCCTGCGGGGCGCTTCAGACTGGCGGCGTCCGCGCGATGGCTTGCGCGAACATGTCTGCATCCACATTGCCGCCGGACAGAATGAGCAGGACCGGGCCTCGGCCTGCGAAATGCGCACGATTGTTCAGGAGGACCGCGAGGGCGTTGGCGCCGCCGGGCTCGACGACGAGCTTAAGATTGTGGAAGGCGTAGCTCATCGCGTCCAGAAGCTGGTCATTCGTGGCTGTGAAGCCGCCTCTGACGCGGCGCTTGTGGATCTCGAACGGCAAGACGCCGGGTTCGGGCGACATGAGTGCGTCGGCAATGGAGCGGATGCCGGGAGCGTTGAAGACGATCTTTTTCGCAGCGAGCGATTTGATGAGGTCGTCATGGCCATCGGGCTCGGCCACGTAGACCTCGGTTGAGGGCGAGAGCGCTTCGAAAGCGACCGCGACGCCAGCAAGGAGACCACCGCCGCTGGCGTTGCAAATGAGACTGCCGAAGGTGACGCCCTGGGCGGCGGCATCCTTCGCGGCTTCAAGGCCAGCTGTGCCCTGCCCGGCCATGATCCAGCTATCGTCGAAGGGGCGAACCGTTGTGGCGCCGGTGGCCGCCACCAATTCTGCGGCGATGGCTTCGCGGCTTTCCTTGATGCGGTCGTAGAGGCGGACTTCGGCGCCGCGGCGCTTCGTGCTCTCGATCTTCGCGCGCGGCGCATCGGACGGCATCACGATGGTGGCCTTGAGACCGAGAACGCGGGCGCTTTCAGCGACGCCTTGTGCGTGATTGCCGGAGGAGAAGGCGACGATGCCTTTCGGCTTGTCGGCATCTGGAATGCGGCTGATGCGATTCCACGCGCCGCGCATCTTGAACGAGCCGGTGCGCTGGAGCGTTTCTGGCTTGATCCAGACGGGGACGCCAACGGCAGCATCGAGCGCATCGAAGCGCAGGAGCGGTGTGTGGAAGGTGACGCCCTTCAGGCGCACGGCGGCGTCTTCGACGTCGTCGATTGTGGGGAGGTCGCGAAGCGGATCGGTGATCATGGCGCGCTTATGCGCTCATTCGCCGCCAGACCACAAACGAGGTTATCTAACCGACTGCTGAGAAATTCGCAGCATTGGCCGCCAGCTTTGCGCGCGCAGCTTCGTATTCGCGTTTCAGCTGGGCGATGTATTGCGCGGCGGGCATGCGAGCCTTGATGGCGCCGATGCCCTGGCCGGAGCCCCAGACGTCCTTCCAGGCTTTGGCCTTGGAGCTTTCGCCAGCCTGGAAACTCATCGTGGCCTTGTCGCCGTCCGGCAGGTTGTTCGGGTCCATGCCAGCTTTCGCGATCGAGGGCGCGAGATAGTTGCCGGAGACGCCGGTGAACAGCGAGGAGTAGACGATGTCTTTCGCGGCGCTGGCGACGATCATGTCCTTGTAGTCATCGAGTGCGCGGGCTTCGTCGGTGGCGATGAAGGCGGTGCCGATATAGGCGAAATCTGCGCCCATGGCCTGAGCCGCAAGAATCTGTGCGCCGGTGGAGATGGAGCCGGAGAGCGCGAGCGGGCCGTCGAAGAATTCGCGGATCTCGGAAATGAGGGCGAATGGCGATAGCGTGCCGGCGTGGCCGCCAGCGCCGGCGCAAACAGCAATCAGACCATCAGCGCCCTTCTCAAGCGCCTTGTGGGCGAAGACGATGTTGATGATGTCGTGCAGGACGATGCCGCCATAGGAGTGGATGGCGTCGTTCACTTCGGGGCGGGCGCCGAGCGATGTGATGACGATCGGGACTTTGTGTTTGACGCAAAGGGCGAGGTCTTCCTCGATGCGGTTGTTCGACTTGTGGACGATGAGGTTCACGGCGTAGGGCGCGATTTTCGCGGCGGGATTGGCGCGGCGGGCGGCGGCGAGTTCTTCGTTGATGCGGGAAAGCCACTCGTCGAGCTGTTCGATGGGACGCGCGTTGAGCGAGGGGAACGAGCCCACGACGCCGGCCTTGCACTGGGCGATCACCAGATCCGGGTTGGAAATGATGAACAGGGGCGATCCGATCACCGGGAGGGAAAGCTGGTTCGCGAGAGAAGCCGGAATCGCCATGGAAGGTCCGCTTTGAAATGGCGGGATAGGCCCCGGCCTGTGGCGACCATAACGGGCCTGCGACGACGGGCAATGCGGCTACAAGGCCGCAAACCCTTGACGCCCCTAAACCCTTGACGCAGGGCCAAGCCGATGCCTGATGGCCGCGAAGCGTTCAGTGAGAGATTCATGGCGGACGACCTGCCCCTTTCTGCGGATTTTGCCCATGGCGATGAGGCGCAGTGGCGCGCCCTTGCCGAGAAGGCGCTGGATGGCGCGCCGTTCGACCGCCTGACGACCAAGACTGAGCATGGCGTGCCTGTGAGGCCGCTGTATCGCGCGCCGGACTGGGCGCCGGACGCTTCGGGCATGCCGGGTGTGGCGCCGTTCATCCGGGGCGGCCGGGCGGTCAATGATATCTACCTACCGTGGGATATTCGCCAGATCGTCTCGCATCCCGACCCGGCGATTGCCGCCGATCAAGTGATGGAAGCACTTGAAGGCGGCGTGTCGTCGATCGAGCTGCGCGTGGACGCTGCGGGCGAGCATGGCGTGGTAGCCCGATCTGCCATCGACATTGAGCGCGTGCTGCGTGGCGTGAAACTGGACCTCGCACCGCTGGCGCTGGACGCCACGGGCGCCTCGGCGACGCAGGGCGTTGAGCTGGCGGCGTTGCTTGCGGCGGCGGTTGGCCGCGCTTCCACGGAAGCGCAGGTGGCATTCAACGTCGACCCGATCGGCGCCCTGGCGCGGACGGGCGCCCTGCCCGGCTCGACCGAGGAAGAGATTGCGCAAGCGGCTTCCTTTGCGCGGGATGTTGCGGGCGAATTTCCGAAATCGACAGCGCTGCGCGCTGACTCGCGGCCAGTGCATGAGGCGGGCGGGACCGAGGTTCAGGAGCTTGCATATCTGGTCGGTTCGGGCGCCGAGTATGTGCGCGCATTGATGACGGCAGGGCTAACGGCGGATCAGGCGTGCGCAACGATCCTGTTCACGGTGAGTGTCGGCGCCGACTACCAAGTCGAGATGTCGAAGCTGCGCGCGGCGCGGCGGATGTGGGGCCGCGTGGCCGAAGCGTTCGGCGCCAAGGGCGCAGCGGGTGCGATGAAGCTGCAGGCCGTGACATCGCGGCGGATGCTGACGCGGCGCGACCCGTGGGTGAACATCCTGCGTAATACCGCAGCGTGCTTTGCGGCGGGCGTGGGCGGCGCGGATATAGTGACGGTACGCGCGTTCACGGATGCGATGGGTCTGCCGGGCAAGCTGGCGCGCAGGCTGGCGCGGAACACGCAGGTGATCGCGCAGGAAGAATGCAGTCTCGGCAAGGTTGTCGATGCGCCGGGCGGCGCGTGGGCGATGGAGAAGCTGGGCGATGATCTGGCTGTAGCGGCGTGGGCGCTGTTCCAGCAGGTGGAGCGCGAAGGCGGGCTGGCGAAGGCGCTGGAAACTGGCGGCTTCCAGACAGGCGTTGCGGAGGCGCGCGGCGCGCGCATCAAGGCTGCGGCCAAGCGCAAGGAACTGGTGACAGGCGTGACGGACTTCCCGCTGCTTCAGGAAGAAGTGCCGAGCGTGGAGGTGGTGAACCTGCCCGCTATCGTGCGGCGCGCAGCGGAGGCTTCGGGCCGGGCGCCGGCGGCGCGCTCATGGTTCTCGCTCAAGGGCGCGGCGCAGGACCGCGCGACCCTGGCCGACCTTTCGCGGACGACGGATGATGGCGGCGCGGAGGCCGAGCCGCTGTGGCCCATCCGCCTGGCGGAACCTTTCGAACGCTTGCGCGACCTGGCGGACCAGCGCACGGCGGCGGGGCGTGCGCCGAATATTTTCCTTGCGGCGCTGGGGCCGATGGCCGAGCACACGGCGCGGCTGCAGTATGCGCAGAACTTCTTTGCGGCGGGCGGGATCGGCGCGGTGCCGTCGGTCGGCGATGCGATCTGGCATGCGCAGGCGCTGGAGTCTTCGGGTTGCCAGCTGGCGTGCATCTGCGGCTCTGACAAGCGCTATGCAACGGATGCGGTCGAGGTTGCGAAGGCGTTGAAGCGCGCAGGCGCGACCCGGCTTTATCTGGCCGGCAAGCCGGGCGAGCTGGAAGCTGCATTGCGCGCGGCGGGCGTGGATGAGTTCATCCATGTCGGTGTCGACGTGCTGGCGAGCCTTGAGCTGGCGCACGCGGAGTTGGGGCTGGGACGCTAGCTGGATCGAGCTTGCCGGTTCATCATAGACGCGGCCAGCGAGATGGAGAGGGAATGCGCAACGCAGCTTTGATCGTTGGCCTTCTGATGGCGGCAATGGCAAGCGGTTGCGTCAGCCCACAGCAGTCGCCGCCGCTCGCGTCGGGCGACAGGTATGTCGCCATGGGGAGCTCGTTTGCGGCCGGCCCCGGCATCCCGGACTATTACGAAGAACCCGCCCGCCCCTGTGCCCGCTCGAGCAACAACTACGCGCACCAGATCGCCCGTCGCCATGGACTGACGCTTGATGATGTGAGCTGCAGCGGAGCGACGACATTCCATCTCACGGGCCCGCGCGACGCTATTCCGCCACAGCTTGATGCGGTGAATGCGGAAACCCGGCTGGTGACCATAACGATCGGCGGTAATGATCTTGGTTACATGACGAAACTGTTTGCGGCTTCATGCGCGGGCCTTGCTGAGCAGGGCATCCCACCCGCCGCAGCGTGTGATCCGATCCAGCCAGCGCCGTCGGAACAAGCCTATGCTGACCTTTCTGCGCGCATGGACGCCATCGCCAAGGAAGTGCGCCGCCGCGCACCGGCGGCCCGTTTAGTGTTCGTGGATTATCTGACGGTTCTGCCGCCGGCTGGAATCTGCGCCGCCACACCGCTTGGCTCATCGGAAGCTAGCAAAATCCGGGAGATCGCTAGCCGCCTCGCGATCATCACCGCCAAAGCTGCGGCAAGCAACGGCGCTGACATCATCAAAGCGTCTGCGCTATCGGGCGATCACAGCGCTTGCGCGAGTGTAGCGTGGATGAACGGCTATCCCCGCCCCGACGCGCCAGTCGCTGGAGCGGGCTATCACCCTAATGCCGCCGGAATGACGGCTGTTGCAGACGCTTTGGACAAGCTGCTTTGGCCATAAACGCAGAAGGTCCAGATCACGCCTTGAATGTCGAATTCGCGAGCGCCGCGATGCAGGCGTTGAGGCTGTCGTAGAGGGCCTGGCTGACGCGGTCGTAGCGCTCGCCGCCGCCGAGGTCGTTCCATGAGCCGATACCGCCGAAGACCCAGGCGCGGCTGCAGGCTTCGAAGACGGCGGCCTGACGATCATCAAAGCCGGTGAAGCGCGCCATGTCGCCCTGCTCGATCATGGGCTTGGCCGCATCGATGGTGTCGGTGGCCAAGCCCATGATCGAG
>Ga0208939_1000997_pt1 | contig 21841 bp, 18 predicted proteins | sample AD_STIC12_MetaG_FD_184437 | JGI IMG/M metagenome (GOLD analysis project Ga0208939, IMG submission 184437) | Active sludge microbial communities of municipal wastewater-treating anaerobic digesters from USA - AD_STIC12_MetaG (SPAdes) (version 2) | ecosystem: Engineered > Bioreactor > Anaerobic >...
CACGCGACATAACGACTCCTGTCGAAAAAGCCGCATCCTGCGGCAATCGCCCGCGTTTTGCCCTCCAGGCAAAACGTCCGGTCTTAGCGGCATCGTTTGCAGGGAACTATGGGGTGCTCGACCGCTTTCGCCATCCCTGGCTCACGCGGCATAATGCCGTCCTGGCAAAAACAAGCATCGCTTATGCAATCGCCTGACCTGCCGAAGCAGCATTTCAGGATCATTAAAAAGCGTTTGCTCTGCCGGTGAAATTGTGTCTTGCGTCAGTAGTGGTTTAGGGTTATTTTATTCTTATATGACACCTGAAGAGTGTCATATAAAAGCGGTCTTAGCCTTTAAAATCGAGCCGGGTTGATGAATTGATCATCGCTTCATTGGCCCGACAGTGCTATAATGGGTGAACAGGAAATCAATCATGGACATAGTCACACAGGGTCTGCTCGGTTCAACGGTCGGGCTGGCGTCATACGGCAAAAAGCTCGGGCGCCGCGCTGCGGTGTACGGTTTTATAATCGGGCTGCTGCCGGATTTCGACATTATCGCCGGTTACTGGGGCCCCTGGGCATCGCTTAAATACCATCGCGGGCCGACGCACGCAATTCTGGCACTGCTGCTGCTTGCTGTTCCGGTCGGGCTGGCATGCCGCGCCCTCGCGCGTTCAGACGCACCAAAACGCGACTGGATCGGCCTGGCACTGCTGAGCCTGATCACCCACCCGATCATCGACTGGTTCACCGCCTACGGCACCAGCCTGGCGTGGCCAATCAGCGACGCGCGCTACGCCATTGACGCACTGCCGATTCTCGACCCGGTCTATTCGCTGCCACTGCTGCTGGCGACTTTTATCGGCCTCACCGGCTGGCTGACGCCGACCAGGGTGCGGTCGATCGCCATTATCACGCTGGCGGCCACCACCGTTTACGCCGGCCTGGGCTGGAACACCTCGCAGATTCTCATCAACCGCGGCCGCGAGCTATTTCGTGCGCAGGGCTTCGATGCGGTCGAAATCAGGGCGATGCCGACCCTGCTCAACACCGTTGTCTACCGTGTCGTGGGCCGTGATGCCAACGACCGCTTCATGATCACCTACATGAAAAAAGCCTCGAAAGCGCCGCTGACGCCAGTCATCACCGTCGAACCCGACCGCGACGAATTCGTGACCCGCGCCCTCGACCACGAGCACGGTCGCCTGTTCAAATGGTTTTCGATGAATATGCTGCAGCCGAAAAGTATTGCGCTGCCCGACGGCGGCCACAAAGTCGTGCTCAACGACATGCGTTACGGCATGTTCCTCGACCCGGCCAAAGCGCTGTTCGCCGCCGAAGCCCATTTCGACAGAAACGGCACGCTCACGGGTTTCCATAGAGTGCAGAACCACCGCTCGATCAGCATGAAACAGGAACTCAACGCCACGCTGGCCCACGTTTTCGACGGCACCCCCGACGCAACCCCGGCCGCCTACGGAGAACAGTAAATGCCCAGAATCATTCTCGCCCGCACCTCGGGCTTCTGCATGGGAGTTAAACGCGCCATGCAGATGGCTCTGCAGACCGCCGCCAAAGCTCCCGGCCGCGTTTTCACCAGCGGCCCGCTGATCCACAACCCGCAGGCTGTCGAATACCTGCGCGAAAACGGCGTCGGCACCGTTAAAGACTGGCACACGGTCACCGATGGCACGATCATTATCCGCGCCCACGGCATGCCGGCCGGCCAGATCAGGGAAATTTCCGAACGCGGCCTCGCAATTGTCGATGCCACCTGCCCGCACGTCGTCACCAGCCAGCGCCAGATAAAAAAATACAGCGAAAAAGGCTATTATATCTACATTATCGGCGACCCCGACCACCCCGAGATTCTCAGCCTGCAGAGCTTCGCCACCGCCCAGGAAGTCATCGCCGGCGAAGAACAGGCCCGCCGGGTGCCGCGACGCCCCAAAGTCATGGTTATCGGCCAGACCACCTTCAATGAAGACGAATTCAACCGCATCGCCGCCATTCTCAAGGCAAGTGCCGATGAAGCGGTGATCTGCGATTCGATCTGCCAGGCAACTTCAGACCGACAGCAGGAAATCAGAAAACTCGCCGCCGAAGCCGATGCCGTCGTCATCGTCGGCGGCAAATCGAGCGCCAACACCCGCCGCCTCGCCGAAATCGCCGCCGGCCTCTGCCCGCGCACCTTTCATGTCGAAACCGAAGCCGAGCTCAACCTCGGCGATTTTGCCGGCTGCCAGAACATCATTGTGTCTGCGGGCGCTTCAACGCCTGATTTCATCACTCAGAAAGTCATCGACTTTCTGGCGACCCTCGATCGGGCCTGAAAAAATCGAAGCGGCAGAATTCTTCGACGTCGAGCAGGTTTCTGACCTGGTCATTCGCCGGGTTCTGAAAGACTTCCTGCGGCGTGCCTGACTGAATGACCCGGCCACCGGAATAAATCATGATCCTGTCAGCCAGCGAACAGGCTTCGAAAAGATCGTGCGTCACCATGACAATCGGAATATTGAACTGCCGCCGCACCTGAATCAGAAACTTGCGCATTTTCGCCCGGATCGGGTTGTCGAGAGCCGAAAACGGCTCATCGAGCAGAAGTGCGAGCGGTTCACCGATAAGGGCTCTTGCAAATGCCACACGCTGCTTCTGACCGCCCGAAATCTGATGCGGAAACTTCTGCAGCAGATCGTCGATCTCGAACTGGCGTGCCATTTCGAGCAGATGCTTTTCGCCGGCCGCCGCATCCTTGTCGCGCAGCCCGAATCTGATATTGTCGGCCACGCTCATATGCGGGAAAAGCGAACTGTCCTGAAAAACATAGCCCAGCCGGCGCTTCTGCGGCGGCAGATGCAGACCGGTCGCCGAATCGAAGAACAGGTTGCCGTCAGCCTGAATTCTGCCGGAGTCAGGCGCCAGAAGACCGGCGATCAGCTGCAGCGACAGGCTCTTGCCGGCCCCGGAATAGCCAAAAATCACGCCGATTTCCTTCTTCACTTCCCACTCTACGTCGAGAGAGAAGTCGGCGAGCTGTTTCTGTATTTTAATCTGCAGGCTCATCTGGTGCGGTATCCTGAAAAGAATCTCGATGCGAACACGGCCAGCGCTGAAACCAGCGTCAGAACGACGACGAAGATCTGCGCTTTTCCCCATTCACCAAACGAGGCCAGCGAGTAAATCTCGATCGGCATAGTATTCGTCTCACCTGGAATATTGCCGGCCAGCATCAGCGTCGCGCCAAATTCGCCGAGCGCACGCGAAAAGGCGAGAATGAAGCCCGCCAGAATGCCGTTCTTCGCCAGCGGAAAAATCACTTTAACCGCCGTATCGAGCTCAGAATGGCCAAGAGTGTACGAAACCTGAATGAAATGCCTGTCGACCGACTCGATCGCCGATTTGGCGGCCTGCACCATCAGTGGTAGAGCCACGACCGCCGAAGCGACCACCGCGCCCTGCCACGAAAAAATCAGCGTGACGCCGAACAGATCGTGCAGAAACCGGCCGATCAGGCCGTTTTTGCCGAAGATCAGAATCAGGTAGTAGCCGGTAACCGTCGGTGGCAGCACCAGCGGCAGCATGACGGCGATCTCGAGCGCCCTCTTTCCGGGGAAATTTTTCATCGCCAGAATGTAGGCAATCGCCGTGCCGATAAAAAAAACGATTATCGAGCTGCAGAGCGAAACCTTCAGAGAGATTTCAAGCGGCACCCACCATTCCAATGTCTGGCTCCTATTGTTTCGGCAGCAGAAAACCTGCAGCAGTTAAAATTTCCCGGCATTCCGGCCCGGCCATGAAAGCAATGAAGCGCTCGACCAGCTCTGGGTTGTTCGCCGCCGTCAGCCGGCCAACGCCATAGACGATCGGCGCATGCATCTCAGGGGAAACGGCAAACGCCTGTCTGATCTCGCCCGCAGCCGCCTGCGTCGCGTCGGTGCGATAAACGAAGCCGCCGTCGACTTCGCCGCGAATCACGTAATCGAGCACCTGGCGGACATTCTCGCAGAGAACGAGTTTTTCGCGCAACGCTTCATACCGGCCTGACCTGATAGCCTCGTCGGCATAGCGGCCGGCCGGCACCGTTTTCGGGTTGCCGATCGCGATCTTTTTCAGGGCATCCATTCTGAGATCTTCGAAAGCCAGCGGCCCCGCTTCGCTGTTTTTCGGAACGATGAACACCAGCTCGTTGCCGGCAAACGGCTTCGGGTAGCCTTCAGCAATGATTTTTGTCGAAGGTTTTTCTGAAGTGGCCGAGGCAGTATCGGGAGCGTCGATTTTTTCGAAGTCACGAATGTCGGCAGAGATAAACAGGTCGATCGGGGCGCCGCTTTTGATCTGATTCAGAAGCATACCCGAACCGCCGAAGTTGAATTTTATTTTTACATCGGGGTTCTTCTCTTCAAAGCACTTCTGGCACTGCTCTAGAACATTTTTCAGGCTGACTGCCGCCGAAACGAGAATGCTCTTCTGTTCGGCCGCGTTTACAGGCGCAATGAAAGACAATGAGCCGACAGCAACGATAAACAGCAGAATGGCAGCAATCTTTTTCGTCAACATAAGCTTTCCTTTACGATTCAATTATACTTCATCTTCAGAAATTTTCCGAACCGTAATTCGACAAATGTGTTTCTGCCGGCTGGTCTGCGTTTGCCACCTGTCATTCTAAAAAGTCAGAAGTCGCTTTTCAAGGCCTTGAACAGCACATGTCGCCTTAGGCTGCTGCCCGGCGGCACATTCGGGTGATCGAAATCCAGACCCGTATTGCTCATGCCGATACGCTTCATAACAGCCTGGGAACGCAGGTTGGTGGCGGCAGTGAACGAAACGACCTCGGCAAGCCTCAGTTCATCGAAGGCAAAGCGCAGCACCGCGCGGGCAGCCTCGGTCGCAAAGCCGTTTCCCCAGTGCTCTCTGGCCAGTCGCCAGCCGATTTCGACACAGGGCATAAATGGTAGGTCGGCCACCGGAACACTCAAACCGGTAAAGCCGATGAACTCGCCGGTATCTTTTCTTTCAACCGCCCACAAACCCCAGCCTTCGCGATCGATGCGGTCTTTGATGCGGGCCGCCATCGCGTTGCTTTCTTCTTCTGACAGAGCTTTCGGAAAGAATTCCATCACCGCCGGGTCAGCATTCAATCTGGCAAAGGGCTTCAGATCGGCTGCCCGCCAGTTTCTGAGAATCAACCTACCGGCTGTAGTGACCGGAAATGAGAGACGAGTGTTGGATGGTTTAATTTTATTGAAGCCCATTCATGCGCCATGTTAAAGCAGTCTCAAAATTAAAAACAAACTTTGATTGATTGCTGATCAAATAGACTTTTCAGCTGGTTCGTCTGTCATCAAAGAGCTTATTATCTATGGAAGCAGGGTATGTTTTTCGTTTTTGCCGCCTGTTATTTTCTTCATCTATCTGGTAACCAATCATTTTATAACCTCGGCAGCGGCGAGTAAACATTTTTTCAAAAACTGCAATATTTTGATCAAGATAGTCGATTACAACCACTTCCTTTTTACTGTCACAGACTCGATGTAGTCTACCCGCATATTGGACAAGAGTCCCTTTCCAAGAAATAGGCATTGTAAGGAAAAGCGTATCCAGCCGTTCATCATCAAATCCTTCACCCAAAAAACGACCTGTTGCAATTATTACTCTCCTTCCTTCTGCTGGTATTTCCTTGATTTTATCGAGAACATTCGCTTTTTCTTTCTTTTTCATGCGCCCCTTAAGAAGAAAAACGCCGGCTGTCTTTTCCTGGAGCATCTGATACAACAGATCCGCATGCTCTGTTCGCTCGGTTAAAACCAATGGATATTTTCCTTTTTCTACCGCAGCAATGATGTCTTCGACAATCATTGCATTGCGTGCCGGATCCCTGGCAAGCAATCCATACATATCTTGAATTGAGACTTCTCCAGTTATATTGGTGTCAGGCAATTGAAATGCTGTTCTTCTCACCGATACTGAGTGAATAAAAGGATGATTCAGAGACTGGTTTTTATCGCTGACCTTATATCTTACAGGCCCGCAGTTCATGAGAATAATCGGGTGGTGGCCATCTTTTCTTGTTAGCGTCGCTGAGAGACCCAATACATATCTGGCGGGGCTGTATCTTAAAACAATTTCGAAACTTCGCGCAGAAATGTGGTGACATTCATCAACAATTATAAACCCATAGTTCTCGACCAGACTATCAACGACGCCGTTACGAGAAAGACTCTGAATAACAGCGACATCGATCATTCCAGAGATTTTTCGCTTTCCGGCTCCGATTTTTCCAATATCACTTTTTGATATCCCAAGGAAATTGCTCAATCGCGTAACCCACTGCTCCATCAGTTGCTGCCGATGAACCAGAATTAAAACATTTGTTTTGCGCTGAGCTATTATAAACGCAGCAATAACGGTCTTTCCAAAAGCCGGGGAAGCTGAAAGAACGCCGTTGTCATAACTTAACAGGGCCTCTGCAGCTTTAGTCTGTTCTGGACGCAAACAGCCGTTGAAAGAAGCCACAATTGCCGAGCCTGAGTTTCGCTCATCTTTAATGTCAGGTTTAATCTGAAGGGAATTTAATAACTCCAGAAGTTGATCAAGACACCCTTTTGGCAAAGCCAGGTGGTTCGGAAATTCTTCGCTGCAATTAATGACCCTGGGTTTATTAAAAACAGGAAGTCTCATAGCTTGAGCCTTATAAAATTCGGGATTCTGAAAGGCAGCTAGTCTGATGATTCTATTTCTTAATGCCGGCGACAACTTTGCTTTTGCCACAAAAAGCTGGCTTCCTAAAACTATTTCGATAGATTCAGGCAAAACCCCGGTTATTTGCGCAGGGGTTTTAATCTTTGAAGGAAGGAGTTTCCAGGGTTCTAATTCATCATTGTCATCCTCTACTGCACTAATTCCAAGAATCTGGTTTTTCCTTTCCGCTTCAAGAACAATAAATTCAACTTCATTTAGAGACATCTTTTGAATAGAAGACAAAAAAGCCCACTGATCGGGGTATGGCTCGAAAGCAGAATTTATGAAAACGCTGTTGCCCTTTTCTCGTGGCTTCTTTTGAAGAGGGAGAGCTATAAGATTGCCAAAGCCACCTTTGGGTAAAGTATCCTGACATGGAAAAAGGCGGTCATAGGAATCCAGACCGAGGCCAGGGTATGACTCCATGGTTTCAGACAAAAGAAAAGTTCCGAGCTTTCGTGCAAGACTGGCTCGAACAGGTTCTTTAAAAAATATCCAGATGTGACCGCCATTTCCTGATCTTGAACGCTCAAATCCATAAAAAACACTATGTTTCTCGCAAATAGAAAGGAATGCAGTTGCATCTTCCTTCCAAGTGTTTTTATCAAAGTCAATTGCCAGAAACCAGCAGGTTTCGTCCGCAAGCAAAGGATAAATCCCCGCAGTGAAATCTCGACCGGAATGCTCTGCGGGATCGTAACCCTGGAGATGATTTCTTATGGTTAAATCGGTAAGAGGCAAAAACTCGCGATTCTTGCACGTGCCGCATTTTATTGCCGGTTTCAAACAAAGTCCTGGTGACCATTCATTTTTGCAAACCGGTTGATAACCAGTTTTGCCGGTCTTCTGACTTTCAAAACGCCGTGGAAATACATCTTCTCTACCACGAAAATATGAGCGGAAAAGACTGACTTTTCTTTCCGGTTGTGAACTATTATCCGTTTTTTCAATGAGATCGACAGAATTGTCACGAGTCATGAAGCCATTACGAGTCAGACTTTTCTGCAAAAGTTGAATCCTGGAAATAATTTTTGCTCGCTGCTCTTCAACGCCTTTTAACTCAACCAGCAACTCCTGAATTTCGTTTTCAATCTTACGCCCGTCCTCTAATATGGCCATTTTTTTGATAGCCTATTTAGAACAGTCGTAATGCATGAACTTACCGTGATCCGGGTAGATTTTACCGGCAATCTCAGGCAGGAATTTGCCGCAAAAAGGGCAGTGAATTATTTCCAGCGATGTTTCCCATAATGTTTCGTCGATTTCTTGAAGAAAAGCATTTTTTTCAAGGTCATCTTCTTTTGCTGCGCACCGAATGATCAGGTGCCAGATCATGTCTTTTCTCTCTTCATTGTCCATCGAATAAATTATCTGAACCCCATTTTGCGGCAGCATCTCGCATTCATGCAGTTTATAACTATTCATAATTTTACCTTTGATCGAAAATACTGGCTTTTTACCGGAGCCGGGCGGCAGTAGCTGCGATGTGTCCGGCAAATGAAGTAACAAAGGTTTTAAGTCCTGTCAGTTCTGATAGTTCTGAGAATGCGCCATTAGAAAAGGCTTTCCGGGGAGAAGCGATAAGAGTCGACGTTGTGTAAAGCTGTTCCTGAACGAGCTTACGACATAAAATGTCATACCTGTCAAGATATGATGCACCTTTGAACTCCTTGAACACAGGAAAATGTGGTGAAGAGTCTTTTACTGGAGCTCTTGATCCCGGAGCATCTTCAACGAGCATTAACCAGCTGATAAATGGTCGCGGCTGCTTTCCAAATGCCCCTTCACGGTAAGCAGTCCACAGATCATGTGCTGTGCCAATTGCTTCTTCTGAACGATTGTTGAAATTGTTTCCGAACGATGGACCTACCTGACTTTTTAATTCAATTGCGGCTATCAGTTCACCCTTATAAATGACTAGGAGATCCCATAGTTTGGTGGGCCTGAAATAACCCGGCAAAGTCAAGACAGCCCGATTTTGATGAATTTCGGCATGCGCCAGCCCGTTTTTGCGCACCAGGTCAAGCACAAGATCGATGAAACCATCCATGTTTTTGCCGCTGGTAACACCAGAACGTTCCCCCTGATCTGCTTTGCCGGAATCAATCTGCTTCTTTCGAGCCGCTTCGCGACTTTGCCAGAAGGCTTTTACCGCCATTCGCACCCTTTTCTGGTAATCAACAAGATTCAATGCCATTTAATTTCCCTGGCCTCCAAAAATTGCCCTTTCTTTTTCAGTCAGGCCATAAAGTTCAAATGTGGCATGATTGCAGGCGTTTATATCTCTCTTAATAGCTGCTTCAGCGAGTTTTTGCCGCAAAGCCCCAGGAACATCCTTCCAGTGTGGAAGGCGAATGCGTCGCAGATATTGTGCCTGAAAGCGCAAATAACCTCCGCGCATTTTTGTCGAATAGGTTGCAATAAAAGACTGAGTAATCGACGAAAGCAATACCGCCTGTAATGCCCGCAGATCCCATTCCTCAGAAATTATGTAATAAAGATTGTGGTGAGGATACAAATTACCCGGCTCGTAAACAATATGCGCCTCACCTTTAATATCAGGAATCAGCAGTTTTGGCTTTTTGGCAATGGCCGGGTAAATACGATCGATAGTTCTGTACCAGTTGCCCGGGTTTTTCATTGCACAATGGCGACTGGCTATTATGCCCTTGCGTGCTTCAAGGTAATTTTTCAGCTTGGGATGATCGCTCAGGTTAACAAGGCCACCCTTATCATCAAAAGGATTTATCACACCTAGCCCCAGCCAGTTGACTTCGCCGGAAGCAATATCGCGGGTTGTGACCAATGGCAGCTTTCTATCAGATTCTATGTCAAGAGTCGCAAAGTCTCCAATGAATTCTGAATCCGCGCCAGTCGCCACGCCAATGCCAACTTTGCATGCCGTTTCTTCCAGAGATGGGAATTCTTGTTCAATCCGTCTTATCACCGCCATTTGATCGGAAGTCTCAAGCAACCATGGCTCGCTGCCTTTCGGAATCCTCGCAAGTTCCCGAACATGTTCGTCGGGACTACGTTTCCCCGGAGAAAGCAATTCACTGGCCAGAGAAGACAAGGCTTCTTTGTCAATTGCTGGTCGACTGGCAATTCTGGTTTTTCCCGGCGATTCGTTGCTGATAACAGTGATGGCAGGGTAGGCAATAACATCCTCATGAAATGCCGGAGTATCGACCATGTCGACATAAATTTTCAGATGAAAATTAGAAGCGACAAGTTTGCGCAAAGGTCCACCGTATTTATTTTTCATCCACCTGTCTGAACAAATGAATCCAAGGCACCCGCCTTTTCTTAATACTGACAATGATCGCTCGATAAATGGAACATAAATATCTGCTCGATCATATATTGTTTGATAACGCTTGCGGTATTCTTCGATCAATGCGGCTGGAATCATTTCTTGTCGCAGGTAAGGCGGGTTCCCGACAATGTAGTCAAACTCTCCGGCAAATGGTGTAAGAAGGAAGTCTCCGTTGAACAGCCAGCGATCAGCAAGTGTTGTAGCTGATGTCCCGCTGATTCCCTTTTGCCGAAGAAGACCGATTACAGCTGTTCTGGTATCGACAAATGTTTTAGAATGCAGTTCAACGGCACGAATTGCGTCTGCAAGTTCTTCAACCACCGGTTTTTCGGAGCAGGTTCTCTGCCATGAATCAAGCAGACGATTGATTGCCGGTAAAAGAAAATCGCCGCCGCCGAAAGATGGCTCCAATAACCTCTTTTTGTGCAATTCCTGGCTCTCAGTGTATCCTGAGAGGTCGAGAATGAAATTGACAACTTCGGGGCGCGTAAATACTGCGCCCCGTGATTCTGAGTTGCTTTCCAGAGACAGCTTTTTGACCGCAGCAATGACCTTCGGTGAACGAAGGTCAATCTCTTCGTCAAAATCATTCAGTGTCAGCTGTCTTAAAACCAAGTTTCTTTGCCCTTTTAATTGCCGTAAGTAACGCAGCTGTTACAGAAGAACTTTTCTTGTGTCACTCTGGGTTTATATTACAACACATTGCCGCATTGATGCCATATCTTTATCGAGTTCGAAAAAATCTTGACAGCCCGGCCAATAATCCCAAGACAGAAATATATCAATATTTGTCCATCAACATCAAATAAGGTGGCTTCAATAAAACCAGATTCTGATTTTGTTTCTGTCGGAGAGTTTCGCTTCTGCATTCGGCTTTATTCATGTCTTCAACCATTTTCAAGCAGCCTTTTCAGCCGTTGCATGAAATCTTCTTTTGCCGGCCAGGTGAGAAAATCCTGAAACGATTCAACCCGACCGGCGAGCTGGCGAAAAGCATGCGCATAACGCCGGTAATCGCCCCTTTCACTCTCGGCAAAAATGCCGAGCAGCTCATTTTCTGCCAGCGACTGGTATGAATCGGCAAACTGGCCGGCGGCAAACAGGGCAAAGCCCTCATAAAACCAGACCGGCCCCATCGCCTCTTCGTTGCCATCGAGAATTCTGATATGAAGGCGATGCGCCATTTCATGGCACAGAAGCTTTGCAAACGCCTCAGGTTCGTCGCCCTGCGGATAATTTGCGAGATAAAGCCCGGGGGTGACGGTTACAAGAACCCGCCGCTCGAGCGCCCCCGAATAGGTTGCGGGAAGCTTCGTGTCAGTCGCGACACCTGCCAGTTCGCAGATGCGCCGGTCGAAGTCTCTCTTGTCGTCGTAGATTTCCCATGAATCGACAAAGGTTTTGTCGGTCAGGTATTGCCAGCCATACCGCCCGGCGAATTTCTCCAGTCGCAGTTTTGCAGCCGCAAGATATTCAGAAAATTCGGGTTTCCGGGCTTCAAGGCCCGCAGGAACAACAATCGGAGTATCAGTCTTTTTCATTTTCTACCTGTCATCTGATTTTCATAAAATACATACCCCAGGCCCGAAAAAAATAAAACCCTTACTTTCCGGCGGCACGGATCAGGAGTCAAAATACATCGAGTTGCCGGAAAAACAGAGGCGGCGGTCGACAAGATGCGACAGGAAAACCGCGTCGTGGCTGACGAGAATCAGCGCCGATTCGATCTGGGCGAGCGCGCCTTCGAGCAGCTCGATGGCCGGCAGATCGAGGTGGTTCGTCGGCTCGTCCATGATGATCACCCAGGGCTTTTTCAGCAGCCCGAGCGCCAGACAGATCTTGCGCACTTCACCGGGGCTGGGAACCTCGGTTTCGCGCAGCCGCGCCGGAATCGAGCCGAGGCAGCTGACGAACGACATCACCTGGCCAAGCTGTTCCGTTGGCAGTGACAGCATTTCCCTGACGATTTCGCCCGAGCGTTCGATCGAGATTTCCTGCGGAATATAGAGCACCCGGTCCGGCGGAAAATCAATACTGGCGACGAGCAGCCGCAGAAACGTGCTCTTGCCCGAGCCGTTCGGGCCGACGATACCGATGCGGTCACCGGGCAGAATCGTCATTTCCGGCACTTCGAGAAACCGCTGCGGGCCCATCGGCAATGCCTGCCGCCGCAGTCGCGCGACGCAGTCACGCGGGCTGCGCTCGCCGACGAGGCGAAAGTCGAGATCGTAGCGTTTCTTCACCCGTGTATTGTCGATCTCTTCGTGCAGACGGGCGACGCGCTTACCCATGCTGGCGGCCAGATTCACCGAAACCGCGTCTTTGCCGGTAAGCCGCGCCAGATTGATTTTGCCGCGGGTGTCGGAATCATGGCGGCCGATATGCCGTTTCGAAATGCGGCCGGCAGTGCGGTCGGCCTCTTCGGTGCGGCGGCGCAGCTCGCTTTCGAGGCGGGCCGCAGACCTTTTCAGGTTTTCACGGTGCTGAGCCCGGCTCTGTTCGTCGCCGTTCTTCTGTTCGAGCGCCTGTGAATAATTGCCTGAAAACTGCAGCACGTCGGGCGGGTCGATAAAGACGATGCGCTGGCAGAGATCATCGAGCAGGCGGCGGTCGTGGCTGATCAGAACGCCGATGCCCTCGAAACTTCTGAAAGCCGCAAAGATCATTTCCGCCGAAATCATGTCGAGGTGGTTGGTCGGCTCATCGACGAGCAGAATATCGGGCTTCTGCGCCAGAACCGCAGCGACCTGAAAGCGCTTCTGTTCGCCCTGGCTGAGGGTTTCCCAGCGGTCAAGCCATTCGGGCTCGACGCCAAGCAGCCGGCAGAGGCGCTCCCGGTCGCTGTCCCAGTTGAATGGGTCGAACAGGCCGCGCTCGTTGTCGCCAGGTTTTTCGCTGCGCTGCGGGCAGCAGACCAGCAGGCCGGTATGCCTGACATGGCCGGTATCAGGCTGCAGCTCGCCGGCCGCGAGACCGATCAGGGTCGTCTTGCCAGAGCCGTTCGGGCCGACCAGACCTGACCAGCCTTTTCCAAAAGTCAGACTTAGATTGGTAAACAGCGAACTGGGCGCAGAAGGGTAAGTGAACGAAACATTGTGAAACTGTAACATGCGAAACCTCCGGAACAAAGCGGGAGGGTGCGGGCGTCAACACGAAAAAGGCACACGAAACAAAATCGGAAAATTTCGAAAGCAGCGACGACACGCACCGTGCAAAAAAATAAACGGTTAAAAGCGTTCGCAGTCTTACTTTCTCAAGCCCTTTTCTCCTGTTGGAATATAATAAGTTTAAACTTCAGGCGGGTTTCGGTCAAGAGATTTTTGCGCCGCATTTTGCCAGGCAATTGTGGTAAATTATCAGAAAACACCTGAGCCAGAACCCCGGAGGAAACATGTCACAGCACGAACTCAACGCCGCCGGCACCATGAAACTGATGCTTCTCGAAGCATTGCTCGACCGCCGCATCGACGACGACGAAAAGCAGAAAATTCTCGCCCTGACCGAGCGCCTCGGCCTCAAAAAGAGCGAAGTCGAAGAAATGCTGCGCGAAGCGGCGACCCAGAAAGACCCGGCCGCCAGCCCCCGGCAGTTCGACGCCCGCGCCCTGTTTGCGAGCGCCTGCGAACTGGCCCTGCAGGACGGCGTTCTCACCGAAGACGAACGCCGGCACCTGTTCGCGCTGAAAGAGGTTCTCAACATCCAGGACGACTGGTACAGTGAACAGATGCAGTTGCTCGCCAAACGCTGCAGCAGCCCCGCCGCCGACCTCGACGAAGCCGCCCTGACCGCCGCCGACCTCGTCGGTTTTGAGCCCGCGCCGCTGGTTGCCGCGATTATCGCCAATATCGAAAAAATCATCGTCGGCAAAACCGAGGTGATCAGGCAGATTCTGACCGCCGCGATCGCCAATTCGCATGCCCTGCTCGAAGACGTGCCCGGCACCGGCAAGACGATGCTGGCGCGCGCGCTCGCCGCCTCGATCGACTGCACTTTCAAGCGCGTGCAGTTCACGCCAGACCTGCTGCCGATGGATGTCAGCGGCACGATGATCTACAACCCCGCCAGCTCGACCTTTTCCTTCAAGCGCGGCCCGATCTTCACCAATATTTTCCTCGCCGACGAAATCAACCGCGCGACGCCGCGCACCCAGTCGAGCCTGCTCGAAGTCATGGAAGAGCGCCAGGTCTCGGTCGACGGCGCCGCCTTCGCGATTCCGCCTGTATTCTTCGTGCTCGCCACCCAGAACCCGGTCGAACAGCACGGCACCTACCCGCTGCCCGAAGCCCAGCTTGACCGTTTCCTGCTCAAACTCAGCATGGGCTACCCCGAACGCAGCCAGGAACGCGACATGCTCAATGCGCACATGGGCGGCAACCCGATCAACTCGATCAGGCCGGTCGTGAGCCGCAGACAATTCAGGCTGCTGCAGTTCCATGTCAGGGAAAAGGTTCTCGTGGGCCCCGAGGTGCTCGATTATATTCTGGCGCTGGCCGAGGCTTTACGCTATCACCACGATCTGGTTCTCGGGCCGAGCCCGCGCGCCTCGATCGCCCTGATGAACGCGGTGCGGGCCTGGGCCGTCATCAATGGCCGCAATTTCGTCATTCCCGACGACGTCAAAAAGCTCGCCGGGCCGGTTTTCGCGCACCGGCTGGTGCTGCAGCCGCAGGCGATCGTCAAGCGCATTCCGGCCGCGAAAATTGTCGAAGAGGTTCTCAACACCGTCGCCGTGCCGGTCAGCAAAACCAGGCAGAACGCCGACAGCCGATGAAACTGCCGCCACAGCCGCAGGAACAGGAAAACGCCGACGCCGGCGGCGACTTCTGCGAAATCCACGCCAGCCGCACCCGCACGGCCTTTTTCGCCATGTTCGTCGCCGGGCTGTTTTTCACTTTCGGCACCCTGCAGTTTGAGCCGCGCGGCCTGCTGCTGCTGTTCATTCCGGTTTTCGTAACCGCTTTCGCCTGGCTTTATCTGAAAGCCACCGAACGCGGCTTTGTGCTGCTGCAGAGAACCCTGCCCACCGCCGGCCTCGAAAACGAAACGATCAGCGTCGAGCTCGAGCTCTGCTACAAAGCCCCCTTGCCCTTTGCCATGGCCTGGGCTGTCGATAATTTTCCGGCGGTCGATATCATGTCGAGCCCGCAGATGTTTCTCAGCAACCGCGATTTCAGCCGCACCGGCAAGACTGTATTGCAATACACCAACCCGCTCAACCGCGGCTACGGCAATTTTGTCATCGGCCCGCTCGAAATTACCGTGCAGGACCCCTTCGGCTTTTTCGAAACCCGGCTGACGCTGCCGCTCAAAACCCCTCTCAAGGTCTGGCTGAACCCGCCGGCCCCCGAAGACCTCGATCTGGTAAAAGACAACGCGCTGACGCCGATGGGCGACAGCCGGTCGAGCCAGACCGGCCACGGCATGGACTTCTTCGGCATCAAGGAATACGCGGCCGGCGACGATATCAGGGCGATCAGCTGGCTTAAAACCGCCCAGACCGGCCGGCCGGTCATCAAGCAGTTCGAACGCGACAGCCGCCCCGACGTGCTGGTCGTCATTCACACCGACCGGCAGCAGCTGCGCGGCCAGGGCTTCGGCAACTCGATGAAGCGGCTTTTCCGCATCGCCGCCGCCGTGCTCGGCGCCAGCCAGCAGAGCGGCCTGCCGACGGCTTTCGTCATCGGCATCGACAACTGCCCCCAGTGTCTGCGTCTGAGCGGTGCGGTTCCGGTTTACGGTTTCATGACCGAACTACTCGCCAGCGCGCAGCCGGCCGAATCAGAAACCCTGCAGCCGCTTCTCGACCTGTCGCTGAGCAAGGCCGGCCCGGGCAGTATCGTGATTTTTCTGAGTCAGACGATTCAGGTGCCGATCGAGCCGGTGGTGCACACGCTGCTGACCATGCAGGCGCGCGGCGCCAGGGTCATGTTCCGGGCCATCGACGACTCGGGCCAGGCGCGCTTTTCTGAAGGCCAGGAAATCCTGATGAGCCGCGAAGATCTGCTCAAACGGCTCAACGAGCTCGACCTCGACTTTGCCCTGCTGCCGATCAGAAAAGAAGAAACGACCAGAATGGCGGGTGCCGCATGAAAACCGACGTCCGCATTGCCACCGCCGAAAACCGCACCATCGGGCATGCCCTGCTTGGCGTGGCGCTGGGTTGTGCCCTCATCGTCTACGTTCTTTCGCTGTATATTTTTTCAGACTACTGGCTAACCGACAGCGGGGAAACGGCCAGCGCAGCCGCCCGCCCGAAGAAGGCCGCAGCCGTGCACAGTGTCGGTGGCTTCAACTTTGCTCCGGTCGTGCAGAAACCGCTCGAAAGCGTAGAAGAGGTGCTGGCCGCCACACTGATGGCAGTCGAGGTGCCCGGCCGCAAATCCGATCAGGGTCTTTATCTGCGTGTCGATACGGCCGAATGCTTCTCACTCAACGGCATGACGACCGAAAATTCGCAATGGCCAGGCCGTTCGTGGCCAGACTTTGCCTTTGAACCGATCCCGACCGAAATACCGCACACCCCGGAAGTCTGCCGGATAACATTTTATAAGAATTTCGAGGCCCGTCTGCCTTATCCGCCGGTGCCGAGCGAAATTGGCGGGCCCCTGCCCTATTGCGCAATGCTCGACGGCAGCATTCAGCTCGAACAGACCATCGCGGTCGGTGATGAGTTCGAGGTCAGGTTCGCGACTCTGGCGCCGCTGGCTGCAGCTGACGAAATCGCTACCGTTACGACGGCGAGCCCGCTGCTATCATACGGCATGCTCGACAGTTTCGAAATCCGTGAAATCGCCGAAAGCATCGCCACCGCTGCCGTTTCACCGGTCGAAAAAGTCTTCGCAATCCGGGATTTTTTAGAAGCCAAGGGTGTTTACAAAGCCGATTTCGAGCGCACCACCGAACTGCACCCGGTGCAGGAATTTCTCACCACCGGCATGCAGGGGCACTGCCAGCATTTCGCCGGTTCGGTGGTATTGCTCTGCCGCCTCAAGGGAATCCCGGCACGCATGGGCGGCGGCTTTTTCAGCGATTTTTACAGCGAGGGTCGCTACCTGGTGACCGGTGCGATGGCACACGCCTGGGCCGAGGTTCTGACGACGCACGGCTGGAAAATCATCGATATCGCCACCGCCCGCACGCCTGAAAGCAGGAAAGATCAGCAGTCGGCCGAGAAGGTTCCGACAAAGGAACAGCTGCAGCGGCAGCTGGAAAAAAACCGCCAGCAGGCCGCCCGCCAGGCCCGCGAAGAAGACACCGCCGAGCGCAACCCCGGCGATGTAAATGAAGACGAACTTACCGAATCGCAGCCACCCGGAACGGTTATACCCGACAAAAACCGGCTCGAACAGCACAAAAAAAAGCTGCAGGAAAAACAACAGCAGGAAGAGCAAAAAAAGCAGGCCGCGCGGAAGTCAGTATTCCTGAAACTGCTGCGCTTTCTGATCGCCGGGCTTTTGTGCGTTCTGGTCCCCTATGTCGTCCGCCACCATTTTGAAAGACTGATGCGCTGGCTGATCAAAATGCTGACGCGGCGTAAAGAGCAGAAAGAAGAGGAACCGGTCCCCGACGAGCAGGAAAAACTGCTTCTGGAACCAGGTCTGAAGCTTTCAGCCGCAGACCTCGCCGGCCTCGATCTGGTAGAACTTTTCGCGAGCTTTTCGCAGCTGATGGAAGAACGCGGCCACCCCCGCAACGACCCCGAAACCGCCGCCGAATATTTCGAACGCCTGTGCATAAGTTTCAACCTGCGCCCCGCCCAGGGCCGCCACGCCGCCCGCCTCCTGGAAGCCGAACTCTACGGCCAGAAAGCCCACACCCCCGCCGACCTGGAATCCTTCGTCACCACCCTCCGCCAATTACTCGCCAAGGTAAGTTAGCATTCGGCCCCCTGACTTTCGGTTCCTGAGCCTGTCGAAGGAGTCGAAGTGCCACGTAATCCTCGGTTCCTGAGCCGGCCCCAGGCCGGTCGAAGGACCGCCTTTGTCACCAAAATTTTTCATTTTTTCAAACAAATTCACCAAAACCCCTTGGAAAAACCTGAAAGCATTTGTTAAAATCATTTCATATTAAACACGCCCTCGGGCTAAGCCCATGAGAACAGATACGAGAAGATACGTTGAAATATATAACCTTTAAACAGATTGTGCGTAAAAACAGAAACCTATAAAGCTCTCGAACCGGAACATGTACAGAAAATATATGAGTGGTTTATCGGTTATACTGATGTCGAAAATCATGTGAAAGTTGTCACGACAAAAGAAATTGCCGAAAACGATCGCAGCTTGAACATTCCGCTCTATGTAGAGAAGATTATTGAAGATACACTTCCAACTGTTGAAGTCGCCATGGCCGATCTAAAGTCAGCGTGGGCAAAGATCCTTCTGGCAGAAGAGAAGTTTAAGTCCGTGCTCGTCCGGTTTATTGCGAAAGAGGTCAGGTAATGAAATCCCCTCAAAATTTGAATTCAAATGCTGTTGCACAGTTGAACCAAACATTTCTGCACGATATACGAACGATTATCACCACGGCTCAGGCCAATGCGGTGCGTTCCGTCGAGCTTCATCGGGTCGAAATGTACTGGAAACTGGGTGAACGGATTTTTGTTGAGGAACAGCATGAAAAAGAACGGGCCGAATACGGTGCCTATCTGATTCAGAATCTCTCCATCGAAATGGAAAAGGAGTTCGGGAGCGGTTTTTCCAAGCGTCAATTAGAGCGGGCCCGCCAATTTTATCGTCTTTTTCCAATTGCGTCCGCGCTGCGGTCGCAATTGAACTGGTACCAATATCGACTTCTAATTTCGATTTCTGACAGCTCAAAACGAGAATTCTACGAACTGGAATCGGCAAAAAACAATTGGAACGGCAAAGAGCTGGAACGCCAGATCAACGCGCAGCTCTACGAGCGTCTTTTGCTCAGTAGTGACAAAGAGTCGGTGCTGGCCGTTGCCCGTGAACAACGCCTTCCAGAAAAGCCTCGGGAGATTGTCAAAGATCCCATGTATCTTGAGTTCCTGGGCCTTGAAAAGCAGGCGGCCTTCTACGAGCACGAGCTGGAATCGGCTCTGATTTCCCATCTGCAGGAGTTTCTGCTTGAATTGGGCAATGGTTACACTTTTGTGGCACGACAAAAACGACTGCTGATCGAAGATGATGAATTTTTTGCCGATCTGGTCTTTTACAATCGACTGCTCCGCTGTTTTGTGGTGATCGAGCTAAAAACCGAAAAGATGTCACACCGCGATCTTGGTCAGTTGCAGATGTATGTCAACTACTACGACCGGTACGAAAAGCGGCCTGACGAAAATCCCACCATCGGCATTCTGCTCTGTCCGGCTCGAAATAAGGGTGTCGTTGAAATGACTCTGCCGAAAGATACTGCAGTCTACGCATCGGAATATCAGCTTTCACTGCCAGATGCCAGGTTGTTGGAACAAAAAATTGAAGAGTGGCTTCTGGAGTTTGAACGGAACGAAAATATAATGCTCCCCGATAGCGAGACAAAAAAATAAAACCGGCGACTATTGCCAAGAGCCTGAATGATCTTCAACGCATTTTTGTTCTGTCAGGAAAATTTGCTGTAATAATTTCGGGAAAAGTTGGCGAGGGTCTGTTATAACCCGAGTTTAACAGTTAATTGATTGAAAAAACGTCTTGAATTCTTGTGTTAACGATAGTTTCAGGCGGTAGCGTGAGTATATTAAATTGTAGTCACATGGCTGTTGCTTTATCGAACCGGTATTTTAGCTTTCTAAGCTCACTGACTGTTGGCAATCGCAGATCTCCCTCTATTCCTAATGCCTCCAGAATCAGCCTCATATCATCGTTAGGTTTTGTAAGTCTGTAATATCCACCCGGTAAAGCATCAGCCTGGTAAGCTGCGAGAGCGTTTTTTATCCTTTCCCCTGTAATACCAGATTCCCAGCCATTTTCATTGAGGGTTTCCTTTCCCATGTGCCCAAGTACTTTGTGCTGAATCAGTCTTATCATTGTCAGGGCTACGAAACACAAAAGGAAATGAGCATTAATATGCTCTGCTGTTCTGACATAAACGGGTCGGCCTTCCAGATCGGTTTTAATAATGCGAAACGAGTCTTCTATTCGTGAAAGCCCGTGATATTTACTAATTATTTCGTTGTCGCTTTTTGTTGTTTCGGATGTCATGATCGTATAGTAGCCAAGCAGATCAACGTATTCCTGTATTTTGTCCATGTTAATTGAGAGGTGTGTGTCAGCATTCAGAATCTCGCCAGTCGCTTTGTCCACATGACTTTTGATGAGGAATTTTTCTATTTTGCGTGGTTTATCTTTTAACTTATCCTGATTTTGAATGACCGACTCGAGGTATTCTATGAACTTGGCGTTTTCCCGCACTTCCCTGTCGTAATGCTTTTTACTCCAGTATGAAACGATCTTTTCGCTTATCTCGGTTGTTTTTCCATCCGCGTCTTTTATCTTTCGCTTTCTTATCTGTGATTTCACCTTGAATGTTCTGGATTGGTTCCATTCGTAGTCGGATTGGTCGAGTATCCATTTTTTAACAGCTTTGTCGCTTTTCTTCGTGCTCTTGGAAAGAATGTAACCGTTGCCGCGTTTGAGTATGTGCGCGATATTTGGGCCGGTATTAAGTCCACCGTCAGCAACAATGATAACTTTTTCAAAGTTTAGCTTGTCGATGCTTTTTTCCAGGGCAGGAATAAGAGTCGTCTGGTCGGTTGAATTTCCTGGAAAAAGTCTGTAAGAAATGGGTATTCCGTTATCGTCTATAAACAGACCCATTTGAACGATGGGATTGCAACGATTCTCTTTGGAGACCCCTTTCTTGCGAAGCCCTTTTACTTTGACATTCCCAGCTTCGTCGAGTATGTCTTCGTCGTTCTGACCGATCTCGAACCAGTAATTGGTCACATCATAAAAACAGACCTCGGTGTTGCGGCCTACCGCCGATTGAATCTTTGAGTTTATACGTTTTTGGATTGCGCTGGCTTTTTCATCAAGCACGTCCAGTGCTCTGTAAGCTTCTATGAGTTGATCTGATGATGTCACATCAAAGACATAGCCATCTTTTCTATTGAAAGTTTGAATTTTTGAGTCGGGAGAAAGCACTCGTCCGAAGATGAGCAACTTAGCGAGACCGTTGATGTCATATTCTATCTTTGTCCTTGATTTGTGCAGATTCAGAACTTCGCATATGCCAAGACCATCATACAGCCCGTCCAATAAAAAATATCCGATGTTTTTAGGATTGCAGTAGCATCCTAAATCATTGTCTTTATCAACTTCCAAAACAACACGCCGTGAAACTGGTTTTCTCTCAATCAGGTCGTCAAGTCCATCAATAATGGGCTTTCCATCTTTGAAAGATTGTCGAAGGCGTTGCAGGAAGTCAGGCTTTCCATCATCAAATTTCGAAAGCGGGCCCAGATTTCTGACAGTGCGCTTACGATTCTTTCTCACTCCATTTTCCTTTACGCTATAGCTTTCTGCCACGCGTAAATACGGTTTCCCGCTGTTAACTACACAATCAATATACATACCTGCCTGCTTTCCGCTCGACACATGCGTCTGATACGTCTTAAAAATAATATCAAAAAAACACGTAAAAAGCAAACAAAAAAAGCCGCGAATAATCAAAATATTCACGGCTTTTTTGAAGTTACTTAACTGTTAAACTCGGGATATTCTGTTTTTCGATGACAGCCAGGCCAACATAGATGCGGCTGTCAGCTTTGGAATGCACGGCTTCAGAGTCGACTCGCCTCAGGAAATCGCAAAAATTGTCGATGCACGCTTAAAAAGCGGCA
>Ga0208939_1001005_pt1 | contig 21742 bp, 15 predicted proteins | sample AD_STIC12_MetaG_FD_184437 | JGI IMG/M metagenome (GOLD analysis project Ga0208939, IMG submission 184437) | Active sludge microbial communities of municipal wastewater-treating anaerobic digesters from USA - AD_STIC12_MetaG (SPAdes) (version 2) | ecosystem: Engineered > Bioreactor > Anaerobic >...
TCAAGAAAGGAATGACCGCATTGGAATTGTTTTTTCCTTTGACTGTCCCGGCTTTCGGCAACATCGTCTCGATGCTGTGCAATTTTGTCTCTCTTCCTGCGATAATCACGCCATGAATCGGGCAACCACGGGTAACTCCACGGCAGCATCCCAGACGCATCGACCGCGCATCGCGGCAGTGATGCTGGCCGTGTGCGCCGCGGCCGTCATTCCATGGGTTGGAACCGTGACGTACCCGCTGCTGCACGACGACAACATGGCCGTGGTCAACAACCCGCTGGTGGACGGCCGGAAGGTGGATCTGGGAAGGATCTTTTCGTCAACAGGCTGGGGCGACGTGCCGGAATACACGCATGTCGCGAATTACCGGCCACTTTCCACAACGACGCTTGCCATAACCAGGTACTTCGCGGGCTCCGGGCCGCTGGCCTTCAGGATTTCAAACATCATTCTATATTCGATGGCGTGCATGGTGCTTGCCGCCGTAATGATTTCACTTGGTTTCGGCATGCTGCCGTCCGCTCTCGCGTCAATCTGGTTCGCATTGCACGGAACCCATGTTGAAACGGTGATGTTCGCGGTCAACCGGGAAATCATCCTGGTCTTGCTTTTCTATCTTTCCGGCCTGCTGGTCGTGATCCGACGCTCGACGATGGTGCCGGATCCGCGACACTGGACGCTGGCGTCGGTCGCCGGACTTTTCGCATTGACCCTGGCCGGGCTCTTTTCAAAGGAGTCGGCCATCACCATGCCGTTTGTCGCCGCGCTGATCATCCTTATCGAACGCCCAGCCTGCCGGCCGGCAAGGGAATCCGTGGCGCCGATCGCGGCAATGACGACGGCCGTTGTCCTGTACTTCACTGTCCGGCTGATCGCCGTCGGCCGAATCGATGCGTCCGCGATCCCTTGGCAGGACAACCCGCTTGTCCTGTCGGCCTGGCCCGCGCGGCTGGCCGGCGCGCTTCAGGTTCTTCTCGAGGCCGCGCGGCTGCTGATTCTGCCTGCGGGGATGACGGTGGATTACGGATTCGATGTTCTTGGCCTGCCCGGCCCGCCGCCCGGCGCGAGTCCGGCCGCGATCGCGGGCGGGGCGGCGTTGCTCGTCGCCGGACTGGTTCTGGCGGCGTGGCTTGTCCGCAGGCGTGCGGCCGCATGGCCTGGAATTGTCATGATGGCCCTTTCCTGGGGACTCGTGTCTTCAATCGTGTTCCCAAACTGGATTATCCTGGGCGAACGTCTTATGACCGAGCCATCGGCCGGAATGGCCATCGGCCTGGCCGGTGGACTTGCGGCCATCCGGGCGCGTTCCAGACGGTCACCGCGATTCAGTCCGGTCTTCGCCGGTGCCGCCGCCGTCGTCATCGCGTGGGCTGCGATGCTCGGGGCGCTGGCAATCGACCGCGTCGGGGATTACCGCGACGCCGAGACGCTTTTCAAGTCGTCCCTGGCCAACCGTCCCGGCAGCACGCGCCTGCACAACAATGTCGGCAAGGCACTGATGGACTCGGGTCGCTGGGCGGAAGCCGAACCGTGGCTTCGCAAGGCCATCGACATTGACCCGGCCAACGCCGAGGCGCACAACAACCTGGCGCTGGTTCTTGGAAACGCCGGAATGCCCGGATCGGCCGTGGCCGAACTCCAGGCCGCACTGCTGCATCGTCCTGGCATGCCCGCGGCACTAGCGAACCTCTGCATCATCCTTGCGGCGCACGACCGCTGCCGGGATGCCCTGCCAGTGTGCATGCAGGCCCGCGAAAGGGGCGCTGGCGTCGAGTCGCAGATTGCCAGATGCGAACGCCCGTCCGACCCCTGAATTTCGGAAAATGACTAGACCATGTGGGGAATCTTCAGTGGTCGGACGCGGGCCGCATCGACGGCAAGATCGTAGCCGGCATCGACGTGCCGGAAGACACCGGTTGCCGGATCGCCGCGAAGCACCCTTTCCAGCTTGCGGGCCTGCGCGTCCGTTCCGTCCGCCACGATGACGACACCGGCATGAATGGAATATCCGATGCCAACCCCGCCACCATGATGAATCGAAACCCATGTGGCGCCGTTGGACGCGTTCAACATCGCATTCAGCAGCGGCCAGTCCGCGACGATGTCCGACCCGTCCTTCATTGCCTCGGTCTCGCGATGCGGCGAAGCCACCGATCCCGAATCAAGGTGATCGCGTCCGATAACGATCGGCGCCTTGACCTTTCCACGTCGAACCAGATCGTTAAAGGCCAGGCCCGCAACGTCGCGTTCGCCATACCCGAGCCAGCAGATTCGGGCGGGCAGCCCCTGCCAGGCAACCTTGCGCCTTGCCATGTCAATCCACCTGGCAAGACCTTCGTCCTTCGGGAACAGTTCAAGCACGAGGTCGTCCGTGGCCGCGATATCGGCGGGGTCGCCGGAAAGCGCCGCCCACCTGAACGGTCCGCGGCCCGAACAGAACTGCGGCCTGATATAGGCAGGCACGAATCCGGGAAATGCATAGGCATCGGCAAGCCCCATGCGGAAAGCCTGCGTCCTGATGTTATTGCCGTAATCAAACACGTGCGACCCGAGGCGCTGCAGATCAAGCATCGCCTGAACGTGCCTGACGACCGCGTCGAAGGACAACTTCTGGTACTTGTCGGGATCGCTCTTCCGAAGTGCCAGCGCCTGTGCGTAATCAACCTGATCCGGAACGTACCCGGTCAGCATGTCATGAGCCGAGGTCTGATCGGTCACCAGGTCTGGCACGATTCCCCGCCGAACCAGTTCCGGGAAAACTGTCGCACAATTGCCGTGAAGCCCGATGGACAAGGGCTCCCTGGCCATCATAGCCCGCCGGGCCATCTGAAGTGCCTCGTCCAGGCTGTCGGTGGACACGTCAAGATACCTGGTGTCGAGCCTTCTCTGAATGCGGTGACGATCGACTTCCACGCACAAAGCCACGCCGCCCGCCATCGTGATGGCCAGGGGCTGGGCGCCGCCCATGCCGCCGAGCCCGCCAGTAAGGACAAGCCGGCCCCCGAGATCCCCGTCGAAATGAGTCCTTGCCGCGGCGGCGAAGGTCTCATACGTCCCCTGCAGAATCCCCTGGGTTCCAATGTAAATCCATGACCCGGCGGTCATCTGGCCGTACATCATCAGACCCAGCCGATCCAACTCGCGGAACTTCTCCCAGGTCGCATAAGCAGGAACCAGATTCGAATTGGCAATCAGTACCCTGGGCGCATCGGCGTGGGTGCGGATTACGCCCACAGCCTTGCCGGACTGCACCAGAAGCGTTTCGTCATCCTCAAGTTCAACCAGCGCCCGGTCAATCTTTTCAAAACAGTCCCAGTTCCGGGCGGCCTTCCCTATTCCACCGTAAACGACCAGTTCTTCTGGATTTTCGGCAACATCGGGGTGAAGGTTGTTGTGCAGCATCCGCCTGGCGGCTTCCTGCTGCCATCCCTTGCACGAAAGCCTCGTCCCGGTCAGGTATTCGACAGTCCTCATCTACAGTCTCCACAAGAACCAGCCACAACTCCGGCGCCGCTTCCCCGATCCAGTCTCCGAAACTCGTCGGCGGGGCACCGATCCCGAAGCATGACGGCACCGTATCCGACGACCGAGGACGCGTCCCCGGTGCAATCCATGCTCGTCTGGTAGCCTACCAGCTCGCCGTATCCGGCGCCAGCTTCCCGGGCCGCCAGCATCATTACCACGACGGGAACGACCCCGCACATCGTGATGTGGTGCTCGACGACGGCCTGGTAAAGTCCGGGAGCATCAAGTCCGACCATCCGATCCAGCACCATCCTGTCCTTCCGCGCACCGATGCGCAATGGCTCGTTGTGGTTCAAGTCGGAACTGGCCACCAGAAGGACTTCTTCGCCGCGATCCCTGAAACAGGCGACAACCCCGGCGATGGATGTGGCAATCCGCGCGCAGTCGGAATACGACATCGAACGCAGACAAAGCGCGGTCAGACGGACGGACGGGTTGGCGGCCTGGATGTATGGAAGCACCGCTTCAATCGAATGCTCTTCGTGATGGGCCAGGTCGTCAAAGGCAAGAAGCGGACAGGCGTCGACGATTGCCGCGGCCATGTCGCGATCCATTTCAAACGTCCCTGAAGGTGTCGAATACGAAAACCGGTCGGCCACGGCCGCGACCGCGCCAAGACCGGTATGGTTCGGCCCGATGACCAGGACATGATCGGGAACCCTGACCCTGGACCAGAGTGCCGCGGCCACCTTGCCGCAATACTCGATTGAAGCGTGCGGAACGACAACACCCCGGACGCCGTCCACCCTGGAAGCGCCGCCGGCCGAACTGCCCTGCCCCAGTCCAGCCAGAACCTGGGACAGATGGCCGGCCGACTCGGGAAAATACAGACCGGAAACAACCGAACGCCTGGTCATTGGAATACTCCGGGAGAGCCCGCAGGCGAATATACGTTACCGCCGGGCGGTATTCCACTGGACGAAGATACTGTTAAGCGGAGAGAGAGGGAGTCGAACCCCCGGTAAGCTGACGCCTACGCCTGATTTCGAGTCAGGTGCCATCGACCACTCGGCCATCTCTCCAATGAACAAGGTCACTAACGGAACTGCGGAGAGAGGGGGATTCGAACCCTCGGAGGCTTTTGACCTCACACGATTTCCAGTCGTGCACCTTCGACCACTCGGTCATCTCTCCAGCATGGCATGCCCCGGCCAACAATTCTTAACGCCTGTCGGCCGCCGCACGCCTCAAATCCTTAAAGAACCGCTTCAACAGTTCGGACGCCTCTTCGGCGCGAACCCCGTGAACCACCTTGCACCTGTGGTTCAGCCTGGAATCGGTCACCGCCGTGTAAAGGCTTCGAACCGCCCCGGCTTTCGGGTCATCGGCACCGTAAACCAGCGTGCCGATCCGCGAAAGGACTATCGCGCCGGCGCACATTATGCACGGCTCGAGAGTCACATACAGGGTGGCCGCCCCCAGGTCGAGGCCGGCCCTGGCCGCGCGGCTCAGAACCAGCGCCTCGGCATGGGCCGATGGATCGCCGAACTCGATCGTCCGGTTGTGATCCGATTCGACGACGTGCCCGTTAATCACAAGTGCCGCCCCGACCGGCACTTCACCGCGATCACCGGCCGCCCGGGCGGCATCGAGGGCAAACGCCATGAAGTAATCATGGTTTTCAGCCAAGCCGCCACCATCCCCGCGCATGCAAAGAACGCGCCCCAAAAAGCCGGAAGAATTTATCAGAGGCGACTTGAAACGTCAACAGAACCTTGCACGGGTCTTGATGAGTGTTTCGAACCAGCGAAGCGAATCGAATGGGCATTCGTCGAGCGTGGGATAACAGGTCGACGGCGGTACGTGGTATAAGACGGCCATGGCCTGCATTCCACAGATAATACGGTCGGTCGCGAAGCAACTCGGCCCGAAGCCCTTGCACATGGATATCATGTCCGGCGCCGAGACTACCTTTGTCGATTTCCGAAACCAGGCATGGTTCATGGCGGCCAGACTGGTTCGCCTTCCGCCGGTTGACGACGACGGGGTCGCCCTGATCGGATTTTCCGGCGTCCAGGCGCTTGTGCTGGAGGCTGCGTGCCAGACCGCCAGCCTGGTTCCGTTCTCAATCGCGCCGTCAATTCCCGCCGACGAAATCCTTGCGGCGGTTCTGATCTGCCGGTGCAGATGGTTCATCTTATGCGACGACCCGACGTTCGACGCCGGCCTTGTCAGGACAACACTTGAACCCCTGTCGCATGTCGCCACCGAAATCCCGATCGAACGGCTTCGCCCGCCCCCCGATATCGGCGAAGACGAGCTTGTGGGGATTCTTGAAGATCCTGAAGTTGAAAGACGGATTTCCGTTATTGGCCCAAGACACGCGGCGTGCGGACTCGCCCACGTGACGCCCGACGGCAGAACCCAGGTTGTTGCGATTTCCCACGAAGGCCTGGGCAGCCTTTGCGAATCGCTTCGCACGGAGCTCATGGCTGACGAAAGCGATGTCTGGACTTCGATTTCCGGACTCGAGTCGCCTTTTGCCAGGATCGTCTGCTGGTACTGCTGCCTTCTTTCCGGTGGAACATACACGGTTGCCCCATTGGGGCGATCCCCTGTCGAGGCACTCTTCCTGACACAACCGACAATCGCCGTCTGCGATTCCGTCGGCGCCGCCGACATTGAATCAGGACTGATCTCCGAACTCCAACTTCTTGAAGGTGCCAGGGGCAGACTGACCAGATGGGGTTTTCACAGGGCAAGGGCCAGAACCGCCGCCGGGACGGAATCGCACGGAATGCTGGACGCTCTTGCCGATCTGGCCGTCGACCGGCTGGTTCGCGATATCCCGGGCGGCTCCCTTCGGACAATCCTTTGCGACGGAATGAATGATCCGGCAGCTTCCAGGACGACCTTCCAGACGGCGGGCATCGACCTGTGGGAAATCTCGGCACCGGCGTCCGCCTGCTGCTTCCTGGCAGCGCGCCGTCCCGGCTGTTTTCGTGAAGGCTCGGTCGGCAAGCCACTTCCGGTCACCTCGCTCTTCGTTTCCCCAAGGGGGGAACTGATGGCTTCGGGGCCTGCAATAATGGTTTCCGAAATGTGCCTTCCCCCCGCCGAATGCCAGGATCTTGACCACGGCAATCTTAAGACCGGACTTCGCGGAAGGGTCGATGACGAAGGATTCGTTTTCATCGACGGAAGATTGTAGCCTGGATCGCAAGCCGGACTCCCCGACATGCATCGACCTCAAGACGTTCAATATGCAACGGGTCTGGCAAAGGTAAGCCGAAACTGAATCAATCGGCCGGTGCGCAGTAGTCGCCAACCGTGCTGGTAACGCACTTCATGGTACCGGGACAGTCCGGGGTCGCCATGCATCGCTTCATGCACAGCCTTGATCCGCCAACCGTTTCACAGATTGTGGGGAAGGGACACAAATCATCGGCCAGGCACGGCATCGTGCAGAACCCGTCGGTACTGCCGGTGAATCCGATGCAGTTCGAGGAATAGCACTCGTCGTCCTGACGACAGTTCGTTCCCGGATCACCAGGGTCAATCCTGACACAGGATCGGACCCCGGGCTGGAACTTCGTGTCTCCGTACATGCACCTCAGACCCGCCTCCTCCCAGCAGTCGCTTTCGCTGAAAGGATCCTCCGGATTCGACGGAACGCACCTGGGAAGACACAATCCCTTCAGACTGTCCTCGTCTGCAAGGGTCATTACGCAAATTGACTGGTCCACCGTGCATGTCGTCGGGCCGCAATTCGCCGTGCAGAATCCAAAAGTCTGCAAACTGCTCTGGCGGCAGATGGCCTTGGTGATCGCGCAATCGGCGTCTGTCGTGCAACGCCGTCCGGTGAAATCGAAGTCGGTACAGGTTCCAGTGTAGGACACGTTGCACTTCCCGGACTTGCATTCGGTTTCGTTAAGGCACTGTTCACCGATCGGCTTGCCAACTGTTCCGGAACCGCAGACCTTCATTGTCTGCCCGGTCAGCGCGCTCTTCATATCGATACACGCGCGGGAAAGCTGACGACTTCCGCCGACACAACCCTCATCGCCGTCCTGACAGGCGACCGAATGACCACAATCCTGGCTGTCAACACACGACTTCAGGCAAACTCCGCGGCCCTGAAGCCTGGTACAAGCCGTGCCCTCCGGACATGGATTCGAAGCGTCGCAACTCAGAACCGCGCAATAACCGCCATCGAAGTTCGGAAGACACCCCATGGCGCCCTGGCAGTGCTCGTGGGCCTGGCAGGGCCCCCCAACTTCGCTGGCCTCGCCGACTTCCATGTAACAGATTGATTTGAAAATGTTTGACGGATCCGGAACAAGCTTGCAGGCATATTTGTTGCCAAGCAAATCCACGGTGTCGCGGCAATCGGAAGCCTGCTGGCACGTCACCGTGCAATACGCGCCGTTGGCGCCGGCAGCCAGGTTCATGCAGGTCGTCCCTTCAGGACATGCCACCCCGTCCTGGCAGCCCGGCATGGCGCAGAAACCACGCGGCCAGGACAGGCACGAACCGTCCGGCCAGCCCTCGTTCCTGCAGACGGCGGCCGTGTTGCAGGCCATGCCGATGTAACCGGCCGGATACTTGTCGGGGTTACCGGTATCTTCTGGCTCGACAAGATCCATGCCGCCAGGATCCAGCACGACATCGGTCGGTTCTTCACGATCGTTGCCAGGATCCGAAACGACATCCTGGCTGTCGGAATCGTTGCCGGCGTCGATGACGATAACCACATCCTTCTCGATCGGGACGTCGTCCTTGACCCTGCGACAGAAGTCGCCTTCGCGTACCGTTCCCGGGGGACAGACCTTTCCGCCACAACCCGGAAGACCGACGAACAGGGCCATCGCAATGATCACGGCCGCGCCGCACCAACTCTTCCGATTGGTCTCAATTCTTTCCATCGACAAACCACCAGCACTCAAGCAGCGCGGTTATGATATTCAAAATTCTTACTTATTGCGACGTGAAAATTTCTTGTCACAAGCCACTTAACAATCATATAAACCCCTTGAACGAAAGAATTTTCAGCAACCCGCCCTTCAACTTGGAACGGGCGTCCAGCTGGTGCTAGAATCCGTGCCTGCGGAGGCTTTTTTGCCGAAATGAGATTCAACTGTACAAACTGCAACAAGATTTACGAAATCGATCCAGGCCTGATCCAGGGCAACGCGGTCATATTCACCTGCCGCAAGTGCGGACAGCAACTGGTAATCAGGAAAAGCGACAGGCCTGAGGATGCCGTCATCCCCGCCGGAAAGCCTGGCGACCGGATCAAAAGCTTCACCCAGGAAATTTCAAAGGTAACGAAAGGCAAGATATCCGCGCTGACGACGCCGCACGCCCTGCGTCGCGAAAACCCGCCTGCATGGTACGTTACCGCGATGGGCCGGCGGCAGGGTCCCCTTGGTGACCTTGCGCTGATTGATCTGCTGTCGTCGGGCAAGATTCTTCCGGCCACGTACGCCTGGCGAAAGTCCATGACCGAATGGGTTCGAATCAAGGATATACCGGAACTTGCCGATGTCCTGGCCGAGGCAATCCGCAAGAATCCGGAAGTCGGTGCCCGGATCAACGACAAGTCAAGCTTAAGTGCGGCCCGAGTACGCTCGAGAAGCGACGTCGCCGATCTTGATTCGTCGGTTCACAGACAGGAAGTCCCTTCAGGCTCGCTCGCCGACGACCTTTATGAGGGGCTTGGATCCGGCCCGATCGATCCGAGAAATTCAACAATCCTTCAGCACGAGGAATCTCCGCTGGAGGACGACGAACAGCCTTTCAGGGATCCTGCGCGTGCCGCAACGGTGCCCCAGATGCGTTCGATTGACTGGGGCGAGGAAATCCAGGACACGCTGCGTCACCAGACTGTCAAGACGCGGCCCTTCAAGCGTCACGACACAGCACCAATCAATCTGGCTCTTCTTCGCCGTGAACGGTTGAACACCCGAGTCGCGCTGATCGTAATGATCAGCTTGATTTCGCTGGCCGCAATCGCTGCCGGCGTGGTTGTGGCGATACATTTCATCGACAGCGGGACATCCATTTCGCACCAGGCGGCTATTCCGGCCAGGCCGGCCGCGGCCCGCAGGAACTTCGACTCCGTCCCGGCAGACGGCCCGGCTGCGGTTCCGGTTCGTGAACCCGAGGCCAGTCCCCCCGTCCCGGCGCCGACGCCAGTTCCCACCCAGGAGCCGCCGGCCCAGCAGCAGCCGCCGACACAACAGGAACCAACGGCTCAGCAGCAACCGCCGGCCCAGCAGCAACCGCCGGCTCAGCAGCAACCGCCGGCTCAGCAGCAACCGCCGACGGTTCGGCTGCCACTTCCTTCGGTTGGTTCAACTGTGGTTGTTGACAGCGGCGACATCGGGCTCGACGAGTTGAAATCGTTCGTCGCATCTCAGATTCCCGCTATATCGGGATGCCGTTCGAAGCTGATTCACCAGACCGACGCATCGATTGCGCTGGAGCTTTCATTCACCCTCGCGACCTCCGGCAGGACTGAAAAGATTCTTGCGCGTGCGGTGGGGATGGACGAGCCACGATTGACCGGATGCGTCGAACAGGTCGTCTCGAGCTGGGAATTCGACCAGCGTTCCTACCCTGTCAGTTTTTCCGGCACGCTGGCGCTTTGATTCGAGGTTTGTCCCGGACAGCGGAAATCCGGTGCAGGCCACTGGAATTGTTGCCAGTGCATGCCTTTTGAGCCTGTCTTTATTCGCATTTATTTTGTAGAATCCGCTGGAAGTTTTTCCGGAGCCCGAGGTCAGACATGACGAGATTCAAGACGCTTGCGATTATTCTGGTGCTTGCATCCACTTTCGGCCCCGGTTGTTCCGGGTCCAAGGTTCAGGTAACCCCGCAGATTACAATCAGTCCCACGGTAACGAACATCCAGATGGGCGCAACCTACAACATCAGGATTGCGAACTCCGGCGATGGCGACCTTATCGTCTCGGGATTTGAGATCGGCGGCGACACATGCACCGGCGGCGGTTTTGCATTTTCGGTCGATCTTGGGGAAGCCGAGCTTCCGGTAACGATTGCACCGCCCGGATCGGAAGGCGACGTGAACCCGATGTGGTTCGACATCGTCGTTCGGCATGACGATCCTTCGCAGAGTTGCCCCGCGACCGCAACACTTACAATCAGTTCAAACGATCCGACGCAGCCCAGGATGGTTCTCCAGCTTACGCGGACTTCGACGGAACCGAACATCATCGCCGAGCCGAATCCGCTGGATCTGGGATTCGTACCGGTCGGAACCATTCCGGCGTCCGATTACATCCTCGTTCAGAACACCGGGCTTGATGATCTGGAAATCACGAAGCTTGAAGTAATTCCTCTTTCGGAAGGTTTCTCATTCACATGGCCATGCGTCCGCAACCCGGACACTTCGGTCACGGCCCCCTGGGGACTTGACCCGGATTCCCGCATAACGGTTTCCATGGTCGCGAATCCGGCCGATCGCCTGGTTCTGGACGGGGACGTCTGCCTGGAGCCTCTGATCGTCAAACCCGCCGAGTCGCTCTCGATTCCGGTGTTCTACACGGCAATCGCTCCGAACCCCGCAAAGGCGGAATTCCGTTTCCACAGCAATGATCCGGACTATGACAGCACGAAGGGTGACGCATACACGGTCACGGTTCAGGCCAACATGAGCGGCCCGTGCATCCAGGTTCTGCCGAATCCGATCGAATTCGGGTCGAACATTGCGACGACCGCCGTCAAGGGAGTTCCGGTCGTGATTACGAACTGCGGCGATGAACCGCTTGAAATCACATCCATCCGGAAGGAAGGCGACAACTGCGCGGAATTCAGCTTCGACCTTACTGGAACGGGCGAATTCGACAGCACGCACCCGCTGGTCATCCAGCCCGGTGTTTCCATCAGCATCATCGCGAAATATACCCCGGTCGATATCAGCCCCAAGGACTCGGAAAACATGTTTATTCCGGACGAATGCCTGATGGTGGTTGACAACAATTCCGCCAGGCAGTCGGTCGAGATACCAATGTCCGGCGTCGGCACGGAAGCGGAATGTGCCGTATGTCAGTTTGTCATGATGGAAGGCGGGATCCAGCTTGGCGAAAACGCCCAGGTGCTGCCCCAGGTCGTCATTGAGATGGTGAACCACAGCTACGACCCGACCATTGGCGGCGGCATCAAGTCTTACAACTGGACTGTCAAGCAGCCCGGCGAATCGGCCCAGGTGTTCAATCCAACTTCGACCTGGGACAATCCGACATTCCAGCCCAACGTTGTCGGGGACTACGAATTCTGCCTGGAAGTTTTCAACAACGACGGCTGTTCCGACAGTTGCTGCAAGTCGATTGAAGTCGTTCCGCCGGAAGGCCTTCACATCGAACTGACCTGGAATACTCCGTCGGATCCGGATCAGACGGATCAGTGCGGGCCCGGTGTCGATTGCGGCGCCGACCTTGACCTGCACATCGTCCACCCGCTTGCCGGCCAGGGCGGCATGACGCTCGATCCCGAAACCGGCTCGCCTTACGGATTCTTTGACCCGACGTGGGACTGCGTCGGCTGGTCCAATCCGCACCCCGTGTGGGACAAGGAAAACCAGGGCGATCCGTTGTACCAGCCCAACTTCGACCTGGACGACACCGACGGGGCCGGGCCTGAAAACTTCACTTACACAAGGCCGGATCCCAAGTACTCGACTACAAACCCGAACTGCTACAAGGTTGGCGTCCATTATTATGACGACCACACTTTCGGGAAGTCGTACCCGACGGTGAAGATATTCATCAACGGCGAGGAGCCCATTTCGGTTACGCTCGGCTCCGGCATGTCGATGCTGGACATGTGGGACGTGGGACGCGTCTGCTACTACGGCAGCCCCGTCTTCGTTGAGCGCAAGAACACAAACGGCAGCCCGCACATCATCCCGAACTACGCGGTTCCGTGGTTCTGATTCCATCCAGTGCCCATGTCTGCTATCCTCTCGTGCAGTCCCTGATTGACGGTGCCTTATCGTGAAGAATTCAAACTTCGCCGGCCTGTTCCTGCTGGCCTGCTGCCTGGGGTTTGCCGGTTGCCCCGCGCCGACGCCGGATCCGGTTTTCGACCTGCCGTCGTTTGATTACGGGGTGCAACACGACACCATTGCCGCCGACACGGCGACGCCCGACGTTGAAAAGCCGGAAGACACACAACGGGATCAGGGGACGGCAGACGATAATGGCACACCCGACATCGGGGGAATCGACACCGGCCCGTGCAATATGATGTGCCCGGCATCCCAGCGATGCGGTCCGGATCCTTGCGGAACCGGCGAATGCAAGCCGGGATGCAGCCCGGACAAACCGATCTGCAACCTTGAAACCCGCCAGTGCGAACCAGAAGACTGCAAAGGGTCTTGCGGTACGAAGGTGTGTGGTTACGACGAGTGCGGCGGCCCGTGTGGCGAACTGAACGGGAAGTGCCCCAGCCCGCTCAACTGCAACTACACCGATGGCACCTGCGGCGAGTACTGTTATCCCAACTGCACCGGCAAGGCCTGCGGCGACGACGGCTGCGGAAAGACCTGCCCGCCGGGCTGCCCTGACGGAATCGAATGCCACCCGGACGGCTACTGTGTGACCGAAGGCCAGTGCCAGAAGTCAAGCACCGAGCTTAAGTGCGAGGCCGATGAAAACAGCGGATCGGGCAGCACGGCCTGGAATATCGGCACCACCAGCATGGCCCTTTTCAACTATTCGGCCGCATGTGGATCAACATACAACCCGGGCCCGGAAAAGGCATTCAAGTTCGTTGTCGGACCAAATGAAACGGGGGTGCTCGAGGTCAGCATCTCCCAGACACTGCCTCTGCTTGCGACGTACCTGAACGTATATCTGATCGAGGACAGCGGCTCCGGTTGCACCGCGGCAAGCTGCGTGGCAGCCGGTTCACCGCAGGGAAGCGCCACAAAAACATTCCAGTACGAGGTTCCGGCGTCACCCACCGGACACACCTATTACCTGGTCGCGGACGCAAGCGTCAGCAATGACGGGTTCTTCAGCATCACCATCAAGAAATGCACATGGAACGGTTTCGACGACGAAGCCACCGAAACCGCCGACCAGTAACGTCAAATTGAATGGTCTGTCCTGGCGGGACGAACGGAAATTCATTCAGGCGGGCGAATTTTCATTCGCCCCTACGGATCGCGGGGCGGATCGGGCCGAACCGTAAGTGTCCGGTGAGGCCTCTCGAACCGGACACTTCATGGCCGGCCACAGGCACGACTGCGTCATTCGTTGAGCGTAGAATTGCCCCCGCGCGGGCGGATTTTCATTCGCCCTTACATGTACGGGCGGAGTACCGCACCTGCCTTGTACGGGCGGATTACATCCGCCCGCTGCGGTTCTGCACGACAAGAGTGGCGACGCATTCCGGTGTGAAACCGAACTTCTGCTCAAGGACACCCGCAGGCGCCGAGCTGCCGAAATGATCGAAACCGATGGCGAATCCGCGTCCCTGAATCAGTGGCATCCAGCAGGAAGTCGCACCTGCCTCGACACCGACAAGCATGGCGGACCGCCCCAGAATCGACTCCCTGTACTCGGCAGGCTGCTGCATGAACAAGGTTACCGACGGCACGCTGACAAGCCTGACCTTCAACCCGGCTGCCTCGATTGATGGAATCGCCGCGAAGCAGATCTGAACCTCGGAACCGCTGGCCAGCATGACCACGTCCGGGGTGCCGTCGCAATCCCGAAGCACATACCCGCCCAGGCGGACGCATTCCGGCCCGACCGCTTCGGGCCGCGGGAACGCCGGCACGTTCTGTCTTGTGGTCGCAACGGCTATCGGCCCACGATCCCGTTCCAGGATCATCGACCAGCACCCGGCCATTTCAACCGGATCCGCCGGACGCAGAACCGTGAATCCCGGAATCGCTCGCAGCATTGCAAGCTGCTCGACCGGCTGGTGGGTCGGACCGTCCTCGCCGACCCGGAAGCTGTCGTGCGAAAATACGAAGGTCGATGGCACGCGCATCAACGCTGCAAGCCTGGCGGCAGGCTTCAGATAGTCCGAGAAGATAAGGAACGTGGCGCAGAACGGACGGAAGGCGCCGTGCAGCGCGATTCCATTGGTGATCGCGCCCATTGCGTGTTCGCGAATGCCGAAATGCAGGTTGGCACCGGAATAATCGCCTCGTCGAACATCACCACCGCCCTTGATCACGGTATTGTTGGACGGCCCAAGGTCGGCAGATCCACCGACAAGGTTTGGAACGGATTTGAAGGCCTCCTGCAGGGAAGCCCCGAATACCACGCGTGTCGCCTTGCCGGCGGCGGACATGGCGGAATCCAGGATGCGATCGATGACCGACGCGTCCGGACTGGCCGGATCGAAACATCCGTTCCACGCGGCCTGCCTGTCCGGGTTGGAATCCACGAAACGCGCGAAGTCCCGATCCCACTGGCGGTGAAGCTCGGTGCCGGCACGACCGACCCCGGAAAAGAACTCCGCCACGTCGGCAGGAACATGGAATGTCGGTTCAAGCGGCCAGCCCAGGGCCAGCTTCGTCGCCTTGACTTCAGCGGCGCCAAGCGGCGCGCCGTGGGTTTCATGCGAGCCCTCCATCGTTGCCGCGCCGCGTCCGATGAATGTGTTGCAGATGATAAGGCTGGGCTTGTCGGCAACGCCGACCGCGGCGTCGATCGCATCGTGTATCTGCTGGTGATCATGGCCGTCAACCGTACGGACGTCCCAGCCCTGGGCAACGAAGCGTCCAGCCACGTCCTCGCCAAAGGCGAGATCGGTCGAACCCTCGATCGTGATGCGGTTCGAGTCGTAAAGGCAGACCAGGTTGCCAAGCCCCAGATGACCGGCCAGCGACGCGGCCTCGTACGTGACACCTTCCATCATGTCGCCGTCGCCGCACAGCACGAACACCCTGGATCCAACCGGACCGCCGTCGGCCGTATTGACACGCGCGGCCAGCATCCTTGAAGCCAGAGCCATGCCGACGCCGTGCGCGAACCCCTGCCCAAGCGGCCCTGTCGTGACCTCGACACCATCCAGGAAGCCGTATTCCGGATGACCGGCCGCGCGGCTGCCCCATTGCCTGAACTGACGGATTTCATCCAGCTTCAGGTCGTAACCGGTCAGGTGCATCAGGGAGTACTGAAGCATCGAGGCATGCCCGATGGACAGGATGAAGCGGTCACGATCCTTCCAGGCGGGATCCTTCGGGTCAAAGCGAAGGAAACCGGTCCAAAGTACAAAGGCGATGTCGGCCGCGCCCATCGGCGCGCCGGGATGACCCGACTTCGCCGCCTCGATCGCATCGACCGAAAGCATCTTTATGGTGTTGACGCACCTGGAACGCAAATCCGGGGAAATGTCCGATGGTTTCATTTGTTGACCTCTCATGCCTCGTTCACATGGGCGGGCGAATTTTCATTCGCCCCTACGGTTGCCTCGTTCGCTGTTTTGGCGGGCGAATTTTCATTCGCCCCCACGGTTGCCTCGCTCACTGTTTGGGCGGGCGAATTTTCATTCGCCCCTACGGTTGCCTCGTTCGCTGTTTTGGCGGGCGAATTTTCATTCGCCCCCACGGTTGCCTCGTTCACATGGGCTGGGGCGCCCAGACGCAATCCACCAGCCTGTTGTCAATCAACCGCGTCGCTCCGAACCTGACCGCGGTCACCAGCAGCACCTGCGTGGACTCCGACCCGATTCGATTCAGATCGTCAAGCGTGACGGGATCACACACATTGAAATACTCGACTTCGCCGCCGGCTTCGCGAATCTGCTGCCCCGCCCTTTTCACAATCGCCGCCGGCTGATGCTCCCCCTCACGAATCCATGCCTCGGAATCGACCAGGGTTCGGTTGATGACGGTGGCAGCCTGCCTCTGTTCCGGCGTCAGATAGACGTTCCTCGAAGACATGGCCAGACCGTCCGGCTCACGGACGATGGGATGCCGCACGATCCGGATATCCAGGTTCAAGTCCGCGACCATCTGCTCGATCACCCTGACCTGCTGGAAGTCCTTCTGGCCGAAGACCGCGACATCAGGCTTGCAGATATTGAAAAGCTTCAAAACGACCTGGGCGACCCCGGCGAAGTGGTTCAACCTTGTAAGCCCGCACAGGTGCGCGGGAAGCCGGGTCAATTCCACCCTCGTCTGAAATCCGGAAGGATACATTTCGCCGGGGTCCGGAAAGAAGACGGCATCCACGCCGATATCGGCAAGCTTTGCCAGGTCCCCTTCCAGGTCGCGCGGATATCTTGAAAAGTCCTCTGACGGACCAAACTGAGTCGGATTGACGAAAATGCTGACAACGACCATGTCGCATTGCCTTCGGGCTTCAACAACAAGATCAAGATGCCCTTTATGCAGGGCCCCCATCGTCGGAACAAGCCCGACGGCAAGCCCTTCGGAATGCCAGCCGCGGGACAAGGCCTGCATGCCCGCGGCCTGCCTGATTACCGTGATATCACCCGCGTCCATCAGGATTCACCGCCCCCCTTCCGGGCATCCACCGCGCCGGACGAACCGGCGGTGGCAGACGAGTAAAGGCCTTCGCCCGAAAAGGAATGCTGCGGCCCGGGAAATGCCCCGCCACGCACTTCATCGCCGAAGGTATCGACCGCGCCACGGATTACCGACGCTAAATCAGCGTATTTTCTCAGGAACTTCGGATTGAAATCCGGATTCATCCCAAGCATGTCATATAGAACCAGAACCTGACCGTCGCAATTCGCCGACGCGCCGATCCCGATTGTCGGAATGCCAACCGTTTCGGTAATCCTTGCGGCCAGCGACGCGGGAATGCCCTCCAGCACAATCGAATATGCCCCGGCCTCGGCGACAGCGACCGCGTCTTCCAGGATCGCCGCGGCGGCCCCGGCATCACGCCCCTGGATCTTGAAGCCGCCCATCTCATTGAACGACTGGGGCGTTAACCCGACATGCCCCATCACCGGGATTCCGGCCTGAACCAGCCTTGAAATCGTCTCGGCGACGCGCACGCCGCCTTCCAGCTTCACGGCGTTCGCCCTTCCGACCGAAAGCAGCATCCCGGCGTTGCGCATCGCCTCCTGGGTACTGACCTGGAACGTCATGAAAGGCATGTCGGCAATGATGTGGGCGTCCTGGCCGGCGCCACGCCGCACGCACCTTGTATGATAAATGACGTCGTCCAGCGTAACTTCCAGCGTGTCCGAACGTCCCTGAATTACGTTTCCAAGTGAATCGCCGACCAGTATCGCATCGATGGACGTCTGGGAAATCAGGCTGGCAAATGTCGCGTCATAGCAAGTCAGGACGACCAGTTTTTCCTGGCCCTTCATGGACTTGAAAGATTGAGCTGTCAAATTTCGCATCGGTTGCCCCAGTGTTTCTCGACCCCGCGGATTGAACCGTGACGGTGGCCGGAATGTGGGCCAAGGGTATCGCACCATTCCCCCGGGGGCAATAGCCCGGAATAAATCACCGGCGCCGCCGTTAGGTTCATCAAGGTTGACTTGAACGACCGATTGTCCGAATATTGCGCGGACGTTTTTTCCCGTCCCGGCCGGATGACCTGTCGCGACGGTCGGTTCTCGGAATCGTTTCCAAACTGGAGGAATCCCGGATGAATTTCCGTAATGCCTGTGCTCTTGTCGCTGTTGCCGTTGTGATGGCTTTTTCGGTGCCCGTTATGGCCCAGACCGTCAAGATTGGCGTGATCAACATGCAGAAGGCCCTGTCCCAGACGATTGAAGGCAAGGCCGCGCTGAAGAAGCTTGAAGACATGCAGAAGCGCATGGAAAAGGAACTGAAGGCGAAGCAGGACGAAATCGTCAGGCTGGAAGAAGACCTGAAGAGCCAGGTTCCCCTGATGAACGACGACATGAAGCGCCAGAAGCTGGGTGAATTCCAGAAGAAGGCCGCCGACTTCCAGGAAGCCTACCAGAACAGTGCCAAAAAGATCGGCGAGGAACAGCAGAAGCTGATGGCCCCGATCCTGGCCCGTTTTGAAAAGATCGTCACGAAGCTTGGCAAGGACGAAAACTTCACCGCGATTCTTCACGGCGAAGTCGTCCTGTATTCATCGGCGTCGATCGACCTGACTGACCGCATTTCCAAGATGTACGATTCGGGCGCCGGCAAGTAAGCGCCCCACCTGTCCAGGAGCATTAACGTGCGCCGCGGATTTCCAGGATTGCGGCGATTCTTTCCCAAGCCCACGCGGGCCGTCGGGATCATCCTTTTCGCCTGCATCGCCATTCACGTCGTATTCCTTCTGTCGATCAAGCACGCGCCCATCTGGGCAATGAGAATGCTCGAGTACGGCGCGCTGACGCCGGCGACCGTCCTTCATCGTCCGTGGACCATCATCACAATGGCTTTCCTGCACGATCCCCACAGCCTGATGCACATCATCTTCAACATGATGGCCCTGTGGAGCATCGGTCCGTGGCTCGAGCGCGCGCTGGGCACCCGCCGCTTTTCCATTTTGTACGCCATCTCGCTGCTGGCCGGGTCGCTCGTCTTCGTTCTGAAGGGCTTTGTTTCCGGGGGAGTGTCAGGCCCGGCAATCGGGGCTTCCGGGGCCATCATGGGTGTGGTGGTCGGCTTCGGGTTCGTTTTCCCGGAAGTCGAGTTGCGTCTTTTCGGCGTGGCGCCGCTGAAGGCGAAGAACATCTTCTGGGCGGCCATCCTTGTTGACACAATCATGGTCATCATGAATGTGCCAATCGCGGTGTCCGTGCATATCGGCGGCATGCTCGGGTCATGGTTTTACCTGAGGCGACCCTGGAATCCGCGCTACCGGATGTGGCTGTCGAATCGTATCCGCAATAAAATCAACTGGCTTCGAATCAAATACCGCCTGTGGAAAGCGAGCAGACCGTGAATGAAACCAGACTGAAGTTCGCCGGATGCCTGATCATCGCGGCCGCCGCCGTGGCCGCATATTTTCCGGTCTTTTCGAACTCGTTCGCCTGGGATGACGAATACCTGGTTCTGAAAAACCCGGCCATCCATGACCTTTCCAGCATCCCGGGCTTCTTCACGGATTCCTGGGCCGGCGGCGTCGATTACGAACTCGGCCAGGCCCAGAACAAGCCGTATTTCAGACCGATGGCGCTGACTTCGATGACCCTGGACTGGGCCGTTGCCGGACCGGATCCGGTCGTCTTTCACGCGACTAACCTGATGATCCACATTGTGGCGGCCTGGTGCCTGTTCCTGTGGCTGCTGAAGGTATTTTCGGATACGCCACGTAACGCCAGCGGGACGTTCCGCCGCATTCCGACGCCCGTGCTGGCTGCCTTCGTCGGCGCCATCGGCTGGGCGGTTCATCCTGTTTCGACCGAGGCCGTCAACCTGGTTTCGTATCGCACCAGCCTGATTTCAGGCCTGACCATCTTCGCGGGGCTGATGCTTCTTACGCCAAGATCCCGGGCCGACGAACCGGGGCGAAGCGGCATTGCGGCCGTCATTGGCGCAACGCTCCTGTACGCGGTCGGACTGCTGTCAAAAGAAACCACGCTTGTGATGCCGGGACTTCTTTTCGTCATGGATATCGCGGCCGGACGTCTGCGCTTCCGTCAAAAGGGGGAAAAGGGTCGCCGCCTTTTGTCGGGCCCGACCGCGATGCGCATCGCCAGGGTCTATGTACCGCTTGCGATTGTGGCGATTGTCTGGCTTGGTCTTCGATCCCGGTTCACGGGCGAAGGCGTTTACACGTACTTCGACGGCCTGACGTTCGGCCAGTCGATCCTCATGTTCGGCCGCATCTTTTACCTTTACGTCAGGCTGGCCGTGGCGCCCTGGCCGCTTTGCCCCTTCTATGACTGGGGCATCCTCGGCGTCCCGAAGTCGATTCTGGAACCCGACATCGCCGCAGGCTTCATACTGTTCGCGCTGATCTTCGGCGGGGCGGTCAGGTTCGTCCGACGAAACGTGCTCGCTTCGGCCGGATTGTTCTTCTTCCTGATCGCGCTGCTTCCCGTGTCCCACATCATCCCGTTCTTTGACGCCGCGGGCGACCGATTCATGTACGTTCCCCTGGCCGGTCTGGCCCTGGCCGCAGGTGGGGCCGCGATAAGTTCGAATTCCGCCCGCAGGTTCCAGGTTCCGTTGAAGATCGCGTCTTTTCTGGTTGTTGCCGTCTTCATGCTGCTTACAGCCGCCCGTTCCGCCCAGTGGAAGGACAGCGAAACGATGCTGCGCGTAACCACGCGGGACTTCCCGACATCGATTTCAGCACACCTCGGACTTGGGCGCCTGCTGCTGGAAAAGAGCCGTCCAACCGAAGCCGTGGTTCCGTTGAAGCACGTCACCGACATTGCGCCGAACCTGGCGATCGGTCACGCACTTCTGGCCGTGGCGCATGCCCGCAACGGCGACATCGCCGCCGCCCGACTGACCCTGCGAAACTCGCCGATGCCACCTTCCGGCGAAATCTCGGCAATCCAGCTTGCCCGCAGTGAACTGATCAAATCAGGCAATGAAAAGCTGGCCATGCGCCTTGGCCTGATGAGTCCGTGACAGACCGACAGAAAAGTCTTTCCAATTTAACTTCGATCCCCGCACGCTTCCGGCCTTTCTCCATTGCAACGGACGCATCCTGCCAACGAGTCCTGCCCAGACAAAAGCAATTTACGACACAGACGGCGGTTGTTTGACACCTGGTTCAATCGCGTGGCAGACTTCCCCCGGTTGCAACCGAGGATTTTCGATGAAACATTCGAATCGCCTGCGCATCCTGACGACGCCCCTTACCGTGATTCTTCCGCTGCTGGTGCTTTCCGCATGCGGTCAAGATCACCACGACGTCATGGTTCCGTGGGAATCCTTCACACCTACGACCGTTGCCACGATGGTCGCGCGCCTGCCCGGCGCCGAAAGCCCATCCGGCACCATCAGAATCGTCGGGGAAGCCACAATCAACGGGCGCACATTCCAATCCTACAAAGTCGCCCTGGATCCCGAACATCCCCAGAACGGCATCGAACTGTGGATCGAGAAGGAAGACGAACATACTTTCACCTTCCAGGGTTACGAAGAACCGGGAGTGATGTCGGTCGTGGCGAATCAGCCCCACACGATTCACACGGACGGCCCCGAAGGCGTCCCCGAGATTGTAACCTTCAACGCGACATCCACCACTTTCGAGTCGGGCGAATCGCTGCCGGGAACCGCAGTCATCGAGTACGTAAAGGTGTCTGACGACGAAACTGTGGATACCGCCTTCGGCACTCTGTCCGGGGTCAAGCACTTCTCCGGGACGGTCACGCTAGAGGG